>Ga0102595_100129_pt1 | contig 100073 bp, 98 predicted proteins | sample Araplaol_mTSA_r2_2_FD_76864 | JGI IMG/M metagenome (GOLD analysis project Ga0102595, IMG submission 76864) | Arabidopsis root microbial communities from North Carolina, USA - plate scrape MF_Col_mTSA_r2 (SPADES assembly) (version 2) | ecosystem: Host-associated > Plants > Roots > Endosphere... | reverse complement strand
CGTTGGTCTGCTCGGCGTTCAACGCCGACTTCGACGGTGACCAGATGGCCGTGCACGTCCCGCTGAGCCTCGAGGCCCAGCTGGAAGCGCGCGTCCTGATGATGTCGACCAACAACATCCTGTCGCCCGCGAACGGCAAGCCGATCATCGTGCCGTCGCAGGACATGGTGCTGGGTCTCTATTATCTGTCGATGCTCAAGGAAGGCGAGCCCGGCGAGGGCATGATCATCGGTGACATGTCGGAGGTCCACCAGGCGCTCAACGCCGGGGCGGTCACGCTGCACACCAAGATCATCAGCCGCGTGCCGCAGACCGACGAGGCCGGCAACCAGTACATGAAGCGCTTCGAGACGACACCGGGCCGCATGCTGCTCGGCGAGACGCTGCCGCAGTCGCAGTTCGAGACCGTCAACCGCCTCCTCACCAAGAAGGACGTGGGCGACGTGATCGACGAGGTCTATCGCCACACCGGCCAGAAGGAGACCGTGCTGTTCGCCGACGCGATCATGGCGCTCGGCTTCCGTCACGCGTTCAAGGCGGGCATTTCGTTCGGCAAGGACGACATGATCATCCCGGACGCGAAGGAAGGCCTGGTCGACGAGACCCGCGCGCTCGTGAAGGATTACGAGCAGCAATATCAGGACGGCCTGATCACGCAGCAGGAGAAGTACAACAAGGTGATCGACGCCTGGAGCCGCTGCGGCGATCAGGTGGCGAGCGCCATGATGGACGAGATCAAGGCAGTGAAGCGCGATCCGGCAACGGGCCGCGAGAAGGACATCAACTCGATCTACATGATGGCCCACTCGGGTGCCCGCGGTTCGCAGGCGCAGATCAAGCAGCTCGCCGGCATGCGCGGCCTGATGGCCAAGCCGTCGGGCGAGATCATCGAGACTCCGATCATCTCGAACTTCAAGGAAGGCCTGACCGTCCTCGAATATTTCAACTCGACCCACGGCGCCCGCAAGGGTCTCGCGGACACTGCGTTGAAGACCGCGAACTCGGGCTACCTCACGCGCCGCCTTGTCGACGTGTCGCAGGATTGCGTCGTCATGGAGGAGGATTGCGGCACCGAGCGCGCGCTCGAGATGCGCGCCATCGTCCAGGGCGGCTCGACCATCGCGTCGCTCGGCGAGCGCATCCTCGGCCGCACCACGGCTGAGGACGTGGTCGACGCCAAGACCAACGAAGTCATCATCCCGTCGGGCACTCTGCTCGACGAGGCGATGATCACGCAGATCGAAGCCATCGGCATCCAGGGGATGAAGATCCGCTCGCCGCTGGTCTGCGAAGCGCGCATCGGTGTCTGCGGCAAGTGCTACGGGCGCGATCTTGCCCGCGGTACCCCGGTGAACATCGGTGAAGCGGTCGGCGTCATTGCGGCGCAGTCGATCGGCGAGCCGGGCACCCAGCTGACGATGCGGACCTTCCACATCGGCGGCGCGGCGCAGCTCAACGAGCAGTCGAACCTCGAAGCGCCGGTCGACGGCACGATCGAGTATCGCGATCTGCGCATCATCGTCGATCAGCGTGGCCGCCGCGTGGTGCTCAGCCGTTCGGGCGAAATCGCGATCGTCGACATGGACGGCCGCGAGCTCGCGGTGCACCGCATCCCCTACGGCGCCTATGTGCTGATGGATGACGGCCACATCGTCTCTGCGGGCGACCGCATGGCGGAGTGGGATCCGTTCACCATGCCGGTGATCACCGAGAACCCCGGCACGGTGAAGTATGTCGACGTGATCGAAGGCAAGACGATGTCGGAGCAGGTCGACGAAGCGACGGGCATCGCCCAGCGCGTCATCACCGAGAACCGCGGCATCTCCGCCAAGAAGGAGGATCTGCGTCCGCGCCTCACCCTCACCGGCGAAAGCGCCGAGGAGGCCGGCCGTTACATGCTGGCGGCAGGCGCAGTGCTCTCGGTCGAGGACGGTGCACAGGTTCAGGGCGGCGACGTTCTGGCCCGTGTCAGCCGCGAGTCCGCCAAGACCCGCGACATCACCGGCGGTCTGCCGCGCGTCGCCGAGCTCTTCGAGGCGCGCAAGCCCAAAGAAAACGCGATCATCGCGAAGGTCTCGGGCCGCGTCGTGTTCGGCAAGGACTATAAGGCCAAGCGCAAGATCGGCATCCAGCCCGAGGACGGCGGCGAGGTCGTCGAGTATCTGGTTCCGAAGTCGAAGGTGATCGACGTCCAGGAAGGCGACTACGTCAAGCGTGGCGACAACCTGATCGGCGGCTCGCCCGATCCGCACGACATTCTCGAGGTGCTCGGCATCGAGCCGCTCGCGGAATATCTCGTGTCGGAAATCCAGGAAGTCTATCGACTGCAGGGCGTGAAGATCAACGACAAGCACATCGAGGTGATCGTTCGCCAGATGCTGCAGAAGGTCGAGATCACCGAAGCCGGCGACACCACCCTGCTCCCCGGCGAGCAGGTGGACCGTTCGGAGATGGACGAGACCAACGAGAAGCTGGCTCCGGGTCAGGCCCCCGCACAGGGCAAGCCGATCCTGCTCGGCATCACCAAGGCGTCGCTGCAGACCCGCAGCTTCATCTCGGCGGCGTCGTTCCAGGAGACCACCCGCGTCCTCACCGAGGCTGCGGTCCAGGGCAAGCAGGACACGCTGATCGGCCTCAAGGAGAACGTGATCGTCGGCCGTCTCATCCCCGCCGGCACCGGCGCGGGCATGAACCGTCTGCGTGTCGCCGCGACGAGCCGCGACGCCGCCCTCCGCGTCCAGCAGCGTGCGCTGCAGAACGCGCTGGTGGCGCCGAACTCGGCCGCCGAGGAGCGCGCCGCCGAGCACGCCCGCTCGGCGCGTGACGCCGAAGGCACCGGCAGCGATCCGCTCGCCTCGGTCGTGCCCTCGGGCCATGGCACCGATGCCGATGCCGGCGAGTATCTGAACGAAGGCGAATGATCGCCTGAGTTCAGCCGTTCTTCGCGCTGACAAGAAACGCCGCCGTCCGGGCAACCGGGCGGCGGTTTTCTTTTGGGCGGCAGGTCGAGCGGTTTGCGCGCTCGCCCGGGAACAGCGCGATTGCCAATGTCACGGGGCTCCGGCGAGAATGCACGCGGGGTGGCGGCATTGCTGGAGAGAATCTTGCTGCGACTCCTCCCCACCGCGTTGCTTCTGCTGGCGCCCGTCCCGATCGCCGAAGCTAGCCCCGTCCCCACCGCGCAAAAGGCCGGGCGCTGCTCGATCGATTCACTGCCCGAGCCCGAGAAGCGCCGGCTGATCGACGGCTATACCGCGCGCTACAAGCGCCAGGGCAAGGCAGCTGCCAATGCCTGGGCGAAGTCGCAAGAAGAGGCGAGCTACCGCCAGCTCGTCGTCCAGGGCGACTGCCCCGCCACTCGGGTCGCGGCACCGAGGGCCGCCGCCCCTGCCCCCGCACCTGCGCACACGAGCAGAAAGGCGATCCTAAACAAGCAGGGCAAGCCGTGCCGCAACATCACGGTGGAGAACCAGGTTTTCCCCGGCTTTGGCGGCGAGCCGATGCGCATGGCGCTGGTGCAGGTCTGCAAGGACTGACCTCGCCGGATCGGCGCGAATTTTCGTTTCGCTCAGCGCGTGTTCAACTATCCGCCCCCAAAACTCTGCTGGAATTGCTGGGGGAACTTCGATGTCGCGTTTCCAGTGGCTCGCTGTCGCCTTGTCGCTGTTCGCCGCCCTGCCCGCCTCGGCGCAGACCGATGACGGCGGCCAGGCGATCGTCGTGCAGGGCGAAACCGGGAAGAAGAGCGACTGGAAACGGGCCGAGAGCGATCACGTCATCGTCTTCAGCGACGGCAGCGAAGCCGAGCTGATCCGCGTGACCAAGGATCTGGATCGCCTCTATCTGCTCCTGTCCCGTATCTTCCGCCGTGGCGAAGCGAGTGACGACACGGTCAAGCTGCAGGTGGTGCTGTTCGAGTCCCCTCGATTCCAGAAGAATATGGGCCTCGCCAACCAACGCTGGCTGGAGGGCCCCTATTTCAAGGATTTCCCCGAGCAGCGTTATTATGATCCGCGCGAGGACGGCCCGATCCTTGCGGTTTCGCGCACCGACCAGCTGATCGACCTCAATACCGCCATCGCCGCCGATCATGCCTGCGAGGCGGCAGTGGCGGCGGGCGTCCCCTGCCGCGAACCCCAAATACCCCCGTTCGTGCGCCGGTGGGAATCGGTGCTGTTCGGCGCCTATGCCCAGCATTTCCTGCTGACCTACACCCACGCCATCTATCCGCGCTGGTATATCGACGGCGTCGGGGCGATGTTCTCGACCACCGACGTGCGCGGCGACGGCACGATCGACTATGCGCGGATTCCGGAGGAGATCGACCAGATCCTCTATTCCTATGGAACGGTCCGGTCCGACGACGTGCTGACCGGACGCTATCTCGACAAGCCTTCCAACGCGATGCTCTGGACGCCCTATCACGCCTGGGTGATCGCGCATTACTTCCTGTTCTCGAAGCTCAAGCCCGAAGAGAGCAGGCAGTTCGCCCGCTACATGGCCGCCGTCCAGCGTGGCGTGCCGCTCGCAAAGGCGGCCGAGGCGTTCGGCGATACCGGCGGCCTGCGGCAACGACTGTTCGTCTATGCCAACAAGCGGACGCTATATGCGCGGACCGCGAAGCCCAGCGAGCCCGTGAAGGAGCCTCTGATCACGCATCTTTCGCGCGAAAGCGCCGCGCTGGTCGACGCGCGCGTCGCGCTCGGGGCGCGTGTGAACGACGCGGAATGGCTGGATGCCTTGCGTATCCGCCTGGCGGGGATCGGATCGAACGATGCCCGCCTGCTTCTCGCCGAGGCGGAATGTCGCAGCGACCATCCGGACGCCTGCCTCGCCACGGCCGAGGCCCTGCTCGCCGACGATCCGGACGATGTGCGTGCCCTGGCCTGGAAGGGAGCCGCATTGACCCATCGCGCGATCGCCGGGCCACCAGCCACGCGCGAAGCCGGGCTCGCCGCCGCGCGCGACACCTTCCAGCGCGCCATCGCGCTCGATGGCCAGGCGCCGCTGCCCGCGATCGGTTATTTCCGCAGCTTCACGCTGGCCGGCACCCGCGTGCCTGAATCGGCGATGATCGGCATGGCGCGGGCGCTGCAGCACGTTCCCGGAGCTGCAGCGGCCCGCCTCCAGTTCGGTGAGGAACTGCTCCGCCAGGGCCAGAACGAGACCGGCTATCGCGTGCTCTATCCCCTGCTGTTCGACGCCGGGAACGCCACCGAGCGGAAGACTGCGCAAAGCCTGCTCGGCGGTGTGCGGCCATCCGGGCAGCCCTGACCGCCCTCCCCGACAAGAAAGCCGCTGCCCGGCATCCCGGACAGCGGCTCTTCTCTTGCCGGAGCGACGTGGCGCTTAGTTCGTGGCAGCTGCCGGAGTCGGGGCCGGAGCCTCGCCGGGCGCCAGGAACTTGATCGCCGTGCCGGTGGCGTTGGTCTTGCCCCAGCTGAACGCGCTGACGTGCGAATCGCCGTACTTGGCGTTGATCACCGCATCTGCGCCCAGCTTCTCGGCCCGCTCCCAGAGCTCGCGATAGATCTTGCCCTGCGACGCTTCCTTGCTGAAGATCGTCGCCTTGCGGACGCCGGCCTTCACTTCGCCGAGCACCTTGTAGGGGCGGTCCGGAAGGTCGGTCGCGAACACCGGCACGCCGACGTCCTCGTTGACGACGACATAGTGCTTCTGCCCCTTCTTGTCCTGCTTGTCCTGTGCAGAGACCAGCGACGGCGATGCCACCAGAATCGAAACGGCAGCGAGCGCCGCGAGACGCGTGAACTTCATGATTGTCCCCCTTGGTAACCCGAATCCCGTCCGGGTAACGAGAACCTGCCTCAAGCTTGGGAATTCGACAAGCGCTTGCCAAATGCTTTGGCAGCGGGAATATTTCCCGAAGGGGGACTTGTCATGATCTTTATTAGCCTGATGGCCTTCGGGGCTTTCTGTACCGCTGCGCAGGATGTGCCGGCAGCAACGGCCACGCCGACTCCGGCGGCGGTAGTCGCGGCACCGGCGGCCTTGCTGGTGACGCTGCCGCGCGACACGCCGGTGGAGCTGATCGCGACTCGCGAAGTCAGCACGGCGAACGCCAAGCCCGGCACGCCGATCAAGCTTCAGGTGCGCAGCGCAGTGCTGATCGGAGGCCTGACGGTGATCCCGGCCGGGACGCCGGCCTGGGGCGAGGTCGTCACCGCAAGCGATGCCGGCGGCCTGGGCAAGTCGGGCAAGATGACCGCGCGGCTGAAGCACGTCCAGCTCGGCGATGTGGAGATCCCGCTCGACGGCGAGATCAGCAGCAAGGGCCGCAAGGGCTCGGTGGCCGGTGCCGTGCTCAGCGGCGGCCTGATGGGCCTGTTCCACCGCGGCAACAACGCCAAGATCAAGGCCGGCGAAGTCGTCAGCAGCTTCGTCGCCGAGGAGGTCGTTCTCGACTATTCGGGCGCTGCAGTACGGCGGGCGCCGGGAACGGTCGCGACGCCCGCTCCGGCCCCCGGCACGCGATGATCGTCGCGCTGCTGCTCGCCCCGTTGCTGGGGGCCGCGCCGCCCGCGAAGTGCGAGCGGGACCTGACGCTCGCCGAGGGCACCGCGATCCGGCTGCTCACCGCGGAGCGGCTGTCGAGCAAGCGCGCCGCGACCGGCGACATGGTGGCGCTCACCGTTGCCGAGGACGTGAAGATCGACGGCGTCGTGGCGATCCCGGCAGGCACGCCCGCCAAGGGACAGATCACCGACGCCAGCGGCACCGGCGCGCTCGGCACCTCGGGCAAGCTGGCATTGCGGCCGCTCTACCTGCAGCTGGGCGAGACCATCGTCCGGCTCGACGGCCGGGTGAGCCGCGACGGCGGCCTTCCCGCGGGGACCGCGATCGGCATGGTCGCGATCAGCGGATTGTTCGGTGGACGAACCGCGGAGGTGCCCGTCGGATCGTCGCTCGACTCGACGGTAAAGCGCACGGTCACGCTGCATGTCACGCTGACCGAAGGCTGCTGAGCCCGCCGCGAGAAATTTTTCTTCCCCCCTGTCGATTTCCATCCCGCCCGTTCGTCGTCAGGATGCGAGGCAATGGCGCTTCGTGCGAACCATGAGGAGATGAACGATGCGGGTGATGGTGCTGGTCAAGGCGACCGCGGACAGCGAAGCGGGCCTGATGCCCTCGACCGAACTGCTCGACGCGATGATGAAGTATAATGAGGAGCTGGTCCAGGCCGGCATCATGAAGGGCGGCGACGGGCTCAAGCCATCCTCCGCCGGCAAGCGGATCGCGTTCGACGGCCCGGGCCGCACCGTGATCGACGGCCCCTTCGCCGAGACGCGCGAGCTGGTCGCCGGCTATTGGCTGTGGGAAGTCGCGGACATGGACGAGGCGATCGCCTGGGCGAAGCGCTGCCCCAATCCGATGCCCGGCCCGAGCGAGCTGGAGATCCGTCCCTTCTACGAGATGGCCGATTTCGGCGCCGAGCTCACGCCCGAAATCATCGAGCGCGAGGCACGGCTGCGCGCGCAGGCCGAGGGCTAAGCCTCGGGCTTAGTCCCGCTCCAGCCTCCAGGCGGCGTCGAGATATTTCTCGGCTGCCGCCTTGAGCGCCGGCTCCTCGTCGAACGCCTCGGCGGGCAGCGGGGCGATGCCCAGCCCTTCCATCACCACCCAGAGCGCGAACTTGCGCGAGGGTTCCTGCTCCACCCCGAAATCGATGCGCAGCCGCTCCTCGCCGCGTTCGCGGACGGCATCGTCCAGCGCCTCGGGTTCGTCGGTGCCGAAATAATGGGTGAGCAGTGCATCGAGGTCCATGCGCCCTGTTTCGGCGCACGGACCTCGATCTGCAAGCGGGGCAGTTACGCCGCCCTGCCGCTCGCAAGCCATGCGGCGCATTCGGGGCCGAGCTCGGCCAGCGCTGCCGCCTCGTACCGGGTGATATCCTCGGCAGTCAGCATGTCGCGCCAGCGGCCATTGGTGCCCTTGTTGATGAAGGTCTCGGCGCCGCCATCCCAGAACACGCCACCCAGCGGGGCGACCTGGCCGGCATTGGCCTTCATCCAGTCGAAGCTGCAATGGCGCAGCACGCGCGGCCAGGTCTCGGCCGCCACGTCGATCTCCAGGAACTCGGCGATCCGGCGGATCTCGCCCGCCATGTCGCGCTTCAACGCCTCGAAATGGACGAGATGGACATTGGGCAGGCCGCGGATCGCCCACCAGCTTCGGACATTCTCCCAGAATGGCCAGAAGGGCGCGCCATCGGCCTCGAGCCATTCGCGGAAATAGGCGATCACGTCCGTGTTCGCGCGCGGGATCGGCGGACCGACCCGGCCCGGCGTATCGTTGAGCGCGGCATACCAGGCGTCGGTTGCGTGCAAGTGATGGTTGTGCAGGCTCCAGGCCACGTCGCGCCCGTCGCGCGCGACATAAAGATATTTCGCCCTGGGGCTGAAGCGCAGCGCGTCGACCGGCAAATGCGTCTTCAGGATGCGCCGGTGCGTCTGCTCCTCCAGTGTGGCGAGCTTGGCCAGCGCCGGCGGCACGCGCAGATCGACCCAGGGCGAGATATCGGCGACCGACACTTCGGGATCGCCGTTGAAGATCAGCTGCGCGACGATCTGCTGCGTCCAGGTCGTCCCCGCCTTGGCATAAGTCGCGATCACGACATCGTCGGGGCGGAAGACCAGGTCGTTCCACACGGTCGAATCGAAGTGATGATTGTGCACTTCGCGCAGCTTGCGCGGGGACGTCGCCGGAACACGCGCCGGCGCAAACGTAACGGGCATTTCGACAGGTCCTACATGGCCGAGGCGAGGTGAACTATGAACGCAACACACCAGCGTCAATTGTCAAATCACGCCAAGTCTTATCGAGATGCATGCAAGGCATAACCAAGTGTAATGCCTCGCATGCATCAGCACATGTCGAATCCTATGAAGAGCAGCCCCTTCGCTCAATTCCTCACTTTTACGGATATACTCACACCATATTGGCGCAATCCGAAGATCAGAATTCCAGCGTCGCCCGCAACGTTGCGACGGTCACCGTCTGCGCGTCGCGATCGCCGCCGCGATTCCAAATGAATTGCAGATCCGGCTGCAAAGTCAGGAACTTGGTGAGCTTGTCGGAGAAGGTGAACTCCACCGCATTCTCCGCCGCGGCGGTGCTGATGCCATCCCCGCGCAGCAGGTCACGATAGCCCTTCGACAGATAGGCCTGGTTCACGCCGACCGAGACCTGGCTGTCGTCGCGCCCGGGCACGACATGGGTGGCGAGCACGCCCGCCTGCCAGCCGCCCTTGTAGGGGGTGGTCTTGCCGTCGGAGATGCCGGCACGGACGAACAGGCTGGTGGCGAAGGGGCCGTCCTGGCCGCCCAGCGTCTTCTCGGCGAGGACGTAGGCGCCGCGCGCCTTGCGGCGGACCGGGTCGCCGGCGCCGTCGGTCTCGACGATGTCGTCCTGCTTCTGGCTATAGCCCCAGGCGCCGACGGCCAGCTTGTTGCCATCCTTCTCCAGCCCCGCCTCGCCGATCAGCAGCGCACCGTGATGGAAATCGAGCGCCGAGCCGCGATCGTCGCCGAGCGCGCCCGCCGTGGCGTTGAGCAGCGCGACACGCGCGAAGACGACACCGCCGAAGCGCTGCTCGATGCGCACCGCTAGCGCAGTGGTGGGGAAGATCGAGGGGCCGTTGGGACCGGTCGCGGCGATCTCCGAACCCACGCCGAACGCCGGGGCGAGGAGCAGGCCCGAGGCATCGCTGGCATAGAATTCGCTGTTGAGGTCGTAGAGGCCGGCGCGCAGCGTGGTGGCGCCGCCGATCTTCTGCTCGAGCCAGAATTCGTAGAGGCGCAGCTTGGGCGAGGCGACTTCGATATTGTCGACGCCCTGCAGCGTGCCCGCCACGTCATTGGGACGGTCGCCCAGATTGTTGAGCACATCGACATGGAAGCTCGCGCCCTTCCAGCCGACCAGCCGCTCCAGATCGCCATTCGCCTCGATGTTCAGGTCGTCGAGACCGAAGCTGCGCATCTTGCGCCCGTCGGCAGCCACGCCCGACAGGTCGACGCGATAGGTCGCGCCAATGTCGAGCGCCGGATCTTCCGATTCCTGAGCATATGCCGAAGTCGAGAAAAGCAGGGCGAGCGCCGTCGAGGCCCCGCCAAAAGTCCCACGCATGTCCAAAAGCCCCAGTTCGCGACATCCCCAGACACAATAATAGAGGGCTGGGACCGGACTGGTTCGATTCACCCTATAATTGGCTTCGGGGACGGAGCCGCGAAGGCTTCCGTGCGGGAGACTTTCGTGAAGATCACGTCACTCAACAAGGCGACGACGCAGGCGGCGGCCATTCTGATCGGCATCACCGCGCTTTCGGGCGGCACCGGGCTGTTCATCGTCGCCAAGGAGAATGCCGCGATCGCCGAACAGGCCGCGGCGGCCAGCCTGCTCCAGAACCATATGGAAGCGGACATGATGCACGACGCGGTCCGCGCCGACGTGCTCGCCGCGCTGGTCGGTGGAGACGATGCCGCGCGCCGTGAGACGCTCGCCGACCTCAAGGACCATCTCGATACGCTCTCGAAGACGATCAACGAGGACGCAGCCTTCCAGGGCGTCGACAGCATCGTCGCAGCGACCGGCAAGCTCAAGGCGCCGATGGACGCCTATGCCTCGGCCGCGCAGAAGATCGTCGATGCCGCCGGTACCGATCCGGTCGCCGCGCGCACCCAGCTTCCCAATTTCCTCCAGCAGTTCCGCGCCCTAGAGGAATCGATGGCGGCCGCCTCGGACGCGATCGAGAATCACGCCAAGCAGGTCGCCGCCAGCTCGGCGACGCTCGGCACGGTCGCGATGGTGATCCTGTTCATCACCCTGCTCGCCGGCATGGCCGCCGCACTGCTGCTCGCCCAGACCGCGCGCCGCCTGCTCATCCGTCCGCTGCTCGATCTTGCCGGCACGATGCGCGCGCTCGACGGCGGCGACCTGTCGGTCAAGGTGCCGCATGCGGATCGCGAGGACGAGCTGGGCGGCATGGCCCAGGCGATCGACGCCTTCCGCGACAAACTCAAGGCCGCCGAGGAAGCCAAGGAGGCGCAGACCCGCCTGATCGTCGATACCATCGGCACCAGCCTCGACGCGATGGCACGCGGCGACCTGAGCGTAGAGATCAGCGCCGAGCTCACCGGTCCCTTCGCGGCGCTCAAGCGCAGCTTCAACGACGCCGCGCACGGCCTGCGCGCGCTGATCGGCAACGTCGTCACCGGCACAGAGAACATCCGCACCGGCGCCAACGAGATCGCCTCGGCCTCCGAGGACCTCGCTCGCCGTACCGAACGCAACGCCGCGACGCTCGAGGAGACCAACGCGGCGGTCAACGCCATCGACCATCGCCTCAAGTCGATCGCGCTCTCGGCCAACGAGACGCTGTCGCGCGCCGACGGTGCCATCGCCGTGGTCGGCAATGGCCGCGCGATCGCCGACGAGGCGGTGCAGGCGATGGGCCGGGTCAGCGAATCCGCCAAGGGCATCGACTCGGTCATCGAGGGCCTCGACAAGATCGCCTTCCAGACCCGCGTCCTCGCGATGAACGCTGCGGTGGAAGCGGGCCGCGCCGGCGAGGCTGGCCGCGGCTTCGCGGTGGTCGCCGATCTCGTCTCTGCGCTCGCCATGCGCGCCGAAGAGGAAGCCGGCCGCGCCCGCGACCAGCTCACCCACACCCAGGCCGAAGTCGTCACCGCGGTGGAAGCCGTGATGAAGGTCGACGGTGCGCTTGCCGATATCTCGGGCGATGTCGGCCAGGTCCATGCCCTGATCGGCACCATGGCCGAGGACAACAACGCCCAGAGCCATGCGATCAGCCAGGTCAGCGAGGCGATCGGCGACATGGATCGCGGTACGCAGCAGAACGCCGCGATGGTCGAGGAAACTTCGGCCGCCGCGCGCAACCTCACCCAGGAAGTGGACTCGCTCGCCGACAGCGCCGCGAGCTTCACCATCGACGCGCCACACGCCGGCCACCGCCCCGCGGCGCAGCGTCAGGCGTTGAACGGCGCCACGATGCACTGACCGGATACACCCGCGCAACAAATGTTGCGCGGGTGGCACAGTCTCCAAAAAGAAACATAATCGTAACTGAAACGACTCCGAACCGCCGTGTACGGTTCATCTACGTCCTGTTGAGCGCCCGCTGAGAGCGGGGGCGGGTCGCCCCTTGCGAAAGGGGAACCAGGACATGAACGTTTCGCGCTTACTAGGCGGCGCAGCCATCGCCGTGCTCGCCACCACCCTCGCCGCCGGTGCTGCGCAAGCCCAGGACAATGCGGCCACGGTCGAGACGCCCGCGACCGAGGAGCAGCGCGCCAACGAGATCCTGGTCACCGGCCAGATCTTCTTCCGTAACCGCACTGCGGACCCGAACCCGGTCCTCTCCTACGACCTCGAATATTTCCAGAAGTTCGAGCCGGTCTCGGTCGGCGAGATGCTGAAGCGCGTGCCGGGCGCCACCTTCACCTCGGACGTGCTCGAATATGACCAGGTCCAGTTCCGCGGCCTGCCCGGCGGCTTCACCAACGTGCTGATCAACGGCCGTCGCGCACCCGGCGGCGAGTCCGACGGCACCTTCTTCGTCGATCGCATACCGGCCGAGCTGGTCGAGCGTATCGAGATCGTCCGCGCGCCCCGCCCGGACCAGCCGAGCGACGGCGTCGCCGGCACGCTCAACGTCATCACCAAGGAATCGGCCTCGTTCGAGGGCGGCTTCGGCAAGATCGGCGCGCTGCTCAACACCCGCGACGGCGTGTTCCGTCCCTCGGCCGCCGCGGCCTTTGCCGGCAAGATCGGCGAGAAGACCGATTACTGGATCGCGCTCAACTACCAGAAGCGCCGCAACCCGAAGAGCAAGGTCTCGTACCGGTTCGACGACGTGCCGGTGACCGACGACAAGCGCTTCCCGGGCGATCCGTCGAAGAGCAACTATGTCACCGACCCCGAATTCCATGATTTCGAGGCCCAGAGCGATACCCGCGACGGCAGCGACCTGTCGGGCAGCGCCGAGATCACCACGCGCTTCGGCGATGGCGGCCGGCTGCGCCTCAACGGCTTCTTCGTCGACACGCATCGCGACGAGGACGAGCAGTCGGTGACGCTCGACGACGCCAGCCTCGATTTCGACGGCGTCGAGCTCCAGAAGGAGCGTATCAAGCAGCAGACCTATGCGATCACCGCCGACGCGCGCGTGCCGCTGAGCGACAGCTTCGAGCTGGGCCTGGCCGGCGGCTGGAACCAGTATCGCGAGAACACCCGGACCTCGGTGTTCGAGGGCGACAACGAGAACGACTATAGCGATGTCGACCTGGACGAAGAGGAAACGCTCCACATCAAGGACAGCGAGTGGAGCGGCACGCTGTTCGGCAATTACGAAGCCGGGGCGTTCAAGCTGAAGATCGGCTCGGACTTCCTGTTCAAGACGCGCGACGGCCTGAACGACGGCGTCCTGACCGACATCTTCCGCATCCGCGAGAACCGCTACTCGCCCTATGCCCGGCTGACCTATGACCTGGGCAGCTCGCTCACCATCGACGGCGGCGCGCGCTACGAGATCGTCGACCGCAAGGTGACCGCAACCACCGCTTCGGCCAAGTACAACACCGGCATTCTGAATCCCTCCCTGAGCCTCCGCTGGTCGCCGACCGGCGCCGACCAGTTCCGCGCCTCGGTCGCCCGCACCATCCGCCGGCCGGACTATGACCTGCTCTCGCCGATCGAATATGACGAGACGCCGGGCGACGACGACACCACCACCGGCAATCCGGACCTCCGCAACCAGAGCGCCTGGGGCGTCGATGTCGGCTATGAGCGCCGCATCGGCGGCAGCGGCATCGCCGGCGTGAACTTCTTCTACCGCGACATCACCGACCTGATCGAGCTGGTCGCGACCCGCGACAATGGCGCGGGCCAGGATTTCCGTCCGCAGAATATCGGCGACGGCCAGGCCTGGGGCGTGGAGTTCGACCTGTCGGCACCGCTGACCTTCCTCGGCATGCCCGACACCGGCGTCTTCGCCAACTACACCTATCTCGACAGCTCGACGACCGATCCGTTCACCGGCGAGAAGCGCCGCTTCAATGCCCAGCCGCACCACGTCTACAATGTCGGCTTCATCCAGACGGTGAAGGCGGCGGACGTCAGCTTCGGCGCCACGATCTCGGGCCGCTCCAAGTCGCTCGAGTCGAATTTCGACGAGACGGTGGAGCTGCGCTACGATCCGGACCTCGAAGCGTTCGTCGAGAAGCGCATCGGCAAGCACATCGTGCTGCGCGTCTCGGCGCAGAACCTGCTCGACCGCGTGAAGTACGAAGAGTTCCGCAAATATGACGGCGACTCGCTCGAGGAGATCCTCCAGAACCGCGCCGCCGGCGATCTCGACGAGTACGAGATCGAGCGCGAGCATTCGGGCCCGCTGGTCCAGTTCACCATCCGCGCGGCGTTCTGATGCCCCTTCTCCCTCTCTCCGGCGGGGAGAGGGAGATTCTGGACCGTTGCGAACCCGTTGCACGCGGCTTATTTGCCCAGCCATGGCGACCGAACTCTACGACCTCACCGTCCCCGTCTTCCTCCGCGGCTTCAAGGCCATGGCGACCTTCCTCGACAAGGCGCGCGCCTGGGCTGACGAGAACGGCATCCCGCATGCCGAGCTGCTCGAGGCGCGGCTGGCGGACGACATGGCCCCGCTCAGCGCGCAGATCCAGCGCGTGAGCGACGGCGCCAAGTTCGCGCTCGCCCGGCTCGGCCAGATCGAGGCACCGGCGATGGCCGATACCGAGACCAGCTTCGACGAGCTCCAGGCGCGCATCGCCGCCACGGTCGACTTCCTCAAGTCGGTCCCGCGTGAAGCGATCGACGGCCGCGAGAATGCCGATATCGAAGTGAAGACGCCGAACCGCAGCTTCCACTTCAAGGGCCTGCCCTACGTCACCACCTTCGCCCTGCCGAACTTCTATTTCCACATGACCACCGCCTACGCGATCCTGCGCAACAAGGGCGCGCCGCTGGGCAAGATGGACTATCTGGGCGGCATCTGATGGTCCGCATCGCGGTGATCGGCGCGGGCGCCATCGGCGGCACCCTCGCCGCCTGGCTCGCCCAGAACCACGAGGTGACCGTCTGCGCGCGCTCGCCGCTCGAGGATCTCGAGGTCGAGACGCCCGAGGGTCTGATCCGCGCCACCCCGCGCATCCTCACCGATCCGGCCGAGGCGAGCGAAGTCGACTGGGTGCTCTGCACCACCAAGACCTATGACTGCGCCGCTGCGGCCGCCTGGCTGCCCGGGCTGATGGGCGCCACCACGCGGCTGGCGGTGATCCAGAACGGCGTCGAGCAGCGCGACCGCTTCCCGCAGGTGCCGGCCCAGCGCACCGTGCCGGTGATCATCGACCTGCCCGCCGAGCGCACCGCCCCCGGGCGCATCGTCCAGCGTCGCAACGGCACCATCCATGTGCCCGAGGGGGATGCCGGCGAGGCGCTGGTGGCGCTGTTCACCGATACCCCGATCGACGCGCAGACCACGCCCGACTTCGTCACTGCGGCCTGGCGCAAGCTGGCGATCAACTGCTCGGGCATCGTCAGCGCGCTCACCCGTCGCCCCGCGGAAGTCGCCAATGACGAGGGCGTCGCCGAAGTGATGCGCGCGCTGGTCCGCGAGTGCATCGCGGTAGGCCGCGCCGAAGGGGCCGATCTGCCCGACAAGCTCGCCGACCAGGTGGTGAAATGGACCACCCTCGCCCATCCCCAGTCGGTCAACTCGCTCCACGCCGATTTCCTTGCCGGCCGCCAGACCGAAGTCGATGCGCGCAACCGGGTGATCGTCCGGCTCGGCGAAAAACATGGCATCGACGCACCGATGAACCGCGCCCTCGCGTCTATACTGAGTGCAGCGTCCACACGGAATTAACCGTCACGCGCGCAGGATCGTCGTCATGGAGGCCGGAATTCGCACCTTGCTGTTCAATCGCAGCATCTGGTTCGTCGTCCTGCTGGCGATGGCCGGGCTCTACGCGATCTTCGCCTTCGACATCATTCGCGACGAGACCTCGTCGGTCGCAGACCGCAAGCTGCGCATCGAGCTGGACGAGTTCCTGCTCTTCGCCTCGGCGCTGATCCTGCTGCTGTTCAGCTATGGCCTCAACCAGCAGCGCGCACGCGGGCGCGAGCGGGACCGGCGCATCGCGGCGGAGCGCAGCGCCCGCGACCTCGGCTATCACGACGCGCTCACCGGCATGCCCAATCGCCGCGCCTTCGACGAGGCGCTGGCCAAGCTCAGCCCGAGCGGCCTTCATGCCGTGCTGATGCTCGACCTCAACGGCTTCAAGGCGATCAACGACACCCATGGCCACGGCATGGGCGACGCGCTGCTGCGCGTGGTCGCCGACCGCATCGCCGGCGCGGTGCGCGAAGGCGACACCGCCGCGCGGCTGGGCGGCGACGAGTTCGCGGTGATCACTCCGGGCCTCGCCAATCCCGAGATCGCCAAGCTTGTCGCCGGGCGCCTCGCGGAGAGCATCGCCCGGCCGGTCTTCGTCGAGGGCCGCACGCTGCATGTCGGCACCGGCATCGGCATCGCCCTGTCCCGCGCCGAGAAGCTCGCCCCCGAGGAACTCACCCGCCGCGCGGACCTGGCGCTCTACGCTGCCAAGCGCAGCGAGGGCGTGTCCTTCCGCGTCTACGGGCCGGAGCTGGAGGGCTGACTTCATTCAACTCCCCTCCTTGAAAAGGAGGGGTTATCGGGTGGTCAGCCCTTGTTCGCAGATCACACCCCTGCGCCCAGGATTCCGATCAACATCATCACGGCAAATCCCGCTGTTATTGAGCCGCCTGCAAGGGCGCCGGGGGCAAGGCGAGGATTCTTGGCAGTCCTCTGCGTAACGATCGTCACTGCAATCATCGCCATCGGAATACCGACCAGATAAAAGCTCTCCGGGCCAGGGTGCCCGCCCGAGAACACCGATATCAGCGCAAGGCCGAGCAGCGTCACCCAGAATAGGATCGCCGCGGTCATGATCCAGCGTAACATCCTTCGTTTATGCCAAGGGGGCTGGACCTCCGCAACTGGAGCAGTTGCGCAGCGTCCACTCTTCCATGCAAGCCCGGGATACCGCCCCTTAGATCTCCACGATCCGCGTCCCCAGCCGCTCGGCCTCGCCCCGGTCGTGCGTGACCATAAGGATCGGCAGCTTCACTTCGTCGCGCAGCCGCTCGATCAGCGTCATGATCTCCTCGCGCCGCGCGCGGTCGAGCGAGGACAGCGGTTCGTCGAGCAGCAGGAAGCGCGGATCGGAGAGCAAGGCCCGCCCGATCGCCACCCGCCGCGCCTCGCCGCCCGACAGCGTGCGCGGCCAGCGGTCGAGCAGATGGGCGATGCCGAGCAATGCGATCGTCTCGTCCACATCCAGCCCCGCACCCTCGCGCCGGCCATAGAGCAGGTTCGCCCGCACCCGCAGATGCGGGAACAGCCGCGGCTCCTGGAAGACATAACCCGCACGGCGCTTCGGCGCCGGTACGCTACCATAGTTCCACGGATCCCAATCCTCATCGAACAGCGTCTCGCCGGCAACGCGGATATGGCCATGGCTGGGATCGATCAGCCCGGCGATCATGTTGAGCACGCTCGTCTTGCCCGACCCGGACGGACCAAAGAGCACGGTCAGGCCATCGATCGGTTCGATGCGGCAGCGAATCTCGGTGTCGCCGACGCGCCCGATGATATCGACGTCAAAGGACATGCAGCCCCCTGCCCGCCCGCCGCGCGATCAGCTCGGAGGCGAGCAGCGCCGCCAGCGAGAGCAGCACCGAGATGCCTGCCAGCCGCAGCACCTGCGCCTCGCCGTCCGGCATCTGCAGCGCGGCATAGATGGCGAGCGGCAGCGTCTGCGTCTCGCCCGGCACGCTCGACACGAAGGTGATCGTCGCGCCGAACTCGCCCAGCGCCCGCGCGAAGCCCAGCACGGCGCCGGCAAGCACCCCAGGCAGGCTGAGCGGCAGGGTCACGCTCGCGAACACCCGCCAGCGCCCCGCCCCCAGCGTCGCCGCTGCCTGTTCGAGCCGCCGGTCCACCGCCTCGATCGACAGCCGCATCGCGCGCACCATCAGCGGCAGCGCCATTACCGCGCTGGCGATCGCCGCGCCGGTCCAGCGGAACAGCACGCTCACCCCGAACCAACTTTCCAGCCAGCTCCCGATCGGCCCGGCCGGCGCGAAGGCGAGCAGCAGCAGCCAGCCGGTCACCACCGGCGGCACCACCAGCGGCAGATGCACCAGCCCGTCGAGCAGCAGCTTGCCCGGAAACCGCCCGCGCGCCAGCAGCCAGGCAAGCGCGAAGGCCACCGGCAGGCAACCGAGCACCGCCACTCCGCCCACCTTGAGCGACAGCCAGACGATGCCCCAGAGCTCGGGCGTCATGATCTCACCCGATCAGGCTCCGCCGCGCTTCACCGGGAACTTCAGCAGGCCGAAACCGACCGCGAAGCCGATCAGCAGCCCGATCGCCATATTGTCGATCAGCGCGCCGAGGATGATCCCGCCAAACACGCCCATGGCGAAACCGATCGCACCGTTCTTGTTCATGCAATGCCCCCCGGAATGTCGGCTTCGCGCCGAAGATGCCGCAGTAGAGGCGAGGCAGCCGCTTGGGTCAACCGCGTCGCCGCACGGCCTCCTGGAGCGGTCGGAAGCCGAAGCGCCGGAAGATCGCCTTGCCCTCGCCGCTCAGCAAGAAGCGGCGGAACGGCTCGGCATCGGGGCTGGTTGACGCCTTGAGCCGGGCGAGCGGATAGCGGATCGGCGGATGGCTCTCCTCGGAGAATACCGCCATCACCTGCACCCGCTTCGATGCCATGGCATCCGTCGCATAGACGACGCCGAGCGGCACCACGCCGCGCTCGACCAGCGCCAGCGCCGCGCGCACGCTTTCTGCCCGCACGACCTGCGGCGCCACCGCCTCCCAGCTCCCGCCATATTCGATCGCTGCCTTGGCATAACGCCCCGCCGGCACCGAATCCGGATCGGCCAGCGCCAGCTTCGTCCGCCCCAGCCCGCGGAACACGTCATAGGGCCGCGCGCGTGGCGTCCCCGCGGGCGCGACGATCACCAGCCGGTTGCCGAGGAACGGCGCGCGGGTGCCCGGCACGATCAGCCCGCGCTTCTCGATATCGTCCATCCAGGGCTCGTCGGCCGAGACGAACAGGTCCGCTGCCGCCCCTGCTGCGATCTGCCGCGCCAGCGCCGAAGACGCCGCGAACGAGCAGACCGGCCGGGCGCGGCCCTTCGCCGCCCAGGCATCCGCCGCCGCGGTCATCGATTCCTGCAGGCTCGCCGCCGCCAGCACCAGCGGCGCCTTCGCGCTCGCCAGCGCCATGCGAGGCCCGGCCAGCGCCGCCACGCCCATGCCGGCGAGCAGCGCCCGCCGGTCGATCCCTTGTCTGGTCGTCATGTCCACTGCCTGACAGCCGCCGGCCGGTGAGACAAGGCCCTCACTTGAGCCGTAGCGCCCTGCGCACGTCCGCCCAGCGGACCAGCTTGAAGTTCTGCGCGGCCGGCGCGTTGTCGCCATCCTGCGCCAGCATCAGCCCGCCCTCGAGCCCGGGCCCGAAGCCCGCGGTCGAAACCTCGATCCCGTCGGTCTCGCTGGTCGCGCCGAACTTGCCCGCCGCGATCCGGAAGCGCCCGGCATAGGCCATGTCCCGCAGGCGCCACAGTGCGTAGGCGTTGTCGCCCTGGCTCGACACGACCAGATAGCCGCCCCGCGCGCCTTCCGCCGCGATCGCCACGCCCTCGACATCGGCCACCAGATGCCTGCCATCGGCCACGATCACCTTCTCCCCGACAACCGAATCCTTGGCGTTCGCCCCGAAGCGCCACACGCCGGCATCCTCCTCGCCGACGAACAGCTGGCCGGTGCGATCGTCCGCCACGCAGCCCTCGGACTGGGTGGTGAGCTTCATCGTCCGCACCCGGTCCGCCTTGATCGCCCCGCCCTCGCGCAGCACCTCCATCTGCACGATCATGCCCGCCTTGTGGACGACGAAGGCATAGAGCCTGCCCCCACGCGGTGCGTACATGCACAGGCCGTATGCCTCGCCCGCCCCGGCATCGAAGCGGCCGATCTCGCGCAGGGTCGCCGCCTTGGTGTCCAGCGCATAGAGCGCCAGCTTGGCCGCCGTCTTGTCGTTGCGGTCGCTCGCCGCGACGATCACCTGCCCGCCCCACACGCGCAGGTCGACATTGTTCACGCGGCCCGCCGGCAGCGTCGAGCGCAGCTTGCCCGACAGGTCATAGACGTTGAGCCCGGCCTTCTTGTCGGTGGCGACGATCAGGCTGTGCCGGGGATCTCGCGGGTTGCGCCAGATCGCGGGGTCGTCCGCCGCATCCTCCAGGCTTGCCACCGCCGCGGTCTCGCCAATCGCCTTCACCTCGGCCGTCGGCACCTCCTGCGCGACGGCGGGCACGGCCTGGAGCAGCATCATCGTGGCAAGCAGCATCGGATCCCCCTTCATTACGAAGCCGGGCCCTATAAACGCAGTGCGACGTATCGATGACAATTCGGCGACGCCTCTCGCAGGATTCGGGGACGGATATCGCCGGTCCGGCGAGCCCCGCCCGCCTCGGTTCGTCGCAGGTCTCGCCCGAACCACCCGCTCCGGCACGGGCCTTGCCGGGGGCGTTCATCTGGCGGACAGCTTCCCCCGAACACGCAAGGCAGGCCGGCGGGGGCAGTTTTGAAGGAGGTTGCCTCAATGCGTATCATTTCCAAAAGGTCGGGGGTTCGCTTCCTGGCTGCCATGCTGGCCGTGTCTGCGTCGGGCGGTGCCTATGCGCAGGATCAGCAGAGCACGCCCGATCCCAATATCGTCGTGAACGGTCCGGCGCCCGCGGACCTTACCGAAGGCCCCGAGATCAAGGGCGTGATCACCGCGCGTCACGGCGACCGGATGAAGGTCGCGACCGCCGACGGCACCACGATCATCGCCCTCACCGATACGACGCGGATCAAGAGCGGTGGCGGCTTCCTTGGCGGTGGCCAGAAGCTTGCCGCGGATTCGTTGCTCAACGGCCTGCCGGTCACCATCAAGACGCTGCAGCCGCGGGGCGCCCAGGCGGGCGGCGAGCTCTATGCGAGCCAGATCAATCTGCGGAAGAATGACCTGCGGACCGCGACGATGATCCAGAGCGGCACGTCGCAGCGCTTCGAGGAGCAGGCCGCGGCCACCGAGGCACTGCGCGGGCGCATGGCCGATATCGACAAGTACAACGTCAAGAGCACGACCAACGTGCACTTCGATATCGGCAGGGCCGATATCTCGGCGCAGGACAAGTCACAGCTCTGCACCGCGGCGAACGAGGCCCAGCAGACCGAGAACGCGCTGATGCTGGTGGTCGGCTATACCGACTCGACCGGCAGCGACGATCTCAACCAGGAGCTCAGCGAGAAGCGCGCGGCGCGGGTTATCAACTATCTGCAGCAGGTCTGCGGGTGGAAACCGTATCGCATGCTAACCCCCACCGGCATGGCCAAGGCCGATCCGCTGGCGAGCAACGACACGCCCGAGGGCAAGGCGCAGAACCGCCGCGTGGCGGTTAACATCCTGGTCAGCAAGAGCGTAGACGGCCTGTGAGCCGCCAGGGGCGTGCCTCGCACGCCCCGATCCGCGCCAGTCTGTCCGGCGTAATCGGGTCGGGAGCGGTCCAGCCGCTCCCGGCCTCTATTCCTCGCCCATCCGCAGCGCGGCGATGAAGGCTTCCTGCGGGATCTGCACCGAGCCGTACTCGCGCATCTTCGCCTTGCCCTTCTTCTGCTTCTCCAGAAGCTTGCGCTTGCGCGTCGCGTCGCCGCCATAGCATTTCGCGGTCACGTCCTTGCGCATCGCGCTGATCGTCTCGCGAGCGATCACCTTGCCGCCGATCGCCGCCTGGATCGGGATCTTGAACAGGTGCCTCGGGATGAGTTCCTTCAGTCGCTCGACCATGCCGCGGCCGCGCACTTCGGCGGTCGACCGGTGGACGATCATGCTGAGCGCGTCGACCGGCTCCTCGTTGACCAGGATGCCCATCTTGACCAGGTCGCCTTCGCGATAGCCGATCTGCTCATAGTCGAAGCTCGCATAGCCCTTCGACAGCGACTTCAGCCGGTCGTAGAAATCGAACACGACTTCGTTGAGCGGCAGCTCATAGGTCGCCTGTGCACGGCCGCCGACATAGGTCAGGTTCTTCTGGATGCCGCGGCGATCCTGGCACAGCTTGAGCACCGAGCCGAGATACTCGTCGGGCACATAGATCACGGCCTGGATCCAGGGTTCCGCGATGCTCTCGATCTTGTTGGGATCGGGCATGTCGGCCGGGTTGTGCAGCTCGATATGCCCGCCGCCATGCGTCAGCTCGATCTGATAGACCACCGACGGCGCGGTGGTGATGAGATCGAGGTCATATTCGCGCATCAGCCGCTCCTGGATGATCTCCAGGTGCAGCAGGCCGAGGAAGCCGCAGCGGAAGCCGAAGCCGAGCGCCGCCGAGGTCTCCATCTCGAACGAGAAGCTCGCGTCGTTGAGGCGCAGCTTCGAGATGCTTTCGCGCAGCTTCTCGAAGTCGTTGGCATCGACCGGGAACAGGCCGCAGAACACCACCGACTGGACTTCCTTGAAGCCCGGCAGCGGCTCGGCGGCGGGCCGCTTGGCGTCGGTCAGCGTATCGCCGACGCGGGCCTGGGCCACTTCCTTGATCTGTGCGGTGATGAAGCCGATCTCGCCCGGCCCCAGGTCGGGCAGCTGCTCGATCTTGGGCGTGAACGCGCCGACGCGGTCGACCAGATGGGTCGTCCCGGCCGCCATGAACTTGATCTGCTGGCCCTTCTTGATCGTGCCGTCGATCACGCGGACCAGAATCACGACGCCGAGATAGGGGTCGTACCAGCTGTCGACCAGCATCGCCTTGAGCGGCGCGTCGGCATCGCCCTTGGGCGCCGGGATGCGCTCGACGACGGCGTCGAGGATCTCCTCGATGCCGATGCCCGACTTGGCGCTGGCGAGCACCGCGTTCGATGCGTCGATGCCGATGATCTCCTCGATCTCGTTCTTCACCTTCTCGGGCTCGGCCGAGGGGAGATCGATCTTGTTGATGACCGGGATGATCTCGTGGTCGTGCTCGATCGACTGGTAGACGTTCGCCAGCGTCTGGGCTTCCACGCCCTGCGCCGCGTCCACCACCAGCAGCGCGCCTTCGCAGGCGGCGAGGCTGCGGCTCACCTCATAGGCGAAGTCGACATGGCCCGGCGTGTCCATCAGGTTGAGGATATGGCCCTTCCACTCCAGGCGCACGGTCTGCGCCTTGATGGTGATGCCGCGCTCCTTCTCGATGTCCATGTTGTCGAGGACCTGGGCGGACATCTCGCGGTCGGAGAGCCCCCCGGTGCGCTGGATCAGCCGATCGGCCAGGGTCGACTTGCCATGGTCGATGTGCGCGATGATCGAAAAGTTGCGGATCTTGGAAAGTTCGGTTGCCATGATCCGCGCGCGTTAGCAGGCGCGGGGCAGCGCAGGAAGTCCCCGCATGGTTCCCAAAAGAAACGGGCCCGGCGGAGCTTGAACTCCACCGGGCCCGACCTTGTCTCCAGGCTTATCGCTTAGCGGGTGCGGCCCGTCAGCGAGATGCCGATGACGCGCGGCTCGTTGAGCACGGCGGCCATGTAGTTCTCGATCACGCCCTTGAGGTTCTTCTCGTTCGTGATGTTGCGAGCGAAGGCCGCGATTTCCCAGGTGCCGTTGCCGCCGGTGTACCCGATCTTCAGGCCGCCCTCGAAATTGCCCTTCGAGTAGAACTCGTCGGTCTTGTAGAGGACGTAGTTGGTGTAGCCCTGGATGTTCCAGTCGGTCGAGATGAACGCCTTGCCGCTGTCGCTGACCGGGATGTCATAGCGCGCGACGGCGCTCAGGTTGTATTCCGGCGCGTTCGGCAGCGGGTTGCCGTCGATCTGGGCGAAATAGGCCGGGGCACCGAACACGGTGCGGGTCACGATCGGATCGTTGACCGTGCAGACGAGCACGCCGTTGAGCGCGCAGGCCTGAGCATAGACGCGCTTGTCCTTGATCTCGCTGTGGAGCCAGCTGGCGCCGAAGGAGAGCGCAAGGTTGCGCACCGGACGCACATTCAGCTCGGCTTCGATGCCATAGGCCTCGGCCTTGTCGGCGTTGAACAGGACGCCGTTGCCGTTCGAATCATTGCCGTTCAGCTGGATGTCGTCGACCGTGTAGTAGAAGCCGGTCAGGTTGAAGCGGACCTTGTTGTCGAACAGGCTCGACTTGAGGCCGGCCTCGTACGACAGGATCGTCTCCGAGTTCGCGGTGGTGAAGTCCGAGTTGAACACCGCCGAGCGACCCTGGATGGTCGGGCCGCGGAAGCCGCGGGCGACACGGGCGTAGAGGCTCAGATCGTCGGTCGCCTCATAGAGCGCGCTCACGTCCCAGCTGGGCTGGGTGTCAGACATGCGGACGTGACGGCGGCCGGTATAAGTCGAGGCGCCGGCGACCGTGTCGGCGGTCTTGAGCAGGTCGGTGGTCTTGGTGTCCTCGGTCACGCGCACGCCGGCGGTGAGGCGGAACTTCGGGGTGAGCTGGTAGCTCGCCTGGCCAAACAGCGCCCAGCTGGTGTTGACGTCGTGCAGGCGCACCCAGTTGTTCGGGTTGCGGGCCGAGGTCGTCAGGAACCAGGCGCGCTGGTAGAACTCGGTGATGTCGCGGCTGTCGAAGTACATGCCGCCAACCTGCCACTTGAACGGGCCGTCGCCGTTGCTGGCAAGGCGGACTTCCTGGGTCCACTGGTCGAGATCGGCCAGACGGCCCATCGACTGGCCGAAGCCGTTGGGCAGGCCACCGACCGGATAGTCGGCCGCAGCGCCGCCATCGGTGTCGCCGCGGCTATAGCCCGACGAGGTCTCGTACGCGGTGATCGAGGTCAGCGTGACCGGGCCGAAGTCGAAGCTGTTGTTCCACGACATGCCGTAGGTGTCATAGTCCTGCGGATTGTCCATCGCCTCGTCATAGCGAACCGTGGTGCGCGAGACGTTGCTGACGTCGTTCGAGCCCTTCTTCAGCGCCTGGCGCAGGAACAGGGTCGAGGTGCCGTTATAGTTGCGTGCATGCGCCGAGAAGAGCGAGGTCCAGTCCTCGGTCGGCTTGACCAGCAGCTGGATGCGCGCGTCGCGCTCGTCGAAGCCGCCCATCGCGTTCTTGCGCGGGGTCTTGGTGCCATCGGCGCTCGTGCCGTTGAAGGCGTTGTCGACATAGTCGTCGCGGTGCTGGAACAGGCCCGAGACGCGGATCGCGACATTGTCGGCCAGCGGGCCGCCGATGCCGGCGTCGAGGCTGATGCTGTTGTAGCTGCCATAGCTCAGCGTGCCGCGCGCATCGAGGCCGTCGAGCGTCGGGCGGACGGTGTCGAACTTGACGATGCCGGCGGTGGTGTTGCGGCCGAACAGCGAGCCCTGCGGACCGCGCAGCACTTCGACGTGATCGAGATCATAGACCGGGTTCGACTTGAGCACGACATGCTCGAGGACCACGTCGTCTTGGATGATCGACACGGGCTGCGAGGCGCCGAGGTAGAAGTCGATATTGCCCAAGCCGCGGATGTAGAAGCGCGGGAAGATGCGGCCGGTGGTCGTCTCGGCGTAGAAGCTCGGCACCTTGCCTGAGAGCGAGAGCAGCGTGTCGTCGCCCGAGGCGGTGAAGTCACGTGCGTCCTGGCCACCGATCACCGCGACCGAGACCGGGGTGTTCTGCAGCGTTTCCGGGCGGCGCTCGGCGGTGACGACGATCTCGGTCTCCGCGCCGTCATCGGCGGCGGGAGCGGTGCTGTCCTGTGCCTGCGCGGTGCCGCCGATCGCGAGCGCGCTGAACGCGGCGCCCAGGAAAAGGGCAGTCTTGGTGATGCCGATCTTCATGAGGTTGTTCCCTGAAATGCGCCCAACGCGCGACTTCGGCCACGACTCCGCCCCGCGGAATCGCGCCGTCGGCACGCCGGACATTCTTGTTATCGGGGAGCTTTGCTGCCCCCTGCGGAGGGGCGGTTAGGACTCGATTGTGTACGAACTGTGACAACGAACATTAAATTTTTGCAATGCAGCATGCCCGCCACGCAATCGCGCGAAGCCACAGATGTCAGCCCGCCTGGACGGCCTCGATTGCGGCGATGGCGTTGGTGTAGCGCTCCTCGCCCTGCCCCGATACCAGCGCCCAGCGCACCCCGCGGCGCTTCAGTTCGGCCTTGCTGAGGTCGAAGAACCGCTGCCGCAGCTCGGGCGTGCCGAACATCCGCGTGCCGTCCGCCCGCCAGGCCATGTCGATGTCGAACAGCAGGTAGAAATCGGCATAGCCCTGCCACTCGTCGAACCAGGGATCGCGATCGCCGAACAGCATATCGGCCCAGACCGCGGTCATCAGCGGATCGGTGTCGAGCACCAGCGGCTTGAGCCCGGCGGCGACCATCGTCCGCGTGCCGGCATCATGGGTCTTGGCGATCTCCAGCAGGTCGCGCATCGTGAAGTCGATGCCCCGCGCCTCGGCATATTCGCGGCCATATTCGTCCACCACCTCGCCACCGAGATACTCGGCGATGCGCGGCGCGAGGGTGGACTTGCCCGTGCTTTCGGGACCGTGGAGACAGATGGTGCGCAGCTTCATTACGTCCTCGCTAGCACGCGGAAATGGCAAAAGCGTTTAAAGCGCTACCCATTTCGGCGGAGATCGCCGCCAGCGCATTCTCGGATCGCGCCTCACCGATGCCGCTCACCAACACCCAGCGCACCCCGCGGCGATCGAGCTCGGCCCGGCACAACTCGAAGAAGCGCCGTCGATCCGCTTCCTCGCCGAAGAAGCGGGTGCCGTCCTGGATCCAGGGCAGATCGATATCGAGCAACAGATAGAGATCGGCGGCACCTTGCCATGCGTCGAACCAGGGATCGCGCCTGCCGAACAGCATCTCCGCCCAGACGGCGGTCATCAGCGGATCGGTATCGAGGACCAGCCGGCGATTGCACTGGCGCAGCGCCGCCCGAGTCATCGCGTCATGCGTGGCGGCGATGGCGAGCAGGTCGTCCATGGCGAGATCGGTGCCGCGCCAATCACACCAGGTGCGCCCGAATTCGGGGACGTGCTGCGTGCCGAAATGCCGGGCCAGATGGGCGGCGAGCTGCGACTTGCCAGTGCTCTCCGGCCCGTGCAGGCAGATGGTCTGGGCATAGTGAGGCTTCACCGGCGCGGGCAGATGGTGCCACTGCCCCCAGGGATCGGCGCGGATCGCGCTGGCCGAGACCGGCACCGCCTTGCGCCCCGGATCGACCGGATGGAAGCGCGCGCCGACCTCCGCCGCCAGCCTTTGCCCATAATCCTCCGACGCGAAGACCAAGTCGATCGGCTCGGGATGCGCGGACCGGACGATGCCGCGCCAGATCGGCCAGAAATCGGGATGTTCCTCGGGCGCCTGCGGCACCACCGCATCATGGCCGATCACGCGGGCGCGGGGGAACAGCTCGCGCATCCACTGCAGGCGCAGGGGCCCGGGAACCGGATCGTCGGGCAGCCAGCAAACCAGGATAGTCAGTTCGTCGACCAAGGCCGCCGCTGTCTCACAGAGCAGCACATGGCCATTATGGGGCGGCATGAACTTGCCGAGCAGGAACCCGCGGGTCATGCGGCGGCGAGCGCATGGCGGCGAACCCGCGCCCAGTCGATCGCCCCCCAGCTCGCCAGTACCAGGAACACCAGATAGAGCCCGGCGGTAAGGCCGAGCCCCTTCACCGCATAAAGCGGGATGGCGACGAGATCGGTTGCGATCCATAACCACCAGCTCTCCAGCTTGCGGCGCGACTGCAGGATCTGCGCGGCGACGCTGAGCATGGCGACGGCCGCATCCCACCAGGGCAGCGAAGCATCGGTATAATGGTGCATCAGCCAGCCCCAGCCGGCGGTGGCCAGGACGATCCCGGCCAGCCAGGCCAGGCGCGCCCGGTTGCCCAGCAGCTCGACCCGGATCTCGCCCGCATCGGCGCGGGCGCGGCTCCACGCCCACCAGCCATAGAGCTGCACGACGAAGAAAAAGACCTGCAGCAGCGCGTCGCTGTAGAGCCGCGCGTCGTAGAAGATCAGCGCGTAGAGCGCGACCATCGCGATCCCGAACGGATAATTCCACATGCTGCGAAGCACGACGAGAGTGACATTGGCGATGCCGAGGGCGACGGCGACGATCTCTATCGGGCTCACGGTTACGGCCTAGCAACAACCGGCAGCCCCCGTCGAGAGGCTTGCCCTCCCCCCGCTTGCCGCTACGGTAATGGCCTAGGATCGCGGGAGGAGAGGCCCATGCGTCATGTCGCGGTGATCGGTTCGGGTCCGGCGGGATATTATACCGCCGAAGCGTGCCAGAAGGTTTTCGGCGATCAGGTTCGGGTCGACATCATCGACCGGCTGCCGGTGCCCTTCGGGCTGATCCGCACCGGCGTCGCGCCCGACCACCAGTCGATCAAGGGTGTCTCGCGCCGCTACGAGGCGGTGGCGCTGACCGACAATGTCCGCTTCGTCGGCAATGTCACGCTGGGCAAGGACGTGTCGATCGACGAGCTGCGCGAGCTGTACGACGCGGTCGTCCTCGCCACTGGTGCGCCGCATGATCGCAAGCTGGAGATCCCAGGCGCCGAGCTACCCGGCGTGGTCGGCTCGGCGGCGTTCGTCGGCTGGTACAATGGCCATCCCGACTATGCGAACCTCAACCCGCCGCTCGACGGGCCGGCGGTGGTGATCGGCAACGGCAATGTCGCGCTCGACGTGGCGCGGGTGCTCGCCAAAGCCGAGGACGAGCTCGAGGCATCCGACGTCGTCGCCCATGCGCTCGATTCGCTGCACGGCTCCAAGGTCCACAGCATCACCCTGCTCGGCCGCCGCGGGCCGCACCAGATCGCGATGACCCCCAAGGAACTGGGCGAGCTGGGCGAGTTGGGCCATGCGACTCCGGTGGTCGATCCGCATGACTTCCCGCCGGTGGAGGACGATGCCGTGCTCGATCCCGGCCAGCGCAAGTCGATCGGCCATCTGCGCCGCTATGCCCAAGGCATGCCCGACAAGCCGATCCGCATCGTCTTCGACTTCTTCGCCATGCCCGTGGCGATCGAGGGTGACGGCAAGGTCGAGCGGGTGATCGTCGAGCGCACCGCCCTGGGCTTCGACGGCAGCGCACACGGCACGGGCGAGACCTATGCGGTGCCGGCCAGCCTGGTGGTGAGCTGCATCGGCTATCGCACGCCGCCGATCCAGGGCGTGCCCTATGACGACAAGGCGGGCCGATTCGCCAATCTCGACGGGCGGGTGCTGCCCGGCCTCTATGCGGTCGGCTGGGCGCGGCGCGGGCCGACGGGGACGATCGGCACCAACCGGCCCGACGGATTCGCCATTGCCGAGAAGATCGCCGAGGACATTGGCGAGGGCGCCGGCAAGCCCGGGCGGCCGGGGCTCGACGCGCTGCTGGGAGAGCGGGGAGTCGATCCCGTCACCTTCCGCGAATGGCAGAAGATCGACGCCGCGGAGATCGCCGCGGCCCGCATCGGGGCGCCCCGCGAGAAGTTCGTTTCGGTCGATGCGATGCTGGGGGTTACGAAAAGCTGATTCAGTGGCTTGCGTGACTCAAATAGCGTGGTTATAGGCGCCCCCTCGCAGTCGGGGTTCGCCCCGGAGGCGCCGGTCGGGGAATAGCTCAGCCTGGTAGAGCACTGTCTTCGGGAGGCAGGGGCCGGAGGTTCGAATCCTCTTTCCCCGACCAATTTATTCCCGCTTATTTCAACACTTTAGGTAAAGTGACCACCAGGGGTCACAGGGCACTTGGGTGCCCGCCTGAGTGCTGCTAGGCGCCCCATCATGCTTTCCTTCCGCGACATCACCATCCGGCTTGGCGGCCGTGCGATCATCGAGGGCGCCTCGGCGGCGATCCCGCCCCGCGCCCGCGTCGGCTTCATCGGGCGCAACGGCGCCGGCAAATCGACGCTGATGAAGGCGATCGCCGGGATGATCGAGCCCGACACCGGCTCCGTCGACATCCCGCGCGCTGCCCGTTTCGGCTATCTTCGCCAGGATGCGCCGGGCGGCCAGACCAGCGCCTTCGACACGGTGCTCGAGGCCGATGTCGAGCGCGCCGCGCTGCTCACCGAGGCCGAGACGCAGACCGATCCCGACCGGCTGGGCGAGATCTATGAGCGGCTCGACCAGATCGACGCGTACGAGGCCCCTTCCCGTGCCGGCCGCATCCTGAAGGGCCTCGGCTTCGACGAGGCGATGCAGGCCCGGCCGATGGACAGCTTCTCGGGCGGCTGGCGGATGCGCGTGGCGCTGGCGAGCCTGCTGTTCCTCAACCCCGACATCCTGCTGCTCGACGAGCCGAGCAACCACCTCGACCTGGAAGCGGTGATGTGGCTCGAGGGGTTCCTGCGCGCCTATCGCGGCACGATCCTCCTGATCAGCCACGAGCGCGACCTGCTCAACAATGTGGCGGACCATATCCTCCACCTGGATCGCGGCCAGACCACGCTCTATCCGGGCGGTTACGACGCATTCGAGCGGCAGCGGGCCGAGCGGCTCGCCCAGCAGGCGGCGGCGCGCGAGAAGCAGGTGGCGGAGCGCGAGAAGCTGCAGGCGTTCGTCGATCGCTGGCGGGCCAAGGCGAGCAAGGCGAAGCAGGCGCAGAGCCGCGTCAAGGCGCTGGAGCGGATGCAGCCGATCGCGGCGGTGGCCGAGGATCCGAGCATGCGTTTCGACTTCCCCAATCCGCAGGGCCTGCGTCCGCCGCTGCTGACGCTCGACAAGGCGGCGGTAGGCTATGAGGCCGGCAAGCCGATCCTCTCGCGCTTGGGGCTGCGGCTCGATCCCGACGACCGGATCGCGCTGCTCGGCCGCAACGGCAACGGCAAGACCACGCTGGCCCGGATGATCGCCGGCGAGCTGCCGGTGATGGAAGGCGAGATGACCACCGCCACCAAGCTGACGGTCGGCTATTTCACCCAGTACCAGGTCGAGGAGCTCGACCCGACCGCCACGGCGGTGGAAACGATGGGCCGGGTGATGAAGGGCGCGACGCCGGTGCAGGTGCGCAGCCAGCTCGGCCGCTTCGGCTTTTCTGGCGACAAGGCGATCACCGCGGTCGGCAAGCTTTCGGGTGGCGAGCGGGCGCGGCTGGCGCTGGCGCTGGTGACGCACAACGCCCCGCACCTGTTGATCCTCGACGAGCCGACCAATCACCTCGACGTCGATACCCGCGAGGCGCTGGTCCAGGCGCTGGCCGAGTTCAAGGGCGCGGTGGTGCTGGTCAGCCACGACCGACACATGCTCGAGCTGGTCGCCGACCGGCTGTTCCTGGTCGATGGCGGCACCGCCCGCGAATTCGACGGGACGATCGAGGAATATGCGGCGTTCGTGGTCTCGGGCAAGGAGCCGGCGCCTTCGACCGCGGCAGTCGCCGCCCCTGCCCCGCCGGTCGACAAGAAGGAGGAGCGCCGCGCCGCCGCCCAGGCGCGCGAGGCCTCGGCCGGGCTGCGCAAGGCCGTGAAGGACGCCGAGGGCGAGATCGCCAAGGCGCAGCGGGCGCTGGCCGAGGTCGATGGGGCGCTGGCCGGGATTGCCTCGCCCGCGCTGAAGGACCTCTCGATGGGCGAGCTGATGAAGCGGCGCGGCGAGGTCGAGGCGCGGCTGGAGGCTGCCGAGGCGGCCTGGCTCCAGGCCAGCGAGGCACTGGAAGCAGCGGACTGACGCGGACGCTTCGGACGCGGAAGTTGGCGTGGTTTACGCGGGACGCCCTCCTGACGGGGCGCTCCGCGATACGCTGTGGGAGAGCGGACGGACGCGCGCGCGGACGCTTCTGCGCGCGGATGTTGGCACGGGTGCGCTGGGTTGACGGTTCAAAGAGCGGCCTTGCGGCGATCTTTGGAACATTACAGGAACATTGAGGTGTAGGAAAGCGTCTCCAATTCCTCCCCGGAACGGGGAGGGGGACCGCGACGCGCCAGCGTCGTGGTGGAGGGGTCCCGCCCTCCACCAGCGATATTGTTTGAGGACAGCGGGGCCCCCTCCACCATTCGCTTTGCGAATGGTCCCCCTCCCCGTTCCGGGGAGGAATTTCTTATTTCGTTGCCACCCATTTCTCGTACGTCGCCAGCGCCTTGGCGGGGCCGGCATTGTACCAGCTATAGCCGTTGCGGCGCTCCAGGCTGAGTTCGTTGACGTCGGTGTGGATCGAGCGGTCGCGGTCTCCGAAGATGGGTTTGCCCGTCTTGATGTCGTAATAGCGCGACCAGATCGGGCCGGCGCCGGGCTTGTCGACCAGCTTGCGGCCGTCCGGCCCCTTCTCGAAGGCGACGCCGTGCACGGCATGCGCCCTGAGCCAGGCCACGCCGTCCGCCACCGCCGCATCGACCGAGGGCGAATGGCCCGCCTGCTTCATCAGGAAGATCAGCAGGTCGGCGCTCTCATCCGAGGACAGAGCGGCCGGTTCGAAGTTGCGAGCGCCCGCCGGGGCAAGGGTGAGCGCGTCGTGCTGCTGGCCCCAGATGGTGCGCTTGCCATCGACGACGACCTGGGTCTTCAGGATCAGCTGGATCGCGCGGTTGCAGGCAATTTTCGCTTCCGCAGCGAGCGCTTCGGGCACGAAGCCATAGTCGCCCTGGCGGCGGGCGACCTCGGCGAGGACAGTGACGACCGAGGAGAGCGCATCGTCGTTGAAGGTGAGCGCATCGTGATAGCCGCCCTGGAGCGGGTAGATCTGCGGCCAGCCGCCGTTCGGAAACTGCGCATTCAAAAGGTAGCGGATGCCCTTGAGGAAGCTCTCACGGTAGGCATTGCCCTCGGGACCCGGCGCCGCGGCCTGGGCACGGGCGAGGAAGCGCAGCTCGGCGGTGGTGGCGTTGTTGTCGATCGTGCCGACATAGCTCCAATTCTCGTCCGCCATGTCCGTCTTGGCATAGGCGGGGAGTTTCTCGATCGGGACATAATGCTCGCCGCGCGCACGTACGGGACCGGTACGGTCCACATTCTTGCCCCAGCCGCCGGCCGGGGTCTGGAAGCTGACGATATTGTCGGCGACATGGCGTGCCTCGGCGCCAGCATACCAGGCCGCGGGCTTGTTGTCGGGCATGCCGCTGCCGCCCGAGGGGCCGGTGGGCGGCGCGACGGGCGTGGGCAAGGTACCATCGGCACGCTCGGCGGCGAGCGCGGCCTTGTCGGCTTCCATCAGCCCGACCGACTTGTCGAGATAGACGTTCCAGGCGCGCTGCTGGCCGATGGGAAGTCTGGAAATCCGGGCATGGGTGATCGGCTCGGCGGGGGTCATTTGGCCGATCACTTCGACCGCCGCATATGCCACCGGTGTCATCGCTATAGCTGCGAGCAGCGCGATCTTTGCGATACGAATCATGTCCCCTCCCGATTTTGGTGTGCGGGGAGGATAGCGCGGTGGGGATTTGGGTAAATACCCTCTGATTCGCCTCCACCGTCATCCCGGCGAAGGCCGGGATCTCAGGCGAAGGCGCGGGGAAAGAGCCGCACGAGATCCCGGCTTTCGCCGGGATGACAAAGAGGATTCGCGCAACGACGCGACGACGCAAAGAAGAAGAGAAGAAATGGTTCGCGCGGAGACGCGGAGGCGCGGAGGAGTTGCGCCCGTGGCTGGCGCAGGTGCCGCTACGCGAGACATCTTTGCGCCTTTGCGCCTTTGCGCGAACATTCTTCTTTTTCTCTTCTCCGCGCCTCCGCGTCTCCACGTGAACCTCTTCTCCTGGCAGAATGCGCTTCTGCCTGAGATGCCGGCTTTCGCCGGGATGACGGCTTGAGGCCGGATGACGGTTTGGGCCCGGACGACGATTCGGGGTGGACGACGGCTTCCACGAAAAACGGGCGGGGAGTTGCCTCCCCGCCCGCTCTCATGCCCCGAGCTGACGCGCCTACTCGTAGCGCAGGGCATGAACCGGATTGGTGCGCGCGACGCGGAAGGCGTGGGCGCCGATGGTGAGGACTGCGATCGCCAGCGCGAGCAGGCTCGCCGCGATGAACGGCACCGGGGTGAGCGCGATGCGCGCGTCATAGGCGTTGAGGAACTCGCGCATCAGCCACCAGGCGACCGGCCAGGCGATGATGTTGGCGATCACCACCGGACGGGTGAACTGCCAGACCAGCAGCCGGGCGATGTCGATCGTGCGGGCGCCCAGCACCTTGCGGATGCCGATCTCCTTGGTCCGCCGCTCCGCCGTGAAGGCAGCGAGGCCGAACAGGCCGAGGCAGCCGATCACCACCGCGAGCACCGCGAACATGCCGAACATCTGCGCCCGGGCGTCGAGCCGCTCATAGGCCTTGGCGATGACCTCGTCGGCGAGGATCGCGTCGAACGGCACGTCGGGCGCGTGGCGGCGCCAGACCCGCTCGATCCCCTCGCGCACCGGGCGCGGGTCGCCGTGGAAGCGGGCGACCAGCCAGTTGACGTTGTGCTTGTCGAGCAGGAACATCGTCGGCTCGATCGCGGTGCGGACGGTGCGGAAGCGCGCATCGGCGACGACGCCGATGATGGTGAGGTTCATCATCCCCCCATATTCTTCCTTCACGCCGTAGCGGATCGTCTTGCCGATCGCCTCCTGCGCGGTCTTGAAGCCCAGGCGCTTCACGCCTGCGGCGTTCAGCACGACATGGGCGCCGCGCGCGACCATCGCCCGCTCCGCCGCCGGATCCTCGGGACGCGGGGTGGTCATGTCGTCGGCGGCGCGCTCGTCGAACACCCGGCCGGCCATGGTACGGATGCCCATGGTGGGGAAGAAGCCGGCATCGACCGAGTAGATGCCAAGGTCCACCGGATCCGCCCGGCCGGGCACCACCACCGAAGTGGTCGAGGTCTGGCCGGTGACGACGCCGATCATCGTGCGGCCGGCGGATTCGACCCCCGGCACCTTGGCGATCTCGCGGGTCAGCGCATCGGCCTGGGGCTCGAGCGTCTTCGAGCCGATGCCCTGGAGCTGGAGCAGCCCGGCGCGCTTGTATCCCGGATCGACCGTGCGGGCGTAGATGTTCTGCGACCAGACCACCGCGGTGCAGATGATCAGCCCGATCGACACCGCGAACTGGATGACGACGAGCGCGCTGCGCAAATGCCCCGAGCCTTCGGCATCCGCCGCCGACTTGTTCGCCTTGAGCACGCGGGCCGGCTGGAAGCGCGAGAGGTAGAAGGCCGGATAGAGGCCGCCCGCCGCGCCGACCAGCAGCACCAGCGCGATCATCGGCAGGAACAGCCCGTCATGGCCGAAATACCGGAGCTGCAGATCGGCATCGAGGAAGTTGCCGAACCAGGGCAGCACGATCTCGACCACCGCGAGCGCGAGGAGCATCGCGATCGTGGCGAGCAGCACCGATTCCCCCAGGAACTGGGTCATCAGCTGGCGGCGGGTGGCGCCGAGCACCTTGCGCAGCGCCACTTCGCGGGCGCGCTGGCTGGCGCGGGCGGTGGCGAGGTTGGTGAAGTTGATGCAGGCCATGGCGAGGATCAGCAGCGCGATCACCGCGAAGGTGGTGATCGTCTGCACGTCGTTGCCGGGCGTCATCCCCGTGTTGCTGGCGATGCCGAGATGGATGTCCGGGGCGGCGACCAGCTTGAAGACGCGCTCGTCACCCGCATTGTAGCGGTTGCCGTTGAAATTCTCGTCGGGGATGTTGCGCTTTTCCCAGGCCGGCATCTGGGCATTGATCGTCTTCACATCGACGCCGGGACGCAGCTTCACATAGACATACCCCGAGGTCCAACCCCAGCTGGTGAGATAGCCGTCGTCCCCCGGGAACAGGCTGGGGAAGTCGGCGCGGGCGAGCATGCGCGCGGTCATGTGCGAGTTCTTCGGCAGGTCCTTGAACACGCCGGTGATGCGGTAATCGGCCTTCTTCCCCGCGACGAGCAGCGTCAGGGTGCGGCCGACCACGCTGGTGGTGCCGAACAGCCGGGTCGCCTCGGCCTCGCTCAGCGCCACGGTGCCGGGGGCCGAGAGCGCCTTGTTGTCGCCCTGCACCATCGGCAGCGCGATCGTGTCGAGAAAGGCGCTGTCGACCAGCCGGCCATCCTCGACCTCGGTGGCCTGGCCGTCCTTGAGCAGGGTGATGCGCGGGCCGCCGGTATAGGTGGCGCTCTCGATCTGCGGGAAATCCTTGAGCAGCGCCGCCTTGGTCACATAGGGCGCGCCCTGGTTGTCGTACTTATCGCCGTTGGTCTTGCTCTGATAATAGACCTGGAGCTGATAGGTGCGGTCGCTGTCCGGCAGCCAGCGGTCGTAGCTGCGCTCATACTGGACGTAGAGCAGGATCAGCAGGCAGGCCGCGAGGCCGATCGCCAGGCCGAACAGGTTGATGAAGGCATAGGTGCGGTTCTTCGCGAGCGCGCGCAGGCCGACCGTGAGATAGTTGCGCCACATGGGAATCTTTTCCTTCTTCTCCCTCTCCCCTTCAGGGGAGAGGGTCGGGGAGAGGGAGACTAGGCCGCGCGGCGGCGTTCCTGGAGGACGCGGCCGTCGAGCATCGAGACGATGCGGCCGGCATAATCGGCGTGCGCGGGTGAATGGGTGACCATCACGATCGTCGAGCCCTCGGCGTTCAGCGTCTGCAGCATGTGCATCACTTCCTCGCCGTGCTGGGTGTCGAGATTGCCGGTCGGTTCGTCCGCCAGGATCAGCTTCGGGCTGGCGACGAGCGCGCGGGCGACAGCCACGCGCTGCTGCTGGCCGCCCGAGAGCTGGCTCGGCCGGTGGCGGGCGCGGTGGGCGATGCCGGTGCGGTCCATCACCTCGTCGACACGGCGCTTGCGCTCGGCGGCGGGGACATTGTGGTAGAGCAGCGCGAGCTCGACATTGTCGCGGACGCTCAGCTCGTCGACCAGGTTGAAGCTCTGGAAGATGAAGCCGATATTCTCCTTGCGGACGTCGGCGAGCCTGCTCTCGCTGAGCCCGGCGACTTCCTGCCCGTTGAACATGTACGATCCCGAGGACGGGCTATCGAGCATGCCGATCATGTTGAGCAGGGTCGACTTGCCGCAGCCGGACGGGCCCATGATCGCGACGAACTCGCCCTGGGCGATTTCGAGGTCGATCGCGTCGAGCGCCGTCGTCTGCACCGTGTCGGTGCGGTAGACCTTGGAGAGTTCGCGCATGTGCAGCATCGGATTCCCTTTCTTTTCGGTCACTTGGTCAGGTCCAGGCGCGTCTTGTCGGTGAGGCCGGTATAGGGCGAGGTGATCACCTTCTCGCCGGGCTCGAGCCCTTCGAGCACCTCGACGAAATCGGTGTTGCGGCGGCCGAGGCGGACGTTGCGCTTCTCCGCGCTGCCGCCGCCGGGGGCGACGACGAATACCCAGGCGCCGCCGGTGTCGTTGTAGAAGGCGCCGTTCGGGATCAGCAGCGCGGGCGCCGGATCGCCGAGGGTGAGGCGCGCCTGCATGGTCTGGCCGCGCTGGAGCTGGGGCGGCTCGGTGCCGGCGAACTGCAGGTCGACCTGGAACTGGCCGTTCTGGACCTGCGGATAGATCTTGGTGACCTTGGCGCCGTAGCGCTTGCCGCCCCAGTCGAGCGCCGCCTGCTGGCCGAGCTGGACGCGGCCGAGATAGAATTCGTCAACGCCGGCGATCAGCTTGTTGCGGCCCGGGCTGTCGATCTGGCCGACGCGCTCGCCGCGGCCGAGCGACTGGCCGACCTGGACCGAGAAGCCCGAGAGCTGGCCGGCGACCGGGGCGCGGAGCTGGAGCGCATCGAGATTGGCGCGGGCGATGGCGAGGCCCGACTGCATCGACTTGGCCGCCGCCTGCTGCTGCGAGAGCTGGCTGCCCTGAAGGCGGGCGTCGGTGCTCTGGCTGCGCCTGAGGGCGGCGAGGTTGCGCTGGCTCAGCTCGTAATCGGCCTCGGTGTCGGCGAACTGCTTGCCCGAGACGAAGCCGCGCCCGGCGAGCGGCTTCTCGCGCTCATATTGGCGTCGGGCCTTGTCATAGACGGTCTCGGCGGCGAGCACGGCGCGCTCATTGGAGAGGCGGGTCTGGGCGAGCGCCAGCTCCTGGCTGCGCATGTTGTTGATCTGCTGCTCGACCTCGGTCTGGCGGGCGAGCGTCGAGAGCTGGAGCTCGGCGTTGGAGAGCAGGGCGATCGGCTGGCCGGCGGCGACGGTGGCGCCGTCCTCGACCAGCATCTTCTCGACCCGGCCACCCTCGACCGCGTCGATATAGACGGTGAGCAAGGGCGTGACGCGGGCACGCAGCGGCATGAAATCGTCGAACGTGCCCTTGCTGACGGTGGAGATGGTCAGCCGGTCCATGCCGACCGTCTGGCTGGCGCCCGAGGGGGCGAACCACCAGAAGCCGAATGCGGCGAGCAAGGCGGCGACCGCACCGAGCGCGATCTTCACGCGCAGCGACAGGCTGCGCTTCTCGACGACCTGGTCCATCCCGCTGCCCGAGACGGCGCCTGCCCCCCTGTCCTTCTGCATCCGTAGCACTGTCATACCCCCTATCCTCGCAATTGCCGTGCCAGCCGCGCCTCCTCGGGCGATCCGGCATCGGCGGCGTGGCAAGTGTTCGATTTCGGACAGGAGCGTCCGGAATCGAACGCCACCCGTAACGATATGATGCCGAGCCGGAGCACGGCCTGGCTGCCAGCGGCGTCCATCCGCAGGTCGAAACCGACAGGGCCGCGGGGCAGGCACAGGAGGAGAAGCGCCGCCAAGACGACCGCTCCCTTCCGAACCAGGTTCCCCCGAAGCTGCACGATTTCCTCCTCCGGCATGCGCGCCGTTCATCGGAGTGTCAGCATGAGCCGTGCCAATTGCGTCCACAGGGGGACCAGGGCTTGGCACGCAAATTGATTGTCCGGTTCCGCACAGTAGATGTACGGGAGTGGCCATCATGGGGGATCCGGAATTCGATTTCTGCGTCGTGATCGACGACGACGACGACATCCTGATGGCCTCGCGGCTGCTGCTGCGACGGCTGTTCAAGGACGTGGAAGCGGTGCGCAGCCCGGAGGAGGCGCTGCCGCTGATCCAGGCGCGCACGCCCGACGCGGTGCTGCTCGACGCCAATTTCGCGCGCGGGGCGACCAATGCGGCGGAGGGGCTGGCCTGGCTCGACAAGCTGCTCGGCATCGATCCCGAGATGGTGGTGGTGATGATCACCGCGCATGGCGGGGTGCAGGTCGCGGTCTCGGCGATGAAGCGCGGGGCGACCGACTTCGTCTCCAAGCCCTGGTCGAACGAGAAACTGCTCGCCACCGTGCGGACCGCCGCGTCGTTGCGGCGCTCGCGCAAGGCGGTGGGCGGTGGCGGTACGGTCCCTGCTGCGGCCCAGCAGGCCGGCGCCTCGCCGCTGCTCGGCAGCTCGCCGGTGATGGCGCGAGTCCACTCGCTGATCAGCCGCGCGGCGCCGACCGATGCGAACGTGCTGGTGCTCGGCGAGAACGGCACCGGCAAGGAGCTGGTGGCGCGCGAGCTGCACCGGCAGTCGCTCAGGGCCAACCAGGTGATGCTGACCGTCGACCTGGGCGCGGTGAGCGAGGAACTGATCGATTCGGAGCTGTTCGGCCATGTGAAGGGCGCCTTCACCGATGCGCGGAGCGACCGGGTGGGACGGATCCAGGCGGCGGACGGAGGGACTTTGTTCCTCGACGAGATCGGCAACCTGCCGCTCCGGCTCCAGCCCAAATTGCTTACCGTGCTCGAGCAGCGCCAGGTGACGCCGGTCGGCGCGAACAAGCCGGTGCCGGTCAACATCCGGGTGATCGCCGCGACCAACCTCCCACCCGAGAAGCTGCGCGACGAGAGTCACTTCCGCCAGGATCTGCTCTTCCGCCTCAACACGGTGGAGATCGACCTGCCCCCGCTGCGGGACCGCCGCGAGGACGTACCGCAGTTGATCGAGCATTATCTGGAGCATTACGCCAAGCGCTATGGCCGGCCGGTGCCCGCCCTGAGCCCGGCGGCGCGGATGGCGCTGCTCGACCATGACTGGCCGGGCAATGTCCGTGCGCTGCGCCATGCGCTGGAGCGCGCGGTGATCCTGGCGCGCGACGCGGCGCTGGAGCCCGAGGATTTCGCGCTGGTCCAGGCGATGCCGCGGATCGTGCCCGCCGCCGCGGTGACGCCCCCGCCGGCCCGCCAGAGCGACGACCTCAACCTCGAGCGGGTCGAGCGCCGGCTGGTCGAGGAGGCACTGAAGAAGCACGGCTACAATATCTCGCTGGCCGCCAGCGAGCTCGGCCTGTCCCGCGCCGCGCTCTATCGCCGGATGGAGAAGCATGGGCTTTGACCGGCGCTTCACGACGGGCCTGATCACCTGGGTGGTGGCGCTCGCGCTCGCGCTGGCGGCGACGGTGCTGGCCTTCTTCACGCCTGGGCTGGGCGCGGCGCGGATCGTCGCGCTGCTGCTCGTCGCCGGGGCGATCTGGGGGCTGTGGCAGCATGTCTCGCGCACCAATGCCGCCGTCGCCCGCTTCGTAGAGGCGCTGCACTTCGGCGACACTTCGGCGCGTTTCGGTGGCGCGAGCGGCGGCGGGTTCGAGGCGCTGGGCACCGCGCTGGACGGCGCGATGGACCGGCTGCGCGAACGGCAGGCCCGGGCCGCGGCCGAGACGCGCTTCCTCGAGGCGCTGGTCGACGACATGCCGGTCGCGCTGCTGACCATCGACGGCGAAGGCCATGTCGAGCCGGCCAACAAGGCGGCGCGACGGCTGTTCCGCGGCGTCGGCGGTGCACGGGCCGAGGATTATGCCGTCTATGGCGCGACGCTGGCCAAGAGGCTGGCAGGCGGCGACGCGTCCGAGGAGATCCTGCTGCTGGCGATCGAGGGGCGGACGCAGCGCGTGCTGGTCCGATCGGGCACGCTGGAGCGGCTTGGGCGCAGCATCCGCGCGGTGACGGTGCAGCCGATCCAGGGCACGCTCGACGCCGTCGAGATGGCGGCGCAGACCGATCTGGTCCGCGTGCTGACCCATGAGATCCTCAACTCGCTGACCCCGGTGACCTCGCTGGCGGCGACCGCGGCAGACCTGCTCGACGATCCCGAACTGGCCGGCAATCCACGGATCGGCGATGCGCGCGCGGCCGTCTCCACCCTCGCCCGGCGCGCGCATGGGCTGGGGCATTTCATCGAGGCCTATCGCGCGGTGGCGCACACCCCCGAGATCCAGCGCCAGGCCTTTGCCGCCCAGCCCTGGGCCGAGGAGCTGGGCCGCATCTTCGCCGCGCGCGAGCCGGCGGTGCCGCTGGCGATCGACGTGGCACCGGCCCGGCTGGCGATCGACGCCGATCCCGACCTGCTCGCCCAGGTGCTGATCAACCTGCTCCAGAACGCAGCGCAAGCCATGGCCGGGCAGGAACGCCCGCCGGCGCTGGCGCTGCGGCTGTTCGAGGACCGCGAGGCGCTGGTGATCGAAGTGGAGGACAATGGCCCCGGCGTGCCCGAAGGGCTGCGCCAGGACGTGTTCCTGCCCTTCTTCACCACCCGTGCGACAGGCACCGGCGTGGGGCTGAACCTCGCGCGGCAGATCGTGGTGGCGCATGGCGGGAGCATCGATGTGGGCGATGCTGCCGGCGGCGGGGCGGTATTCCGGATCTTGATTTAGGAGGTGGACGAGAAGACCGAGGAGATCGCGCGGTTGATCCTCGATTTCATGGCGCGCCGTCCATGAGCGCCCGCCGCTTCCAGTTCACCGGCAAAAGGAAAGCGGCAACCCGCCGGGCCACCGCTTTCCTGGATAAGGCCTCGTCAGTTTCGGCTCGCCGCTTCGACTACTCGGACCGCGTCCTGCCGGAGCAGGTAAAGAGAGACCGCAAGCAACACGAGGTCCTTGAGAAGGAAGGCCGCGTTCATCGCCATCGCCGGGAAGCCGCCAGCCTCGGCGTTCCAGCCATCGGGCACGAATGGCAGAACCGTCAGGGTCGAGACGAAGGTGGCGATCGAGCCGATCGCGCCAAGCATCCCGGCCTTCTTGTTCCAGAATCCCAGGAACAACAGGGTGCCGAAGGTCCATTCCGCGCTACCGAGGAAGATCGCCGTGCCATGAATGCCGAGGACGGGAATGGTCCAGGAGATGAAGGGGCCGTGCGTGATGATCGGGAGCAGCCCCCTTATCTCCGCCTCGAACCACTTGTCATATCCGAACCAGGCAAAAATGATCACCATCGCAATGCGGAGCAGGTGATAGTCGAGATCTTCCTTCAGCAGGCCCGAGCGGCTCAGCAGATTGGCGATATAGGTCATGTTCCCTCCTGTTGGTACGTCAGCGCCCTGCGCTGAACACCACGATTCAGATTCGATTTGGATTGGTACCCAAGGAGGGGCGCCAGCCAGCGGCGCCCCGATCCGAGGCGGTCAGTCGACGGGCGGGAAATCGATCGCGGTGTCGTTGATCCGGTTGAACATGTTGGTGAATACGGTCACCGCAATCGCCAGGCTGATCTCGACGAACTGCTCGTCCGTGTAACCGGCGGCCCGGATCGCCTGGAACTCGGCGTCAGACACCGTGCCGCTTGTCTCGATCAGCAATTTCACGAAGCGGATAAGGGCGTCACGCTTCGCATCGCCCGTCGACACGCCGGCGCGAATCTGACGGAGTGCATCCTGCGACAGACCTGTCATCTTGCCGAGCAAGCTATGGGCGGCGATGCAGTAATGGCACTCGACGACCGTGCTGACCACGAGCTTGATCGTCTCCTGGTCCTGCCTGGACAAGGTGCCGGAGGCGAGAACGCCGTCCGCCTCCAGAATGGCCTTCAGTGCCTGGGGGCCGAGCGCGCCGATGGCGGCATAGGTGTTAGGGACGCCACCGGCCTTTTTCTTGATAGCGGCGTAGACTTCCGCGGTGGGGCCGGTCGCGCTTTCCAAGGCGGGCGTGTGGATACGGGGCATGTCGGGCTACCTTTCTTCTTCGAGCCGCCCGTCTCGGGCGATGCCTGCTATCTATGACCACGCCCTGAGATTGATAATTCTCGATATGCTCTATAATATGCTCCAAAGTATCATTCCTGGGAGAGAATAGTGCCAGATGCCACGGACTGGCTGAGCAGGCTGCTGCAGATGGTCCCGGTGCGCGGCCAGATAGACTATCGGTGTTTCCTGGGGGCTCCCTGGCGCCTCGACAATGGACCGTTCGAGCGGACGGAGATTCCCTACCATATCGTGCTGGGGGGCTCCGCGTACCTCGAGGATGCGGCGGGCGGTCCCCCGATCCGCCTCCTCGCCGGCGATATCCTCCTGCTGCCGCACGGCGACACGCATATCCTTCGGGACGCGAGCAACCTCCCACCGTCGAGCGCACATGCAACGGTCGGGCCCGCGCTCACGGTCGTCGAGAATGACGGTGTGGGCGAGCGGCTCGACATGCTGTGTGGCCGCTTCGTTCTGTCCTCCGCACACGAGAAGCTGATCCGCGCGCATCTGCCGAACCGCTTGATTGTCAACGCCGCGGAAAACAGCCCTGGCGCTGCCCGGCCGGGGGCTGGCCAGCATCTTGCCAATCTGGTTGGGCTGCTGAGGCTTGAATCGGCCGAGGAGCATCTCGGCGGGCTCGCGATGCTCAACGCGCTCTCGACCGCGATGTTTGCGCTCGTGCTGCGGCTGGCCAGCGAAACCCTCAAGATACCGGAGGGCCTATTGGCGCTTGCCGGCAATCCGCGCCTCGCCCCGGCACTCGCCGCGCTCTTCAATCAGCCGGCGTACCCTTGGACGCTTCCTGAGCTTGCAGCGCTTTGCCACATGTCACGCGCGACCTTCATCCGACAGTTTCAGCAACGACTGGGAAAGTCGGCCTCGGACTTGCTGACCGACATTCGCATGACGGTCGCCGCAAACGAACTGCTCGGCTCGAACGCCCCAACTGGCGTGGTCGCGGATAAGGTTGGCTACCAATCGGAGGCGGCCTTCCAGCGTGCGTTCAAATTGCACATGGGAGAGACGCCATCGAAGTATCGCAAGCAGCACGCCATCCCTTAAAATGCCGGTGTGTCAGCCCTGCGACACCGACACCCGAAGCTTTCGCAAGCCATTGAGGAAGGCGTCGGGATCCCGCAGGCGCAGTTCGACCCGACGAAGCCTGAGGCCTGCATAGGTCAGCGTGATGCGCCGGCCGAGGAGGCCCGTGTGATCGACCACCTCCCGGATGGCCGAAATGTCGAGATCGTGGTCGAGCCCATAGATCTCCGAAAGGAAGATCAGCGTGAACGGGAACATGGGCGAGATGACGAGGCGCTCGGGCGTGAGCACCACCATAAGGCAGTTCCGGGCGCCGCCTATCCTCCCCCAGGGCGTATCGAGCGAGCGGCCGGAGCAGCCACGCTCGGAAAACAACGCGTTCGGCGGTGTCCGTGGAAGGATCGGCTTCCCGCACCGCCTTCGAAGCAGGATCGAGGCAGCGATGACCAGGATGATCCAGCCGAACGCGAGGAAGGGAAACCAGGTAAAGGTCGCAGGGTCGGTCATGATGGGGTCTGCTCAGCGGGCAGAAGGAAATGCCGGCGCCTCGGGCGGCACGCTCGCCCCCCGCCAGCGCTCGACCACGCCGACCGCGATCTTGCCGTCGGGGCGCTGGACGCGCTGGATCAGCACTGCGGCCTGCTGGCTGGTGCGGCCGATCGTCACGCGGGTGCGGACCCAGAAGGTGCCCGAGCGGAAGCCTGCACCCCAGGGCAGCGACAGGTTGAGGTCCGACAGGTCCTTCAGGGTGAGCTTGCCGTTGCGCTGGCGGATCTCGGCAAGGCGCTGGGCGGCGAGCGGATCGCGGAACAGCACGCGCAGCATCTCGGGATCGGCGGCGTTGAGGTTGATCGTGGTGGTGCCGGGCAGCGCCGTCACCAGCCGCTCCATCCGCGCCGCCGCCTCGGGCTCGAACCCGGCGAGGCGGATCGGGCGGACATCGGTGAGCGGCCCGTAGAGGCGGACATAGCTGATCGCCTTGACCGCATCCTCGGTCGACAGGCCGACGTCCTTGGCGATCGTCTGGAACAGGACGATCGCGCCCGCATCGCCTGCGCGCAGGCTGTTGAGGTTGAAGCGCCCCTCGGCATCGGCGATGGCAAGATCGAAGGTGCCGCCCTCGATCGGCGCGCCATTCTCCGAGAGCTTGGCCCAAGGTTCGGTCTGGTTGTCCTCGTTCGGCGCGGCGATCATGTCGCGGCGGAGGGCGACCACCGCCGACAATTCGCCGCCGCGGACCACCGACAGGGCACGCGCCGCCTCGCGGGTACGGAGAGCCCGATCGAGCGCCAATTCCTCGCGATTGATTAGCAATAGCACAAGGCCGGACGCGATCGCGACGAACATCAGCACGTTGACGAGGATCATCCCGGCTTCGTCTTCGCGGCGGCTCATTGCTTGGGATACTCCGCCTGGTCGGGCAGCGTGACGACGCGGCGCAGCGCGCCCGGGGTGCCGCCCGGGCCGACCGCCTGGAGGTCGATCTCGATCGCGCGGGGCCATTTGTCCTTGTCTTCCTCGCGCATCGGCCAGCGATTGGCCCAGGCGCTGCCGTCGAAGAAGCGCCAGCGGACATTGGCGACGCCGCCGACCACGGTCTGCACCATCGCGCCCGATCCGCGGACGAGATTGCCGTTGGCGACCGAATATTGCAGCGGCACCGCCGGCCCGCCGAAACCGGGCGCGGCGCGGGTGAAGTTCAGCTTCTCGCCGCCGCCCGAGACGGCGCCGAACGAAATCTGGTCGATGTCGCTCGACACCACGAACATCGCGCGCTGAAGGTCGGCGAGCCGGTCCATCCGCTTCTCGGTGCGCCCCTGCACCTTGATGATGCCGTCGACCAGCGCGAGCCCCGCCACCGCGATCAGCGCGAACAGGCCCATCGAGATCATCAGCTCGATCAGGGTGAAGCCGGTGGTTCCGGCTTCGGGGCGCGGTTTCACGAGCCCGAGCTCGACGCCACGGGGGTGTAGCCGGTCGGGCCGGCGACCAGGATGGCGAAGTCGCGGGCGACCGAGCCGTCGGTGCGGAAGCGGACCGGGCCGGTGACGCCGTGGAAGCCCTTGGCGTCCATCAAGCCCTCGACACCGAGCCGGTTGTCGGCGCGCAGCGTGTTGGCGATGCCGGCCGCGTCATAGGCGAGCGCGGCGATCGTGCCGGGCTCGCCGCCGTTGCGCGCCTGGAAGGCGCTGGCGAAGGTGCCGAAGGCATTGGGGTCCGGGCTGGCGAGCCAGGCGCCTTCGAGCGCAGCGAGCGCCTGAGGGCGGTTGTCGAGCGCCTGGAAGGTGCCGAGCAGCTGGACGCCAGTCTCCTTGAGCGCCCGTGCGGCGGCGAGGACGGTCTCGCCCGCGCCGGGAAGCAGCACCGCGTCCGGCGCCTCGCCCGGATTGGGCAGCGGCTGGCCGGGCTTCACCTGGAGGATGCTGACGGTGATGCCGATCTCGGCCTCGCTCTTGCCGGCTGCGATGGCGGCGGCGGCGCTCCACGGCGAGCCGTCGTCGATCATCGTGACGGTCTTCACCCCGCGGATGCGGGCATAGCGCAGGATCGCGGTGGTCACCTGGCCGGCGGTGATCCCGAAGATCCAGGTGCCGGGCGCGCGGAGCACGCTGTCGTTGCTGAAGGCGATGACGGGGATACGGCCGGCGACGGTGCTGGAGACGGCGGGGACTTCCTCGGCCGAGAGCGGGCCGAGGATCAGCGCCGGCTTGAGCTTCAGTGCCTGGGCGGCGGCAGCGGCGGCACCGGCGGCGGTGCCCGCGGTGTCGAAGCTCTGCACAAAGGCGTTGTTTTCCGCGAGCAAGGCGGCCTGTCGCATGCTAAGCCCCAGCCGCGCTCGCGGGCCCGTGAGCGGCAGCAGCAGGGCGATCGGGCGCTTGTCCTTCTTCTTGTCGGCTGCGAACACGACCGAGGGAAGCACGACCGATGCCGCTGACGCGACCAGGCCTGATTGCAGCGACTTCAGCAGGGACCGTCGATCCATTGCCGACTCTGGGAGGGGAAAGCGGGTCACGGCGGTCTATTATCCTCTTCGCCCTGATCGGCATAGGGGCCTATCTGCTCGCGCTGCTCGTGACGATGCCGGCGAGCGTGATCTTCAGGAACACCGGCTGGCGCACCGGCGTGGCGGGCACGGTGTGGAACGGCGAAGTGGGCGTCGCGGGCGGGGCGACCTTCGCCTGGCACATGGCGCCGCTGCGCTCGCTGACCAGCCTGGCCTTTGCCGCCGACTGGAAGGCGACCGGGCCGGACACCGACCTGGGCGGGCAGATGCTGCGGCATCTGGGCGGACGGACGGTGCTCGACCGTGTCAGCGGATCGGCGGATGCGAGCCTGTTCAAGGCGCTGCAGCCCAATTTGCCCTTCACCTGCAACCTGACGATGCAGATCGAGATGCAGCGGATCGCGACCGGCAGCGGCGCCCGGATGGCGGACGGCAAGGTGACGACCGACCCGGGCAGCTGCCGGGCCAAGAGCGGTGGCGGGCCGGTCGCGGTCCCCGCCCTGCTGATCACCGCCGAGCATGTCGGCGACCGCACGACGATCCGCGTGGCGCCTTCGGCCCAGCGGCTGAAGACGCTGATGACTGCGGTGCTGCGCGAGGACGGCGCGCTGGACATCTCGATGACACAGGAGGGTGCGGCGGTGCTGCCGTTCGTGGGGCTGCCGGGTGGGGCTACCGTGCAGGGGCAGATGTGACGCGAAGCGTCATCCCGACGAAAGTCGGGATCTCGTGCCGCATGCGCCTTCGCCTGAGATCCCGGCTTTCGCCGGGATGACGGTTATAGACCGACGAGGTTGTTCAGGTTGATGATCGGCAGCAGGATCGCCAGCACCATCATCAGCACCAGCCCGCCCATCACCAGCAGGACCAGCGGCTCGACCAGCGCGACCAGGGTGCCGACCAGCGCATCCAGCTCGCGCTGAAGCTCGTCCGAGGCGCGGCCGAGCGCGGGCGCCAGGCGGCCCGAGCTCTCGCCCGAGGCGACGATCGCGACCAGCATCGAGGGGAAAACCCCGGCCTCGCTCATCGCCGCGCGCAGGCTGATGCCCTCGCGCACCCGCGTCGCGACGCCGAGCGCCTTTTCGCGGACCCAGCGATTGGGGGTGACCGCCGCGGCGGCGTGGAGCGCGTCGACCAAGGGCACGGCGCTGCCCACCAGCGTGGCGAGGCTGCCGGCAAAGCGGGCGGCGCTCAGCTGGCGGCTGAAGCGGCGGAACGGGCGACGCTCGGAGAAGAAGCGGTCGATGCGCAGGCGATTGGCGGGCACGCGGGCCCAGCGCCCGAAGACCAGGCCGACCACCGCGAAGCCGAGCAGCAGATAGAGCCCGAAATTCTGGAGGAACCAGCTCACCGCGATCAGCGCCCGGGTGAGGAACGGCAGGTCGGCGCCGCGCGAGACGAAGACCTTGACGATGTCCGGCACGATATAGACGAGCAGCAGCGCCATCATGCCGAAGGACACCAGCGCGAGCAGCGCGGGGTACATCAGGGCGAGCTGGAGCTTCTGGCCGTTGGCCTGGCGGTTCTCGACGAACCCGGCGAGATGCTCGAGCACGCTTGGCAGCTTGCCCGACGCCTCGCCCGCCGCGACCGAGGCGCGGTAGAATTCGGGGAAGGCCTTGGGGTGCTGGGCCAGCGCGGCGGCGAAGCTGCGGCCGTCGAGGATCGCGGCGCGGACGTCGAGCAGCAGCGAGCTGGTCGCAGCCTGTTCGGACTGGGTGGCGACGAGGCGCAGTGCCTCCTCGATCGCGATGTCCGAGCCAACCAGCGTCGAGATCTGGCGGGTGACGGTGGCGAGCGCCTTGGACGAGATGGTGCCGCGGCGGAATTTGGGAAGCTGGATGCTGCCGAGCCGCGCGCCCTTCTCGGCGGCGACCTCCACCGAGAGCGGCAGCAGCGCCTGCTCGCGCAGCAGCGCACGGGCGGCAGAGGGGCTGGAGGCCTCGATGATGCCCTTCCTGGCGGCGCCGGCCTTGTCGGCCGCGCGGTAGGCATAGGCGGGCATTCTCTAAATCCTCCCCGGAACGGGGAGGGGGACCAAGACGCGAAGCGGCTTGGTGGAGGGGTCCCGCCCTCCACGCACGATAAGGCTGGAGGCACGCGGGCCCCCTCCACCACTCGCTGCGCGAGCGGTCCCCCTCCCCGTTCCGGGGAGGATCATGCGTCGTCCCTCACCACCCGAGCCACTTCCTCCACCGTCGTCACCCCGGCCTTCACCTTGGCGATGCCGTCGTCGAGCAGGCTGGGATTCTCCTTGCGGGCATGGGCCTCGAGCTCGGCCTCCGATGCGCCGTCATGGATCAGCTTCTGGAACCTGTCGTCGACCGCAACGACTTCGTACAAGCCCGCGCGGCCGCGATAGCCTTCGCCATGGCACTCGGCGCAGCCGACCGCGCGCCAGATCTTCTTGCCCGGCTCGATCGCACCGCCGAGCAGGAGCGAATCCGCTTCGGTGGCCTCGTCCTGCTTCGCGCAATTCTGGCAGAGCTTGCGGACGAGGCGCTGGGCGCAGAGGCCGACGACCATCGGGGCGAGCAGATAGCGCTCGACGCCCATGTCGATCAGGCGCGTCACGGCACCGACCGCGCTGTTGGTGTGGAGCGTCGAGAGGACGAAGTGTCCGGTCATCGACGAGCGGACGGCGACCTGGGCGGTCTCCTGGTCGCGGATCTCGCCGACCATGATCACGTCGGGATCCTGGCGAAGGATCGCGCGAAGACCCCTCGCGAACGTCATGTCGGTGCGCGGGTTGACCTGGGTCTGGCCGATGCCGGCCATTTCATACTCGATCGGATCCTCGACCGTCATGATGTTGCGCTTGCGGTCGTTGAGCTTGTTGAGCGCGGCGTAGAGCGTGGTCGTCTTGCCCGAGCCGGTGGGGCCGGTGACGAGCAGCATCCCGTGCGGACGCTCGAGCAGGCGGGTGAAGACGCTGCGGTCGCGCTCGGACATGCCGAGCACTTCCATGTCGAGGCGAAGCGAGCCCTTCTCCAGCAGGCGCATCACCACGCGCTCTCCATGCTGGGTCGGGATGGTCGAGACGCGGGCGTCGACATCGTGGCCGCCGATGCGCAGCGTCACGCGACCATCCTGCGGGATGCGGCGCTCGGCGATGTCGAGCTTGGCCATCACCTTGATGCGACTGACCAGCAGCGGCGCGAGCGCGCGCGGCGGCTCGATCATGTCGCGCAGCACGCCGTCGATGCGGAAGCGGACGACGAGGCGCTTTTCCTGCGTCTCGATATGCACGTCCGACGCGCCTTCGCGCACCGCTTCGAGGAGCAGCGCGTTGATCAGGCGGATGACGGGCGCGTCGTCGCGGGTGTCCAGCAGGTCGTCCACCGAGGCGGCGCTGTCGGCAAGCGCGGCGAGGTCCATGTCGCCCAGGTCGATATCGGCGGCGGCGCCGGGGCCCGAATAGGCGGCGCTGAGCGCGGCGTCGAACTGGTCGTCGGGCAGAGTCACGAAGCGCGCGGCGGGGGCGAGGCGCTGGACCTCGAGCAGGCCGTCGAGCGCCGCGCCCGCCTTGTGGACACACTCAAGCCCGGCATCGGTGACGCGCAGCAGCACGCCGTTCCTGCGCGCGAAGCTGTAGGGCAGCGTCGTCGGCGTATCGTCGGTGAGGATCAGCATCTCGTTCATGCGCCGAAGTCCACGGTGGCGCTGACCCGACCGGGCGTGGCGGTGCGCTGGATGTCCACGCGCCGGACGCGCAGGCTGGAGGTCGCCGAGAGATCGGCGAGCCAGGCCATGAGGCTGTCATAGCTGCCGTCCGCGATCGTCGCGCGGGCACCACCGGTGATCGGGGCGACCGTGGCGGTGAGACCGAAGCTGCCGGTCGAGCCGTTGATCACGTCCGCCGGCGAACCCTGGCGGCGCTGGGGCTGGCCGGACGAGAGCGTGCCCGCGGCGCGGATGCGCGCGGTGAGCGTCTCATAGGTGCGGATGTCCTGCAGCGCCGAGGCGCGGGCGGACTGGAGCGGCTTGATCACGCCGAAGACCAGCACCAGCCCCCCGAGGAACAGGGCGAGGCTGCCCAGCATCAGCTGCTCGCGGCGGCTGCGACCGCTCCACCAGCTATCGAAGCGGATCAGCGCGGCGTCGAGCGCCGGCATGCGGGCGAGAATCAGTCTCATGCGGCGCTCGCCGTAATACGGATCGCGCCTTCGGGCGAGCGGACGACCTGCGCCCCTATTCCGGCGCCCTTCAGGGCAGCCTCGATCTGGCCGGCGAGGCCGGCATCGGCCGAGGCATCGAGATCGAGCGTGAGCAGCTTGCCCTCGAAGGTCATCGCGCGGACCGTGATCGCCCCCGAGAGCGGCCCGAGCGCGCCGGAGACGCGATTGGCCAGCGGCAGGAAGGGCTGTGGCACCCGGCCACCGCCTCCGCTCGGCAACATGCCGGTGATCGAATTGGCGAGATCCTCGCCCAGCGTCACGCCTGGCGCGGCGAGCGCAGCGGTCGCCCGGGTCTCGGCCTCGCGCCGATCGGCGATATTGCGCAGCATTATCACATCACCGAGAGCGATCACGACATGCGCGGCGGCGCCGATCGCGGCGACCCAGGCGAATTTGCGCCAGAGGTTGGAACCGCCGGTCTTGCGGACGGCATACGCACCCTGGCGGAGGTTCAGCGTGGCGACCGCGGCGCCGGCGGCGGGGCCGAAGGCGGCGGGATCGAGCGATGCCGCGCCCTTCTGCATGTCGTCGGGCAGGCGCTCGCCATAGCTGGTGATCGCCGGGCGTCCGGCAGCTTCCCAGGCGGGACGCAGCAGCGCTGCGGGAACTTCGAAGCCGGTTCCCTCGGCATCGCGGACCGCGGCCCGGCCGCCGGACTGCGATACCGCCCAGCCCTCGGCCGGGCGCGGCATGGTCAGCACATCGGGGACCATCGCGGCATGGCCGATGCCGGCTTCCTCGGCCTGGGCGACCCAGCGGGCCATCACCTCGTGCCGGACGATTCCGACCAGATAGCGGTTGGGCGCAACCTGCTCGCCGAGCGCGAGATGCACCGAATCGACCGGCTCGGCGATTCGGTCCTCGATCGCGAAGGGCAAGGCCGCGACGCGCCTGGCGTGGCTGGGCAGCGGCAGGTCCACCGCCAGCAGCCGCACCTGTCCGGTGGGGACGAGAATGGTTGCGGGCCAGTCGCGCACGGTTATGATCAGGCGGTCACCCGCCAGCGTCCACACGCCCGCGGCGGGCGGTAAATTTGGGTCGGGCGCACCCGGGGCGTTTGGGCTCATTGTCACATTTGCTTCATGGGCAGGACGCATGGGGCGGGGATGCGCATAGTTTTGAAACAGTTCCATGACATCGCACCGCGGGTGCGTACTGACATTGCACCTAAGGTGCAGGACCGCAAGCACGCCGTTCCCGAGGGCGAGGCCGGTTTGACGCTCATCGAAATGATGATCGTGCTGGTGATCATCGCCATCGTCGCCGGCCTGGTCGCGATGAACGTGATGGGCCGCCCGGACGAGGCCAAGGCCACTGCGACCAAGAGCAACATCGCCGCCATCTCCGGCGCGCTCAAGATGTACCGGCTCGACAATGGCGATTATCCGACCACCGAGCAGGGCCTGAAGGCGCTGGTCGAGAAGCCGACCGCGCCGCCGGTGCCGTCGACCTTCCCGCAGGGCGGCTATCTCTCCGCTCCGGCGCTCGACGCCTGGGGCAAGCCCTATGAGTATAGCTCGGAAGGCGGCAGCTTCACGATTCGCTCGCTCGGCAAGGACGGCAAGGTCGGCGGCGAAGGCGTGGACGCCGATATCGACGGCAAGGGCTGATCCGCATGCGGGGGGCCGACATCGCCGTGCGCCCCTCCGAAGCGGGCATGACGCTGATCGAGATGATGATCGTGCTGGTCATCATCGGCGTGATGGCGGGCGCGGTGGCGCTCGGCATGGGATCGGTGACGCGCGCGCCGAGCGTGGAGACCGAGGCGCGGCGCCTCGCGACCCGGCTCCAGGCCGCCGCCGACGACGCGATGCTCGGCGACCGGACGATCGCCTTCACCGTGCAGAAGAACGGATACGGCTTCGCGACGATCGCCGCCGACGGCAAGGCCCTGCCCCGCACCGACGACGCGTTCGGCTTCCACAAGCTGCCCGGCGGCATGGTGATGACGCTGAGCGTCAAGCCGCCGGTGGTGCTGGGCGTGGACGGCGCCGGCCGGCCGATGCAGGCGGTGATCGAGAGCGGACCCAGGCGCTGGACGGTCGTCTATGACGGGATGACCGTGCGGGCGTTCCCGGTTGGGGCGCTGAAGCTGTGACGATGCACGCCCTCCTCCTCAATTCCTCCCCCGGAAATGGCGTTTCCGGGGGAGGGGGACCGCGCCCGCAGGGCGTGGTGGAGGGGGTTTACTCCCCTGGGGATGGCCCGTGTGGCGACGCCCCCTCCACCACGCCGCTACGCGGCGCGGTCCCCCTCCCCCGCTTCGCGAGGGAGGAGAACGGCTTCTCCCTGATCGAAGCGCTCGTCGCGCTCGCCGTCCTCGCCATCGCCACCGTCGGGCTGATGCGCACGGTCGAATCGCATATCGATTCGACCCGGGCGATGGAGCGCCGGACCACCGCCATGTGGGTCGCCGAGAACCGGATGGCCGAGCTGCAGGCCAATGCGCCGGGCCGCGACCAGGTCGAGATGATGGGCCAGCAATGGCGCGTCGCGGTCGAGAAACGGCGGACCGACGATCCCGAGATCGAGCGCGTCCGCATCCAGGTGTTCGCCGGGCAAGAGAAGAGCGCGCTTGCATCGCTCGACGGCTTCGTGGACGGACGGAAGCTGTAATGACCGCGCTCACCCTCACGCCGCGCCAGGCGCGCATCGGGCTCAACCTGTTCACCGGCGCGGTCGTCGTGTCGGTGGCGGTGGCGCTCGCCGGACTCACCTGGCGGATCGCCGGCCATGCCGGGACCGGCGCGATCACCGTCCCGTCGGGGACAAGCGGCCCGGCAGTGACGCCCGATATCGGCGCGGCGGTGGCGCTGGCCCCGTTCGGCAAGCCCTCGGTCTCCGAGGCGGGCCAGGCGACCGCCTTGCCGCTCGAGCTGAAGGGCGTGATCGCCGCCGGCCCGGGCGACCTCTCCAGCGCGTTCATCTCGGTGAGCGGACAGCCGGCCAAGGCCTACAAGGTCGGCGACAATATCAATGGCGCGACGATCCAGGCGATCCTGCGCGACCGGGTGATCCTGGCGAACGGGGGCCGCAACGAGTTCCTCGCCTTCCCCGATCCGACGCTGACGCCCGAGCAGCGCCAGGCCGCCGCCGCGGGGCAGCCGGCCGCGGCGCCGGCCAATCCGGTGACGACCGGGCCCGGCACGCCGCCGGCCGCACGCACGCCCGGCGCCCCGCCCGCTCCCGCCGCGGCGCCGCCCGCCGCGACCGTGGCCGGCATCCTCCAGCGCTTCGATGCCAGCCCCGTCCAGGGCGGCTATCGGATCGGCGACAACGGCCCGCCCGGTATGGTGGCGGGCGACGTGATCCAGTCGGTCAACGGCACCTCGCTGTCCGACCCCGCCGCTGCCCAGGGCGCCTTCGCGGCCGCCCAGGCGAACGGCAATGCCCAGATCCAGATCCTGCGCGACGGGAAGCGTATCACGCTTACCGTGCCGCTCCGTTAGAAAGTGCTCCCGTGAAGATTCGCTCCGCCATCGCCGCCCTCGCGCTCGCCGGGATCGCCCTGGACACGGTTGCCATCGCCCAGACTGCCCCTGCCCCGCAGGATGCCGGCACCGGCGACGTGGTGGTGAACATGCGCGGCGTCGAGATCTCGGACGTGTCCGACCAGATTTCGCGCATCACCGGGCGCACGCTGATCCTCGATCCCGCCGTGAAGGGCGTGGTGACCGTCACCTCCTCGACCCCGCTGTCGCCGCAGGGCGTGTGGGAGCTGTTCCAGTCGGTGCTGCGCGCCAATGGCTTCGCGGCGGTGCGCTCGGGCCGCGCCTGGCGGATCGTGCCGGCCGCCAATGCGGTGCGCGACGGCGGCATTCCGAGCCGCGGCGCATCGGGCCAGGAGCTGGTGACGCGGATGGTCCGCCTCCAGAACGTGCCCGCCGCCGATGTCGCCCGCGTGGTGCGTCCGCTGGTCGCGACCTTCGGCAGCGTCGAGCCGCTGAGCACGCCCAACGCCGTCGTCATCACCGACTATGCCGACAATGTCCGCCGGGTGGAGGCGATCGCCCGCCAGCTCGACGGCGGCAGCGGCGCGACCTTCGTCACCTTCTCGCTGAAGAACGGCAACGCCACCGATGTCGCCCAGGCGCTGCAGGGCGTGCTGGGCGAAGGCACCCGCGTCGCCGCCGATGCGCGCAGCAACACGGTGATCGTGCGCGGCACCCCGGCCTCGGTCGCCGAGGCGCGCAAGATGCTCGTCTCGCTCGACCAGCCGGGCGGCGCGACGCCGATCACCCGCATGTTCCGCCTCAACTATGCCGATGCCGAGACGGTGACCGACGTGCTGCGCGGCGTGCTCGGCCAGGGCGACAGCGCCGACAATCCCGTGGCGAAGAGCCTGGGCTCGGGCAGCTCCAATCCCTTCGCCCGGCTGAGCCAGGGCAACCAGAACCTCTCCGCCCTGCCCAACAGCTCGGCCTCGACCAGCGGCGGCATCGGCAGCGCGATGCAGAGCGCCAACACCAATGGCGCGACGATGCAGAGCGTGCAGACCCAGACGCCCAGGGGCTTCTCGACCCCCGATCTGAACGTGCAGCCGGCACCGGAGCTGAACGCAGTGGTGGTGCGCGGCACCCCCGCCGCCATCGCCGCAATCGAGCCGCTGATCACCGATCTCGACGTGCGCCGCCCGCAGGTGCTGATCGAGGCGGCGATCGCGGAGATTACCGGCGACGATGCCGAGGCGCTGGGCGTGCAGCTGGGCACCAGCGGCGCGGTGCTCGATCAGGTGAAGGGCGGTGCGACGTCGTTCGACGCGACCGGAGGGCCGTCGCTCGGCACGATCCTGACCGCGCTGGGCGTGCCGGCCGGCAAGGTGCTCGGCACCGGCCTCAGCGCCAATGTGGCGATCGGCGACGATTTCTCGATCCTGGTGCAGGCGCTGGGCAGCTCGACCCGGGCCAACCTGCTCTCCACCCCGCAGATCACCGTGCTCGACAATGTCGCGGGCGAGTTCGTCTCGGGCCAGAACGTACCGTTCCTGACCGGATCGATCCTGACCGACAGTTCGACCGTGAACCCCTATACGACGATCGAGCGCAAGGACGTGGGCATCACCCTGCGCGTGCTGCCGCGGATCAATGCGGGCGACACGATCCGCCTGCAGGTCAACCAGGAAGCCTCGTCGATCGCCGCCGCGCAGACCGCCGCGGCATCGGACCTGGTCACCAATCGCCGCGCGATCACCACCACCGTGCTCGCCGACAATGGCCAGACGATCGTGCTCGGCGGCCTGACCGCCGACGACTATATCGACACGCGCCAGCAGGTGCCGATCCTGGGCGACATCCCGATCGTCGGCGAGCTGTTCAAGAGCCGCCGCGAGCAGCACCAGAAGCGGACGCTGTTCATCTTCCTCAAGCCGACGATCCTGCGCGACGGCGCCGACGCGGCGGCAGCGTCCCAGGACCGCTACAACCGCCTGCGCGCCGACGAGATCGCCAACACCAAGCGCGGCAGCCTCCTCCTCGCCCCGCCGACGCCGCGGCTGACGGTGGAGATCGACGGGATTTATTGAGCGGCGGGGCAGTGCGCGGTCGGCTGGCCATCTACGGGAGCATGTTCATCCGATGATCGCACTCCGCCTAATCCGCTCCCTCGCCACCCATATCACGCTTCAGCTGCTGGCAGTGGCATGCGCCATTGCATATGTTCTTCTCGGCAACGCGCTCCCCGAATTCGGCGGGCGATTGCTGGCGGGCGCCGTACTGGCCTGGCTGGTCGGTGCTTTGATTTGGCGTTTCGTCCAGGTCGGGAAGAATTTGGCCGGCCGTATGCCGGAGAAAGTCGATCGCAGGAGCTAGGCGTGCGGCTCTACCGAGCAGTGTTGTCCGTGCTTGCCTCGCCCCCATCCGGCCCGATCGGCAGCGGCACGCGCACCCGTTCCGCGCCACGGGTGAAGAAGGCGGCGTCGATCGCCAGGCTGGCGAGACTCCAGCCATCGACGCTTTCCCCGATCCGAAGCGTGCGGGTCGCGCCGGCGCTGGCCTTGACCAGCGCGACTGCGTCGACGTTCAGCCGGCCGACGATGCCGACCAGCTGCGGGGCGTCGGCGGGCGCCTCGGCCGGCTCGGCGCCGCCGAACAGCGGGCGCTCATAGACACGGGCGAGCGCGGGCATCGAGCCGGCGCCGATCGGGGCGGGCACGGGCGGCGCCGCGGCGCCCTTCCCCGCCTTGCCGGGCAGCAGCAGCGCGAGCGGCATGCCGATCGCGAAGGCGCCGGCGATGCCCAGCGCGATCCATTCGGGGCGGCGCTTCATTGCCATGCCGCGACCACCTCGCCGATTAGCCGCACGCCACCGCCCTCGGGGATCGGCTCGATCCGCCAGCTGCGCATACGCATCAGCGGCCTGCCGCGCTCCAACGCGTCGGCGAGCGCGACCACCGCCTTCTCCGCCCCCGAGACGCGGATGCGCAGCGCCACCACGCCGGCGGGCGCCGGGGCGGTGGCGATCTCCTCGACCAGCACACCGCCCTGCCGCGCAAGGCCGTGGACGCGCTGCATGATAGCCGCCCGGCCGGCCGCCGGATCCGCAACATGCAGGCCGAGGCCGGGGGCAAGCAGCGGCGGCGGGGCCGCCGGCTGGGCCGTCAGCGCGGCGAGCTTGGCATGCTCGGCACGCGCCGCGGCGAGATCGCCCAGCGCAGTGCCGGTGGCCGGCGCGAGCAGCAGTGCCACGGCGAGCCCAGCCATACCGCCGATGAGCATCGCGGGCAGCTTCACTGGGCATCCTCGCGCATCGAGACGATCATCGCCGCGTCGGTGCGGCGCTGGCTGGTATTGCGCATGCCGGCGAATTCGGGCGCGCGACGGATCGCGGCGCGCAGCGCGTCGGGGTCGCCGCCGGTCACGTCGAGCTCCAGCCCGCCATCGCCGGTACGCTCGACCCGGGTGAGCTTCGCCTCGGGGGGCAGCGTGCCGGCGAGCAATTCCAGCACCACGCCCGGCGCAGCCCGGCCTGCCGCATTGGCGAGCGCGGCACGCGCCTCGCGCGCGGCAGCCTCGGCCTGGAGACGCGGCGCGACCTGTTCCTGCAACCTCAGTGTCGCACGTTTTTCATGCCGGGCGAGCAAGGTCGCCCCGGCCAAAGTGAGCAGCGGCCCGGCCGCGAGCAGCAGGCCGAACGCCACCGCCGCGCCCCGCCCTCCACCGGGCAGGCGCAGTCCGGCGAGCGCCGCGGCCAGGCGGTGCGACAGGCTGTCCGCCTGGGGTTCGGGCGGGTCGGTATCGGGCTTGCCGGCGTCCATCGCGCGCCTGCCTAGCCGCTGCGGCCGCTCCGCGCAAAGCGTCACGCGGCGGAAACACAAAAGTCACGTTAACGAAACGACAATCGCATGCTGGCGTCATTTCGCGCTTCCAAGGACCGGGCGACCGGGTCGCCAGTGACTCGGCTGCTTGGGGGTTTCCATGACCAATCTCACCGAGACGGGCTTCGGCTATACCGACGGCGACGTCGATCAGAACATCCACAACACCGGCCCGTCGCTGAACGAGCTGGCCGACCTGCGCTATTCGCGTCGCCAGACGCTGCAGCGCGGCGGCACGGCGATCGTCGCGGCGACCATGGGCGGCTCCGTCCTCGCGGCCTGCGACAGCACCAACAGCAACGATCCGCTGAGCGCGCCGACGATCAGCGCCGGCACCGCCGGCACCACCAGCTCGGGCAAGACGGTCACGCTCACCGGCACCGGCTCCGCCGAGGCCTATGCCTGGACCCAGGTCGCCGGCCCGGCCGTGACGCTGACCACGCCGAATGCGCTCACCACCAGCTTCCTGGCCCCCTCGGTGGCCGCCGCCACCAAGCTGACCTTCCAGCTCGCCGCCGCCAACAAGACCGGCACCGCCGGGATCTCGACCGTCGACGTCACGGTCAACCCGGCCGCGATCGGCTTCGCCGCCGTCGCCAAGAACAAGAACGACGTGGTGACCGTGCCCGCCGGCTACACCGTGCAGATCGGCGCGCGCCTGGGCGATCCGATCACCGGCGGCGCCGCGGCCTACAAGAATGACGGCACCGACACCGGCTTCGCCAACCGCATCGGCGACCATGGCGACGCGCTCTACTGGTTCGGCCTGAGCAGCGCCGGCGCCCGCGACGACAACAGCTCGACCCGCGGCCTGATCGTGCAGAACCACGAGAACATCAACCAGCAGTATCTCCACGCCACCGGCGCCAGCCAGCCCGGCGGCGTACGCCCCGAGGCGGAAGCGCTGAAGGAGATCGAGTGCCACGGCGTCTCGGTCGTCGAATATTCGGAAGGCGCCAACCGCGCCTGGAGCTTCTCGGCCACCTCGACCTTCAACCGCCGCGTCACCCCGAACACCCCGGTGGTGTTCAACGGCCCGGTGGCCGGTTCGGACCTGATCAAGACCCCCTATTCGACCGCCGGCACCACGGGCCGCGGCACGATCAACAACTGCGCCAACGGCTACACGCCCTGGGGCACGCTGCTGACCTGCGAAGAGAATTGGGCCGGCTATTTCCGCCGCTCGGGCGACAATGCCAACCGCACCGCCAAGGAGCTGACCGCGCTCAACCGCTATGGCGTGACGAGCACCTCGGGCAGCTATGGCTGGTCGACCGTGGTTCCCGCCGACGGCACCAACACCACCTTCCGCCGCTGGGACGCGCGCGCCACCACCGGCGGCACCGCGACGACCGACTGGCGCAACGAGCCGAACCAGTTCGGCTGGGTCGTCGAGATCGACCCCTATGACAAGAGCAAGGCACCGCGGAAGCGCACCGCGCTCGGCCGCCTGGGTCACGAGGGCTGCTGGCCCGGCAAGTTCGTCGCCGGCACCAAGCCCGCCTGGTACATGGGCGACGATTCGCGCCGCGAGTACATGTACAAGTTCATCTCGAACACCGCCTGGGTTGCCGCGGATGCGACCGCGGCCGACCGCCTGGCGATCGGCGACAAGTATCTCGACGCCGGCACGCTCTACGTCGCCAAGTTCAACGCCGACGGCACCGGCACCTGGCTGCCGCTGGTGTTCGGCCAGAACGGCGTCACTGCCGCCAGCGCGATCTATCCGTTCGCCGACCAGGCGGACGTGCTCGTCAACGCCCGCCTCGCCGCGGACGTGGTCGGCGCGACCCCGATGGACCGCCCGGAATGGACGGCGGTGAACCCGGTGACCGGCGAGGTCTACCTCACCCTCACCAACAACAACGCCTCGCTGCGCCCGCTGAACGGCACCGATGCGGCCAATCCGCGCCACTATAACGATCCGTTCGGCGCTGCCGCCACGGCGCAGTATGGCAATCCGAACGGCCATATCATCCGCATCAAGGAGACCAGCACCGAGTCGGTCACCTTCACCTGGGACATCTATGCCTTTGGCGCCGGTGCGGACCTCGACGCGACCAACATCAACCTGTCGGGCCTGACCGCGGACAACGACTTCTCGTCGCCCGACGGCCTGTGGTTCGGCCGCTCGAGCAACGCCTCGGGCCTGGTCAAGCCGCTGCTGTGGATCCAGACCGACGACGGCGCCTATACCGACGTCACCAACTGCATGATGCTGGTCGGCCAGCCGGGCACCGTCGGCGACGGCGGCGCGCGGACGATCACCAACACCGGCACGGGCGGCGCGACCGCGACCCAGGCGACCCGCATCGGCGCGGCGCCGGGCGCGAGCCTGAAGCGCTTCCTGGTCGGCCCGGTCGAGTGCGAGATCACCGGCGTGGACTCGACGCCGGACGGCCGCACGCTGTTCGTCGGCATCCAGCATCCGGGCGAAGGCGCTGCCAGCTTCCCCGCCGGCAACCCGAACGCCCCGACCAGCCACTGGCCGGACAGCCAGGCGACCGGCACCGCCGGCGCCACGGTCCGCCCGCGCTCGGCGATCGTGATCATCACCAAGAATGACGGCGGTATCGTCGGCCTCTGATCTTCCGGGATCGGTGAAACAGAGAGGGAGGCTCCCGCAAAGGGGGCCTCCCTTTTCGTTTGGGACGCGAATAATGCTGGTGGAGAACGGCAACTCAATTAGATTACCCGAAGCAATATAGCGCTAGCGCGGTCAAATATGGCCTAATCTTGATGGCGGGGATTGAACGTGCCACTCTTCAACCGCTTCCGAAAACACGAAGCGATGCCGGCGAAAGATGCTCGGGAAAGAGATTGGCACGACCATATCACGCTTATCGTAGGTATTCTCGGCTTTGCAGTTCTCGTCATCGCAACGGTCATCACGCAGATAAATCAAGTATCGTCCGACAGAGACACCGCCGAAGCATTGCAGCGCTTCGCGACTATTGCAGAATCATCCAAGGCTGAAGTCTCCACCCTTCGCGATCAGGCTCGAGCAGCGGTCCTATCGGCCGAAGCAGCGAAATTGCAGGCGGATGCAGCGCAAAAGCAGGTGGAGGCCCTTGAGGCCAATGTCGCAATTTCACAACAGAATGCATCGATATCGAAGAAAATGGTCAACATTGCTGCAACAAATCTTGAATCGGAGATATTCTTCCGCGCACGCACTCTGGATGCAGCACGCCCAGTGTTCGACGTAAATATTATTGTTAAGAACACTGAGCCAACTCAGACTGGCGACAGAATCGCTGCGTTTAGCTATGGCTTCAGTATACGGAACGCCGGACAGACAGCGTTCACGATAACCTATTACTCGACCACCGTCGAGGACGCGGATAAACTAGGCGTTATGCTCGGCACCATGGGGTCGGTCGGAACAGTTGTTCCCACGGGTGGTGTCGTTGCGATTGGAGAAACCCCCGTATCTCTATCCGATAAGGAAATGCGCCGCTTTCACGCCGGACAACATCCATTGCTGGTGAAGATAAATTTTTCCGTCGACGACTATCTTATGAAAGATCAGAAAGTTTGTCGCGCATTCACCGTATCATGGAGCGACAATGAACCTTTCGCACATAATAGTGATTGCGAATTTCCTGACCGCTTTCGAATCGTGAAGTTTGGCGAAACGGAAGCGGACGAGTAGAATACTGACTATAATCAGGCACAGCGGGATATTATCGCCGCCTCGCCGGTGTTGTCCTTCGCTTCGGCCGTAGACAGAAGCTGCCAGACTGCCTCCCGCGTCATAGATCATCGACACCCGCCCGAGCCTACCGGTCCGTGCGGCTGATGATCTTCGCCACGCCGTTCTTCGGGATGCCGATCATGTAGTTCACCCCGCCCTTGCAGGTGACGCGCCAGGTCGGAACGCCGTCCTGGTCGGCGATGCGGGTCGAGCTGTCGACATGGTCGCAGGGCAAGGGCGCATCCTGGAGCGCGCGGATGAAGGTCGCGCCGCGCTGGGCGTCGTTCTGGGCTAGCACCGCAGCGCTGTAGTTCACCTCGGCCGTGTTGCCGGCGGCGGGCTCGTCGGCGGCGTTGAGCGGCTCGGCGGTCACGGCGTCGTTGGCGGTCAGGTTGGTATTGCTGGCGCCCCCGCAACCGGCGAGCGCAAGCGCGGCAAGCATCGGAACGATAATCCGCATCTTGATACTCCCCAGAAAGACGGTCCCGCAATCAATGCGGGACCGTAACCATTGTTCCCCTCAGCGCTGATAGGCCTTGGGCAGCGCGCCTTCCTTGGGGTCGAGATAGCGCTGGCGCAGGCGCGTCCAGCGGTTCTCGAGCGGCTGCTCGACCCCGTCGATGAAGACGTTGACCGCCGAGGTGCCGATCTCGAGCGGATCGCCGTCCCAGATCACCACGTCGCCGCGGCGGCCGGGCTTGAGCGAGCCGAACTCGCCGCCCAGGCCGAGCGCCTCGGCCGGCTTCGAGGTGATCGCCGCGAAGGCCGCACCCCAGTCGAGCCCGGTCGCGCCGGGCACCTTGGTCAGCGCGACCAGGTTGCCGGCATATTGCTTCTCCCAGCGCGCCTGGCGGGCCTCGTCCTGGTTGATCGTGCCGATGCCGACCAGCACGCCCGCCGCGGTCATCCGGCCGATGTTCGACTGGCTGGCGGCGAGCTGCTCGAAGCTCTCGGGCAGGTCGTTGAGCGCGGTGGCGATCACCGGCACGCCGGCAGCCGCGATCTGCGACGCGACGGTCCAGCCCTCGGTCGCGCCGACGAACACCAGCTTGAGCGCCGGCATTTCCTTCTTGAGCTGCAGCAGGACGAGGATGTCCGACGCACGCTCGACATGGACGAGCAGCGGCATGCGGCCCTGCACCACCGGCACCAGCGCCTCGGCATCGGCGCGGGTGAGGAAGGCGTCCTTGCCGCGGTCGGTATAGCTGCCCGGCGCACGGACATAGTCGCGGACCTCGAACAGCACGTTCTTCAGCGCGGCATAGGCGGCCGGGCGGCTGCCGCCCGCGGCGCGCGCGCCGGCCTCGCCCCATTCCATGAACTGGAAGGCGCGCGGCTTGCTGACCGCGTCCATGTCCGATCCCAGGTCGATGATCGCGCCCTGGCCGGCGAAGATCGAGCCGCGATTGTCGGGCGCGACGACGGCGCGGGTGATGCCCTCGGCCCGGTTGATCGCGATCGGGGTCGACTTGGGGTTGACCGCCGGGGTCACGTCGATCGCCGCGTGGAAGGGCGTGCCGCTCGCGCCGCTGTCGTTGGTCTCGTCGACACCGTCGACCTCGACGATGCCGAGGCGGGTGAAGCCGGCGAAGATGCCGGGCGAGACCCATTTGCCGCCCGCGTCGATCACGCGGATGCCGGCGGGCACTGCGACGCCGGGGCCGGCGGCGACGACCTTGCCGTCGCGGATCACGACGGTGCCGCCGTCGACCGGCTGGCCGCCATCGCCGATGACGAGCTTCGCATTGGTGATCGCCACGGTCTGCGCCATGCCGGGGGTGGCGAAGGCGAGCGCCGCGGTCGCGGCGAGAAGGAGCTTATTCGTCATCACTTCACATCCCCCTCGCCCGGCTGGCCGAGCTCGAAATCGGAAACCGGGCGACGCTTCGGATCCTTGGAATCGTACATCAGCGCGCCGTCGACCCAGACCATCTCGGGGCGGGTGTAGACGCTGAACGGATTGCCGTTCCACAGGATGACGTCGGCCATCTTGCCGGGCTTGAGGCTGCCGGTCTTGTCGGCGATGCCCAGCGCCTTGGCCGGGTTGATCGCCAGCCAGGTCCAGGCATGTTCCTCGCTGATGTTCATTCCCGCCTTGATGCCCGATGCGCGGGCCTTGGCGACTTCCTGGTTGAGGCGCTGGGTGCCGTTGCCGTCGTCCGAATGGATCATCGCGCAGGCGCCCTCCTTGTCGAGGATGGCGAGGTTCTCGGGCACCGCATCATAGGCTTCCATCTTGAAGCCGTACCAGTCGGCCCAGACCGCGGCGCAGGTGTTGTTGGCCTTGAGCAGATCGGCGATCTTGTAGGCCTCCACCGCGTGGTGGAAGGCCGAGACGTGGTAGCCGAACTCCTTGGCCATATCGAGGACGACGGCCATCTCGTCGGCGCGGTAGCAGTGGTTCTGGATGAGGATTTCGCCCTCCAGCACACCGCGAAGCGTATCCATCGCCAGATCCCGCGAAGGCGCCTCCCCGCCCTTCTCCTCATATTTGTCCCAGCGGCGCTTGTACTCGACCGCGCGGGCCCAGGTCTGGCGGTCCACCGCGATGTTGCCCATCCGGGTGGAGGGCATGCGGCCCTTCGAGCCATAGACGCGCTTGGGGTTCTCGCCGCAGGCCATCTTGAGGCCATAGGGCGCGCCGGGGAACTTCATCCCCTGCATGGTGCGCGCATAGACGTTCTTCACGACGACCGAGCGGCCGCCCATCAGGTTCGCCGAGCCGGGGAGGATCTGCAGCGTGGTGACGCCGCCATTGGCGAGCGCGCGGCCGAAGGCGGGGTCCTGCGGCCAGACGCTGTGCTCGGCCCAGACCTCGGCGGTGACCGGACCGGTCATCTCGTTGCCGTCCGAATTGGCCTGCACGCCAGGCACCGGATAGTCGCCCATATGGCTGTGGATGTCGATCACGCCGGGGGTGACATACTTGCCGCGCCCATCGATCACCGTGGCGCCGTCGGCGGCAAGATTCTGGCCGACCGCGACGATCTTGCCATCACGGAACAGCACCTGGCCATTGTCGATCCGCCCACCCTCGCCATCGAGCACGGTGACGTTGGTCAGCAGCGTCGGCGCGCCCGGATAGGCATGATAGGTCGAAGGGAAGGGATCGTGGTTATACCCCTTGCCCTTGCCCGGGCCACTGGCCGCCGGAGCGGGGTCGGACGAGGCGGATTGCGCCCTGGTGCTGCTCGAATCGCAGGCTGCGAGCCCTGCCAGCGCACCAAAGATGATTAACGAGCGGATCAAGCGACTCTCTCCCCCTTGCGTAACGGTGCGGTGATCGCGCAGGTACCGTGCACTTGGCAAGCCATGCTTCTTCGCAAAGAGACTGAACCACTCTGGACTATCCCCATTTTCTCTTGTGCTTGATTGGTGTTATTGACAGTTCCCGGAAGGGGAAGGTGCATCGTTGCGCGTCGCAATTGACCCTGCCGAGCCGTCTCGCGTGACGGCCCCCGTGAACCGGCGGGTCGCCATCGGGCTCGCCGCTTTCGGGCTGGCATGCAGCCTGACCGCGTTCGCGGGATGGGTGTTCGACGCCCCCGATCTGCGCGGCTTCGGTTTCAACGATTTCCCGATCTGGCCCTGGACCGCGATCGGCTATGCCGCCCTATCGCTGGGCTTCCTGGCTTCCTTCGTCGACCGTCGGCGCGTGGCGATGAACCTGCTCGCCATCCCGCTGGTGATCGCCTTCGTCTCGCTGTTCGAGCGCTGGACGGAGATCGACCTGGGGGTCGACCGGTTGCTCTTCCCCGACCAGATCGTCGATTTCGCCTTCCCGTCCCCGGGTCGCGTCGGGATCAACCCGGCGGCGGTGTTCCTTGTGCTCGGCCTGGCCGGGCTCGGGCAATGCGTGCGTGACCTGGTGGCCAAGGAGATGCGCAGCCTGGTCGCGATGATCGCGCTGGGCCTGGCCGCCGCGGCGGCGATCATCATCCTGTTCTCGCACCCCGGCACCAGCCCCAGCGTGCCCCTGCTGACCACCTCCCTGCCCGCGGCGATCATTTCGATCTCGCTAGCGCTGGCGGCGATCGCCTGGAACAGCGGCTTCACCTGGATGCGCGCACTGGCCCGCGATCCGAGCAACCGGCGCGTGCTTCGCATCCTGCTGCCTGCTGCGCTGATCCTGCCGGTGCTGCCCGCGGTGCTGGAGCTGGTGCTGGCCCGGCGGATGGTGTTCGCGGCGGCACCCGGCCAGCTGCTGGCGATGCTCGGCAACGTGCTGATCGTCGGCACCATCGCCTATTGGGCGGTCACCCGCGTCGCACGCGAGCAATCCGCCCAGGTTGAGCTCAGCGAGGCGATCGACGTCACCACCATGGCGCTCACCGCCCCGGACGGGCGGATCGTCCACTGGTCCGAAGGCGCGGCCGAGCTGTTCGGCTGGACCGCCGAGGAGGCGTGCGGGCAGAACAAGTATCTGCTGCTCCGCTCACGCTGCGAAAGCCCCGAGTCCAGCCTGCCCCGCCGACCTCACGGCGAGGCGTTGGAACTGGTGGAGATCACCCGCGACGGGCGCGAAATCGCCATTCACGAGCGGATCCACCGGGTGGAGATTACGGGCCGCGAGCCGGTGATCGTCCACAAGATGACCGACATCTCCGACCGCGCCCACACCGTGGCAGCACTGCGCGAGAGCGAGGAGCGCCTCGCCATCGCCACCGCCACGCACGAGGTGGGCGTGTTCGAATGGGACGTTGCCACAGGCCGGATGAGCTGGGCGCCCGGCGCCGAGGAGCGGCTGGGCCTCGTGCCCGGCTCGGTCACCAGCTTCGACAGCTGGCGCGACCAGATCGAGCCCGAGGATGCCGAGGCGGTGATCGAGACGATCGAGCTGGCCGTCGCCGATCGCGCGCCGCGCTTCAGCTTCCGCTACCGGTTCAAGGAGCGCAACGGATCGGTCCGCGCCGTCGAGGGCTCGTCGCGCGCCTTCTACGATACCGAGGGCAACCTGACCCGCACCATCGGCGCGATGCTCGACGTCACCGAACGGGAGGAGCGCGAGGCTGCGCTGCGCCGCCGCGAGGCGCAGCTCCGATCGATCATCGAGACGGTGCCCGAGGCGATGCTCGCGGTGGACGAGGAAGGCACGATCCGGGTGTTCAGCACCGCGGCGGAGGAGCTGTGGGGTTATCGTGCTCATGAGGTGCTGGGCCATAATTTCTCGATGCTCACCCCCTATCCGCGCGACGAGGACGCAGAGGCCGAGGCGGAATCGCGGCTGAGCGCCTTCCTGAAGGGGGACAAGTCGCTCGAACCAGGCCAGACCATCGCCGCCGCCGGCCTCAACCGCGAGGGCGATCGCTTCCCGATGGAGGTCCGCGCCAGCGTCGCGCAGATCGACGGGCACTCGCTCTACACGCTGTTCGCCCGCGACCTGACCAAGCAGTTCGAGGCGGAAGAGCGGCTGAGCGAGCTGAACGCCGAACTCGCCCATGTCGGCCGCCAGTCGGCGATGAGCGAACTGGCCGCCGACATGGCGCACGAACTCAACCAACCGCTCGCCGCAACGTCGAATTTCCTCGCCGCAGCGCGTATGTTGCTCGACAAGGGAGAGGATTTCGAACGCGTAGGCGAACTCCTCCGCATGGCCAACGAGCAAACGTTGCGCGCAGGCGAAATCATCCGGCGACTGCGCAGCTTCACGATGCGGGGCGACGTCGATCTGCGGGTTACGCCGCTGGGGCCGACCATCCGAGATGCGGCCGATCTTGTCCTCATAGGAACCAGCCAGTTCAATATAAGGCTGACTTACGATCTCGACCCCGACGTGCCTTGCGTCTTCGCGGATCGTGTGCAGGTGCAGCAAGTTGTAGTCAATCTTCTGCGCAATTCTATAGATGTTCTTCGCAAACAGGATGCGATCGATCGCCGGATCACGGTAAGTTCGCGCAAGTCCAGCGAAGATATGATTGCAATAGAAATCGCCGATAGCGGCCCGGGCATACCGGAACCAATGCTCGACCAACTCTTTTCTCGTTTCACGACGACGAAGAAAGAGGGTGCCGGAATGGGTATTGGACTTTCTATCAGCAAGCGTATCATCGAGGCTCATGGTGGGACGCTGAGCGCGGAAAATCGGCCAGAGGGTGGCGCGGTCTTCCGCTTCACGTTACCGACCACGGAACAGGGTGGAGAGTAGATGACAAAAACGGTCTATATCGTGGACGACGACGATGCCGTCCGTGCCTCGCTGCACAGCCTCCTTTCTCTCCGATCAGATCTGGTGATCCGGGCCTTTCGCTCGGGAGACATATTCCTGGAATCGCTGCCGGACCTCGATCCGGGCGTCCTCCTGCTCGATTTCCACATGCCGGGATCGACCGGCCTGGACGTGCTCCAGGCGGTTGGCAACGATCCGAAGTTCGTGGCGATCATCCTGACCGGACAGGGCAATGTCGGGCTGGCGGTGCAGGCGATGAAGGCGGGCGCGCTCGATTTCATCGAGAAGCCCTATGAGGCCGAGTTCCTGATGACCGCGATCGATCTCGCCTTCTCGCGGCTCGAGGAAGGCAATGAAGCGGCGTCGCGGGTCAATGTCGCCGAAACGAAGATCGGCAAGCTCTCGCCGCGCGAGCGGGACGTGCTGAAGGGCCTGATCGAAGGGCGATCGAACAAGATCATCGCCTATGAGCTCGACATCAGTCCGCGCACGGTGGAGATCTACCGTGCCAACCTGATGGAGAAGCTGGAAGTGCGCAGCCTTTCCGAGGCGCTGCGCATCGCCTTTGCCGCAGGCATGTTCCCCAAGAACTGAAACAGGGAGCCGGGGTCCCCGCAAGGACCCTGGCCTTCAGCGCTCCGGATAGCCCCAGCCAGGCAGCATCGCCTCGATCGCAAGGGCAGCGTCGTCACGGGATACCCGCGGCAGTGCTGCGTCGGTCGCTACGCCGCCGATCACTGCAATCTCCCGCCAGCGCGTGTCGGCGCGCAGGGCGGCTTCGCCGCCGGTGCGCCCGGCGAGCGCAACATCGTCGATGATCAGCACCGGCCCTTTGGCGAGCCACCGCTCGACGCGCGGATCGTCGATGTCATGGATCGTCACGAGGTCCGCGCCCGCCATCGACAGACGCGCGATCAGCGTGCTGCGGAGGCCCGCCTCACGCACAACCAGCACCAGCAATGGAAACGACGGGCTCACCTGGCCCTCCTGCATTTGCGACCCGGACTTGCTGCCCGCGGATGATGGGATGTATGCGGGATCATGCAGGTCCCACCATCCGTGGCTTCTACCTAAAGGTCTCTCCGCAATCCGAAATCAGAAGCTGAGGGTCAGGTCGGCGTGCACGAACTTGGTGTCGCCGGTGCGCGGCGCATTGGGTGCATCGTGCAGGAAGGCTCCCTTGGCGAGCCAGGCCGAACCGAGCTCGAAACGCAGCTTCTGCGGGACCAGCCAGCGGCGCGCGCGCAGCTCGAACTGGACGCCGCCAAAGGTATCGGTCTTGCCGGTCCGATCGATCACGCCGGTCGAGGCGAAGCTGTCGACTGCCGAGGCGAGCCATGCGCCACGCACCGATGCCATCAGGTCGAGCCGCTTCGACGGGCGCGCCTCGAAGCGTACGCCCGGCGACACGATATTGGCGCGGCCGAACGCGCCATAGAGCGAGAGCGGGCCGAAATCGGCACGGCGCGCGCCATATAGGGTGTCGAAGCGCGTGAAAGTGTTCGGATTGGCCGTCTCGCCGCTGGCATAGTCGAACAGCGCGGCGACGCGCGGCGCCCATTTGCCATCGAAGGTCCAGCCGCTCTCGGCATGGACGAAGCCGGCGCGGACCTTGAGGTCGCGCACATCGGTGACTGCGGCGGTGGCGCGGGCCAGGCCGCGCTGGAGCGCCGCCTCCACCTCATAGTCGAGCGCATTCTTGGCCGGCGCCCGGCGCAGGCGCGCACCGAAGGTGACGAGGCGGCGGTTGCGCGTCGGATGGGTGGTGCGATCATGCTCGATCAGGCGGAAGCCATAGGTCTCGAGCGAGGTGTTACCGTAGAGCTTGGCCAACATCGCGTTGCCGCCGAAGAACTCGATGTTTTCCGTCGCGCGGTCGAGCTGGACCTTGTTGTCGTAGATATCCGCGGGGGTTTCGGGCAGCGCGGTGAAGGGGCGCGTCCAGAACAGGACCAACTGGTTCTTGTTCTTGTCCTTCGCCTCGATCTTGGCGCCCAGATAGGTGGGCACGCCGTTCGGGAAGTCGGTGCGGCCGACGAGGCGGCTTGCGCCGATGTCCATCGCGAACTTGCCGCCGGTGATCTGCACGCCCTTGACCGGACGCCAGGCGAGATAGGCCTGGACGGGCTCGAGGTCATTGATCTCGCTGGTGCGCACCGAGCTCTTGTCGCTCTCGCCATAGCCGCGCGCATCCACCACTTCGCCGACCAGCGTGAACGCGCCGATCTCCGCCTTCGCCGCCACCATGGTGCGGAACGAGAGGAAGCTGTCGCTCTCCGGCGTGTTCGGGCGGAACTGGCCGCCGATCGTCTCGGCACGGACGCGGACGCTGCCGGTCACGCTGAGCTTGACCTTGTCCTGGGCAAGCGCCGGCGCAGCGGAGACGAAAGGCAGGATCGCCGCACAGGCGAGAGAGATGCGAACGGAACGGGACACGGGGAACTCCGGAAATGGTTACCCGTCGAATTATAGGATGATCCGTAAACTCCAGACCCCACCCTGTGGAAACTACGCAGTCCGGGAACGGGCCGCCACTTGGTCCTATAATGAAGGGTATTTTCGCGCCCGTCAGGGCTCCCCTGTCAATCGCGGTGCCCGTCACGAAGGGTGCCGGAAGCTAGTGGAATTAAGAATGCTCGGCACAATCAACAGCTGGCCCCTCGCAAAGAAGATGCTGGTGGCCTTCGCCCTTATCGGCACCCTGGTCCTTGGCCTGGGTATCAACGGCTATGTGTCGAACAAGACGCTGAGTGGCGTTGCCACCCGGCACGTCGAGAATGGCATCACCGGGCTTTCCGGCCTGACCGACGTTCTCGCCGATATCCGCGAGCTCCGGATCATCGTCTACAGCTATTACAATGCTGCGACCCCGAAGGACGAGGCGAGCCTGGTCGAGCGCCGCGCCAAGGGCGAGGCCAAGCTGCTGGCGGACATCGATGCCTATCGCAAGGTAGCCGGTGACGACTTCAGCGCCGATGTCGACGGCCTGCGTGCCCGCGCGACCGAGCTGATCGCCGCCAACAAGACGATCTTCGACCTGCGCGCCGCGAATGACCTGGAAGGCGCCGTCAAGGCGATCAAGGGCGTCGGCAAGGAAAAGTCGCACGACGCGATCGAGGCGGCCGACAACCTGCTGACCCGCACCCGCGAGCGCTCGGCCAAGGACAATGAATATGGCGAGGGCCAGACCACCTTCGCACTCATCATGACGATCCTGCTGTCGCTGGTCTCCTTTGCTGGCCTAGGCGGCATCTGGCTCGCGATCAACCGCACCGTCGCCAACCCGATGGCCAAGCTGACCGAAGCGACCACCGTGCTCGCCCAGGGTGGCGAGGCCGAGGTGCCGAGCCGCGACCGCAAGGACGAGCTGGGCCAGATCGCCAATGCCGTCGAGCAGTTCCGCCTGGGCACCAAGGCCCGCGCCGAAGCCGATGCCCGCTCGGCTGCCGAACTGCGCGACGTGATGGACACGCTGCGCGACACGCTGCAGGCGCTGAGCCGCGGCGACCTGACCGCCGAGATCACCGCCGCCTATCCGGCCGCCTATGCCGAACTGAAGACCAACTTCAACGAGGCGGTGACCAGCCTGCGCACGCTGATCGGCTCGGTGATGGAATCGACTGCCGCGATCAACACCGGCTCGAGCGAGATCGCCTCGGCCTCGGAAGATCTGGCACGCCGTACCGAAGCCAATGCCGCGAGCCTCGAGGAGACTTCGGCCGCGATCGCCCAGATGGACGAGCGCCTGAAGGCGATGGCGGGCTCGGCGGGCCGCACCGTGGAACGTGCCGACGGCGCGATCACCACCGTCTCGGGCGGCCGCGCGATCGCCGACGAAGCGGTGCAGGCGATGACCCGCGTGGCGGACAGCGCCAAGGGCATCGACAGCGTGATCGAAGGCCTGGACAAGATCGCCTTCCAGACCCGCGTCCTCGCGATGAACGCCGCCGTGGAAGCCGGCCGTGCCGGTGAGGCGGGCCGCGGCTTCGCGGTAGTCGCCGACCTCGTCTCGGCCCTCGCGATGCGCGCCGAAGAGGAAGCCGGCCGCGCCCGCGACCAGCTGACCGCCACCCAGACCGACATCGTCGCCGCCGTGGAGATGGTCGAGAAGGTCGATGGCGCGCTCGCCAACATCTCGGGCGACGTGAGCGAAGTCCACTCGCTGCTCGCCGAGATGGCGACCGACAACCAGGCCCAGTCGACCGCGATCACCCAAATCAGCGCCGCGATCGGCATGATGGACCAGGGCACCCAGCAGAACGCTGCGATGGTCGAGCAGACCTCTGCCGCCGCGCGCAATCTGAGCTCGGAAGTGAGCTCGCTCGCCGAGCAGGCCAGCCGCTTCACCGTCGGCGCCGCCACCGCGGCCCGCCCGGCGATGCGCCCGGCCCCCACTCCCACCCCTTCGCGCCCGGCCAAGCCGGTCGCCAAGAAGAACGCGACCTATGTTTCCCCGGTGAAGGCGCTGCCCATCACCACAGCTGTTGCCAGTGGCGGCGACGACGACTGGACGTCGTTCTGACGCCGTGACGCATCGATCCTAACCAATTGGGGAAGCGGGCTCGGGGGAGAGCCCGCTTCCTTTTTGCAGGAGTGCAAAACCATGAATCTTCTCGCGAAGTTCAAGATTCCAACAAAGATCCTCGCGCTCGTGATCATGATCGCGGGCGTGGGTTTCGCCGTATCGCTGTTCGGCACCAACGCGCTCGACTCGATCACCGCGAAATATTCGACGCTGGTCGAAGAGCAGATGCCCGTTTCCACCGCGATGGCCCGCGCCAATCGCCGCGGCACGGACATCGCCTACAGCGCCTATCGCGCGCTCGCCTATGATGGCGCCTCCAAGGAAGCACGCGAAACGGTAGGCCAGGAGCAGGCAAGCTTCGAATCGGCCAACAAGCTGTTCGACAATGCGGTGCAGCTCCAGCCGGAACTGAAGCCGCAGATCGAGGACTTCCGCACGCGGATGGCCAAGGTCCATGAGCTCGCTGCCCGCGCCATCCAGTTCGGCCTGCGCAACGACAACGACAATGCGCGTTCGACGCTCGCCGAAATGGACCCGCTGATGAACGCGCTCGCGGCGGACATGGTCAAGTTCAACGACGCGATCATCGCCGACGGCAAGAAGGAATCGGACACGCTTTCGGACTCGGCCGACGCGACCTCGACCCTGATGCTGACGATCAGCATCATCGCGACCCTGCTCGCGCTGGGCGTGGCCTTCATCGTCTCGCGGGCCGGGATCACCCAGCCGCTTGCACGCCTGCAGGACACCATGCGCACCCTCGCCGGCGGCAACAACCGCGTCGAGGTGCCGGGCACCGACCGCGGCGACGAGCTCGGCGACATGGCCAAGACCGTGCTGGTCTTCCGCGACGCCGCCCAGGCGCAGGAAGCCGCTGCCGCCGCCAAGGCCAAGGCCGATGCGGAACAGAAGATGGTCGTCGAGACGCTGGGCGACAATCTCGGCGACCTCGCCAAGGGTGACCTGACCGCGTCGATCACCCGGGAGTTCCCGGGCGAGTACGTCCAGCTCAAGACCAACTTCAACGAAGCGGTCAGCAGCCTGCGCACGCTGATCGGATCGGTGATGGAATCGGCTGCAACGATCAACACCGGCTCCACCGAGATCGCCCAGGCTTCGGAAGACCTGGCGCGCCGCACCGAGAGCAACGCTGCGTCGCTCGAGGAGACCTCGGCCGCGATCACCCAGATGGACCAGCGCCTGAAGGTGATGGCAGGATCGGCCGGCCGCACCGTGGAGCGTGCCGACGGCGCGATCAGCACCGTCTCGGGCGGCCGCGCGATCGCCGACGAGGCGATGCAGGCAATGACCCGCGTCAGCGACAGCGCCAAGGGCATCGACTCGGTCATCGAAGGCCTCGACAAGATCGCCTTCCAGACGCGCGTCCTCGCGATGAACGCCGCCGTGGAAGCCGGCCGCGCCGGTGAGGCGGGCCGCGGCTTCGCGGTGGTCGCCGATCTCGTCTCGGCGCTCGCGATGCGTGCCGAGGAAGAGGCCGGCCGCGCCCGCGACCAGCTGACCGCCACCCAGACCGACATCGTCTCGGCCGTGGATGCGGTGCAGAAGGTCGATGGCGCGCTGGCCAACATCTCGAGCGACGTGGGCGAAGTGCACACGCTGCTCGCCGAGATGGCCGCGGACAACCAGGCCCAGTCGGCTGCGATCACCCAGATCAGCACCGCGATCGGCACGATGGACCAGTCGACCCAGCAGAACGCCGCGATGGTCGAGCAGACCTCGGCGGCGGCGCGCAACCTGAACACGGAAGTGAATGCGCTTTCGGAGCAGGCCAGCCGCTTCACTGTCGGCGCCGCCACCGCGGTGCGCCCGGCGATGCGCCCGGCCCCGATGCCCGCCACCCGAGCGCCGAAACCGTCCGCCAAGAAGAACGGCTATGTCTCGCCGGTGAAGGCGCTTCCCGCTGCCGCCGCCGCAATGGATGGCGGGGACGACTGGGCCAGCTTCTGAGCCCTGTCCTCAGCGCAAGAAAAGGGGCGTCCCGGCTTCAGCCGGGGCGCTCTTTTCTTGTGGGCGCCGCTCAAGCCCGCAAACTGAAGATCAGCAGCCCTGCCCCGATCCCCAGTTGCCCCAGCGCGATCAGCCAAAGCCGGGTCGTGAAGGGCCGCTTGCGGGTCTTGTGCCGGAACAGCCGCCGCGCCGCGAACGCGCCCGGCGAGCCGCCGATCAGGGCTAGGCCGAGCAGATCGGCTTCGGGAATGCGCCGCATGCCGGCGACTGCGCGCCTTTTATCCTGCCAGAAACGCAGGATCGTCCAGAGATTGATGAGCAGGACCCAGGTGAAGGCGGCGATGAGCATCGGCCGCTCCTAGCCGGGATCCGGGCCGACGAAAAAGGGCGCCGCGGCTTTCGCCGGGCGCCCTTTTTTCTTCAGCCGGATCGCAGGATCAGGCGGCGACGCGCTGCGGAACGCGGAGGCCTTCCATGATCATCCGGTTCACTTCGATCAGCTCGCGGATCCGCTCGCGCCCGGCGATCACGTCGCTGGTGAAGCGATCGACCCAGAGGCCGAGCGAGACGATCTGCGCGCGCAGATCGCGCGGCAGGCCGTTATTGGGATCGTTGCAATCGTTGCTGAAGGCGTTCCACATCTCACGGTTGCGATGCAGCGACGGCATCAGCAGCGCGCCCTTCGCGCCCCGCTCTTCCGCTTCCATCATCTCGCCGGTGATCTCGCCCAACAGCCTGAGCTCTGCCGAGCGCGGCGTTTCGGCCCGGGCACGGGCCGCCTGATAGGCACTAAGGGTCATGCTCGCTCCATTTGCTTGACCCTTCATTCTAGGACGATTGCGAACGTTCCGGGCGCGCACATCCTATAAGATTAGTGCGCCCTCCGAAATGCGGGCGCGCATCCGGGGAAAATCATTGGCCAACACCATTCTTCCGCACGCGCTGCCGACCGCGCTCGATGCGTATCCGGGCGTGACCTTGCTCTCGCTCGACTGCTTCGACACGCTGCTGTGGCGCGACGTGCACGCCCCGCGCGACCTGTTCGGCGCGCTTGGCGAAGCCAATCTGCTGCAGCGCGGCTGGGCCGAGCAGACCGCGCGGAGCACCGCCGCGGTCCGCCACCGCCGCAACGAAGTCCATATCGACGAGATCTATGCCGAGCTGCTGCCGAACGCGAGCGCAGCCGAGCGCGCGGTCGCGGTGCGCGACGAGCTCGATGCGGAGGCGCGCCACTGCTTCGCCTTCCAGCCGACGGTAGAGCTGATGCGCGCGGCCAAGGCCCGCGGCATCGAGACGATCATCGTCTCCGACACCTATCTCGACGAGAAGCAGCTGCGCGGCCTGATTGCTGCGGCGGCGGGTGAGGAAGTGGCCGGTCTGATCGGCCGCATCTTCTGCTCGTCCTTCTACGGCAAGGCCAAGGGCGAGGGCCTGTACGAGCCGGTGCTCCGGGCGCTGAAGATCGCGCCGGAGAAGGTCCTGCACATCGGCGACAACAAGAAGGCCGATGTCGACGGCGTCGCCCCCTTCGGCGTGAACACGCTGCACCTCAAACAGTTCACCGAAGGCAGTGAGCAGCGCATCCGCCTGGAAAGCGCGATCAACGCGATCTTCCACCCCACCGAGGCGCGCACCGCCCTCACCCATCAGCCGCACCGCGCGACGATCGCGGCCTATGAGCCGCAACTCGACAACGCGGCGGAGGTGCTCGGCTACACCACGCTCGGCCCGGTGCTCAACGGCTTCGACCGCTGGCTGGGCGACGAAGCCGCCGCGCTCCAGGCACAGAATGGCGGCAAGGTCCATGCGGTGTTCCTGATGCGCGACGGCTATCTGCCCCAGCTCGTCCACGAAGCGCGCGGCGGCACCGGCCATGCCGTGGAGATCAGCCGCTTCACCGGCACCGCCTCCTCGCTGACCGATGCCAAAACCGTCGAGAACTATCTCCAGCGCGAGATCATGAGCGATCTCAGCGTCGTGGCCAAGCAGCTGCTGTTCCCAGCAGCCGAAGCCGCCAAGCTGGTCAAGGATCATGGGCGCCCGCCCGCCTTTCTCAAGGCCGTGCAGGATCCGCAGCGCATGCGCCGCATCACCGCTGCCTCGCGCGCCTTTGCCGAGCGGATGATCGCGCATGTTCGCAAGGCGGTGAACCCGGCCAAGGGCGACACGCTGATGCTGGTCGACCTGGGCTATAACGGCTCGGTCCAGAACGACATCGAAGCGGTGCTCGCCCGTGCCCTCGATGTGAAGGTCGCCGGCCGCTACCTGGTGCTGCGCGAGCAGTCGCGCAGCGGCTTGGACAAGAAGGGCTTCATCGGCCACGACGATTATGACTGCACCGCGCTCGAATCGCTGTGCGCAAACGTCGCGGTGCTCGAGCAGCTCTGTACCGCCGCCCAGGGTTCGGTCGTCGACTATGAGAAGGACGGCACCTCGATCCGCCGCGGCAACTCGATCAAGTCGCGCCAGTCCACGGTCCGCGACGCGGTGCAGGCGGGCTGCCTGCGCTTTGTGCACGACGAAGGCAGCGTGACGATCCGCGGCGCCCGGGCGCCGCACGAGACGATGATGTGGCGCCGCGCCGCCGCCGCCGTGCTCGGCCGGCTGATGTACGTGCCGCTCGAGGCTGAACTCGCGGTGCTCGGCGAGTTCGAGCACGACATCAACCTGGGCGTCGACAACACCGTCTCGCTGTTCGACGCCGGCATCGCGAAGAAGAGCCTGCGCCAGCGCGGGCTGTCCTACATGAAGGGCGCGGACCGGATGTACCTGCCGGCCGAGCTGCACGGCGAGGGGCTGGCGGTGAAGCTCAGCCTGCTTGCCCAGCGCCGCTTCGCCATGCCGCTCAAATACCAGGACTTTGTCGACAATTCGATCGCGCTGCCGCTGATCGTCGCCGACGGCAACCAGGTCTCGACCGGCAAGGTCACCGCCACCCCGACGCATGACGGCTATTATCTTGCGCCCATCCCGATCGGCGACAGCCGATTCTCGGTAGGCGTGCAGTTCGGCCAGCTCTACGATTATGTACAGGTCGAAAGCGCCAGCTTCATGCCCGTCGACCGCTTCCTGAGCGACAAGCAGCATGCCGATGGCAACCAGGAGATCGATGCCCTGCCCTCGCTCGAGGGTATGGAGCAGGTCGCCCCGCATCTCTTCCGCTGCGAGAACGAGTTCGGCTTCATGATGGTCCCGCCGCCGCCGCGGCAGGGGGACCGGCCGATGATGCTCGCGCTCGTGTTCCGCCCGATCGCCGCGCGCCAGGCCGCGGTGCCCCAGACCGCCCCTCACATCTTCGCGGGAGCCAACGCATGACGCTTCTGATCCATTCCATGTCGGAATTCTCGGACCTGATCCTGCACGGTCTGCACATCGCGGGCGCGCGCAACATCGCCGAGGTCGGCGCCGAGTTCGGCGGCATGTCGCAGCAGCTCGCCGCCTATGCGCGCGCGCTGGGCGGCAGCCTGACCAGCATCGATCCCTGCCCCAAGCCCGAGTTCGTCGCCTGGGCGAGCCAGACGCCCGAAGTGCGCCACATCGCCGAGCCGAGCCTCGATGCGATGCCGGGCCTGAAGGACGTCGATGCCTGGGTGATTGACGGTGACCACAATTACTACACCGTCTACAACGAGCTGCGCATCGCCGACGAGCTCTCGCGCCGCGACGGCAAGCACTTCCTTGCTATCCTGCACGACGTCTCCTGGCCCTGCGCCCGCCGCGACTTCTACTACGCGCCCGAGCGGATTCCCGCCGAGCACCGTCACGCCTACAGCTATGATGCAGGGGTGGTCCCCGGCGATGCCGGCTGGCGCGAGAATCGCGGCTTCCGCGGTGGCGGCCATTTCGCCTGGGCGTTGCAGGAAGGCGGCCCGCGCAACGGCGTGCTGACCGCCGTGGAGGATTTCCGCGCCGAGGCACAGACCGACGCCCGCCCGCTCGCCTGGGCGCATGTGCCCGCGGTGTTCGGCCTGGGCATGCTGTTCGACAGCTCGGCACCCTGGGCGCCGACGCTCGCCGAGATGATCGTGCCTTGGCACAACAACAAGCTGCTCGCCGCGCTCGAGACCAACCGGCTGCAGAACTATCTGCAGGTGATCGAGTACCAGGACCGCTCCGCGGCCGCGGCTTAACCAATTTGCCGGTGCGGTCGCACCGCACCGGCAAATCCTTCCTATAATTCTGGAAACAACAGGGACATCGGGCGAACCGACATGCTCAACGGCGTAGGTTTCATCATCATTCTCGTTTGCGTGTTCGGCAGCTTCATGATGTCGGGCGGCAAGTTCGAGATCATCTCGCATGCGCTGCCGCACGAGATGATGGCGATCGCGGGGGCCTCCATCGGGGCCTTCATCGTCGCCAATTCGATGTCGACGGTGAAGAAGGCCGGCGCAGGCATCATGCGCGCGTTCAAGGGCGGCAAGTGGAAGGCGCAGGACTATAAGGACCTGCTCACCCTGATGTTCACCGTGCTCTCCACCTTCAAGAAGGGTGGTGCCACGGCGCTCGAGCCGCACCTGGACAAGCCCGAGGAGAGCAATCTCTTCCAGCCCTATCCGCGCCTGCTCAAGGACCATCACCTGATCGAGTTCATCTGCGACTATCTGCGCATGATGACGGTCAACTTCGAGGACCCGCATCAGATCGAGGCCGCGATGGACGCGGACATCGAGAAGCATCACCACGAAGAGGCTGGCCCGCAGCACGCGCTTCAGATCATGGCTGACGGCCTGCCCGCGATCGGCATCGTCGCCGCGGTTCTGGGCGTCATCAAGACCATGGGTTCGATCGACCAGCCGACCGAGATCCTCGGCGCGATGATCGGCGGCGCGCTCGTCGGTACCTTCCTGGGCGTTCTGCTGAGCTACTGCGTGGTGGGTCCGCTCGCCGCCAAGCTGCTCGAGACGATCGAGGCCGACGGCAAGCCCTATTCCATCGTGAAGACCGCGATCGTCGCCTATGCCCAGAACCAGCCGGTCCAGGTGGCGATCGAGATCGCCCGCCGCATGACCCCGTCGGCCTATTCGCCGACCTTCCAGCAACTCGAAACCGCACTTGACGAGGCCAAGAATGGACCAGCCCCTGCAGCTGCCTGACGCCGAGGAGCGCGCGCTGCGCCTCCCCGCCCATGGCACCACCGTTACGGCCGAAGACCTGCGCGTGCGCCTCGTGCTCGCCGCGGACCTCGACGACACGATCGAGATCGATGCGTCGGAAGTCGAGAGCGTCGGCCAGGCCGTCCTCCAGCTCCTCGTCGCCGCGCGCGCCGAGGCCGCGAGCAACGGTCAGCTCTTCCGTATTGCCAACCCCAGCCCTGCATTTGTCGATCGCGTGAACCGCTGCCAGCTGGCTGCGGCGGTCGGCCTCGATACCGGAGACGTCCAGTGAGCAAGTTGATCCTTACCGTCGACGATTCGGCGAGCATGCGCATGCTGCTCAAGACGTCGCTGACCGCGCAGGGCTTTCGTATCGAGAGCGCAAACGACGGCGAGCACGGCCTCGAGCGCATGCACGAGGTGAAGCCCGACCTGCTCATCACCGACATCAACATGCCTAAGATGGACGGATTCGAACTGATCGAGGCGGTGCGTGCGCTGAACGAGTTCCGCGGCACGCCGATCCTGGTTCTTTCGACCGAATTCTCGGACGAGAAGAAGTCGCGTGCCCGTTCGGCCGGCGCGACCGGCTGGATCACCAAGCCGTTCGAAGCCACCAAGCTGGGGGCGGCCATCCGCCGCGTGTGCCCGTGAGCGACGAACTCGACGAAATCCAGGCGATCTTCTTCGAAGAGTGCGCCGAAGGTCTGGTGACCGCCGAGCAGGGCCTTTCGGCCATGCAGGCCGGCGACGTCTCGGCCGAAGTCATCGCCGGCGTGTTCCGTGCGGTCCACTCGATCAAGGGCGGCGCCGGCGCGTTCGGCCATGCCGACCTGACCGCCTTCGCGCACAAGTTCGAGAACGTCCTCGACGAAGTGCGCGGCGGCAAGATCCCGCCGAGCCCCGGCGTGGTCAAGGTCATGCTGAGCGCTTTCGACATCCTGACGGACCACGTCGAATCCGCCAAGGGCCTGGCCCCGCGCCCGGCCGACGAGGCCGCGCTGGCCGCACTCGAGCAGGTTCTCGCCAACAAGGGCGCCGATGACGGCGCGCCCGCCCCTGCCCCGGCCCCCGCGCCGGTCGCGGTCGAGGCCCCGGCCGCACCCGCGGCCGCCGAGGAAGCGGACGAGTTCGGCTTCGTGCCGATGGCCGTCTCGCTCGACGATTTCGACGCGCCTGCCGAGGCTCCGGCCGCGGACGCCGCATGGATCGTCACCTTCAAGCCGTCGCGCGCCGCACTCGCCAATGCCGGCGAGCCGCTGCTGATCATCCGCGAGCTCGAGACGCTCGGCGCCGAGATCGTCGCGGTCGACACCGAGACGGTGCCGCCGCTGCGCGACCTCGATCCCGAGGACGCCTATTTCACCTGGACGCTGCGCGTGCCGGGCGAGGTCGCCGAGGGCGACATCAACGACTGCTTCGACTTCGTCGCACCGGATTCGCTCGTCGAGGTCCGCCGTGACGAAGCCCCTGCCCCGGCCGCCGCGCCGGTGGCCGAGGCCCCCGCCGCCGACACCGGCGCCGACGAGTTCGGCTTCGTGCCGGTGAGCGCTCCGATCGAGGACTTCGCCGCCGAGATGCAGCGCGTCGTCGAGACGATCGCCGCGGCGTCGCCGCCGATCGGCAGCGTCGAGACGCCGTCCATCGCCCCCAAGGCGGGCGGCGACGCGGCCCAGCAGACGATCCGCGTGGATCTCGGCAAGCTCGACCTGCTGCTCAACCTGGTCGGCGAGCTGGTGATCCGCAACTCGATCCTGGCCGACCGGCTGTCGCCGGCCGATCGCCAGCGCGTGGAACTCCCGGAACTGGCCCGCCTGACGCGCCAGATCCAGGACAATGTCATGTCGCTGCGCGCCCAGCCGATCAAGCAGGCCTTCAGCCGCGTGCCGCGCATGCTGCGCGACCTCTCGGTCGAAACCGGCAAGACGATCAACCTCGAGACGTACGGTGAGACCACCGAAGTCGACAAGGGTGTGATCGAGAAGATCGGCGATCCGCTGACCCACATGATCCGCAACGCCGCGGACCATGGCCTCGAGAGCGCCGAAGAGCGCATCGCGGCAGGCAAGGATCCGGCCGGCACGATCAAGCTCTCGGCCGAGCAGCGCGGCGCCCGCATCTTCGTGCGCGTCCAGGACAATGGCCGCGGCATCAACCGCGAGCGCGTCAAGGCCAAGGCGATCGAGAAGGGCATCATCTCGGCCGATGCGGTCCTCTCCAACGAGGAGATCGACCAGCTGATCTGCGCGCCGGGCTTCTCGACCGCGGAGACGATCTCGAACATCTCGGGCCGCGGCGTGGGCATGGACGTGGTCCGTTCGAACGTCGAGGCGCTGGGCGGCCGCGTGGAGATCCACTCGGTTCCGGGCGAAGGCACCACCTTCACGATGATCCTGCCGCTCACCCTGGCGATCCTGGACGGCATGATCGTCCGCCTCGCCGGCCAGCGCTTCGTGCTGCCGCTCGCGCATGTGCTCGAGACGGTCCAGCCCGAGCCGGGCCAGGTGAAGCGCACCTCGCCGGACAGCGAAGTGATCGACATGCGCGGCGAATATGTGCCGGTGAAGCGTGCGACGGAGATCTTCGGCCTCAACGACGACCGCGCGGTCGAGGACAGCCTCGTCGTGATCGTCGAGAGCGAGGCGCACGGCAAGGTCGGCCTGGTCGTCGATACCATCGATGACCGCCGCGAAGTGGTGATCAAGAGCCTCGACCAGAACCTGCACCCGATCCGCGGCCTGGGCGGCGCCACCATCCTGGGTGACGGCTCGATCGCACTGATCCTCGACATCGAGGCGCTCGTCGCCTCCACCAACCGCTACACGCCCAAAGGAATGGCAGCATGACCGACACCAACGACAACGCCGGTACCGACCGCAAGATCGTTACCTTCTCGCTCGCCCAGCAGACCTTCGGGATCGACATGCGCGCGCTGATCGAGATCCGTGAATGGGACGAGCCGACTCCGCTCCCCAACGTTCCGGGCTTCATCAAGGGCGTGACCAACCTGCGCGGCAACGTGATCCCGGTGGTCGGCCTGGCCGAGCGCCTGGGCTGGGAGCCGAGCGCGATCCATGCCCGCTCCTGCGTGCTGGTCGTCAACATCGCGGGCAAGCAGGCCGGCTTCCTGGTCGACGAAGTCAACGACATCGTCGCGATCGGCGAGACCGAGATCCAGCCGGCCCCCGAGGTCGAGACGATCGAGCCCAGCGTGATCGCCGGCCTGGTCCGCATCGCCACGCGCCAGAAGGACGGCACGCGGGACGAGAAGGGCACCATGGTGCTGCTGCTCGACCTCGACGCGCTGAGCCTGACCAAGCACCTGGATCTCGCAGCGTGACCGCCGCCGGGGGCGCCCTGGCGCCTGCCGGCGTCGCATCGGCCATGTCGGCAGCGAGCAACGCGGAGCTCACGCCCCGCGACTTCGCCGCCATCGCCGCGATCATGCACGAGGATGCGCGCATCGCGTTGAGCGAGGCGAAGACCACGCTCGTCCAGTCGCGCCTTGGGCGCCGGCTGCGCGAGCATGGCCTGGCCAAGTTCTCCGAATATGTCGCGCTCGTGCAGAGCGACCCGGTGGAACGCCATGCGATGGTGGTGGCGCTGACCACCAACCACACGCATTTCTTCCGTGAGCCGCATCACTTCGATCATTTCCGCGAGACCGTGCTGCCCGTGCTCAAGCGCAAGCAGGGTCCGGTGCGGATCTGGTCGGCGGGCTGCTCGTCGGGCGAGGAGGTCTACACGATCGCCATGTGCCTGCTGGGTACGGACCGCACGTCCGCATCCTGGCTGCGCAACGCCGATGTCCGCCTGCTGGCGACCGACATCGCGCCGCACGTGGTGGAATCGGTGCGTCGCGGCTTCTATGCCGACAACGTCGCCGAGGCCGTGCCCGAGCCCTATCGCTCCACCTGGATGAAGCCCGTGCAGGGCGGCTACCAGATGGCCGACGAGGCGCGTTCGCTGGTGACGGCCAAGGTGCTCAACCTGTTCGAGCCCTGGCCGCTCAAGGCCGCGTACGACGTGATCTTCTGCCGCAACGTGATGATCTATTTCGGGGATCCCGCGAAGGAAGAGCTGGAGGCGGGCTTCGTCAACCAGCTGGCTCCGGGCGCGCACCTGTACATCGGTCATTCCGAGCGGCTGATTGGCCCGGCGGCACGCCACATGCGTTCCTGCGGGCACACCATCTACCAGAAGCCGGAGATACACTGATGGCGCCGGTACGCACGCTGATCGTCGACGACAGCGCCTCGATGCGCGCGACGCTCAACCGCATGCTCTCCGCCGATCCGGCGATCGAGGTGGTCGGCATGGCCCCCGAGCCGTTCGCGGCGCGCGAGATGATCAAGACGCTCAACCCCGACGTGCTGACGCTCGATGTCGAGATGCCGGGAATGGACGGGCTGTCGTTCCTCGAGCGCATCATGCGCCTCCGGCCGATGCCGGTGGTGATGTGCTCGACGCTGACCGCCCGCGGCGCGGAAGTGACGATCGAGGCGCTCCGCCTGGGTGCGGTCGACTATGTCACCAAGCCGAGCGGTACGCCCGAGGACATCGAGCGCGACGCGGTGCTGCTCTGCGAGAAGGTGAAGGCGGCCGCCCGTTCGGTCGCCCGCGCCGGGCCGCAGCGCCTGCCCGTCCAGCCGACCATCGCCGCCGGCGCGGTCGGCGAGCGGATCATCGCGATCGGCTCGTCCACGGGCGGCGTCGAGGCGCTGTTCTCGCTGCTGCCGGCGCTGCCGGAGAACTGCCCGCCGGTGCTGATCGTCCAGCACATGCCGGCCGCTTTCACCCGCAATTTCGCGGAGCGGCTGAACGGCGAATGCCGGGTCCAGGTTGTGGAAGCTACGGATGGCGCGCCGGTCCTGCCGGGAACCGTCTATATTGCTCCTGGGGGGCAGCGCCACATGGAGCTGCGCGGCGGCATCCGTGGCCATATCAAGCTGCGGGACGGCGACCCCGTCTCCGGCCACCGGCCCTCGGTGGACACGCTGTTCAACTCGGTGGCGCCGCTCGGCAAAGCCGCGGTGGGCGTGATCCTCACCGGCATGGGTGCCGATGGTGCGCAGGGCCTGCTGGCCATGCGCCAGGCCGGGGCCCGCACTTTGGGCCAGAGCAGGGAAACCTGCGTGGTCTGGGGAATGCCGCGCTCGGCAAAGGAGCTGGGTGCGGTGGAACATGAAGTTGGTTTGTCGGGCATGCCTGAGGCGATCCTCAAGGCCTGCCGAGAGAAGATTGGGAGCGTCTGATGCCTGCTGCTGCAGCGATCAAGGTGATGGTGGTCGATGACCAGACCAGCATGCGCGCGATGATCCGTCGCGCGCTACAGGATCTCGGGTTCAAGGACGTGCGTGACAAGCCCAGCGCCCCGGAAGCGCTGGCGGCGGTCAAGGCTGACCGCGTCCATCTGATCATCTCCGATTACAACATGCCGGAAATGGACGGCCTCCAGTTCCTGGAAGCGGTCCGCACCGACGCGGTGATCGGCAAGACGGTGTTCATCATGCTCACCGGCTCGTCGGACAAGGAGATCGTCCAGAAGGCCGCGGCCCTTGGCGTGAACAACTATGTCGTGAAGCCCTTCGCGCCGGCGGCGCTGAAGGAGAAGATCGAGCGCGTCTTCGGCGAGCTGACCTGATGCGCCGCGTCTCGATCGTACAGGGCGAGAATGCGATCGTGGCCGAGCCTGGCGTCGTCGTTTCGACGCTGCTCGGCAGCTGCGTCGCCGCATGTCTCTACGATCCCGTAGCCAAGGTGGGTGGGATGAACCACTTCCTCCTCGGCGAACCGGGCGCGGACCAACGCGTCTCAGCCGGAGACATGCAGCGCTATGGCGTTCATGCCATGGAGCTTCTCATCAATGGGCTGATGGCGCGGGGCGCGATGCGCACCCGGCTGAAGGCTCATCTGTATGGCGGCGGCAACATCGTTTCCGGTCTGGGCGGCATCGGGACCGCGAACGCGGCGTTCGCGCGCCGCTTCATGGCGGACGAAGGCATCGAGGTCGCGCACACCGATCTCGGCGGCACTTCGGCACGCAAGGTCGAGTTCCTGCCCCACGAGGGCAAGAGCCGCTGCACCAAGGTGGCGGACCGCGTTCCCGATCGCCCGCCCGTCCCCGTCAACCTGCCGCCCGCCGGCGGAGACCTGGAGCTTTTCTGATGTCGTGTATGCCCGTGCCCGCCCAGCCCTTTCAGGCCGAGCCGTTGCCTGGCTACGACCCCCATGCGGGCATGCTCCACAGCGTGATCGCCAGCGAGCTGCGCGAGATGCGCGAGATGCTCGAGCGGCTGGCCGAGGTGCTCGTCGCCGACGAACAGTTCGCGCACGACCATATCGAGCAGCTCCAGTCGTTCGACTATCTGATCCAGCACACCGACGAGTGCGCGAATCTGCTCGAGCGGATCGCCGGTGGCGAGGACTCGCTGAGCGCCATCAACCACGTCCGCCTCGCCGAGGTGCAGGAACGGCTGCGCGACGCGCTGTCGATGAACGAAAGCTTCGGGGGTAAGTGGCATGGCTTCGATTCCGAATGATCGCCCGATCGTCATCAAGCGGGTCAAGAAGGTCGCCGGCGCCCATCACGGCGGCGCCTGGAAGGTCGCGTACGCCGACTTCGTGACCGCGATGATGGCGTTCTTCATGCTGCTCTGGCTGATCGCCAATCCGGACAAGCAGCGGCTGAAGGGCCTTGCCGCCTATTTCTCGCCGACGATCTCGGACACCGCGCCCTCGACCCCGGTCATGGGCACTTCCGAGGGTGCCGGTGGCCAGGCGCGCCGCTCGTCGAACGACAGCAGCCGCGCCAACGGCACGCCGACCACCGAGGCAGCGACCAACGGCGCCTCGCGCGGCGGCACCGCCAACGTGCCCGACACCTCGATGCGCGTCCTCGCCAGCGAGCTGCAGGTCGCGCTCGACAGCGTGCCGCAGGACCAGGGCCGCAAGAACGTGCAGCTCGAATCCGATCGCAGCGGCATGCGCATCACGCTGATGGACACCGACAAGCAGTCGATGTTCCGGCCCGGCACCGCCGAGCTCAACCCCTTCGCCCGCTCGCTGCTCGCCAAGACCGCGGCCAAGCTCGCCCAGCAGGGCGGCCAGATCGCGATCGAGGGGCACACCGATGCCTCGGGCGGCGGCCAGAGCGATGCCAACTGGCAGCTTTCCGGGGCGCGCGCGCTCGCCGCGCGCCAGGCGATGATCGCCTCGGGCATGACGCCCGACCGCTTCGCCGAGATCGTCGCCATGGGCGGCACCCGCCCGGTCTTCCCGGGCCAGCCCGATCGGCCGGAGAACCGGCGCATCACCATCGTCCTGAAGGCGGAAGCCTCGTCTCTTCCGACCGACAGCAGCTTCAAGTTCTGAGTATCGCACCATGAAGAAGATGCTGTTCCTGATCGTCGTGGTGCTGGCCGGTCTCGGCCTGGGCGGCGGCGCCGCGCTTGCCACGCTGGTGGTGCTCGGCCCCCGCCCCGCCCAGGCGGCCAGGGCACCGGTGGAAGAGGTGGAGACGGTGTTCGTGCCGGTCGACAAGCTGCTCGCGCCGCTGGTCTCGGCCGAGGATGGACGGCTGACCGGCTATGTCCAGTTCCAGTTCAACCTCGAGGTTCCCAGGGACAAGTCCTCGGACGTGACCAAGCGCCTGCCGCTGCTGCTGCACGCGATCAACATGCGCACCTTCCGGACGCCGCTGGCCGCCGGCAAGGACGGGCTGCTGCCCAGCCTCGACCAGTTCCGCAAGGTCGTCGAAGCCGCCGCACCCGAGGCGTTCGGCGCCGGCGTGGTGCGCAAGGTCGCGATCACCCAGGCTACGCCCGCCTAAATCCTGCTTCTGCGTAAACTACGTAATTTACGTGGTTAACGCCCGGCCGGGCGCTCGTCCTCCCTATAAAACAGGCAGGACCAATTATTCACCGAGGACATTGTGGAAGCCATCCCCGCCAGCGCAGCCGAGACTCGCGAAGAGTGGATCGAGCGTGCCCCGCGGGCGGTCGCCACGCTCCTCGTCGGCAAGCTCAGCCATGAGGGCAATCCCGGCCAGCTCTGCCGCGTCCGCAACATCTCCGAGCACGGCATGCAGATCGACACGATCGCCTCGCTGCTGCCGGCGATGCGGATCAGCGTGGAGCTGCGCGGCGGCCAGACGCTGACGGGCGCGATCGCCTGGACCAAGGGCGGGCGCGCCGGGGTGCGCTTCGACACGCCCGCCGACGTCAACGCCATCCTCGGCAAGCCGCAGATCGAGGCAGCGACGGTCCGCCCGCGCTCGCCGCGCTTCGCCGCCGACATCCCGGCGCGGATCAGCTCGCTCGGCCGCTCGATCGACGTGGTGGTGGCCGATCTCTCCCAGGGCGGCGCCTGCCTGCGCCTCCAGCGCACCCTGCGCGCCGACAGCGAGGTGATCCTGATGATCCCGGGCCTGCCGACGCGCCGCTGCACCACGCGCTGGAGCAACGACGAATTCGCCGGCGTCGCCTTTCACGATCCGATTTCCTATACCGAGCTCTCGGCCTGGCTGGACAGCCCCGCCGCGCGAGGCTGAACGCTTCGATCAGGCTTCGGCCTTGACCAGCCCGAGCCGCACCAGGCTCTCGCCGCTTGCGAGGATCGCTTCCTCGCGCGGACGCGGTGCCCAGCCCAGCAGCCGCTGTGCTTTCTCCCCGCTGGCATCCAGATCGCTGTCGAGTAGCGGCACGAGCGCCTTCATCGCCGGATTGGTGAGCGCCATCGAGCGGATGAGCAGGCTCGGCAGGCTCTTGGTGGACACCCGCTGGCCGGCCCCACCCATGCCCTCCTTCAGCACCTTGGCGATATCCGCCAGCAACATGCTCTTGCCTGTGGTAGCAAGGAAACGCTCGCCATTCGCGGCGGGATCGCGCATCGCCCGCAGGTGCAGATCGGCGACGTCACGGACATCGACCACGCAGGTCCGAATCTTCGGATAGCCCGGCTGGCCGTTGAGCATTTCCTTGATCGTACGGATCGAGTGCGAATAATCGGCTCCGAGCGCCGGCCCGAGCACCATGGTGGGATTGATCGCGGCAAGCTCGAGCCCGCCGCCCTCGCGCGCGATGAAGTCCCAGGAGGCACGCTCGGCGAGCGTCTTCGACTTCTGATAGGGTGCGATATTGCCGTCCAGATCGCTCCAGTCGGTTTCGACGAACGGGCGGCCGAGCGGCTTGTGCCCGGCGCCGATCGCGCCGAAGGCCGAGGTGAGCACCACGCGCTTCAAGCCCGCGTCGCGGGCGGCGCGCAGCACGCGGAGATTGCCGTCCACCGCCGGGCGCACCCAGTCCTCCTCGGTCACCTGATTGCCCGAAGGCGTGGGCGACGCACCATGGAATGCATAAGTGCAGCCCGAAGCCGCCTCGGCCCAGCCATCGTCGGAATCGAGATTGGCGACGGCGAAGCACAAAAGCTCGCCCGGCTCGGCGCCGCCGGCCTTGAGGTTGGAGCGCACTTCGGCTTCGCGCGAGAGCGAGCGCACTGTGGTCTTCACCCGATAGCCAGCCTCGAACAGCGCGAGCATGCAATGCTGCGCGATAAAACCGGTTCCGCCCGTTACGAGCACCTGTTCGGTCATGCGATATCTCCAGAGAGGGCCGCGATTGCGGATTTGATATACAGTCGTATACTGAATTCCGAGAATGAGTCTACAGGTGTATGATGAAATCTGAATCATCCCCGACGAGCCGTGCCGCAAAGGCCGATGCCACCCGAGCCGCGATCCTTGCCTCCGCGCGCAAGGCGTTCGCCGAACATGGCTATGACGGCGCCGGACTGCGCGGCATCGCCGAGGCCGCGGGCGTCACCGCGATGATGGTCGGGCGCTATTTCGGATCGAAGGAAGGCCTGTTCGGCGAAGTCGTCACCGACACGATGCGCGACCCGATCATCCTGTCGCAGGGGAACCTGGACCGGGCAGATCTGTCGCGCGCCTTTGCGGAGGGGCTCGTCAAGGTGACGACCCAGGGACAGACGCCGCTTGACGGCTTCCTCATCTCGTTCCGCTCGGCCGGCAGCGAGACCGCTACCCGCATCGCGCGCGAGCGTATCGCCCAGGTCCATCAGGCGACCGCGACCGCGGCGATCGCCGGAGACCATGCCTCGGAACGCGCCGCGCTGTTCCTCGCGCTGGTGGCCGGTGTCCAGATGATGCGGCAGATGCTGGAGCTTGAGCCGCTGGCCAAGGCCGAGCCCGGCGTGCTGGTCGACCTCCTGACCCCCGTCATCGCCAGCCTGATCGAGCCCGGTGCGGCGGACAGGACGCAATAAAAAGGGCGGGCGCCCCCGGCACCCGCCCTTCTTCCCTGAACTTTGGCCGCTCCGCGCTATGTCGCGAAGCTCTTGACCAGCGACCCGGCGACCAGCGCCCAGCCATCCACCAGCACGAAGAAGATGATCTTCATCGGCAAGGATATCGTTGGTGGCGGGAGCATCATCATGCCCATCGCCATCAGCACCGCCGATACCGCCAGGTCGATGACCAGGAACGGCAGCAGCAGCAGGAAGCCGATCTCGAAGGCGCGGCGCAGCTCCGAGATCATGAAGGCCGGCGCCAGCGTGGTCAGCGGCGTCTCGGCACGGTTCTGGATCGGCTTGCCCCCCAGATCGGCGAACAGCTTGAGATCGCTGTCGCGCACCTGGCTGAGCATGAACTTCTTGAAGGGCTCGGCGGTCCGCTCGAAGGCGACCTGCTCGGTGATCTTGCCCTTGGTATAGGGATCGACGCCCTGCTCCCATGCCTTGTTGAAGGTCGGCGCCATCACGAAGAAGCTGAGGAACAACGCCAGGCTGATGATCACCGGGTTGGGCGGCACGCCGGGCGCGCCGATGCCGGTGCGCAGCAGCGACAGCGCCACCACCATGCGGGTGAAGCTGGTGACGGTCATCAGCAGGCCCGGGGCTAGGCTGAGCACCGTCAGCATCAGCACCAGCTGGATAGCCTTGGCCGACAGCGCGCCGTCGGCACCGGTGGCTCCGCCGATGTTGATCGTCGTGCCCTTGGACTGGGCATAGGCCTCAGCCGGCGCGAGGATCAGGACGGCGACCGCCGCCGCGAGGAGCTTACGCATCGAGCGCGGCCCGGACCGCTGCGCGGTTCCACCGCGTGGTGTTGCGCTGCTCGCGGACCCGCTTCGGGGCACGCGGCGGCTGCTGGCCGGTGGCAGCGGCAACCACGGTGGTGGCACGCGCATTGCTGGTGGCGGGCGTTTTGGCGGCACGGCGCACGGCGGCCGGCAGCTCGAACTTGGTGGGAAGCTCGATCTTCGGCAGATCGATCTTCTTGGGCAGTTCGACCAGCTTGGCGAAGTTGCCGCGCAGCGCGGCGAGATCCTCGGCGAGGTTCGCGGCCGGTTCCGGTGCCTTGACCACCTCGGGCTCGACGGCCTCGGGCGCGGCGATGCCGGTCTCGATCGTCGACTGGCCCTCGGGGCCGAACATCACGAGGTGCTCCATGCCGTCGCGGCGGATCAGCGCGACCGAGCGCTTGGCATCGACCGACAGGCGCTCGACGATCTCGATCCGCTTGCGGCGCGTGTTGGACACCCGGCCCGGCAGCTTCACGTCATAGCGCTTCACGAACCACAGCGCGCCGGCAAGCATGCCGAGCACCATCCCCAGCGCACCCAGGGTGCGCAGCATCGACAGGATATCCATCAGTGGCGCTGCTTCTTCACGAGCTCGGTGATCTCGAGCGACATCACTTCGCCGTCGACCAGGACGACGCCCTTCGCGACCAGTTCGTCATTCACGTACACGAGCGAGGGATCGTCCTGGCTGCTTTCCAGCGGGATCATCGCGCCGCGGCTCATCTGCAGAACCTGACGGATCGGCACATTGGCCGAGCCCAGCACGATCGACATCTCGACCATAATTCCTTCGAGCACTGACATGCGTCTTCCTTTCAGGAGGACTTATAGGAACCTTTTTTCCGTGCCCGGCGCCCACCCCGGCAATTTTTGCCTACAATGGAGGAAACGGCCCTCGCGGCCCTCTTGGAAGGACGATCATGGACCTCAAGACCTCGCTCGGCATCTCTGCCTCGGGCCTGCGCGCGCAGTCGCTGCGCATGCGCGTGATCGCGGAGAATCTGGCGAACCAGGACTCGGTTTCGGACACGCCGGGCGGCGATCCCTATCGCCGCCGCGTCGCCAGCTTCAAGGCCGAGGTCGACCGCTCGAACGGCGGCATGGGCGTGAAGGTCAAGGCGATCGAGAACGACAAGTCGGACTTCACCAAGGTCTATCAGCCCGGCCACCCGGCCGCGGACAAGGACGGCTATGTCCTCAAGCCCAATGTGAACGGCCTTATCGAAACGGCCGACATGAAGGCGGCGCAGCGCAGCTACGAAGCCAATCTCAATGCCATCGAGGCTGCCAAGAGCCTGACGATGCGCACCATCGACCTCCTCAAGTAAGGGATACACAGAATGTCCATCGGAGCACTTGATGCGATGTCGGCCTATGGCCGCGTCGCCGGTATTGGCGGTACCAACAGCAAGACCGACCCGATCAAGTCGGGCGGCAGCGCCGGCGGCTTCGGCGCGATGGTCGAGGACATGGTCACCGGCACTGCCGACCAGCTTCGCACCGCCGAAAAGGCCTCGGCCCAGCAGGTTGCAGGCAAGGGCGACCTGATCGACGTCGTCACCGCGATCGGCGCCGCCGAGACCGCGCTCGACACGATGGTCGCCGTGCGCGACCGCGTGGTGAACGCCTATTCCGACATCATGCGGATGCAGATCTGACCGCGCTGTCCACTTCTCCTGATCCCTGGCGCTCGCCGGGGATCAGTTCGAGCCTTTCTCCGAACATGGATCGGTCCTAGTCACGATGCTGCCGTCACAGGTCATGCAGTTGGCGCAGAGCGCGCTGATGCTGGTGCTCACCGTCGCGGGTCCGCTGCTGCTGACCTCGCTGATCGTGGGCACCATCATCGGCCTGCTCCAGGCACTGACGCAGATCCAGGAAACCACGCTCACCTTCGTCCCCAAGCTGCTCGCCATGGGGCTGGTGCTGCTGTTGATGCTGCCGACGATCGGCGCGGCCCTGAACGATTTCATGACCAAGATCAGCAGCCTGATCGTGACCGGCGGATGACCCTTCCGCCCGATCTCGCCCTGCAGGCATCTGCCTTCTTCATCGTCTTCGCTCGCGTCGGCGCAGTGCTCATGCTGTTGCCCGTCTTCGGCGACGAGGCGATCCCCGGCCGTGTCCGGCTGCTGATCGCCTTCGGCCTGTCGGCGGCGATGTATGGCCTGGTCGGCGCCCCTGCCCGGGTGGCGGTGGAATCCGGCGCGGCCCTGCCCGCGGTGCTGGTCGCCGAGTTGATGACCGGGCTGGCGATGGGCATGATCGTCAAGATCCTGTTCTTCGCCGTCTCGATGGCCGGTTCGGTGATCTCCACCCAGATCGGCCTGTCTTCCGCGGTGATCTTCGATCCCGCGCAGAGCGGCAGCGCGCCGATGCTCTCCAAGTTCGTCGCCATGGCGGCAGCCCTGGTCTGCATGGGCATGCAGGTCCATCATCTCTGGCTGGGCGCGATCGTCCACAGCTATCAGAGCTTCCCGATCGGCGGCCTTCCCCCCGCGCACGACTTCGCGATGCTCGCGGTCGAGGCGATCACCCGCTCGATGGCGCTCGGGCTCAGCCTGGCCGCGCCCTTGCTCATCTACGGTATCGTCTTCAACGTCGCGCTCGGCGTCTCCGCCCGCGTCGCCCCGGCGATCCAGGTCTTCTTCATCGCCCAGCCGCTCAACCTGCTGCTCGGCATCAGCCTGGCCGCCGCCACGCTCGGCACCATGCTCACCTTCTTCGCCCAAGCCATGGGTGACGCGATGCAGGGAGGCTGGTGATGTCCGGCGACAGCGACCAGGAAGACAAGACACACGATCCTACAGACAAGAAGCTGGAGGATGCCCGCGCGAAGGGCGACGTGCCGATGGCTCCCGAGATGAAGCATGCCGCGATGTTCATCGCCATGCTTGTCGTGATGGGGGGCATGGGCACCTATACGCTCCAGCTGATGGGCAATCTGTTCGTCCGGCTATGGGGCAGCGCCGACGATTTCCGGATGGAGCCGACCGGCGCCGAGGACTTCGCGACCGGCGTGATGAGCGCGGTGGCCACCGCCCTGCTCCCGATCCTCGCCACCTTGTTCGGCATCGCGCTGCTCGGCGGCATCCTGCAGGGCCGGCCGATGCTCAGCTGGAGCCGGGTGAAGCCGAAATGGTCGAAGCTCAATCCGATGAGCGGCGCCAAGCGGCTGTTCGGCAAGCAGGCGATGGTCGAATTCGCCAAGACGCTGGCCAAGCTCTGCCTGATCGGCGGCGTGGCGGCATATCTGGCATGGCCCCATGCCGCCACGGTGGATTCGATGGTGGGCGCCGACCTGCAGCAAGTGGGCGGCGCGGCGCACGGCATCGTCTATTCGATGCTGCGCCCGATCGCGATGCTGGTGGGTGCGCTCGCCCTGTTCGACTTCGTCTGGCAGCGCCGCGCCTTCATGAAGCGGATGCGGATGAGCCTCCAGGAGATCAAGGACGAGCACAAGCAGAGCGAGGGCGATCCGCACATCAAGGGCAAGATCCGCCAGATCCAGATGCAGCGCTCGCGCAACCGCATGATGCAGAACGTGCCCAAGGCGAGCGTGGTGATCACCAACCCGACCCACTACGCCGTCGCGCTGCAATATGATCACGGCCAGATGGCCGCGCCGGTGGTGGTTGCGAAGGGCGTGGACGCAATCGCGCTCAAGATCCGCGAGATCGCGACCGAGAACAATATCCCGCTCGTCGAGAACCGTCCCCTCGCCCGCGCCCTCTATGCCAGCGCCGACCTGGATCGCCCGATCCCGGTGGAGCATTATGCCGCGGTGGCCGAGGTGATCAGCTACGTCCTGAAGATCGCGAGGAAGCGCGCCTGAGCGCCACTTCCCCGCGATCCTTCAGACCATATCAGAACTTCAGCCGCGCCCCGGCGGTGAGCACCACCGCGCTGGCGTTGCGCAGCTCGCCATCAGTGAGGATCGGCGTCTGCGCGGCGGTGCCGGCATAGGCCGCCGTCACCCGATCGATCGGCGCGTCGGCGAAGGTGACGTAGTTGGCCGCGACGTCGAAGGCGAGCTTCTTGCTGGCCGAATAGCTGCCGCCCAGGCCGAAGTTCCAGCGGTTCGAATCCGGCACGCGAGCATCCCGCTCGCCATCACGGGTCGGGGTGAGCGCACGCTGCACGCCGGCGCGGACCGTGAGCTTAGGGCTCAGCGCATAATCGAGGCCGCCGGCATAGCTCCAGCTCGTCCGGTAATTCTCCGGGATCGCGGTGTTGAGCGGCACGCCGAGGCGGATCGCGTCGAACTTGTCCCAGCCGTAGCGGATCACCTGGGCGTTGAGCGTCAGCCTGTTCGTCGCGGCGAAGCGTACGGCACCGATCGCCTGCGAGGGCGTGAAGAAGCGCGCGGTGACGTTCGAAAGCTGGAGGTTCGAGCCGGCCAGCGGGCCGACCAGTCCGGTGATTGCGAGATCGCCGGTCAGATTATGCTCGATCGAGGACTTGTAGCTCAGGCCGAGGGTGATCGGGCCGGTGTGGACCTGGGCACCGGCACTCCAGCCGGTATCCCAACCCTTGCCCTTCAGTTCCTGATGCCCGTCGGGCAGCGTCGCCAGGACATTGGGCAGCGCATTGCCGAGGCTCGCTTCGGTATATTCGATATTGAGGCCGATGCCGAGGCGCAGCCAGTCGGTCGGCGCGATCGCGACGGTCGGCTGGATGTCGATCGTGCGCAACCTGGTCTTGTCGGCGCTGTAGCGCGCCCAGCTGTCGGCAGGATAGTCAGTGGTGAAGCTGAAGGGCGAGGTGACCGACACACCGAAGGCGATGCGATCGGTGACCGGAATGGCGATGGCGCCCGAGGGAAGCACGCCGTTGTTGATCGGATTGCGGGTAACGCCGTTGCCGCCGATCGGCGCGGCCGGCTGGCCTGGGCGGACGATCAGTGTGCCGTTGTCGACCACTTCGCCACGAGGCAGGATCAGCGATGCGGAGAGCGTCGCGTCCCCGTCCTCGATGCCGCCGATCGCGGCGGGGTTCCACCAGATCGAGGCGGAGCCGGTGTCGGCCGCCTCGCCCGAGAAGGCGCGGCCGGCGCCGCGGGCGGACTGTTCCTGGAGATAGAAGGCCTGGGCATGGGCAGACTGGGAGAAGCCCGCAAGCGCGATCAGCGCGCTGCCGGTGGCGAGCGAAAACTTGATGGGGGACATTGGGTAATCCTTGTACGCGGTACTGAACTCGAACGCTGGAACTCGGAAACGCGTATTAACGCACGCGGGTCCAGGTCTGGGTACGACAGAAGGGCTTGAACACGCAGCCACGCAGATTGAGCTGGTCGTTGCCGGTCATGGTGATCTCGGCGCTGTAGGTCTTGCCGTCCTCGGCATTGTAGATCTTGCCGCCATACCAGCCGCCGCCCTGCAGCTTGAAGCCGGACAGGATCTGGAGGCCCATCAGCCGGCGGTTGCGCAGCGACGCGTCGCTGTTCCGGCCATCGGCGAGATTGGGGTTGGTACGCAGCTTGTCCGATCCGACGATCTTGCCGCAGATCGACGCGCCGCAGCGCGAGATCTCGACGATACCGTTATGGACCGGGGTCTTCCAGCGGCCGACCACCGCGTCGCCGGACTGGGGCGCAGGGGCGGCTGCGACAGCGAGCCCCAACAGCAAAGCCAACATAGGCATACTCTCCTCGAGGGGTCTCCATGCCGCACTCTGCCGGGCGGTCATGGATGGAACGGTATCGCCCTTTCGAACGCGAAACCGGTGTCGCCTCCCTAGGTTCCAAAAACCGGGTATGCAATTACGTTCGGATTTGAAACGGAAAAGTCGAGGATGCCGTAGCGGCAGGCAGGAGCCCGGATCAGGCCCGAAGATCGAGTTTGGCGAGCTCGACTCGGACGCGCACCTCGATGTCCGACAGGATCGAGGCCAGCACGGGGTCGTCGGAATGCTGGAAGGTCTCCGACCATTCGACGATTTCGCGCAGCCGCTCAGGCGCGACGACGCCGGCGACCAGCTCGCGGTGGAGGCCGTCGAGCATGTCGATGCCGCGCTGCGCGTCGACCGCCTGCTTGCGGCGGCGCTCGATCCCGGGATCGGCGGCGGCGAGCGTGACGAGCATCGCGACCGAGGGGTTGAGCGCCTGTGCGGCGCCGGTGCCCTGCGGCATGGGCGCAGGTGCGGCGAGCGCCTCGCCCTCCTTCACCGAGAAGCCGGACGCGACCTTGGGCAGCGCGGCCATCAGGCTACGCAGCAGGGGCGCTTGCAGGTTCTCGATACGCACGAAATCTCGTCCTCGGGCACTTTTTGCCTACCTCCATTCTATAAGAGAATTATCGGAAATTTTCCAGTTCCAGGGGTTATATGCTGCGCTTCGCCGCTCCCATGATCGCCCTGCTCCTGAGCATGGGGCTAGCGCCCTCGGCAATGGCCCAGACGCGGATCAAGGACGTGATCAATGTCGAGAACGTCCGCGACAACCAGCTCGTAGGCTATGGCCTCGTCGTCGGCCTGGCCGGCACGGGCGATCGCCTGCGCAACACGCCGTTCACCGAAGAGTCGATGCAGGCGATGCTTGAGCGGATGGGTGTGAACATCCGTGGCACCGAGATGAAGACGCAGAACGTCGCGGCCGTCTCGATCACCGCGACGATGCCGCCCTTCTCGCGCTCCGGCTCGCGGATCGACGTCCAGGTCTCGGCGCTGGGCGACGCGACCAGCCTGCAGGGCGGGACGCTGATCGTCTCCTCGCTGCGCGGCCTCGACGGCGAGATCTATGCCGTCGCCCAGGGCAATGTCGCCGTCTCCGGCTTCAAGGCGCAGGGCGCGGCGGCCAATGTGAGCCGCGGCGTGACCACCTCGGCGCGCATCGCCGGCGGCGCGATCATCGAGCGCGAGGTCCCCTATTCGCTGCTCTCGGCCAACAGCCTGAAGCTCGCCCTCAAGAACCCCGACTTCGCCACCGCCGACCGCATCGCCGCGGCGATCAACGGCAGGTACCCCGGCAGCGCCACGGTGCTCGACCCGGCGACGGTGCAGCTGACCCCGGGCCAGAACTTCGTCGGCAACGTGATCGACCTGGTCACCCGCATCGGCGAGCTGCAGATCAAGGTCGACCAGCCGGCCCGCGTGGTGATCAACGAAGCCTCGGGCACGGTCGTGATGAACGCCGATGTCCGCATCACCCCGGTGGCGATCGCCCAGGGCGGGCTGACCATCACGGTGACCGAGAGCCCGCAGGTCTCGCAGCCCGCGCCCTTCTCCAACGGCCAGACCACGGTGGTCCCGCGCACCAATGTGCAGGTCGACGACGGCAATGGCGCCAGCCTCGCCATGATCGACGGTGCCAGCCTGCAGACGCTGGTGAGCGGGCTCAACACGCTGGGCGTCAGCCCGCGCGACCTGATCACCATCCTTCAGGCGATCAAGACCGCCGGCGCCCTACAGGCCGATATCGAGGTACAGTGATGCAGAACGTGACCAATGCGCCGGGCCCCCAGGTCCCGGCCACCACGACCAATCCCAAACTCGACGCCAAGAACCGCGAGACCGCGAAGAATTTCGAGGCGGTGTTCCTCGGCCAGATGACCCAGATCATGCTCGAGAGCGTGCCGCAGGGCGAAGGCGAATTCTCCGGCGGCCACGGCGAGGAAATGTTCCGCGGCATCATGGCCGAGAAGCTCGGCGCCTCCATCGCCGACCGGGGCGGGATCGGCCTGGCGCCGGTCGTGCTCGACCAGATCATCAAGCTCCAACAGGGTAACAAATAATGACCGAGCAGCTCATCGACGCGATGGTGTCCCTCACCCACATCATGGAGGAGGAAAGCGAGCAGCTGGCCAAGGCCCCCTATTTCCCCGAGCTTCCCGAGATCGCCGCGGTCAAGCTGCGCCTCACCGGCCGGATCGAGGCCGAGGTGGCGCGGATGAAGCGCGAGGCGCCGGACGACTGGGCCGAGCGGCTGGCCCCCGAAGCGCGCGAGCAGCTCGCCGAGGCGAGCCGTTGCCTGCGCGACGCCTCGAGCGTCAACGCCCAGATCCTCAAGCGCCAGATCGAGCTTTCGACCGAGATGATGGGCGCGATCGCCGCCGAGGCGCAGCGCCTGACCGGCACCCGCAACACCGTCTATGGCGCATGCGGCGCCCTGGCGGCGAGCGAGGCCCCGGCCCCGATCTCGATCAACGCGCGGCTGTAAGCGGCGCGCGAAGTACACGAAGTACACGCCAAAGCGCGTTTCTCGCGGTTGAGGTTCGTCCTACGCTGCGGGTGAGCGCCGGCGCGGAAAGTCACAAAGGCCCGGCACCCACCACAGCGTGAGGGTCGGGCTTTTTTGTTTGGATCTTGCGGGCGTGTGGGTGAGCGCGTGTCCTATGTTTCCTACCGGCCTGGGAGCGGCACGCTCCTTTCCCCGGCGAAGGCCGGGGTCCAGACTTGAAAGTCACGCGCCTCTTGGCGCGTCTTCGACACGCACTGTTTAGTCTGGGCCCCGGCCTTCGCCGGGGAAAGGAAGGGGTAGCCCCAATCCGTCACCCCGGCCCTGTGCCGGGGTCCACCGCGAGGCAAGTGCAGCCGAGAAGCGATAGCGCAGCCCTCGTGGCACAGTGGATCCCGGCACAAGGCCGGGGTGACGAAATAAAGACCGGCCCGCCAACAAGAAAGGCCCGCGATTGCTCGCGGGCCTTTGCTTTTCCATCTGCTGGGAGGGCGACTTACTTCCCCACTGCGATCTTCAGCATGTTGATCTGCTTGCGGTAGAGGTTGGTCATCGCGGTGAAGTCCGCCTGGACCTGGCCGAGCTTGAGCAGCTGGTCTTCGAGCGTGACGTTGTTGCCGTCGGGCTTGGTCTCGCTGATGTCCTTGTCGAGCACGATGCCGGCGCCGGCCGGCTGGATCGCGCCCAGGCCCTTCATGCCGGCGGTCAGCTGGACGCGGGGCTTGGCGATCGAGATGCCGCCGCTGCTGCCGACCAGGTCGGAGAAATCGGCGTCCTCGACCGTGCGCGCCTTGAAGCCCGGCGTTTCGCTGTTGGCGATGTTCTGGGCGATCACGCGCTGGCGATCGGAG
>Ga0102595_100125_pt1 | contig 103321 bp, 72 predicted proteins | sample Araplaol_mTSA_r2_2_FD_76864 | JGI IMG/M metagenome (GOLD analysis project Ga0102595, IMG submission 76864) | Arabidopsis root microbial communities from North Carolina, USA - plate scrape MF_Col_mTSA_r2 (SPADES assembly) (version 2) | ecosystem: Host-associated > Plants > Roots > Endosphere... | reverse complement strand
GGGGGGCCGTGGTTGGGGGGGGGGGGGGGGGGGGGGGGGGGGGGGGGGGGGGGGGGGGGGGGGGGGGGGGGGGGGGGGGGGGGGTTTTCGGGGCCGCCACGGGGGGGGGGGGGGAAGCTAGGGGCTGGGCGGGCGTCGTGCGAGTTGGTGCGGGGTCGGCCGAGGTGGCGGCGCTGTGCCGCGCCATGCGGGTTTCGGGCGAGCGGGTTGCGGGCGTGCGGACGGCGGTGGTGCGAGGCCGGCTCGCTGGCTCGCCGCTCCTGACAGGGGACGGATCTGCGGGCTGCGCCGGTGCTTCCAGCGGCGTGGTGTCGAGGCGCGCGCGGGCCGCCGTGGCAACGGAAACGGGCAGCGTCGGGGATGACGCCGGAGCTGGAGCAGCGGGTGCGGGCTGTATAGAGGCTGTGGGCGAAGCAATCGGCGAGGGCTGGAGGGAGGCGCCGGCTGGCGGGGCGGTTTCGGGCCGCGCCGCTGGCTGCGTAGGCCGGGCCGGCGATGCTTGTCCTCGGGCTTCAACCGGTACCGCGGCTATCGGTGAGGCTACTACCGGTGACACTGCCATCGGGGCTGTCCGGGCCTGGGCGGTGAGACCGGGCCTCTCAATCGCGCGGCGCTGCGTGACCGGCGCGGGTGCCACTGCTGCTGCTTCGGGGGCGCCGGCGATGCCGATCTCCCGGGACCTTAGGGGCGGCTGCGCGGTTTCCGAAGCTGTGGCGCGGGTGGCTGCTGGCGTCTCGGCCGTCCGGACGACGGCTTCGGTTCTGTGGGAGGCGAGAGGAGGCCGCGCCGCCAGGGAGGAGATGGCATGCCGCTCGGTTTCGCTCCGGCTGGCAAGGGTTTCTGCTCCGGCAGCCTCGTGGGCGGGCGCGCGGGCCGGCTGTTGCGCGACTTCTCCTTGCGCTGGGGGCAGCGAGGTCCGGTCGGGCTCGGTTGTCGGGGCGGGTTCCACCTGGCTTTCGATCCCTGTTGGCGGGATCATGGCTTCCAGCCCTCGCTCGCTACGGTGCTGCCTTGCCGGAAGCGGCTGCGGCGGGGAGGAATCGAGCAAAGCCGACACGGGCGGCGGCACCGGGGCTGCCGCCTCGATGCTCGGCTGCGCCTCTGGCACCCGGTTGGCGGATAGAGGCGCGCGCGCTTCGGGCGCGCGGGACGATGCGGGGGCGGAGGGCTGAACCGCGAGTGGCGAGGCCGGCGTGGGGTGCATCGCCTGCGGCACCGTCAGGCGGCCCGCAAGGGAGGCCACGGCGCGGGCTTCTGCTGCCGGGCCCGTTGCCGAGATTGCCTTGCGTTGCACGACAGGAGTGCCGGTGGTTCCGGGCGAGGCGCCTGCGACGGGGGCTGGCGCTGGGCTGATCGGAGCTTGTGGGCCCGTGCGCGGCCCTACTTCGGCTGGGCGTGGGGCAGGAGGAAGTGCGGACGCCGTGCCGTTCTCGCTGTTGTTGGAGGGCAGGTCGCCGACAGGGGCGATGGCCAATGTCTGCTGGCCGGGCGCCTCTGCCGGGGCGGGGGTCGGGCCGCGCTGGGCGTCCTCGCCTGCGCTTCCGCGTGGCGGATTTTCTCGTGCTTCGTTCCGCCGCCGCGAAGGGCGGAGTGTGGGCGCCGAGGTGCTGTCGATCGACGTCTGGCCGGCCGAAGGGTGGATGGCCGACATCTGCTCCACCGGTGCCGGCTCGCGCTGGGCGACTGGTTCCATGCGCGCGGGAGCGACTGCCGCTGGCTCTGCTGCTGCAACTGGTTTCGGACCGGGTGCTTGGGAGGGAACCGGTGCGGACGGACGCGGCGCCGCCACGGCATCTCTCGCCACGACGTCGGATGCCTCCGGCGGGGTACCCGGATCGGCCGACCCTGCTTCGTCCCGAGGGACCGCCCCGGCAGCCGGCGGCGACCGGTGCGCTTCCGGCCTGGCGAGCGCCTCCGCCAGCGGATCGCCGGCATGGGCGGGAGGTGTGGCAGGGCTGGTGACCAGCTCCTCGCCCGGCCAGGCTTCCTGATAGTCCGCGACCGGCGCGAAGCGGTAGCCGATGCGGCGGCCGAGCACGACCGGGCTCTCCTGCGCACGCGCCGCCAGCCGGGCGAGCATGTCGCTCATTGCTGGAGCCGCGCGAGATAGGCACGGCGGCGTTCCTGGCCGAGCGCGAGGATCGCGTCCTCGCTCCAATGATAGGCCTGGGCCAGCAGGTGGATCTCGTCGAGCAGCGCATCGGCCGCGCCTTCGATCTCGCCGGCCAGCACGCCGGCGATGTCGACCGGCGCGTCCCATTCGAGTTCGCATTCGGGGCAATGGAGCGCGACGAACGGGTCGCCCGCCGGATCGATCTCGGCCATCGCCGCCGCGACGGCCTCGATCTCCGCTTCCTCGAGCCAGGGCGGCACTTCGGCGCCGGCCAGCGGCACCAGGCAGCGGCGGGCGAGTTCGGCGCGCGCCTCCTCCATATCGGGGATCCAGCCGATCGCGGTGAGGTCGGCGCTGTCCGCGGGGCGCACCGCGAAACGCTCGCCGTCGATCGCGATCTCCTGCAGCCGGGCCGGTGCCTCAGCCTGGATCGCCAGCAGCGCGTCGGAAGTCGTCTCCACGTCGAGCCGCGCCTCGCAGCGCGGGCATTTCGCGCTGAGCTCGATCCGCTCGCCGAACATCGTCCGGCGCAACGCGACGATCGCTGCGTCGCGCGCGCCGATGGGCAGGGTGGCGCAGTCGCCGAAGGACTGGCCCGGCATGCCGAGCGCCGCCAGATACACGCCCTTCTCGGCCGCCGAACGGCCTCGGCAAGCCGAGGCGGCGTCCAGCAGCTCTCCGGCGGTCAGCGGATGCAGCGCCATGATCAATAGCTGGGCGGCGGCGGGACCTTGACGCTGGCATCACGCTCCCAGCCCTCGTTCTGCAGAACGAGCGTCTGGATCGCCACGGCGTTCGAGCTCGAATCGAGCTCGGGCATCGCGGTGTATTCAGAGGGCCAGCAATTGTAGATGTTGTACGCGTACACCAGCTGCCCCGCAGCGTTGTAGAATTCGAGCGTGATGTTCCGGCGGAAATTGGCGAGCGAGCTCTCCATCCCCTGGCCGGCGCGGTAGTTCCACACCTGGCTCACCCAGGTCTCGAACTCCAGATCCTGGGTCATCCCGCGCTCGAGCGTGATCGGTTCGAACTTGGTTTGGCCGGGGAGGATACGGTTCGTGCTCGGGTCGCCGCCCTCGCGGAAGGGAGTCGCCTCGGTACTGCGCTTCAACGCGCTGCACTTGCTCAGGCCGGCGACATACTTGCCCTGCCATTTGATGCGGAACTTGAAGTTGAGATACGGGTCGGGCGACTGGCTTGTCGACGAGACGCTGGGCATGGGTCGCTATCCTAGCTCGAAGACTGTCCGGCCATCTGCTGCAAGCTGATGACGACGAATTCCGCGGGTCTGACCGGGGCGAACAGGATCAGGACGTTGACGATCCCGTTGTCCATGTCCTCCGGGGTCGTGGTCGATTCATCGCAGATCACCTGATAGGCCTGCGAAGGCGTGGCGCCGACAAAGGCGCCCTGCAGATAGAGCGGGTGCAGGAAGGCATTCACGCTCAGCCGGATCTGCGCCCAGAGCGCCGCGTCGTTGGGCTCGAACACCACCCATTGCAGCCCCTGGATCAGGCTCTGCTCGAGATAGAGCGTCAGGCGGCGGACCGAGATGTACTTCCAGTCATCGTCCGCGACATTCGCCGCGGCGAGCGTGCGCGCGCCCCAGGAGATGTTGTCGTAGATCGGGAAGGTGCGCAGCGCGTTGATGCCCAGCGGGTTGAGCTGGCCATTCTCCTGGTCGTTCATGACGTAGGAGAGCTGCTGCACCCCGGCGAGCGGCGCGGTGATCCCGGCCGGCGCCTTCCACACCCCGCGATTGACGTCGGTGAGCGCATAGACCCCCGCCATCGTGCCGCTGCCGCCCAGGTTGAGCAGCTGGGTGGAGAAGGGCGTGGGGATCTGGACCGACGGCCAATAGGTGGCGGCGCTGATGATGCCCGTGCCGAAGGTGCCCGGCGTGCTCGTCGCCCATTGCACCGCGCTCGGCGTGCTGTTCACCGTCAGCGGCATGTCGAGGATCGCGAACGCCTTGCGCTGGAGCGCATAGTTGAGCGTCGACGTGGCCGAGGTGAGATAGTCCGACGTGGTCATGTTGGCCATGTCGGGCACGAGGATCAGGTTCACGATCTGCATCGCGTCGAGCGAGAAGATGCCCGAGCGGTTGGTCGAGTTGCCGGCGATGTCGAAGCCGCTGGGCGGCTGGCCGTCGGGATATTTGGGCGGGGTCGTCGTCGCCGGCGGGACCAGCTGCTGGGCCTGGTAGTTGACCGACTGGACGGTGAATAGCGTGGTCGGATTGCTCGACACGCTGACCAGATAATTGGCAAAGCCCGGATCGGGCACCCAGACCTGGATGAGCTGCGCCTGCGCCCCGGTCGCCGAGGCGAAGGGGGACAGGCAGGCGCGCACCTGGGCGCTGGCCAGGCTCGGATAACCCATTGTGCCCGCCGCGCTCGCCAGGGCGCTCTGGATCGCCGCGATCATGTCGCCGACGGTCTGAACCGAGAAGTTCGCGGTCAGCGTGAAGGTCTGGGGCGCCGGCGGCTTGGTCGGGTCCGACCCCGGCGCCTGCACCGTCACGGTGAGACCGGTGACGGTGACCGTGCTCTTGGGCGCGGTGAAGTTGAGGATCGTGCCGCTGGCGAACGGTACCAGCACCGAGGGCGTCGCGGTGAGCGTGGGCACCGCCAGCAACGCGCTGTTCTGGTTGCCCGACTGCATCACCTCGACCAGCGAGTTGGTCTGGCTGATGTCGAGCGTGACCGCGGGCAGGCTCTGCGTCTGGACGACGCTGTAGCTGCTGCTCGACGAATTGCTGTTGCTGGTAATCGAGTAGAGCGTCGCCGCCATGTTGAACGTGTTCGGCCGGTTGGTCATGTAATCGACCGTGACGAACACGTTCTCGCCCCAGGTGCCCGGGTTCTGCGAGTCGATCGCTACCAGATTGGTGCCAGTTGTCGGGGTGAGCCCTTTGCCGCCACCGCCACCGCCGCTAGAACCGGTGGGGGGAGGCGCACCCACGAGCTCGGTCTGCGGCTGCACCGGTGGTGAAGAACTGGCGCAGACACGGCTGATCCAGGCTTCGGTCCCGCCATTTAGAAAGAATTGCGATACCTGGAAGCTGGTGGTGCTGCTAGCGTCAAGGCCGCCAAAAACGCGCTGGAAATCACCAAAGTTCAAGCATTGAACCGGCGTATTCATGGGTCCGCGAGTCAAATAGCCGACAAAAGCCGTTACCGATGTCGCTACCCCCGAAATGGTGTGAGTTCCGCTTGGGAGTTCTTGGACGTATACGCCGGGATACGTTAGCTGAAGCGCCATTTGACTCTCCGTCCCGGACGATGGGTTCGTCGGGGATTCCCCGTGTCGAAGTTCAGGTCTTGTTGATGACCAACGTTGTGCTTGACGATGCGCGGGTGCGTCAATAGCATAATTTCATATCGACTCCATTTGCTTGATCTCGTTTCTTGACAGAAACAGGGATTACGTTCGGCTAACCATTTTCTGTAGGGTGGGGAGGGCGTTGACCATGGCGGCCGAGAACAGCGCTTCGTTGCAGCACGCACTCGATCTCACCTTTTACGACCTGCCTTCGTCCGCCTCGATCCGGCTCGAATTTCCGATCGAGACCGGGGCGGTGATCCCGGTGCTGGTGGCGACGCCGTCGGTGCGCCTGGGGGCGAGCTATGGCGGCGGGGAGATGGTGATCCGTGGCCTGTCGATCCAGCCGCGCCGGATCGAGTTCGACATCGAGAATGCGCCCGCCACGCTGCCGCTGCTCGTCCACGTCCTGTGTAGCGCCCCGTTCCTCCATGGCTGGCTGCAGGTGCCGGGCAATGTGCAGGCCTCGATCGCGACCGCTGCCCAGCGCATCCGCTTCGTCGGCCCGGGCTATTGGGCGGTGCCGCTGATCCAGCCCGAAGGCGATGGCAAGCCGGCGGCCAAGCCCGCCGCGCCGGCTCCGGCTCCGGCGCCTGCGCCTTCGTCCGCGCCGACCCCGACGCCTTCGACCAGCAAGCCGAGCCCGAGCCCCAGCCCGAAACCGTCGCCCACGCCGGCGCCCGAGCCCAAGGCCGCGACGCCGACCCCGACGCCCGATGCGAGGTCTCCCACGCCTACGCCGGCGAGGTGAGCGCGGCCGCTACCCAGGATCCCTGAACAGACTCCGCGGGGGGGCGATCCGTGGACCGAAGTCTCAAAACCATCGCCACATCATTTGAAAAGGAACGTGTCATGACGAGCCCCATCACGATCAATTTCCAGAACGCGACCCTGACCACGACGACCTCGCAGATCATCGTCGGCGCCGGCACCTTCGCGCTCGACACCAGCAGCGCGCTGTCGATGTCGGGCACGATCAGCTTCTCGTCGCTCTACATCACGTCGGGTGCGATCAACTTCAACGTCGAGTCGGGGACGCAGTTCACCGCCGCGATCGTCGCGCCGGTCACCGCACCGGGCGGCGCCCCGACGCTTGAGATCACCAACTTCGCCGGCACCGTCACCGTGACCTGGCCGACCTCGACCGGCCTGCAGACCCAGACGGTGATGTCGGGCGACCCGATCACGCTGAACGGCTTCACCGGCTAAGCTTCGGCCTTACCTCGAATCCAGGAGACCCCCCGGTGTATGCGCTAGTGACGATAGACTTCGCCGGGGGTGTCGCCATGAACAACCTGGTCCAGATCCAGATCGGCAAGGCGCTGATCGCGCTCGAGGCCAGCCGGGGCGTGACGACCACGGTCGTCGCCTTTCCCAACCTGTCGGTCTCCGGCGAGGAGGTGGGCGTCGCCACCGTGAGCGGCGGCGTGTTCGAGGGTACGCTGGCGCTGGTGCTGGCCTGTGACGGGCAGACCGATCCGGTGGTCACGCTCAAGAATCTAGTGCCCGGGCCGGGCGGCAATCCGACGACGATCACCTGGCCCTGCGCGACGATGCCGCAGACCCAGGTGCTGATGCCCGACAATCCGCTGACGCTCAGCGGCATCGTCGCCAACTAGGCGCGGACGCGATGCCACAGCTCGTCAGCCTGGGCGCCGTGCTTTCCTGCGATTTCGGCGCCGCGCCGATGCCGATGATCGTGCCGCCCGAAGTGCCGGTGCTCACCGACATGCTACCTGCGGCGACGATCATGGACTTCGTGCCGCTCGAGAACATCCCCAGCTTCGGCCTGTGCTCGAGCCTGGCCAATCCGGAGGTCGCGGCGGCGACCATATTGGCGGAAGGCGTGCTGACGCCGATGCCCTGCATCCCGGTGACGACCTCGCCCTGGTTCCCCGGCGCGCCCGAGGTGCTGCTGGAGGGCATGCCGGCCTTGTGCATGGGATCGATGTGCCTGTGCGACTGGCTGGGCGAGATCACCATCGACGAACCCGGCCAGGAAAGCGCGATGACCGACATCTGAGTGAGACGCCTTTCTCGACGTCTGTTCCTATTTATCTTATGAATTCGGTGGGGCGTGAAATGTCACCCCCATGGTTCAGCAAGGATGGGAAGGATCATGATGCCGAGAAACCAAGGGCGCGGGGCCACGCGCCGACTCGTGCTGGCGAGTCTGTTGATAGGGGCGGGGCTGGGCGGGACGCCAGCACTGGCCCAGACCAAGGCGACGCCGCCGGCCGCAGTGCCGCCGGGCGCGCCAGAGACCCCCTATGTCGATCCCGACAAGGCCTATCTGTTCGCCCACATGACCAGCGAGCATTATGGCGTGCTCTACTACGCGGTGAGCGTGGACGGGCTGCACTGGCGCGCGCTCAATGGCGGCCAGCCGGTGTCGCAGGACTATCACGGCCATGCCTCGATCGCGAAGGGGCCGGACGGGCGCTATTACCTGGTTGGCAACAAGAGCGACGGCGACAGGCTGATCCGCTTCTGGAGCTCGACCGACCTGATCCACTGGACGCCCTACGGCACCTATGAGCCCAAGCTGTCCAACATCCCGGGCCTGCCCAATGCGCTGCAGCGGATCGGCGCGCCCAAGCTCTATTTCGATGCGCCCTCGGGCAATTTCCTGCTGACCTGGCACACGCCGACCGTGCCGGGCGTGCCCGACGATCCCGAGCGCTACTGGGCGAGCCAGCGGACGCTCTATGTCCAGTCCAAGGATCTCAAGACCTTCGCCGCGCCGCCCAAGCGGCTGTTCAGCTGGGACATGGCGACGATCGACACGTTCGTGCGGCCCAATGACGACGGCAAGGGCTATTGCGCGATCATCAAGGACGAGCGCTATCCCTCGTACAACTGGACGACGGGCAAGACGGTGCGGATCAGCTGCGGACCCACGCTGCTCGGGCCCTATCCGGAGCCGGGCGCGCCGATCAGCCCGAACTTCCGCGAGGCGCCGACGCTGATCCGCGCGCCGAACGGGCAGGACTGGCTGATGTATTACGAGCAATATGCCGGGGCGAGCTATGGCCTGTCCAAGGCGCCGCGGCTCGAGGGACCATGGTACCAGGTCTCTGGCAACAGCCGTGTGCCCGAATGGGATCGGTTTTCGATGCCCGAGGGGTTCCGCCACGGATCGATGGTCGAGATCAGCCGCAAGGAATATGACGCGATCGTCGCGGCTTTTCCCGAGCGCAAATAGATAAAAAAACACCCCCGGGCGGCGGTGCCGTCCGGGGGTAGTCAGGGATCGGTTTTCCCGGATCAGTTGTAGAGCGTCACCTGGGTGGTGACCGTCGACTTGATCGCGGCATTGGTGGTGTCGGTCGCCGTGATCGTCGCGGTGTACTTGGTCGGGAGCGGCGGCGAGACGATCGCGCCGGCGCTGTCCCCCCTGCTGGCATTGCCGCACCCGGTCAGTGCCAGGATCGCAGCGAGCGACAGCACGCCGACCGCGCTGCGCAGCGCCGAGAAGAGCAGCATCAGCGGCGCGGCGCCGACAAGCGCCAGGGCAGGCAGGCTGGCGAAGCCGAAGCCCGAGCCGCCGCCCGAGGACGATGCCGAAGCCGTGCTGGTGCCCGAGCGCAGCGTCAGCTTGGCCGTCTGCGCCGCCGTGCCGGTGAAGGTCAGCGTGTCGCGGTCGAAGCTCGCGCTGCCGTTGAAGCCCGGGATCGAGACGGTGAGCTTCAGCGTGCCGAGATAGCCGCCATTGGGGCTGACGGTGACGTTGCCGCTCGCGCTCTGGTTGAGCGAGACGCCGATCGCGTCAGCGCTCAGCGCCAGGGTCGGCGAGGAGGCATAGGTCGGCACCTTGCCGAAATAGACGCGGCAGACATTGGATGCGTCATAGTCGGTGGTCAGGCCGAACAGGGTCGTGCCGCCGGCGAGCGGCAGGAGCGGCGGCGAATAGTTCTGGCAGACATTGCTGGTGCCGGTGAGCCCGGCGATGGGGGCGGGGGCCGCCATCGTCTTCCACTTGCCGCTGCCATCGGCGGTGTCGTTGTAGAACACGACATTGCCGTTGCCCGAGCCGATGCCGGTGGTGCCGCTTTCGATCTGGCCGATCAGGAAGATGCGGCCATTGGGCAGGCCGGGGACGGGCGCCCAGGCGACGGTGGGGGTGTGGAGGAACCAGTGGCCGTCCTCGCTCTCGACCCGGGCGCCGACGCTGCTCGCCGGGGTCCAGTTGATGCCGTCGGGCGAGGTCTTGTAGAACACGGTGCAGCCGGCGGGGCCGCACAGCTCGAAGGTCATGAAATAGCGGCCGCTGGGCAGCTTGCGGACCACAGCCATGCCCGGGCGATCGGCCTGGAGGCCGCTTGCCACGGTGCGGACCGGGGCGCTCCAGTTGATCCCGTCGGTCGAGGTGACCTGCTGGAGCATCTGCGAGAAGCCGGGAATGGTCTCGTCCGAATAGAAGCAGACCAGCGCGCCATTGGCGGCGATGGTGAATTCGGGCTCCCACAGGCCGCCGGCCGAACGGTTCACCGTGCCGGTGGCGCAGTTGGAGAGATAGGACCAGGTCGCGCCGCGATCGCTGCTCTTGTAGATGCGGATCTGCATCGGCTGGGCGGGAGTGTCGCCACCCACCGAGCCGGCCCAGAGCAGGGTGCCGGCCGAGAGCGCGCCGACGGTCTGGGGCAGCTCGTAGAGCGTGCCGCAGCACAGGCCGCGCGAGAAGAGCGGGTCGGTGATCGTGCCGATCTGGCTGAACGTCGTGCCATTGTCGTCGCTGGCATAGATCGGCTGGATGCCGCTGCCGCCGGTGAAGGTCGTGAAGCTGACGACGATGCGGCCGTTGTTCGCCGGAGTCGCATTGTGGCTGAGCTGGACGGCGCGCGGGTACATGCCCTGGGCGAGCATGGTGCGCTGGGCCAGCGCGGGCGTGGCCCAGCCGGCGGTGAGGAACGCGAATATACACAGGAGTCGCGGCAGCACGCCGCGCAGCAATGACCTCATCGATTTTCTCCCCTTCTACCCGGCTTGGGCCGGCGCTGTTGGTTCCGCGCATCGGGGGTGGAGGTCGGCCGCCCTGGATCGCGCGGCGAACTAACTGCGCCACATTCCTGCAGGCGTCAATAAATATGATGAATAGGATATAACGGTGTAATCCGTTCTTTAGCCCATTTATCGGCTCGCGGCACGGTGCGGGGAGTGTGGCGGCGGCGCCACAGGTGAGCGGGTCGTCCACCACGTCCTTCAAAAGGGGCTTGTGGGGCGTCCATTGGTCCGCTAGTTCTGAATGATAATATTAATAGGGCACGCTGCACTAGTGCCCGCCAATCGGGAGGGAGATCTGATGAAGCGTCGTTCTATTGCCCTGAAGTCCGCCACTGCGATCGCGCTGATCCTGTGCGCCGCGCCTGCCTTTGCGCAGGATGCCGCCGGCCAAGCCGCGCCGCAGGCGGATGCATCGCAGGATGAGGGCGAGATCATCGTCACCGGCCAGCGCGCCAGCCTGGGCGCCGCCGCGAAGATCAAGCAGGACTCGGCCAATGTCGTCGACTCGATCGTCGCCGACGACATCGGCAAGTTCCCCGACCGCACCGTCGCGGGCGCGCTGCAGCGCGTGCCGGGCGTGCAGGTCACCGTGGGCGGCAACAACGAGATCGTCGCGCCGATCATCCGCGGCCTGGGCGACATCCTCACCACGCTCGACGGCCGCGAGATCTTCACCGGCGTCGGCCGCGGCTTCGCCTATCAGGACCTGCCCGCCGAAGCGCTGGCCGGTGCCGATGTCTACAAGACCAGCTCGGCCAACCTGATCGAGGGCGGCGTTGTCGGCGTGATCGACCTGCGCCTGCACAAGCCGTTCGACTTCAACGGCTTCACCGTCGCCGCCAATGCCCGCGGCATCTATTCGAAGAACACCAACGAAGTCACCCCGATCGCCGGCCTGCTCGTCTCGGATCGCTGGGACACCGGCATCGGCGAGATCGGCGCGCTGCTCGACGTCTCCTATGCGAGCACCGACTTCAACCGCCCGATCGCCTTCAACTGCGACTATCGCAGCGGCAATCACGGTCCGAACCCGGTTGCGGGCGGCTCGGGCGGGCTGGCGGCGCCGACTTGTGTTGGCGGCTTGAACAACGAAGGCAACTATCGCCGCATCCAGACCAACGCGGCGGTGCAGTGGAAGGTCTCGCCGGAGTTCCAGCTCGACCTGACCGGCCTCTACACCAGCTATGTCTCCAAATGGGCGAGCATCTTCCTGATCGACGACCTGTTCGGCGGACCGTTCAGCAACGTGCAGGCGACCGGCGACTGCAACGCCTATGACGTGGGCGCGGACGGTTTCTATGCCAATCCGTTCAAGCCCGACGGCACTGCCAACCCAGCCGTGCACCGCGAGACCCTGTGCACCGCCAAGAGCATGACCGTCGGCAGCCATGGCGGCTTCACCAGCACCCAGGCGCACAACGACCGCACCGACCTCTATGTGCTTGCGGTCGGCGGCAAGTACCAGACCGGCGCGCTCACGCTGAATGCCGACATCTCGTACCAGAGCTCTAACATCCGCAACCAGAACTTCATCCTGGACACGCTCAAGGTGGGCGGCGGCATGGTCAGCACGATCACCAACCTCAACGACGATGGCGGCACCGTCTATTCGTCGCCGGGCCTGAGCAATCCGGCCAATTTCGGCCTCTCGCCGCTCAACCAGGATACGAGCCGCGACAAGGGCAGCGCGTTCGCCGCCAAGTTCGACGGCAAATATGAAGTCGGCTCGATCCTCAAGGAGATCCAGTTCGGCGCGCGCTATGCCGATCACAAGGCGGATCACCAGCAGGCCGTGCTCGGCACCTGCGGTCCGCAGGCGGCGCCGGTCTGCGGCACGCTGCTCACCAACGTCTCGTTCCTGCCCGCCGACTTCATGATCCACAGCTCGGGCATCCCCACCGTGAACAACGGCCTGGGCGTTGTCGCACCGGACCAGGACATGCTGCGCGATCCGACCATCCAGAACCAGCTGCGCAAGCTCTATGGCCTGGCCGAGGGCTGGCCGGCCTTCCAGCCGGAACGTGCCTTCAGCGCGCAGGAGAAGACGCTCTCCGGCTATATCCAACTGGCCTATGACATCCCGCTGGGCGGCGCGCTCTCGGTCGACGGTCTCGTCGGCGCGCGCTACACGCATACCAGCCGCGATATCAACGGCGCCGCGATCGTGACGCCGGCGGCGACTCCGGCCAACCCGAACCCGCTCGGGGTGGTCACGCCGTACAGTGCCTCGACCGACGATAATGACTTCATGCCCAATGCCAGCGCCCGCATCCGCTTCGGCGGCGGCCTGCAGGCGCGCTTCAGCTATGCCAAGGCGATCTCGCGTCCGTCCTTCGGCTCGCTCAACCCGGGCCTGAGCTACCTGATCTCGACCAACATCCTGATCCTGCCGGCGGGCAGCGGCGGCAATCCGGACCTGAAGCCGCAGAAGTCGGACAGCTTCGATGCCACGCTGGAATATTATTTCGGCCGCGACAGCTATGTCTCGGTGGCGGGCTATTACAAGGACATCACCGACCGCGTGATCAGCCAGGGCCAGGTCGAGACGATCAACGGCTTCAACTACAACATCACCCGCCCGCGCAATGTCGGCAAGGTGACGCTGAAGGGTATCGAGGTCGCTGGCCAGGCCTTCCTCGACTTCCTGCCGGGTCCGCTCAGCGGCCTGGGCATCATGGCGAACTTCACCCTCGCCGACAGTGAGATCAAGGAGGACGTCGACAGCCGCATGATCGGCCAGGCGATCGGCGGCGTTTCGAAGTACAACTACACCGTCGGCGCGCTCTACGAGAAGTACGGCGTCACCGGCCGTGTGGTCTACACCCACCGCTCGAGCTATTATGACGAGATCTATGGCGGCACCACGATCCGCCCGGCCGCCGGCCCGGTCACGTCGCTCCAGCCCGATCCGCTGGTGCTCAACATGGTACGTCCTGGCGGCCGCCTCGATGCCAGCCTGGGCTTCGATGTCGCCAAGGGCATCACGCTGAGCGTGGACGCCACCAACATCACCAAGAACAATTATCGTAGCTATTATGGCCGCCCGGAATTTCCGCGCGACCGCCGCTTTGACGACACCACCTACTCGGTGGGCGTCTCGGCGAAGTTCTGAGCCTGATCGAGGCCGGCCCTGCGCCGGCTTCCCCAAGCAAGAAGCCGCATCCGCTACGCGCGGGTGCGGCTTCTTCGTTTGCGCGCTCTAGGCGCTGGCCGGCTGAGGTTGCGGCCTGGCCTTGTCGAAGGCGAAGGCCGGCAGCGCATAATGGACCACCCAGCCGATGCTGACGGCGTAGAGCACGGTGCCGAGCCCGACGGTGCCGCCGAGCAGCCAGCCGATCGCGAGCACGGCCAGCTCGATCGCGGTGCGCACGGCCTTCACCGGCAAGCCGGTGCGGCGGCAGAAGCCGGTCATCAGCCCGTCGCGCGGGCCAGGGCCGAGTCCCGCGCCGATATAGGCGCCGCCGGCGATGCCGTTCAGCACGATGCCGAAGCCGAGCAGCGCGAAGCGGGGGACATAGCCTTCCGGCGCCGGGATCACGGCCAACGCGAGATCGGTGACGGTGCCGATCACCATGATGTTGAGCACGGTGCCGAGGCCCGGCCGCTGGCGCAGCGGCAGCCACAGCGCCAGCACGACGAGGCCGACCAGGTTGACGGTCCAGCCGAAGCTGAGGCCGAGCCGGGGCGCGAGCCCCTGGTGGAGCACGTCCCAGGGATCGAGGCCGAGATTGGCCTGCACCATCATCGCCATGGAGATGCCGTAGAGGCACAGGCCGGCAAGGAGCTGGGTAAGGCGGGCGGGGAGGCGGTCATGGCGAAGCATGATGTCCAGATGGATTGAATTGGCTCTATCTGAAATATCCAATTTGATGATAGTGGCATTGCATGGATGCGATATCGCTCAAGGCTGGCTCGCTCTCCCGTCTGCTCGGGCAATGGCGCGGCGCGGACAGCGCAGATGCCGCCTACCGGCTACTCGCCCGCGCGCTGCGGCTGCTGATCCTGGACGGCCGAGTGGGGCTGGGCGTGCGGCTGCCGGGCGAGCGCGAGCTGGCCGAGGTGCTGGGGGTCAGCCGGACGACGCTGACCGCGGCGTACGGGCAGCTGCGCGACGAAGGCTATCTGCTGAGCCGACGGGGATCGGGGAGCGTCACGCACCTGCCCGGCGGTCGCGCGGCGGCGGGCGAGATCGCCGATATGGGGGAGGGCGATTCCTTCATCGACTGGACGGCGGCGGCGCTGCCGGCTCCGGCGGGGCTGTGGCAGGCCTATGAGGAGGCGCTGAGGCGGTTGCCGGCCTGGCTTTCGGGCATCGGCTATGAGGCATTGGGCCTGCCCGAGCTGCGCGAGGCGATCGCGCACGACTATGCCCGGCGCGGCTGCCCGACCCGGCCGGAGCAGATCATCGTGACGAGCGGGGCACAGAACGGGCTCACGCTCGCCTTGCGCGCGCTGACCGGGCCGGGCGACCGGGTGGCGGTCGATCATCCGACCTATCACAATGCGCTGGGCGCGATCCTGCGCAACAGCTGCCAGCCCGTGCCGATCAGCCTGCCGGAAACGGGCTGGGACCTCGAGGCGATGGAGGCGATCTTCCGCCAGACGGGGCCGCGCCTTGCCTATCTGCTGCCCGATTTCCACAATCCCACCGGCCGGCTGATGGACGCGGCCAGCCGGCAGGCGCTGGTGGCGATCGCGGCGCGGACGCGCACGCCGCTGCTGATCGACGAGACGATGGCCGGGACGGGGTTCGGGTCGCCGATGCCGGCGCCGGTCGCCGCGCATGATCCCGAGGGACATCTGGTGCTGAGCCTTGGCTCGGTCGCCAAGCGCCATTGGGGCGGGCTGCGCGTCGGCTGGATCCGCGCCAGCGAGCAACGCATCGCCGAACTCGGCCGCCTGCGCGCGATCCTCGACATGGCGACCCCGGTGCTCGAGCAGCTTGCCGTCACGGTGCTGTTCGAGCGCGAGAGCGGCATGGGCGACCGGCCGGCGATCATGCGGGCGCGCTGCGAGAAGCTGATCGCCCTGCTTGGTGAGGCCCTGCCGCACTGGCGGGTGCCGATGCCCGAGGGCGGGCTCGCACTCTGGGCCGAGCTGCCGCACCCCGAAGCTTCCGCGCTGGCGGCGATGGCGCAGACGCTCGGCCTGCGCGTCGCGCCCGGTCCCCGCTTCGCGGCGGATGGCGGGTTCGAGCGCTTCCTGCGCCTGCCTTTCACCCTGCCTGAGCCCGACCTCGCCCGCGCCGTCGAGCGGCTCGCCCAGACCGAGGCGCGGCTCCACCGCCGGCCCTTCCGCGACAGCGAGAGCCCGCTGCGGCTGATCGAGGCTGAGCGGGTCATCTAGCTTATTTGCGCTTCGTCTCCTCCCAGGCGGGGGTCGGCTTGCGATAGTCGAGCGCGGGCGTGCGGGTGCCGAGCAGCGCGTCGTACTTGAAGTCGGGGCCGCGCGCCTTGTCGAGCTCGGCCCGGGCTTGCTTCAGCAGCTCGGGCGAGAGGAACAGGTCCGCGCCGGTGAGCGCGATCGTCTTGGCGGCGACCGTCGCGCCCTTGAAGCCGATCGAAGAGCCCGAAGCGGCGACCGCCTGCCAGCTGTGCGCGGGCGTGCCGGGCACCCAGGTCGCGGTGCCGAGGCCGATCGTCGGCACGGTCCAGCTGATGTCGGCCACATCGGTCGAGCCGCCCCCGTCGGGGCCGCGCTCGCGCGAGCTGGTCTGCTTCACCGAGTCGAGCGGCTTCTGCGTCGGCAGGCTCTTCTGCAGCTCGGTCGCCCAGGCGATCTCCTCGGGCGTCCAGGTCTCGCCGCCCACCGCGTTGAGATTGGCGCTCATCACCTTGGCGAGCGTCTCGCTGGCGAGCATCGAATAGACGCCGCCGGTGATCTCGTAGTCGACGCTGGTGCCCGTCGCCATCGCCGAGCCCTGCGCTGCCTTGACCACGCGGCCCCATACGTCGCGAACGACCAGCGGATCGACGTTGCGGACGTAATAATAGCTTTCGGCAAAGTCGGGCACGACATTCGGTGCCTCGCCGCCGGCGGTGATGATGTTGTGGATGCGCGTCGAGGAGGGGACGTGCTCGCGCATGAAGTTCACCGCGACGTCCATCACCTCGACGCCGTCCAGCGCCGAGCGGCCCTTGTCGGGCGAGGCGGCCGCATGGGCGCTGACCCCGTGGAAGCGGAACTTGCCCGAGATATTGGCCATGCTCTTGCCGGTGGAGACGCCATTGGCGTCGCTCGGGTGCCAGTGGAGCACGGCCGAGACATCGTCGAACAGGCCGGCGCGGACCAGATAGACCTTGCCCGAGCCGCCTTCCTCGGCCGGCGAGCCATAGACGCGCAGCTCGCCCTGGACCTTGTTGGCGATCATCCATTCCTTGATCGCGATCGCCGCCTCGACGCTGGCCGCGCCGAACAGATTGTGGCCGCAGCCATGGCCGGCGGCCTTGCCGGCGATCGCGGTCTTGGTCGGCGCGGTCGTCTGGGCGAGGCCGGGCAGGGCGTCATATTCGGCAAGGATGCCGATCACCGGGCCGATGCCCTGCTTGAAGCTGGCGACAAAGGCGGTCGGCATGCCGGCGACGCCGGGGGTGACGGTGAAGCCGGCTTTCTTCAGCTGCGCCTGGAGCAGGGCGGAGGACTTGTTCTCCTGATAGCCGACTTCGGACCAGCCCCAGATCGCCCTGGCGGTGCTTTCCAGCTCGGGCGTGCGCTTGTCGATGCCGGCGAGCAGGGCGCTGCGCTGCGCCTCGGGCACGGCCTGGGCATGAACGGAAAGCGGCGCGAACATGCTGGCCAGCAGCAGCGCGGTCCTGATCCTCATATCCTGCATTCTCCCCTTATTTCGCGCCGATAGCCGCGGCATCGGGACGGCGCGTGTCGGCCGATCCCAGGAACTTGTCGCCTTCGACCATGATCGACTGGACCGATCCCATGGTGTTCGAGCTGCGCACCTTGTGCCCCTTTGCCTCGAGCAGGGGAATGATGTCCGGCGAAAAGCCTTCCTCCAGCTCGATCGGGCCGTCGCCGCCCGACTGGTTGATGCGCGGGCGCTCGGCGGCTTCGGCGACGTTGAGGCGGTGGTCGATGACGTTGGACAGCATCTGCACCATCGTCGCGATGATATAGCCGCCGCCGGGCGTGCCGGTGACCAGCCAGGGCTTGTCGTCCTTGAAGACGATCATCGGGGTGATCGTCGATCCGACGCGCTTGCCCGGCACCGGCTGGGTCGCCTTGCTGTCCGGGCCGCTGCGGCCCCAGGCGAGGTTGCCGAGCGAGTTGTTGAGCAGGATGCCGGTGCCCGGCGCCACGACATGCGCGCCATAGGATGCGGAGAGGGTGTAGGTGTTGCTCACGGCATTGCCGGCGGCGTCGACCACCGAGAAGTGCGTCGTGTCCTTGCTCTCCCAGGGATAGGGATTGCCGTCGGGCAGCGTCTTCGCGTCGAGTGAGCTGGTCGGCTGGATCAGCCTGGCTCGTTCGGCGGCGTATTCCTTGCTCGCCAGGCCCTTTGCGGGCGTCCGCCAGTCCGGGCCGCCGCCGATCAGCTTGCGGTCCGCCCAGACGATCTTGAGCGTCTCGGCGAGGAGATGGAGGTTGGCGACGCTGCCCCAGCGCTGCTCGCGCACCGGGAAACGCTCGAGGATGTTCATCGCCTCGGCAACGCTTACGCCCGATGCGGTGGGCGGCATGTACGCGATCGGCATGCCCCGATAGCTCGACCAGATCGGCTCTGAGATCACCGGCTGATAATCGGCGAGGTCCTTCTCGTCGATCACGCCGCCGCCGGCCTTCATGCCCGTAGCGATCTTCCGGGCGATGGCGCCGGTGTAGAAGCCGTCGCGCCCCTTGGCGGCGATCAGCTGCAGCGTCGCGGCGAGCTCGGGCTGCTTCCAGCGCTCGCCAGGCGCATAGGCGCTGCCGTCGGGCTTGAAGAAGACGGCGAGGGCAGCGGGATCGTCAGCCATCGCCTTCTTCTGGTCGGCGTTCGCCTGGGCCTCGTCGTCCGACAGGATCACGCCGTCGCGCGCCATGGCGACGGCGGGGGCGATCAGCGTGCCCCAGGGGAGCGCGCCGAAGCGCTTGTGCGCTTCCCACAGTCCGGCGACGGTGCCGGGGATCGCGACGCCCTTCATCGAATAGCCCTTGGCGGCATCGAACTTGCCGTTCGGGCCGAGCAGCAGGTCGGGCGTCGTGTTGCGGGACGCTTGGCCATAATAGTCGATCGCGATCGTCTGGGCGGGCTTGCCGTCCTTCGCCGCCATGTGGATCAGCATATAGCCGCCGCCGCCGACATTGCCGGCGCGGGGCAGGGTGACGGCGAGCGCGAAGGCGGTGGCGACCGCGGCATCGACCGCGTTGCCGCCCTTGCGCAGGATCGCAGCGCCGACGTCCGCCGCGATCCGGTTCTGGCTGACGACCATGCCGCCGCGCCCGATTATCGGCTTGTGGATCTGATCATAAGCGACGATGTCGCCGCCGGAGACGCGCTGCGTGGCAGGCGCTTCCGGGGCTTCCTGGGCGAAGGCCGGCGGTGCGAGCGACGCCAGCGCGAGGATCAGGGCAATCCGCATCAGAAGCTCGCCCGCATATTGGCGTACCAGTAGCGACCATAGGGGCTGTAGAGCGAGCCGAGGAAGCCGCTGGAGCTGAGGGGCGGTCCTTCGTTGGTGAGGTTGCGCACGCCGATGCGCAGGCGGTAGCGGCCGCCATTGTCGCGCTTGCCGACGGTGACCTGGCCATAGAGGTTGAAGGTCATCCGGTCCTCGATCAGCCAGGCGGCGCCGGCGGAATCGAGCAGGCCGGTGTCATCCACGTCGCTGGTATACTGGGTGAAGCCGCCGATCTGGAACGGCCCCTTCTCCCAGGTGATCGAGCCGGTCACCTTCCAGCGCGGCTTGCCGTTCTGGCGGACGAGATCCCCGGCATCGGCGATGTTGGTGCCCGCGTTGATCGTGCCCGCGGCGCGCGCGGCGATCAGGTTCTGGATCGGCGGCGAGGGCTCGAGGAAGAACTTGTCGAGATAGGCGGCATTGGCGTTGAGGCTAATCTTGCCCGCGCCGAAGTCCGGCAGGCGCCAATTGAGGCCCAGATCGACGCCGGCGACTTCCTGCGGCAGCAGGTTGACGTACTTGTCGTTGACGTAGAGCACGCGGCCGACGGGGGTGAGGCCAGTTCCGGCGAACAGCGCATTGTCCTCGGCGGTGGGCGCGGCGCGGATCACGTTCGGATCGCTCGATCCCTGCACGCGCAGCAGATAGTCGTTGATCAGCGCATTGCCCTCGCCGAACAGGCCGACGATCCCCTTCTGGTCGACATGCCAGTAGTCGGCGGTGAGGGTGATCCGGCCGATCGCGGAATCGAGGAAGTGGGGCTCCAGCACCACGCCGACGGTCCAGGTCTTGGACTGTTCGGGCTTCAGGTCGGGATTGCCCGAGCGCCGCGCCGTGGTGGCGAAGCCCTGCGAGCAATTGGCGAAGCTGGAGATCGCGCCGGTGCGCAGCTGCGCCTCGCAGCGGACATAGTCGGTGCGCGTGTTCGAGCGAGTGACCAAAGTGGCGTTGATCTGCTCGAGGTTCGGCGCCTTGAAGCCCTCGGCATAGGAACCGCGCACGCGGATGCCGCGGACGATGTCCCAGGCGGCGGCGACCTTCGGCTTGGCGACCGAGCCGACGTCCGAATAATGCTCGAAGCGGCCGGCAAGCTGCAGCTCGATGTTGCGGACCAGCGGGATGTTCATCTCGGGCGAGACCACCGGGACGGCGAATTCGAGATAGGCGGCGGCGACGGTGCGGCGGCCGCTGGTGTCGGGCGAGGGGCTGGTGCCGATCAGGTCCGATCCGTTGACCGCGCCGGTGATCGAATCGGTGAACTGGATCGTGCCGTCGACCCGGGCATCGCGGTCGTCATTCTGGGTCTCGCGGCGCACTTCGCCGCCGATCGCCATGCCGACATTGCCGCCGGGCAGGCTGAACAGATCGGTGGTCGAGCCCTTGATGTCCCACATCGCCAGCGTCGATTTGCTGACCCGGGTGGTCTTCACCTTGACCGCATTGATCGCGGCGAGGCTGCTCGGCGTGTTGTCGCCGCCGCTCGGCGGGGTGATGCCGCTGCCGTTGAACGGATTGTACGCATCCGGCGTGGTCAGGTTGATCTGGCGCTGGAGCAGCGTCTGGCTGATGCCATCCGACGTGTCGCGCACGCGCGCTTCCGAATAGAGTGCGGCGCTTTCCCACTGCAGGCCCAGCAGATTGAAGCGCAGACCGGCGAGCAGGCGATACTGGGTGTTGAGCACATCGACATGGTTGGGGCCGACATCGGCGAAATTGTAGCTCGACAGGGTGATCGCCTGGCCAGCCGCAGCGGCGTTGATGCCGGGCAGGCGGTTGGCGCTGCCGGTCGGGCCGAACGGATTGTAATAGGCGTTGGCCGCGATGGTCAGCGGGCCCGAGGAAAGCGTGCCGGTCGAGGCCTGCAGGCTGTTGCTCTTGCCGTTGTAATAGCCGGCCTCGCCGAACAGCTCGACGCCGCCGCCCAGCTCGTAATGGCCGTTCAGGAACAGGTTGATGCGGCGGATGTTCGGCGTGACGTTGGTGTTGAAGGCGAGCGGCGCGTCGAAGCGCAGGTCGCGGATACCGGCTGCCGAGCTGGTGCCGGTGGCGACGCAATTGGTGCCGTTGATGATGCCGGCACTACCCGCCGGGCAGCCGGTGAAGCTGGTCGGCTGGATGTGGAACTGGCCCGAGGTGTTGGTGAGTGCGGTCGTGCCCTGGCGGACGACGACATTGCCGACCGTCTGGAACGAGCCCCAGGGAGTGATCGTCGAGCGGCCGTCGAGCGAGGTCGAGCCGTCGAAGCGCGTGCCGGCGAACAGCGAGCGCAGGTCGCTGCTGCGGGTATAGTCGAAGTCGCTGGCCATCACGCCGTCGCGCTTGTCGTAGCTGGCGAACAACGTGATGTTGCCGCGATCGCCCAGGTTGCGGCCGGCGAGCAGGTGGGTGTTGGTCTCGAACAGGCTCGAGCCTTCGCCCCAGCCGACCTGGCCTTCCAGCTCGACGCCGTTGTAATCGGTCTTGAGCACGGTGTTGACCACGCCGGCGACCGCGTCCGAGCCATAGATGGCGGCGGCGCCGTCGCGCAGCACTTCCATGCGCTCCAGGCCGAAGACGGGGATGGCGTTGGTGTTGACCGTCAGCACCGGCACCAGATTATCGTCGGCGCGGCTGGTCGGGTGGTTGACCACGCGGCGGCCGTTGAGCAGCACCAGCGTGTTGCCGACGCCGAGGTTGCGCAGGTTGATCGAGCCGACATCGCCGCGCGCCGAGTTGGAGCTGTTCGGCAGATAGGAGCTGTTGAAGCTGACATCGCCGAGCTGCGGGATCGAGCGGAACAGCTCGTCGCCCGAAGTCGCGCCCGTGGCGCCGATCTGGGCCTCGTCGACCACGGTGACGGGAAGGGCGGCGGTGACCTTGCTGCCGCGGATCTGCGAGCCGACCACGACGATCTCCGCCGGCGCCGGCTCGTCGCCGTTCACCGCCTGCTCGACGGCGGCGGTCTCGGCTGCGGCCTGCTGGTCGCCGGTGGACGTGGAGGCGGGGGCATCCTGGTAGAGCGCCACGGGGCGCACGCCCGGCTGGGCGTCGCTCTTCGGCATCACGCGCACGCTGTTGGGGCCGGTGAAGCGATAGGTGTAGCGGCTGTTGGCGAGCAGCAGGTCGAGCGCGTCGCGGATCGTGTAGCGGCCTTCGAGCTTCGGCGCCTTGAGCCGGGCGATCGCCGGGTCGGTGAAGACCAGCTGGACACCCGTCTGCTGGGCGACCTGCATCAGCGCAGTGTCGAGGCGCCCGCCCGGCAGGCGGATCTCGTGGCGGGCGGTCTCACGGGCCTGGGCGGCGGCCGGGACCGCGGCGAAGGCGGCGACGGTAACGAGAAGAAGCTGGCGTTTTTTCATGGAAATCGATCCCCCTGAATCGATGCCTGGACGCGGCAATCACGGTTTATGACGCGGGCAAGTCACAACCGCGAACCGAAGCGGATCAAATTTTTTCGGGTGTTGCAGGATTGCACGGTTCGCCTTTGCCATTGTTGCGCGTCATGGCAGGAGGAAATTGCGCAGCGCGCGCGAGACGGGAGATGCGGGCTTTGGCCGCCGGACGACCTGGAATGCAGCAGGCTCCCGATGACGGGCAGGGCGCGTTCGATGCCTATCGGGCGGCGTTGCGTGCGTTCGTCGCGCGCCGGGTCGACGATGCGGCCGAGGTCGAGGATTTGGTGCAGGAGGCGTGCGCCCGCCTGGTCGCCAGCGCGCGCGAGCGCACCGTCGACGAGCCCCGGGCCTATCTCTTCCGGATCGCCGCGAATCTGATCGCGGATCGGCACCGCCGGGCGCTGCCGGTGGTGCCGCTCAGCCCCGAGATCGATCCGCCGGTGCGTCCGGCGCAGGAGGATCGGCGGCGGGTGGCGGACCTGCAGGCGGCGCTCGAAGCTGCGCTCGACGAGCTGTCGCCGCGCTGCCGGGAGGTGTTCGTGATGCGCCGCTTCGACGAGCGCGGCACCGGCGAGATCGCCCGCGCGCTCGGCATCTCGCCGCGCATGGTGCAGAAGCACCTGACCCACGCAGTCGCGCATCTCTACGACCGGCTCGCGCATCTGATGGAGCGCGGCGCATGAGCAAGCGCGATCTCGGCAAGCGCGCGCCTGCGGTGTTCGAGACTTTCCTCGATGGCCGAGATGCGCATCTGCATCCGGACGACCGTGCGGAGGCGTCAGAATTCTGGAACTGGCTCGGCGAGTTCGAACGTCCGGGGCGGGCGCCGGTGCGACAGCGGCCTGTCTGGGTAGGACCGGCGCTCGCTGCCTCGGTTGCGGCACTGGCGGTGTTCGGCGGAGCCTTGTGGATGACGCATCCGCAGCCCGCGCACGAGGCGGTGCAGAGCGTCGCGACCGGCCATGCCGAGCGCCGCCGCATCGCGTTCAGCGACGGATCGGTGGTGACGCTGGCGGCCGACAGCCGGGTGGACGTCGCCTATGTCGCGAAGGAGCGCCGCCTGCGGCTCGTCTCGGGCGAGGCGCTGTTCAAGGTCGCGCATGACAAGAGCCGGCCCTTCGTCGTCGAGACCCGCCATGGCGAGGTCGTCGCGGTCGGCACGATGTTCGATGTCAGCGTCGGCAAGGGCGAGGCGGAGGTCACGGTCGTCGAGGGGGTGGTACGCGTCGCCCTGTCCGAATCCGGCCGGCCGGGCGCCGCCGAGCCGATCGAGAAGCTGGCACGCAAGGGCGAGCGGCTGTCCTTCGGCGTCGCCACGGGCGCGCGCGGCAATACCGGCTTCATTCGCCAGGCCGCGGATATCGACGCCGACAGCGCGGTCGCCTGGACGCGCGGCCGCCTTGTCTTCCAGGGCGAGCCGCTGAGCGAGGTCATCGCCGAGGTGAACCGCTATGCGAAGGATCGGCTGGTGCTGACCGATCCGCGCGCCGCCGACATCCCGGTCTATGGCGTGGTGAACCAGGGGGACACTGCGGCGATCCGCGACCTCATCGCCAATCCGCGCGCCGTGGCGGTCGAATCGCGCACGCCCTGACGGGCATCCGGAAATAGAGGGTCCAAGCTCGGATTGCGGCCGCCCATGGCTGCGGTCCAATGCCGGCTGCATCCGGAAGTGGGAGAGCGTTCGGCCATTAAAGCCCGGAATATGTGGGCAAATGTTCGTCGAGTGTGGAAATTTGTGAATTTATTGCCCGATTGTCACAAAAACTCCACGGCGTCCGCATAGTGCCCCGGCTGCGGCGCGGTAACCCAGCGTGTCGCAGGTTCTCGATCACCATTGGGGGTTCCAATGCTCCGCCACACGCGACTTTCGTCGTGCGCAGCCCTGCGCGCGCTGTTGATGCTCAGCACCACGGCTCCCGCCGTGATCCTCGCCGCCCCGTCCGCCCATGCGCAGGACTATACCAACATCGCGGCCTCGGGCCGGGTGACGGCCGAAGACGGCACGCCGCTCGCCGGCGCCGAAGTGAAGATCACCTCTTCCGACAAGGGCGTCAGCCGTTCGGTCACCACCGACAGCAGCGGTGCCTATACCTTCCCGCAGCTGACGCCGGGCAATTACGACTTCACTGTCACGGCCGAGGGCTATGCCCCCTATAGCGAGCAGGCGATCGCGCTGACCCGCGAGACCGGTGGCGCCAACAGCTTCCGCCTGGCGCCGGCTGCGCAGGGCAACGAGATCGTCGTTACCGGCTCGCGCCAGCGCACCGCGGACTTCCAGGACACCACGGTCGGCGCCACGATCAACCTCGCCTCGCTCACCCAGCGCGTGCCGATCGGCCGTTCGCTGCGCGACGTGATGCTGCTGACCCCGGGCACCGTGCAGGGCAGCTCGCCCTCGAACGGCGGCTTCGCCAACCAGGTCTCGGTCGCCGGCGCGGCGTTCACCGAGAACGCCTTCTTCATCAACGGCCTGAACGTCACCGACTTCGTCTCGGGCGGCCAGCCGACCGAAGTGCCGTTTGACTTCTACGAGACCGTCGAAGTGAAGACCGGCGGCGCCCCCGCCGAGTTCGGCCGCGCGACCGGCGGCTATGTCGTCGCCACCACCAAGTCGGGCTCGAACCAATATCATGCCAGCGTCACCGGCCTGTGGGAGCCGAACGACCTGCGCAGCACCTCGCCCTCGACCCGCACCACGGACTATCGCCATGCCACGGCGAGCCGGCAGGAGCTGATCCTCCAGGCGAGCGGGCCGATCATCAAGGATCACCTGTTCGTCTACGGTCTCTACAATTTCCGCAACATCCGCTCGATGACGCCGTCGGCGAACCAGAACAACGCGACCAGCTCGGTCAACACCAGCCCGTTCTGGGGCGGCAAGGCGGACGCCTATATCACCGGCGATCATCACCTCGAATTCACCTATTTCGACACCACCAACGAAACCCGCAACCGCAGCCAGAACTGGGACCGCACCAATTTCACGCTGGGCGGCAAGACCGGCGGCACCGATGCCCGCTCGGGCGGCGCCAACTATGTCGGCCGGTACACCGGCACCATCACGCCCTGGCTTACCGTGTCTGGCGCGTACGGCGTCAACAAGCTGCGCTCGGGCAATGTGCCGCTCGACATCACCAACCCGCAGGTGACCGATTACCGGACCGATCCGGCCGGCATCCAGATCGGCCTGAACAAGGTGACCGACGCGTACAGCAAGACCGACAATGAGCGCGAATTCTATCGCGGCGATGTCGACCTGCAGTTCCACTTGCTGGGCAGCCACCATGTCCGCGTCGGCTACGACCATGAGAAGGACACGCAGGTCCAGAACTTCGAGACGATCGGCGGCGGCGCGTTCAAGATCTACACCGTCACTGCGGAATCGGCGGCGCGGATCGGCCAGGCGGTCGGCACGCAATATTACACCACCCGCGTCTATGCCCAGAACGGCACCGCGCACGTCCGCAACGAAGCCTTCTACATCCAGGACCAGTGGTCGCTGTTCGACAACCGGCTGCGCCTCGACCTCGGCCTGCGCAACGACCGCTTCAGCAACCAGGGCGTGAACGGCAAGTCGTTCTTCGAATCGGGCAACCTCTGGGCACCGCGCGTCGGCGCCTCGTTCGATCCGCTGGGCGACGGGCGCACCAAGATCTTCGGATCCTATGCGCAATATTACCTGCCGATGGCCGGGGACATCAACCTGAACGTCGCGGGCAGTCTGGTCACCTATACCCGGTATAATTTCTTCACCGGCACCAGCGGCGCAGGCAATATCCCGACCAGCGGCGCGCCGATCCTGACAGTGGCCAACACCACGGCCTGCCCGGACACCAAGGTGAACAATTGCGAGGTCTCGGCCGACGGTTCGGCGTTCAACCCCTCGGGCGCGATCGCGAGCAACATCAAGCCGCAGTCGGACAATGAGTTCATCTTCGGCGCCGAGCACCAGTTCGCCGACCATGTCCGTATCGGCGCCTATTTCACCCATCGCCGGCTGAAGGACGTGATCGAGGATATCTCGATCGACATCGGTGCGCGCGCCTATTGCGTGGGCAAGGGTTTCACCGCGGCGCAGTGCCAGGCGTCGTTCCCGGGCGGCCGCCAGTTCGTCATCGCCAATCCGGGCCGCGACGTGACCGTGCAGCTCGCTTCGCTGCCGGATGGCTCGACTCCGACGGTGACGCTGAAGGCGTCCGACCTCGGCTATCCCAAGCCGAGCCGCAACTATGACGCGGTGACGCTCACCTTCGATCGCACCTTCGACCAGAAGTGGAGCCTTTCGGCCTCATACACGCTCGCGTTCAACAAGGGCAATTACGAGGGTGGCGTCCGCTCGGAGAACGGCCAGCTCGCGATCAACCGCACCGCGGACTTCGACTCGCCGGGCTTCGTCAACGGCGCCTATGGCTATCTGCCCAGCGATCGGCGGCACAACTTCAAGGCCTATGGCAGCTACCGCCTGAACGACATGCTCGACGTCGGCGCCAATGCCGTGGTCCAGTCGCCGCAGCATTACAGCTGCATCGGCGCGGTGCCGCTCACCGTCGATCCCTATGCAAACACCTATCATGGCTATGGCTATTATTGTCAGGGCAAGCTGATCCCGCGCGGCACGGCGTTCAACGGCGACTGGCGCACCCAGATCGACGTCAGCGCGTCGCTCCGCCTGCCGCTCCCGTACAGCGTGGATGCCTCGATCCGCGTCGACATCTTCAACCTGCTGAACAGCAAGTCGGTGACGTCGTACAACAATTTCGGCGAGCAGGGAGATGGCTCGACCAACCCCGACTATCGCTCGCCGGTCAACTATCAGGCACCGCGCTCGATGCGGCTCACTGCCCGCCTCGGCTTCTGAGGCTGGTTCGCCGGGGCCGGTTTCCGCCGGCCCCGGCACATCCTGCTTGCAAAATCACCGGCGACCAGCATGTCTCGCGGCGGAGCCGGTGGAGACCCGCCATGGAGGGGACGATAGAGAAGAGATCACAGCGCCAGCGCGAGATCATGTCGCGACTGCGCAGCGGACGGACATTGTCGGTGACCGCGCTCGCGACGGACCTCGCCGTTTCGGACGAGACGATCCGCCGCGAGCTGCGCGCGCTCGAGGATCACGGCGTGATCATCCGCGAGCATGGCGGCGCGCGCATCGCCACGCCGGTGCTCGAGGGGCCGCTTCACCAGCGGATGGAGGAGAATGCCGATGCCAAGCAGCGCATCGCCGCCACCGCCGCCGACTTCGTGCCCGATGGCGGGATCGTGTTCATCGATTCCGGCACGACGAGCTGCTTCATCGCGCGCCAGCTGGTCGAGCGGCGCTCGTTGACCGTCATCACCAATTCGCTGCGCGTCGCCAACGACCTGGGCGGGATCAACAACAACCGGCTGTTCCTCGCTGGCGGGCAGATGGATTACGACTATCGCGCCTTCTCCGATCACAGCGCGCAGGAATATGTGCGCGGCTTCTCGCCGCATCTCTCGATCCTGTCGGTCGGCGGGATCAGCATCGAGCGCGGGCTGATGGATTTCCATCCGGGCGAGGCCGAAATGAGCCGCATCGCCTATGCCACGTCGAAGCAGGTGCTGCTGGCGGCGGACGCCTCCAAGTTCGGGCGCTATGCGCTTGTCCAGACCGCAGCGCTTACCGATGTCGATATCCTCGTCACCGATCAGCCCCTGGACGACGCGTTCGCCCGGGCCTTTGCTCACGCCGAGGTGGTGATCGCCTGACGGCTGCTGGCGGCGCGCAGCAGCGGCAGGCCGGCGGCCAGCATCAGCAGCGCGCCGGCTCCCGCGACGCCGGCGTGGAGCAGCCAGAACTGGCCGGTCGCCATGCGCTCGTAGAAGACGCCGCTGAACCCGACCCAAAGGCTGGCGAAGAAGCCGTGCAGGTAGAACAGACCCATCCACAGGCCGACCAGCCGGCCCGGAGCGATGCCGGCGATGAGGCTGAGGCCCGAGGGCCAGACCAGCACGATCGCCGCGTCGATCAGCAAGAGATAGCAGAGCGCCCAGGCCAGGCTCAGTGCCGCGCCGCCGCTGGTCGCAATGCCGAACGCGAGGACCAGATATCCGGCCGCGCAGAACAGGCAGCCGAGCAGGATCTGCGCCCCTGCGCTGATCGTGATGCCGCGACGCTCAAGCACGCGCATTGCCCATTGCGACAATGCGATCAGGCCTAGTGTGAAGGCGCCGTCGAGCGAGAGGAACCAGGCGACCGGCATCGCCCATCCGCCCAGCTTCAGGTCGACATGGCTGCGCGCCCAGACGAGGAAGATATTGCTGAGCTGGTCATAGGCCGAATAGCAGAGATAGACCGCGACCAGTGCGACGATCAGCAGGGCCGTGGCGATCAGCGGATCGGTCCGCGCGCCGGACCGGTCGGTCGCCTTGTCCGCCCGGTCCGGCTCGGTAGCGCTTCGTGCGTAGAAGATCAGGCCGATCATCAGGGCCAGCGCGGCGGCGGCGATCGCATAGGCGGGGCCGGCAAACATGGCGATCGTGCCACACACCAGCGGACCGCAGATGATGCCGGCGTTGAGGAAGCCGAGGTACAGCGCATAGCCGCGTCGGCGCTGCGCCTCGTCGCGGAACAGCAGCCCGACCTGGGCCGAGAGGTTCCCCTTCAGCAGGCCGGTGCCGATCGCGAAGGGGATCAGGCCGAGGAGAAAACTGCTATCGATTAGCATTAGCATAAGGCCGAGCAGCATCAGGGCGCCGCCGATGCCCACCATCCGCCGCCGGCTGCCAACCAGATCGCCGACCAGCCCGCCGATCGGGACGGCCAGATAGATCAGCGCATTGGCGTAGCCATAGAGCTGCGAGGCGAGGCCGGTGGTGGAGACCTGCCCGAACAAGGCTGCGCTGGCATCGCGGATAGCGGTCGCGCCGAGCACGCGCGACAGGTCGCCGGCGAGCACATGGTCGACCAGGATCAGCACGAGGAGCGACTTCATGCCGGACATGGCGAAGCGCTCCCAGAACTCCATCGCCGCCAGGGCGAGGAAGCGCGCGCTGAATAGGTTTTCGTCCGTCGCCGCGCCCGATTCCATCACGCCCGCCCTTGTCGAGCGGTGCCCCTAGGCGCGCTTCGCAACAGGCTTATGACAATGGGACGGCTTGCGCCTCTCTCTTCGTCACCCCGGCCTTGTGCCGGGGGCCACCGCGAGGCGAGTCATGCGCAGGAGGCTCCAGCCCAGCCGGTGCGGCACAGTGGACCCCGGCACAAGGCCGGGGTGACGGGTTGGGAGAGCCTCGACCTCTTAAGCCGGATGCGGGAAGGCCGGGGCCGGCTCGCTGATGCCGGGTCGGCCATTCTCGACATGGCCGGCCAGCCGCAGCCGCGTTCCTGCGGGACCGGTGACCAGCAGGTCGTACCAGCGATACTCGGGCAAGGTGACCGGCAGCTGCGCCTCGGAACCGGCAGCGACCGTCGCCTGCTGGCTGGTGCCACTGTGCGCGCAGTGGGTCGAGAGCGTTACCGGCTCGCCGCCACGGTTCGCCAGGTGCAGCGTGCCGGCATTGCCCTGCCAGGCGATCGCCGCCTCGATCCGCGACGTGCCGTCTCCACGGAACTCGCGCTGGAAGCCATTGGGGCCGCGCACCACCAGCGCGTGCGGACGGTCGCGGCGCAGCGGCCAGTTCTCCTCGAGCCGCGAGTTCGTCGCGACGGTGAAATAGCGCCAGCCGGGGAAGGCGGTCTCGTCCTGCACCCCGAAGACGATGCCGGTCGGGCCGTCATTGGTGAAGCGCAGCGTGAGGCCGGAATCGCCCCAGACCGGCTCGACGTCCAGGCGATAGGGCAGGGCGCGGGCGGGGCGGGTGCCCGGCTCCTGCGCTGGCACGCTCTTGCTGGTGGCGATCTTGGGCGGCGGCGCCGTCTTGCAGAGCTTCTCAGTCTCCTCGACATAGGTCGCGACCGAGGGCAGGGCGGCCGCCCAGCGCGTGTCGAGCCGGGCCTTGAGCGGCACGTCGAAGTCGAACATCGTGGTCAGGTCGCCGCACACCGACCGGCGCCAGGGCGAGATGTTGGGCTCGGCCACGCCGAAGCGCTTCTCGAGGAAGCGCAGCACCGAAGTGTGGTCGAACAGCTGCGAATTGACCCAGCCGCCACGTGTCCAGGGCGAGATCACCATCATCGGCACGCGCGGCCCTAGGCCGACCGGCTCGCCTTGGTACGTCTCGCTGCGCACATCGACGTTGCTCGCGCCATATTGCGGCGCGATCGCCGGCATCGGCGCAGGGATATGGTCGAAGAAACCGTCATTCTCGTCATAATTGAGGATGAAGGCGGTCTTGGCCCAGACCTTGGGATTGGCGGCGAGCGCGGCGATCAGGCTGGAGACCAGCACCTCGCCGAACGGCACCGGCGCGTCGGGATGCTCGCTCATCTCCATCATCGGGACGATCCACGAGATGGCGGGCAGGCGGTCGGCGGCGACGTCCGCGGCGAAGGCTGCGATCAGGTGCTTCGCCTGGGTTTTTTCGGGGTTCTTGGGCGCGACGCCGTCGATCCAGTCGACATAGGCGCGACCGCGCTTGTACAGCGACGAGGCCCGGTCGAGCTTGCGGAACTCCTTGAAATAGCCGAGCGGATTGTCCGAATAGTTGGCGATCTCCTGATAGAGCTTCCAGGAGATGCCCGCCTCTTCCAGCCGGCCGGCATAGCTGCGCCAGGGCAGGCCCTCGCTGTCATCGTCCTTGGCCATGTCGGCGCCCGGATTGGGATCGGTGCCGCCATTGGTGACGCAATATTCGCCTTCCTGGCCGACGCTCAGGCCGTTGGTGCCGCTGAAATGATAGAGGCGATTGGGGCCGGTCGGGCCCTGCAGCGAGCAGTGATAGCTGTCGCAGATGGTGAACTGGTCGGCGAGGGCGTAGTAATAGGGGATGTCGTCGCGGGTCAGGTGCGCCATGGTCAGCGGGCCCTTCTGGTCCGCCCAGACGTCCCAGTTGCGCCAGCGCGCCTGGCTATCCTTCCAGCTATGGTCGAGCCCGGTGAAGCAGCGCGCGTTGCTGCTGGTGTAGTCGAGCCGGAAGGGCCAGGCGATCTGGCCGCCATCGCGATCGGCGCGGCGCTGCGCCCAGACCGGCTTGCCGCCGGGCAGCGAGACCGGGCGCGGATCGGCGAAGCCGCGGACGCCGCGCAGGGTGCCGAAATAATGGTCGAAGGAGCGGTTCTCCTGCATCAGGATCACGACATGCTCGATGTCCTGGATCGATCCGCCCTTGGCCGGCCGTGCCAGGCCGCTCGCGGCGACACCTTCGGCGGCCGCGACGCCCGAGGCAGCCAGGATGAAGCTCCTGCGATCGATCGCCATGTTCCCGCTCCCCACTCGATTTCGATACGCGTTACGCGACTTGCCGGTGGCAAGCGCGGTCGTCGCTAGGCGCGCTATGTGCAAGAGATGTGACGAAAAGCGAAGTCCGACTAATTTTTGAGTAATGCGGTCAGAATTTCCACATTCCTGAGATCAGGCCTGACCAGGCGCAGGATAGAGCCAGGCCGGATTGCGGATCCATTCGCGGCGGGGCATGCCCGAGAACTCGCGCAGCCGCTCCGGATCAAATGTATAGTCATATTGGCGGCGGAGGATCAGCCCGGCCGACAGGAGCTGTCGCAGGATCCGGTTCACATGCACCGAGGTGATGCCGAGCAGGTCGGCGAAGTCCTCCTGGGTAAGCGGAACATGCAGCGAGACGGTGCCGGTAGCGGGACCGGCGAGGCGATCGTGCAGCTGGAGCAGCAGCGCGGCGAAGCGCTGCGCGGCAGGGGTGCGGCCGACTGCGGCAAGGCGGTCCGAGAGCATCACCCGTTCCTGCTGCGAGCTCAGGAACAGCGACGCCATCAGCCGCGGCGCCTCTGCCTGCAGCACGCCGAATGCCGAGAGCGGCACCGGCGCCACCGTGACCAGCGTGGCCGCGCTGAGCGTCTCCATCGCGCGCGGCAGCACGATGCTGGGCGCGCCGAGGATATCGCCGGGCAGATGCACCTTCAGGATCTGGCGCTGGCCGTTCGGCAGCTCGACACTGCTGAACACCCAGCCGCGCAGGAGCACGAACACGCCCTGCACCCTGTCGCCGCTCCGGCGTATCCGGGCATGGCGCGGCAGGTCCTGCACCGGGCCGCGCAGTTGCTCGAACATTGCGAGCTCTTCTTCCGAAAGGTCGAAAAATTCCAGAAGACGCCCCCGCGGCACGCTATTCAAACAGCCTTCCCCCCAAGCATTGGCGCGCGCCGAATAGGTGCCGCATTCGATTACGCCTGGCGCAATAACCAACTCAACGGGGCTAACCCCAACATATGTAAGGGTTTTGTTGGATTTTCCGCGCGTTGGCCGACCGGCGCGGGGCAATGTGCCTAACCTATGTTTTGCCTTGCGGCGGGTGGGGCTGGCCGCGCGGCAGTTCGCGCCCGGGCACGAACGAAGGGCTGAGAGTCGTTCGCAGCAGGAACCGGGGCAAAATGCGGCGCTTTGCAACCGTGCAGCAAACACGGAGAATTTCCATGGCCGACCAGGAGTTTACCGATGCGATCGCGTTGCTGAAGGCCGACCACCGCGCGGTCGAGGCACTGTTCGAGCAATATGAGAAGACCACGGGATCGGCGGCGAAGAAGAAGCTCGCCCACCGGATCTGCGTCGAGCTCAAGATCCATACGATGCTCGAGGAGGAGATTTTCTATCCCGCCTATCGCGGCAAGATCGAGGATGACACGCTGGACGAAGCCTATGTCGAGCATGACGGCGCGAAGGTGCTGATCAACGATATCGAGGCGGGCAGCCCCGAGGACGATTTCTACGACGCCAAGGTCAAGGTGCTGTCGGAGGAGATCACGCATCACGTCCATGAGGAGGAGATGCGCGGCGAGGGCATGTTCGCCCAGTGCCGCAAGGTCGAGGAGGTCGATCTGGTGGCGCTGCGTGACCAGATGCTCGCGCGCAAGCAGGAACTGATGGCCCAGGAGGAAGCGGGCGGGCTGCCGCCGGCCGAGCCCAAGGCGGTCCGGCTGCAGCCGGCCTGACCGAAAGCGTTTCAGCAGGCAAAGAAAAGGGCCCGCTTTCCGGAGAAAGCGGGCCCGGTTTTCTGACGAAGAGTCGGATCAGAAGTTGATGGTCGTGCCGAAAGCGATCTGACGGCCGAGCGAGTCGTAGCGCGCGGAGATCGTGTTCGCGCGCGACAGGCCGATGTCGTAGGAATTCGGCATCACCGGCGGCGTCTTGTCGAGGATGTTGTTCGCCGCGACGCGGAACGAGAAGCCCTTCTGGACGCGGAAGTTCAGCGCCAGATCGAAATAGTCATAGGCGTCGATCCGGTAGAAGGTGCTCCGCACCGAGCTGGCATCCGCGCCGAGGCTGGTCTCGCCGGAGTTGGAGGTGCGGGTCAGCGGGCCAAGGTGGCGCCAGTTCAGCGAGGCGCTGAAGAACTGGTCTGCGGTGGTCCAGGTGCCGCGCAGGTTGTGCGTCCACTTGGCGATGAACTGGCCGCAGCCGGCGCCGCCATAATAGCCCACGCAGTTGCGCTCGGCGAGGAACGACGCGTCCTGCGCGCCGGCCAGGGTGGTCAGCGTGCCGGCGAAGTCGAAGTCCAGGCGACCGGCACCGCCGAGCTGCAGCGCATACTGGCCCTGGAAGTCCCAGCCATGCGACTTGCTCTTATAGTAGTTGGTCGTGCCCTGGCGGATGAAGCCGGTGGTCGGGTTGGCGGTCGGATCGCTCGACAGCGTGCCGTTCGCGTTGCGGACGAACATGCTGCAGAAGAACGGATCGGCGGTCTGGACGCAGCCCTGCGAGAAATAGGCATAGTCGTTGTAGCCGATCGACTGGTTGAGATCGATCAGGAAGCGATCCGCCGAGATCACCAGGCCCGGAAGGAAGCGCGGCTTCAGCACCACGCCGAAGGTCTTGGTGTACGCGGTCTCCGGATCGACGGTGAAGCCGCCGGCGCGATAGGTGCAGCCGACATCGGTCGGGCAGAGCAGGGTTGCGCTGCCGTAGAGATTGTCGGCCAGGCCGGTGGCGCGGCACGCCTCGCGCGAGCCGACCGGGGTGCCATAGACATTGACCGGCTGGCCGGTGACCGGATCGATCGAGGTGCTGACGATGGTCGGTGCGCAGATGTCGTTATAGGCGGTGGTGATCCGGCCATAGCTGGTGTTCGAGCCCTGGAAGCTCTCGACCACGGTCGGCGCGCGCTGGGCGCGGTTGATCGAGGCGCGGAAGGTGATGTCCTGGATCGGCGCCCAGACCGCCTCGGCCTTCCAGGTCGAGAAGGTGTCCGGGTTGCTGCTGTACTTTGACAGGCGATACGCGCCGTTGAACTGGAGCAGGTCGGCGAAGGGCTTGTGCTCGACGATCGGCGCCTGGAGCTCGACATTGCCTTCCCAGACGTGCTGGGCGAGGTAGCGATCGGCATCGTTGCTGACCGTCTCGCGCCAGATCTGGTCGGCGTGGCTCTTGAGCTGGTCCTCGCGATATTCGACGCCGAACGCGATCGCCAGGCCTTGGTCCGCCCAGGGGCTCTTGATGCCATAGGTGCCGAGATCGCCTTGGATGGTGGCGATGCCGTTGTAGAGCGTGTTGGTCGTGGTCGAGGTGCCGTAGGTGCCGGCGACCAGATAATTGTACAGTGTCGAGTTGTTGGTCGCCGAGTTGGCGCTGAACGGATCGAAGGGCACGCAGCCGTTCGCGACGTCGTTGACGCAGCTGATCACGCCATTGTTGCTGACCACGTTGAGCGCGTTGTTGACGCGATCATAGAGCGGGCCGGCCCAGCTGGTGTCCTGCTGGTTGCGGGCATAGACGCCGCCGATGTCGTAGTTCCAGCCCTTAGCGAATTCGCCGCGGACGCCGCCGGTGATGCGCAGGCCCTCATTGACGTAGCGGTCCTCGAGGTCCGGCACGCCGGTGAAGCGGTAGCGCAGCTCGATCGGCACGAAGGTGCTGGTGCCCGCGGCGGCGCCGCAGATCGCGGTCGACTGGGCGGCCGACATGTACGGGTTGTTGCAGCGGACCTGATAGGGGCCGTCCGAATAGGCGGTCGAGCTGTAGACGCGGGCCGGATAGACGTTGGCCGACTTGTCGCGGAACCACATCGCGTTGGCATAGACTTCGGCGGCGTCCGAGATCTCGAACGACGCGAAGCCGCCGGCATTCCAGCGCTCGTTCTTGCGCTGGAAGGAGTAGCCGTCATACGGGTTCGCGGCGAGCGCGGTCGAATAGGGCACGAAGGTGCGGGTGCCGTTCGGGTTGTTCAGATAGGCGTTGCCGGCGTTCGGGCCGCTCTGCGGCGAGACGTAGCCATAGCCGGTGTAGCTCGAGATCGAGCAGCTGAGCGGGCCGTCCTTGGTGCCTTCGACCAGCTGGCAGCCCGAGGTCTCGCGCGCGCTGTAGGGGACGAGATCCGCCTTGCGATAATCGACATAGGCCGAGACGTGCATGCGGCCGTCGAAGAACTTCTTGCCGGCGGTGAGCGAAAGGTCGACACGGCCGCCATCGGTGGTCAGGCCCTGGGCGGGCTGGGCGAAGCCGTAATTCTTCGCGACCTGCGAGACGAGGCCCGCCTTGTTCTCGTGCGCGTAGAAATTATAGTTGGCGTTGGCCTGGATGCCCTCGAAGTTGTTGTCGAGGATGAAGTTGACGACGCCGGCGACGGCGTCCGAACCATAGACGGCCGAGGCGCCGCCGGTCAGCACGTCGACGCGCGAGACCAGCGCGGTCGGGATCATGTTGGCGTCGAGGCCGTTCATCGTGCCGAGGCGCTTGCCGTCGACCAGGATGAGCGTGCGCTCGAAGCCGAGGTTGCGCAGCTTGATGCGCTGGCGGCCGTCCGAATCCTGATAGTTCTGCTGGCTGTCCGGGGCGACCGAGGGGATGCGGTTCAGCACTTCCTCGATGTTCACCGCAGCCTGGGCGCGGATCGCTTCCGAGGTGACCGAGGTGATCGGCGAGGCGGCGGCCGCGTTCGGGCGGGTGATACGGCTGCCGGTGACGATGATCGCGCCGCTGTCCTGCGAGGCGGTGGTCGCCTCGGCGGTGTCCTGCTGTGCTTCCTGCGCCATTGCCGGCGTCGCGAGCAGCACTGCGAAACAGGTCGAACTCAGCAGCAGTGCATTCAACTTCTTCATTACTTCCCCCTAGAAATCAGGAAATGGGTCAGGGTCACTTGGAGGCCGCGGGCTTCTTTAAGCTCTCGCAGGCCCGGATTTGCGTTCGTCCCGCAAGGTCGGTCACAGCAAAGGTGAAGCCGGGCTGGAGCGCGAAGGCGCCGACCTGGCCATGATGATCGATGGCGAGGAAGCCGACCTGCGCATCGCGCACGGCGTCTCCGCGGAGCTTGGCGATGTGCAGCACAGCCTCGCGGCAGGCCGCCTGGGGCGACATGCCGGCGCGCATCGACGAGACCACGCGCGCCGAGCCGGCGATGCGGGTGACTTCCTCGCCGACGCCGGTCGCGGTCGCCGCGCCGACACCGGCCTCGACGAACAGGCCCGAGCCCGATTGCGGGGAATCGCCGACCCGGCCGCGCAGCTTGAACGCCATGCCCGAGGTGGTGCAGGCGCCGGCCAGACGCCCGTCGGGGCCGCAGGCGACGATGCCGATCGTGTCATGGTCGAGCGCGGTGCCGCGCATGTTCTCGCTGTTGGCGACCGGCTTGTACTTGGCGGTCTTCAGCCATTCGCGCCACGCCGCCTCGGCTTCCGGGGTGAGCAATTTGGTCTGCTCGAAGCCTTCGGAGATCGCGAACTGGCGGGCGCCTTCGCCGACCAGGAAAGTGTGGGGGGTCTTCTCCATCACCCGGCGCGCGACCGAGATCGGATGCATGAAATCCTCGAGTGCGGCGACCGCGCCGACATTGCCGCGATCGTCCATCAGGATCGCGTCGAGCGTCACATGGCCGTCGCGATCGGGATAGCCGCCATAGCCGACCGAGTGGTTCTCGGGATCCGCCTCGGGAACGCGGGCACCGGCCTCTACGGCGTCGAGCAGGCTGCCGGTCTTCTTCCACTGCGCAAAGGCGGCGTCATTGGCGGCGGCGCCGAAGTCCCAAGTAGAAAGGATCAGGGCGCGATCACCCGGTCGGGCGAGGACCGGCGGTGTCGCGGCAAGCGCCGCTCCGCCCACGCCAAGTGCCATTGCTCCACGACGAGAAGTTTCCATCACAGCCAATCCCGAATGCGAGCGCCGGGGGACGTTCGCGGATGGTTCGGATCGTCACGGAGACGTCCTTGCCTTGTCGTAGGATTGTCATAGGTGAAATATCACTTCAATACCAAAATCGTACTTGGTGTTATCGTTTCCGGATAATTCGCATACCAGTTGCATAATTACGTCACCGGCTGCGCGGGTGCAGGGCAAGCGCCCCCCTCGCCGCCAACGGGCGACGGGGGAATTTGTTGCGATCAAGGGGTGACGCAGCCTGGGGCCAGGGCATCAGGCGATCCCACCCCGGCACGCTGCCGGAGCGGGATCGGAGGGCGCGATCAGCGCGCGGGCAGGAAGCCGCCGATGCCGGCGATGGCCAGCCGCCCGGCGGGGACGGCGGTTTCCGCGAAGGTCAGGCGCAGGTAGCGTGCGGTGCGGGTCCGGGCGAAGGCGATGCGCTGGGTCGAGAGCGCATAGGCGATGTTGGAGAACTCGCCGGTGGCCGCCGGTTCCCAATTGGTCCCATCGACGCTGGTCTCGGCGACATAGTCGCGGGGCGGCGCCGCGCCGGTCATCACCTGGCGCGACGGGGTGAGGCTGAAGCCGGCCAGCGCGGTCGGCGCGCCGAGATCCAGGGTGACGCGCGCGGGGGCGGCCGGGGTCGGGCTGGGCTGCACCCAGATCGTGCCGGCTTCATTGTCAAGCAGCTTCCCGGCACCGGGAGCGCTCGCCTCGACGACCTTCCACTTGGTGACGTCGAGCACGGTCGGGTCGGTCGAGACGATCGCGGGCACCGGCACCGGCGCGACCGAGGCGAACAGCGCGAACTCGCTGATCGCCGGGCAGGCGGGCGCTTCGAGGACCCGCAGCCGCACGCGGCGCGGCGCGATCGGGGCGGGGAGGCGGATGACGCGCTGGGCCGAGATGCACTCGTGTTCGGCCAGCGTCTTCCACGTGCCATCCAACTCGGCATCGACCGCGAAACGCGTCACCCGCACGCCGAGCGGGAGATACTCGCGCAGCCGGATCACGTCGAAGCGCGTGCCGGGCTTGAGGTCGAGCGTCAGGACCGGCGTGGTCGCCCGGTCGGGCGTGGTCCAATAAGTCTCGCGATTGCCGTCGAGCACCTTGGCCGGCGCAAAGCCCGGGCGGCTGGCGCTGGCATGAGCCACCGCACCCCTGGCGAGGTCCCTGGCGAAGGTCGCGCGGATCGCGTCGCCGTACGACTTGAGGATCTTGAAGTCCTGGTCGGGGATGCGGCCGCGGCGATCGGGCGGCACGTTGAGGTTGAGGTTGGTCCCGCGTCCGACCGACTCGTCATAGAGGCGGATCAGCCGCTCGGGGCTCTTCACCTTCGAGTCCTCGTCCGAATGGTAGAACCAGCCCGGGCGGATCGAGACGTCGGTCTCGGCCGGCCACCAGATCGCGCCGCCGCGCACGCCGGCATTGCCGTTCTTCTGGTCATAGGGCTCGTTTGGCATGGTCGGCCAGCAGGGATCGCCGGCGACGCCGTCCTCATTGCCGACCCAGCGGATGTCCGCGCCGAGCGGATCGAAGGTGCAGGCATTGGGCTGGAGCTTGTGGACCAGCGCCACGATCGAGGGCCAGTCATAATAGCGCGGCGCGTCGATCTTCCGCGCCTCGCGCGCGCCGCCATAATAGCCGTCGCCGCCATTGGCGCCGTCGAACCACACTTCGAACAGGTCGCCATAGCGGGTGCACAACTCGGTCAGCTGGGCACGGTAATAGGTGACATAGGCCGGGCGGCCATATTCGGCATGGTTCCGGTCCCAGGGCGACAGGTACAGGCCGAAGGGCAGCTTGGCGCGGCGGCAGGCATCGGCCATCTCGCGGACGATGTCGCCCTTGCCGCCCTTGTAGGGGCTGTTGCGGATGCAATGCTCGGTGAGCATCGTCGGCCACAGGCAGAAGCCGTCATGATGCTTGGCGGTGAGGATCAGGCCCTCGAGCCCGCCGGCCTTGACCGCGGCGACGATCTGGTCGGCGTCGAAGTCGCTCGGGTTGAACAGCGCCGGGCTCTCGTCGCCGAACCCCCATTCCTTGTCGGTGAAGGTGTTGATCGAGAAATGGACGAAGGCGTACTGCTCGCGCCCGTGCCAGCGCCACTGGCGCGGGCTGGGCGTGGCGCCGAAGGGCTTCGGCGTATTGGCGGGCGCTTCGGCCTGGGCTGGAATTGCGGGCAGCGTGCCGGCGGCAAGGCCGGTGGCGAGCAGGGTACGCCGGGACAGATCGGTCATCATTCTCTCCGGGATCAGGCGGGGCTGCGGCCGAAGGACGGCGGCCGGTCAGCGAGCGCGCGGCCAAAGGCGCGGTTCGGGTTTGCGGACATGGTGAAGCGCAGCGTGCCGCCGGCGGCCAGCTCGCGGTGCGAAATCCAGCTCTTGCTCCACGGACGGCCATTCCACGTCACCGCGGCGACATAGGGGGTATCTGCCCGGTTGCCCGGCGCCTCGACCACCAGCTTGCGACCCTTGCCCAGCTGCATCTCGGCACGCTCGAACAGCGGCGAGCCGAAGACATAGGCGGCCTCGACCGGATCGACCGGATAGAAGCCGAGTGCGGACAGCACGAACCAGGCGCTCATCTGGCCGCAATCGTCATTGCCGATGATGCCGTCTGGATCGTTCTTGTACATCACGGTGCACAGGCGGCGGATCATCGCCTGCGTCTTCCACGGCGCGCCGACATAGCTGTAGAGATAGGCGGCGTGCTGGTCCGGCTCATTGCCATGGGCGTACTGGCCGACCAGTCCCGAAATGTCCGGCGGCGCATTGTCGGGCAGCGTCGAAGGTGCGGTGAACAACGCGTCGAGCTTCGCCTCGAACGCCGCATCGCCGCCCATATGCGCAATCAGGCCATAGATGTCGTGCTGGTTGAGGAAGGTCGCCTGCCAGCCATTCGCCTCGGTATAGTCGCGCCACCACGGCTTGGGCATGTGGCCGAGCTGGATTGGGTCATAGTCCTTCCACCAGGCGCCATTCTCGAAGCGGGGGCGGGCGAAGCCGATCTGCCCGTCGATGACGTTGCGCCAGTTGCCCGAGCGCTTGTGCAGCCATTCGGCGTCTTCGACCGCGCCTGCGGCGCGCGCGAGCCGGGCCGAGGCCCAGTCGTCATAGGCATATTCCTGCGTCCGGCTGACGCTCTCGAACACCTTGTCCGCCGGGACATAGCCGAGCCGGTCGTACAGGTCGCGGCCGAGGCTGTTGTCCTTGTCGGGCGCGGTGAAATCGAAGCTGCGCTTGCGGATCGCCGGCCAGGCCGCGGCATAGTCGGCAGGGATGCCCTTGGCATGTGCCTCGGCGAGCGGGACGACGCCGTGCCAGCCGATCATCGTGCCGGTCTCCTTGCCCTGGAGCGGCCAGACCAGCGGGCCGAAGCGCGACTGGGCGGTCTGGCGGATCATGTCATCGACGAGCAGCTTGGTCTGCTCGGGCGCGACGAGGGTGAGCAGCGGATGCAGCGCGCGATAGGTGTCCCACAGCGAATAGGTGCTGAACGCGGCACCGCCCTTGGGCACGGTCTGCGTCTTGCCGTCCATGCCGGGATAGCGGCCATCCACGTCCGAGACGAGCGTGGGGGCGAGCTGGGCGTGGTAGAGCGCGGAGGAGAGGATCGTACGCTGGTCGGGCGTGCCGCCCTCGACCTTCACGCTGCCGAGCGATTTGCTCCACAGGGCAGCGGCGTCGCGGCGGATGCGGTCGAAATCCCAATGCTTCGCTTCGGCGGCGAGATTGGCACGGGCACCCGCGGCGTCGACTGCCGAGATGCCGCAGCGGATGACCAGCGGCGCGGTGCCGGCATCGTCATAATGGAGCACGGCCTTGAGCCGCTTGCCCGCGATGCGGGTGGCGCCCGCCGGCTGGGCAACGTCATCGTCGCCGATGAAGGTGATCCGATCGGGCTTCCGCGACAACTGCATCGCGAAGAAGATCCGCCGGCCCTTGGCCCAGCGGAACACGCGGCGCGTGCCACTGAGGGTGCCGTCGGCGGCGAGCTCGAGCAGCGCCTCGTCGACCAGCGGCGGCGAGTCCGACTTGTCGAGGATCAGGTGCGACAGGTCGACCAGCACATGGCCCTTGCCCGCCGGGAAGCGGTAGCGGTGCCAGCCGGTGCGCTCGGTCACGGTCAGCTCGGCCTGGACGCCGGTTTCCAGCGCGACCCGGTAATAGCCGGGCTCGGCATGCTCGGCCGAGAAGCGCTGGCGATAGCCGGCATCGGGATTCTCGATCGTGCCCGGCTGGAGCTGCACCGGACCTGCCGACGGCACCACCAGCACGTCGAGCATGTCGCCGATGCCGGTACCCGAGAGATGGGTGTGCGAGAAGCCGAGGATCGACGTGTCGGTCTTGTGATAACCCGAGCAGGTCTCCCAGCGCTCGACGCCGGTATCCGGACTGAGCTGGACCATGCCGAAGGGCAGGGTGGCGCCGGGATAGGTGTGGCCGGTGCCGCCGGTGCCGATGAACAGGTTGGGCGGCGTTGCCTGCCGGCTGCGCGGACCAGCGATGGCGGGAAGCGTGGAGGCGACGAGGCCGAAGGCGCTTGAGGCGAGGAGTTGGCGACGAGTAGGGGTCAAAGCGTCTCAGCCAGAAGATTGGGCCGGGTATCGGCCAGGTGGACGATCAGTTCGCCAAACAGGCCATTGGCCCAGGCGAACCATTCGCGGGTGAACTTTGCGGGATTGTCGTCGTCGACGGCCTCGTGGATGAAGCCGGTGCCGCCATCACTGTCGCGGATCATGCGCAGGCATTGGCGGATCGTCGTGTCGTCGCTGGACGAGAGCGCGCGCATCACCAGCGACATCGGCCAGACCTGGCCGAGCCCGACATGCGGGCCGCCAATGCCTTCGACGACCTTGCCGCGCGACCAGTAAGGGTTGTTTTCGCTCCAAGCCGCGTCGGCGGTGCGCCGCCACAGCGGGTCGGTCGCCGCGAAGCAGCCGAGATGGGCGAGGCTGGAGAGCGAGGGGACGTTGGCGTCGTCCATGAAGATCGTATTGCCGAAGCCGTCGACTTCGAACGGGATCACCTCGCGCCCGTCGGGCAGGCGCATACGGGCATATTGGCGCAGGGCTGCATCGACTTCATCGGCCAGTGCGACGGCGTCATTGGCAAGGGCTGCATCCCCGCGTGCGGCATTCGCGACCACCGCCAACTCGCGCAGCGCAGTCACCGCGAAATAGTTGGACGGGATCAGGAAGGGATAGACGCAGGCATCGTCCGAGGGACGGAAGCCGCAATGGATCAGCCCGACCGAACGCGAGGGCGCGCCATAGCCGTCGAGCATCAGCGATTCGGTCGGGTTGTTGCTCTGGCGCTGGAAGCGGTACGGGCCCTTTCCGTCTTTCCGCTGCTGCTCGCGGAAGGTCGCGATGCTCAGCCGCGCGGCTTCGGCCCAGCGCGCATCGAACGGCGTCTTGTCGCCGGTCGCCTGCCAGTATCCGTGCGCGAGGCGCATCGGATAGCAGAGCGAGTCGATCTCCCATTTGCGCTCCGCCACGCCGGGCTTGAGCGGAAAGCGATCGTCGAGCGACCAGCTCAGATTGGTCCGGGCGGTGGGATCCTCCATGAACGCATTGGCATAGGGATCGAGCAGGATCGAGCGCGACTGGCGGGCGATCAGGCCATGATAGAGCCGGCGGAGATCGGCGTCCTCTTTCGCCAGATGCAGATACGGCTTCACCTGGGCCGAGCTGTCGCGCAGCCACAGCGCGTTGATGTCGCCGGTGCGCACGAACGCATCGGGCGCGCCGTCGACGGTGCGCATCGCCACGGTGGTGTCGAGCGTGTTCGGATAGCAATTGCCGAACATCCAGCGCAGCTTGGTGTCGCCGATCTTCTTCGAGACGCGGACGATCTCGCGCTCGACCGACTTGCTGACGAACTTGCGGTCGGCGGGGGCGGGGCGGTGGCTGGTGAAGCCGGTCGCCTTCTGGGCGAGGGCCGGGGTGGCGGCGAGCGCGAGGCCGGCGCCGATCATCGTGCGGCGGTCCATTCCCTTGGCGGTCACTTGGGCAGCTCCTGCGCTTCGCCGGTCAGGGTGAAGTCGGTCCATTGCCCCGGCGCGGTGCCCGGCTGGCCGCCGCCGACCCACAGGCGATAGGCGCCCGGGACGACCTGGCGAGTACCGTCGCGCGACACCGTGCTGATGCTGCGCGGATCGAGGCTGAAGCGCAGCGTGCCGGCCTTGCCCGGCTTGAGCGCGATGCGCTGGAAGCCGACCAGCGCGCGCTGAAGCACCGGGGTGGTCATGCCGTTGCCGCGTGCCTTGCTCGCTGGCGGGACGAGATAGGCCTGGACCACTTCCTCACCCGGCCGCGCACCGCTGTTGCGGACGCGCACGGTGACGTCGACCGGGGCGCCGGTGCTGCCCGCCTTGGCGGCCAGCTGGTCATAGGCGAAGCTGGTGTAGCTCAGCCCGTGGCCGAAGCCCCAGAGCGGGGTGCCGGTGAAGAAGCGATAGGTGCGCTCCTTCATGCCGTAATCGATGAAGGCGGGCAGGTCGTTGGTCGACTTGTAGAAGGTGACCGGCAGGCGGCCCGAGGGGTTGTTGAGGCCCGCGAGCGTCTCGGCGATCGCCGTGCCGCCGCTCTCGCCGGGATACCAGGCGGCGAGGATCGCATCGGCGAGCGACGGATCGACCGAGACTGCACTGCCGCTGGTCAGCACCAGCACCACCGGCTTGCCGGTGTCGCGCAGTGCCTGGAGCAGGCGCTGCTGGGCGAAGGGCAGGGCGATGTCGGTACGGTCGCCGCCGACGAAGCCGGGTACGGTCACCTGCAGCGCTTCGCCCTCGAGATCGGGCGAAAGGCCGAGCACGGCCACCACGACGTCGGAGTCCTTGGCCGCGGCCACCGCCTGGGCAAGCAGCGGTTCGGCGGGCGGGAGCCACAGCAGGCGCAGGCCCTCGTCCTCGCCGGCATGGTCGATCTCCATGCGGAAGGCGTGGCGGTTGCCGTCGCTGGTGAAGGGCAGCTCCACGCGGCCCTTGCCGAGCAGGCCCTCGTGCAGCGGCTTGCCGTCGATCCACAGCCGGACGCTGTCATGCGTCTTGCAGTCCTTCCAGCAGGCCGGGATGTCGATCGCCAGCGTGTAACGGCCCGGACCCGGCGGCACGATCTCGCCCGACCAGCGGACGGCGAAGCCCTTGGGGTCGAGCCCGGGCAGCGGCGCGACGCGGGTGTAGTTGAAGTCGATCCGGCGATCCTGGCGGGTGACGACCGGCGTGCCGGTCACCGTCGGGCTGGCGAAGTATTCGGCCTTGAGCCCCGGCTTTCCGTCGGCGGCGAACGCGGTCTCCGGCATCACGACGGGCGCGCCGTCGGCGAGTACCGAACCCTGGGCATAGACTACATTGGCGGTGCCGAACTGGCGGCGGATGCCATCGAGCGGGGTGACCGGCGCCTGGGCGGTGCCGTGGTAATTGCCCTCGAGCACACCGAGGTCATCGGCATCCGCGCCGATCACGGCGATGCGGCTGCCCGGCTTGAGCGGCAGGCGGCCGGCATCGTTCTTGAGCAGTACGATCGCCTTGCGCGCCGCGTCGAGCGCCAGCGCGCGGTGCGCGGGCGTGCCGACCTCGCTCGGCTTGATGCTGTTCCACGGGCTGGTCGCGCCGAAGAGCGTTCCGAGCGCCTGGCGGGCAGAGAGGGCGCGGGTGAGCGCCGTGTCGATCTCGGCTTCGCTGACCAGGCCGCGCTTCAGCGCCTGAGGCAGTGCGGCATAAGTGTTGCCGCAATTGAAGTCGTTGCCGCCCTTGATCGCGGCTGCCGAAGCAGCCGCCGCGTCGAGCTTATAGTGGTGGAACATGTGGATGTTGGCGACGGCGTCACAGTCGGAGACGGTGAAGCCGTTGAAGCCCCAGTCCTTGCGCAGCCGGGTGTTCATCAGGTCGGACAGCGCGCAGGCCGGGGTGCCGTGGATCGAGTTGTAGGCGCACATCAGCGAGCGCGCCTTGCCCTCGGTCACCGCGAGCCGGAACGCGGGAAGATAGGTCGATTCGAGGTCCTGGGGGCTCGGATCGACGTCGAAGCCGTCGCGCCCGGCCTCGGGGCCGCTGTGCACGGCAAAGTGCTTCGGGGTGGCGATCACCTTGGGATATTTGGGATCGGGGCCCTGCAGCCCCTTGATGAAGGCGACGCCCAGGTGCCCGGTGAGATAGGGGTCCTCGCCATAGGTTTCCTGGCCGCGGCCCCAGCGCGGATCGCGGAAGATGTTGATGTTGGGCGACCAGATGGTCAGCCCCTCATAGATGCGCCGGTCGGTGCCGATCGGGCGGGCGTTGAACTTGGCGCGCGCCTCGGTCGCGACGACGTCGCCGACCTGGTTCATCAGCGTGACGTCCCAGGTCGCGGCGAGGCCGATCGCCTGGGGGAAGACGGTGGCATAGCCATTGCGGGCCAGGCCGTGCAGGCCTTCGTTCCACCAGTCATAGGCGGGGATATCCGCCTGGGCATCGGCCGGCGCGGTGCTCTGGAGCTGCGCGGCCTTTTCCTCGACCGTCATGGTCGCGATCGCACGGGCGACCGCATCGGGGTCTGGGTCGGCGGCGGCGAGAAGCAGGAACGGGATCATTTACTGGGGTCCTAGGGTACGCAAGGTCAGGGCGTTCTGCAGCGTCTGGGCCGAGGAATCGGAACGAACCTCCACCGTCACGCTTTCGCCGGGGAGAAGATCGAAGCCGTCATCGGCTGGCTGTGCCGCGATGCTGCCGAAATCGAGCATGACCGCGCGGGCGAGTGCGGTGGCGGTGATCGTCACGCGCTTGCCCTCCCACTTCGCGGTGAGGCCGGGCGCGGGATAGGCCATGTCCTTGGGCAGCGCCCGCTCGACGATCGTGCGCGAGACGCTGCGGCCATCGACCAGCAGCTCGGCAACGGCATAGCTGGCCGAGGGCGCGGCACCGGCGAACAGGTCGGCATCGGCGATGCTGGCGGCTTCCTGCGCGCCGAGCGGGGCGAGGGTGACCTTGCCGCCCTTCTCGCCGAGCGGCTTACCGGCCATGTCGAAGGCACGGATGCGCCATTCGGCAGCGATCGGCCGGGTCGAGTCGGAGACCAGCGCGACGCGGGTGGCGCCGTCCTTGTGCTCGGTCACGATCGCCTGGGGGGCGAAGAAGCGCTTGGCGGCGTACTGGAGCAGCTTCCACTGGCCGTCATAGGAGATGCTGGCCCAGGAGATCGCGGGCCAGGTATCGTTGAGCTGCCAGTAGAGCGAGCCCATCGTCACCGGGCGGCAGGCGCGGTGATGGCGCGCGGCCATGTCGATCGCCTGGGCCTGGTTGACCTGGGTCAGGTAGACCAGGTCGGCAAAGTCCTTTGCCGGGCGCAGCCGCTGGTCGAGATAGAGCTGCAGCCGGGCATTGCCCTCGCCAGCGAGGAAGCGCTGGTGCGCCTTGAGCACCGGGCTGTCGATCGCGAGCGGCCCGTCGCCCGCGAAGTCGCGGATCGTGGACAGGTCCGGCATCGCCTGGAAGCCATATTCGGACATGAAGCGCGGGCAGCTGTCCAGATAGCGCTCGACCGGCTTCGAACCGGACCAGACGTCCCAGAAATGGCGGTCGCCGTCCTTGTCGGTATCGGTCGGCGCCTCATAGTCGGTGGCGGGCGAGTTGTTCCAATAGGGGGTGCCGGGCGAGCGGGTGATCACGGCATCGCGCAGCACGCGATCGAACAGTACTGCCATGCCCACGCCGATCCGCTCCTGCTCGTCGGCGCCGACGCGCTTCTTGAACGCCTTGCGATCGGACCAGTTATCCCAGCCAGCCAGGATCTCGTTGCCGCCCGACCAGGCGATCACCGAGGGGTGCGGCTGGAGCCGCTCGACCTGCTCCTCGGCCTCGACGCGGACATTGTCGCGGAACTCGGCATCGGGGGGCGTGATCGAGCCGCCGAACATGAAGTCCTGCCAGATCATCAGCCCCAGCTCGTCGGCGATCTCGTAGAAACCGTCGTCGAGATAATAGCCGCCGCCCCAGACGCGGATCATGTTCATGTTGGTGTCGCGCGCGCTCTGCAGGACGTGGAGCATCTGCGCGCGTGGCACGCGGCTGGGGAAATTGTCGAACGGGATCAGGTTGGCGCCCTTGGCGAAGATGGGCACGCCATTGACCATGAAGCCGAAGCTGCCGTCCTTGCGGATCAGCTCGACCGTGCGCAGGCCGGTCTTGCGGGTCACGCTATCGGCCTTGCCGTCGCGATCGGAGAGCTGGCCGGAGATGTCGTACATCGGCTGCGCGCCATAGCCGACCGGCCACCAGCGGCGCGGCGAGGCGACGGTTAGCGGCACGCTGACTTCGTTGACGCCGGGCGCCGCGGCGAAGCTGCGCGACACGGTCTGCGTCTTGCCGTCCGGGCCGGTGAGGGTGGTACGCAGCGTGAGCCGGGTGCTGGCGCCGGCGACGATGCGATAGCGCGCGACCAGCCGCGCCTCGGCATCGTTCAGCGCTTCCTGATCGACGCGCATGTTGTCGATCCGGGCATTGTCCCAGGCCTCGAGCCGGGCAGGGCGCCAGATGCCGATATTGACCAGGCGGGGACCCCAGTCCCAACTATACTGGTATTTCGGCTTCCGGATGTAGGGCGAGGTCTGCTTGCCCTTGGGCTCGTCGCCGAACTCGGAATCATATTCGCCGGGCAGCGGATTTGCCTGGGCGAGCACCATCGGCTGAAGCGTGCGGATCGGCGAGGCGATCGCGATGACCAGGTCGTTGCGGCCGAGCCTGAGCGCCGACTTGGCATCGATCCGCCAGCGGCGATGGGCATTGGCGGTGGTGAGCAGTTTCTGCCCGTTGAGCGAGACGGTGGCGAAGGTGTCGAGACCGTCGAACACCAGGTCGAGATGATCGCGCTTGAGCATTTCCGGGGTGACCTCGATCACCTTGCGGAACTGCCAGTTGGTGAGGCCGGCCCATTGGATCGGCGCCTGGTTGATCCCCTTGAACGGATCGGGCGCGCGGCCCGAGGCGATCAGGTCCTGCTGGACGCTGCCGGGCACGCGCGCGGCGAACCAGCTCGCTTCCCTGGGGTGCGTCTTCGCCGCTTCGGCATCGGCGGGATCGATCCGGACTTCCCACGCACCGTCGAGCGAGACGGTGTCGCGCGCGCCCGCCCAGGCGGCGGTGCCGGCGAGGAGCAGAGGCAGCAGGGCAAGGGTACGCATCTTTACACGGATCTTCACTTGCCGGCCTCCTCGCGCAGCGTCACGCGCTCGACCGCGTAGAAGGGATCGCTCAACGGCGACGTGAACTGGAAGCACAGATCCTCGTCTCCTGGCATCGCCGGCAAAGCCCCCGAGAAGCTGAAGCGGGTCGGCGCCGTCGCGGGATCGGGCAGCGGGAAGGTCGCCACCACCACCGGCTTGACCGTCTTGTCCGTGGCATTGCAGCGCGCGCTGATCACCAGCTCGCCATATCGGCTCACCGCGAACTGGCCGATCTGCGAGCTATATTCATGCGCCAGGGCCCAGAGCCGGGGCAGCCGCGCGACTTCGACGGTGAAGCCCTTCGCCACGTCGAGCGGGGCGGCGGGGTAGCTGTAGCAGGTGTCGAACGGGTTGACGTTGAACGCCGGCGCATTTGCGGTCGCCTCGGCGGTCAGCGGCACGCGCAGCCAGGGCTTGCGGCCGGCGCAGCCGGTGAGGTCCGAGGCGGTGCGGGTGAGCAGCGCGGCGCGGCTGCTGTCATAGGCCCGCGGCGCGGCGGTGGCGTTGCCGGCCTTGTCGAATGCCGCCGCACGGATCGTCGCGCCGGGGGCGAACGTCAGCGGCCCCTTATAGGCCCGCGACTTGGCGGTCGGCGCCTTGCCGTCGAGGGTGTAGCGGATCGTGCCATAGGGCGCCTGGGTCGCCAGCGCGACGCTGGCCTTGTTCGCCCGCAATGCTTCGCCGCGTGTGCCCGCCAGCGTGAACTCGACCGCGAAGGCGCCGTCGGCGACTTCCATTCCCGAGCGGCGCCAGCGCTCCAGCTGCGGCCCGACGCGGTCGAGGAAGCCGGCGAAGTCGCGCTTGTCCTTGGCCGACCAGGTGATCTCGGCGATCGCCGCGGCGCGCGGGAACAGCACATGCTGCAGCTGGCCGGGCGTGACGATATACTCGCTCCACGCATTGCCCTGCGCGCCGAGCACATGCTTGGCCTTCTCGGCATCGATCCCGGCGGGCACCGGGTCATAGGCATAGACCTTGGCGAGCGTCTGGACCGGGAACTGGCCCGGCGGCTCGTCGGCATGGTTGCTCTGCAGGCGGTTGAGATAGAGGACCGGATCGGGGCTCAGCACCACGTCGTGGTTCTGGTTGGCGGCCTCGACGGCGCCCTTCTCGCCCCGCCACGACATCACCGAGGCGGAAGCGGGCAGGCCGCCCTCGAGGATTTCGTCCCAGCCGATCAGCCGGCGGCCCTTGCTGCCCAGATAGGTGGCGAACTGCTCGATCAGCCAGCTCTGGAGATGGTTCTCGTCGCGCAGCCCGAGCGCCTTGATCTGCGCCTGCACCTCGGGCGAGCGCTGCCACTGGTCCTTGATCGCCTCGTCGCCGCCGAGATGGATATAGGTGCCGGGGAACACGTCCATCAGTTCGTCGAGCAGCTGCTTGACGAACACCACGCCCTTCGGGCCCGGATTGAACAGATAGGGATTGATGCCCCACTGGTTGGAAACCGCCGGCGTATCGCCGAGGATGCCCAGCTCGGGATAGGCGGCGACCAGCGCCTGGGCATGGCCCGGCAGGTCGATCTCGGGGACGATCGTCACGCCGCGCTCGGCCGCATAGGCAACGAGCGCCTTGAGCTGCGCCTGGGTGTAGAAACCGCCGACCCGCGGCCCGGGCGCGCCGCCGGACGAGGGACCGGTGCGCCAGGCGCCGACCTCGGTGAGCCTGGGATAGGCCTTGAACTCAAAGCGCCAGCCCTGGTCGTCGGTGAGGTGCAGGTGCAGCGTATTGAGCTTCACGGACGCCATCTGGTCGATGATCGCCTGGACCTGCTCGATCGGCTGGAAGTTGCGCGACACGTCGAGCATCAGCCCGCGCCAGCCGAAGCGCGGCGCGTCCTCGATCGCCACGGCGGGCACCTTGACCGGCTTGCCATGGGCGCGGTCCGGGCTGAGCAGCTGGGAGAGCGTCATCGCGCCGTAGAGCAGGCCGCGGTTGCCGGAGGCGGCGATACGGATTCCCTTGGCATCGACGGTCAGGCGATAGGCTTCGTCGCCGGTAACCGAAGCGTCGCGGACCAGGCGGATCGCGGCGGGGCTCGATCCGGGGGCGAGCGTGATGCCGCGCTCGACCTTCACATGCGCCGCGAGAAGGCGGGCTGCGGCGGCCGCGCCGGCATCGCCTTCCGGAAAGCCGATCGATGCACCGTCGCGCACCGTATATCCGCCGGCACCGGGCGTGATCGATGCGGGGAGGGGGGTGATCGGGAGGTCCTGCGCGAACGAGGCCGGACTCGCCAGCAGCATTGCCCAGGCCAGATGTCGCGCCCGCCGCACCCCAGATTTGCCCATCCATACCTCCCGCTCATGTCATTTGGCTGAGCGGGCGGTGTAACCAATATAAGTCCTGTGGCACAATAGGGTCGTGCCCATGCTTCGCCTTGCAACCGCATTGCGCAGGCGGACAAGCGTGCGAAATATTGATATTATAAGAGCTACCAATATAAATCCACCGCATGCCGTTGCCGCGGCAGGGCTGGTGCATTAGCTTCGTGGCCAACGGAGTGCGCAGGGGGCACGCCCGGGGAGGATTGATGGGATTTTCGGACCAGTTAGGACGTTTTCGCGAGGACAATCCGTCCCCGCTCTACCTCCAGCTGCAGCAGCTCATCCGCGACGGGATCGGCTCGAACGTGCTCGGACAGGGGGACGCGATCCCGCCCGAGCGGGATCTGGCGGCCGAATATGACGTGTCGCGCATCACCGTGCGCAAGGCGATCGGCGGGCTGGTCGAGGAAGGGCTGCTCACCCGGCGCCGCGGCGCGGGCACCTTCGTCGCCGGGCGCGTCGAGAAGAGCTTCTCCAAGCTCTCGTCCTTCACCGAGGACATGGCGGCGCGCGGCCGCAAGGCGAGCAGCAGCTGGATCTCGCGCGCGCCGGGCCAGGTGAACCCCGAGGAAGCGATGATGCTGGGGTTGTCGCCGGGCGCGCCGGTGCTCCGCTTCGCGCGCATCCGCTATGCGGATGACGAGCCGATGGCGCTCGAATTCTCGACCATCGCCGGCTATTGCCTGGCCTCGGTCGATGCGGTCGAGGACTCGCTCTATGGCGCGCTCGACAAGGTCGGCAATCGCCCGGTGCGCGCGCTCCAGCGGCTGCGCGCTGTGCCCTTCGGTACCGAGCATGCCAAGATGCTGGGTGTCGATCCGGGCCATGCCGGGCTGCTGATCGAGCGCCGCGCCTTTCTGCGCGACGGCCGGCCCGCCGAGGTCACGCGCTCCTATTATCGGGGCGACGCCTATGACTTCGTCGCCGAGCTGAGCGACATCTGACCCTTTCTTCCAATTGCCATCGGGCCGCATCGTGCCGCGGCCCCAGTCGGAGTTTCGCCATGGATCGTCGTCAACTCCTACGGGGGAGCGTCGGCGTCGGCGCGCTGTTGGCGGCGCCGATCGGCACGGCGGAGGCGAGCGCGAAGGACGCGGGCGACGGCGACGGCTTCCCGATGCCCCGCCCGCTCGCCACGCTGGCGCCGAGGCTGTCCGAGGGCGATCCCTCGCGCACGCTGCTCGAGCTCGGCTGGCGCTTCCACGAGGGCGATATCCCCACGCCGGAGCCGCAGGGGCATCACGAGACCTATCTGAGCGTCAAGGCGGGCAATGCGCTCGGCGCGGCGGCGATCGCCTATGACGACAGCGACTGGCGCGAGGTACGGCTGCCGCACGACTGGGCGGCGGCCCAGCCTTTCGTCGAGACCGCCAATGTCTCGCAGGGCTATCGTCCGCGCGGGATCGGCTGGTACCGCCGCACGCTGCGGCTCGATCCGGCGGACCAGGGCAAGACGCTCGAGCTGCACTTCGACGGCATTGCCACCAACGCGACGATCTGGATCAACGGCAGCACGGTCGCGCACAACTGGTCGGCCTATAACAGCGTTCATGTCGACCTGACGCCGTTCGCGCGGTTCGGCGACGAGACCAATGTGATCGCGATCCGCGTCGATGCCGATGCCAAGGAAGGCTGGTGGTACGAGGGCGCGGGGCTCTATCGCCACGCCTGGCTGGTGCGGCGCGCGCCGGTGGCGATCGTCAGCGACGGGGTGCATTGCGACCCGCGCAAGGTCGATGGGCGCTGGCAGGTGCCGGTGACCACGACGCTGCGCAATGTCGCGCGCACCGCGGCGGCGGTGACGGTCGAGGCGGTGCTGCTCGATCCCGAGGGGCGCGAAGTCGCGCGGGACGAGACGAAGGTGACGGTGCCCGTGCTCGACAGCGCCGATGCCGTACTGCGGCTCGATGCGGGAGCGCCGCGGCTCTGGTCGGTCGAGGAACCGACGCTCTACACGGTGCGCACCCGCGTGCTGCAGGACGGGGCGGCGATCGACGAGCGGCGCAATGCGATCGGCTTCCGCACCATACGCTTCGATGCCGATCAGGGGCTGTTCGTCAACGACAAGCACGTCAAGTTGAAGGGCGTTTGCCTGCATCAGGACCATGCCGGGGTCGGCGTGGCGGTGCCGGATTCGCTGCACCGCTGGCGGCTTGAGCGGCTGAAGGAGATGGGCTGCAACGCGATCCGCATGTCGCACAACGCGCCGACCGCCGAGCTGCTCGACTGGTGCGACCGGATGGGCTTCCTCGTCATGGACGAGAACCGGCTGTTCAACCCGGCGCCCGATTACATGGCCCAGCTCGAATGGCTGGTGCGGCGCGACCGCAACCACCCGAGCGTGATCCTCTGGTCGGTGTTCAACGAGGAGCCGATGCAGGGCACCGGCGCCGGTGTCGAGATGGTCCGGCGGATGATCGCGGCGGTGAAGAAGCTTGACGACAGCCGCCCGGTGACGGGGGCGATGAACGGGTCCTTCTACAACGCGGTCAGCGTCGCCGGCGAGTTCGACGTGATGGGCTTCAACTATTACCAGGCTGATTACGACAAGTACCACAAGCTGCACCCGAACCAGCCGATCACCAGCTCCGAGGACACCAGCGCCTATGAGACGCGCGGTGCCTTTGCCAGCGATCCGGCGAAGCACGTCCTCACCTCCTACGATACCGAGGCGACGAGCTGGGGGGCGACGCACCGCGACACCTGGAAGAACATCGCCGAGCGGCCGTTCGTCGCGGGCGGGTTCGTGTGGACCGGGTTCGACTATCATGGCGAGCCGACGCCCTATGCCTGGCCGACCATCGCCAGCTTCTTCGGCATCCTCGACCTGTGCGGCTTCCCCAAGACCGCGTTCGACATCCACCGGGCACACTGGACCGACGACAAGGACGTCGTCGCGATCGCGCCGCACTGGACCTGGCCGGGCCGGGAGGGCGAGCCGATCAAGGTATTCGTCAGCTGCAATGCGGAGACGGTCGCGCTGCGGCTGAACGGGCGCGAGCTGGGCGTGCAGAAGGTCGATCGCATCATGGGCAACGAGTGGACCGTGCCCTATGCGCCGGGCCGGATCGAGGCTCTGGCGATGCGCGGCGGCAAGGTCGTCGCCCGGGCCGTGCACGAGACGGCGGGGGCGCCGGCCGCGCTGCGGCTGACTCCGGCGCGCAGCGTGATGGCCGGCGACGACGAGGAATGCCAGGCGATCACGATCGACGCGGTGGACGCCAAGGGACGGCACGTGCCGACTGCGAACCTGATGACGCGCTTCGCGGTCGAGGGCGCGGTGATCCTGGGCGTCGGCAATGGCGATCCGAACAGCCATGAGCCCGAGCAGGTCGCGCCGGGCGCGGGATCGCGCTCGCTGTTCAACGGGCTGGCGCAGCTGCTGGTCCGCGCCGGCACGGGCCGCGGGCGGATCACCGTACGGGCGCAGGCCGAGGAGTTGGCGCCGGCGGTGCTGACCATCGCCCGGGCCGAGGTGGCGCCGCGGGCGCAGGTAGCGGTGGTGCCGCAGGTCCTGGACCTGCGCGAGTGGCGGCGCTCGCCGGTGCTGGCGGATAAGCCGGCGGCGACGCTGGCGCCGGCGGACGGCGACAACAACAGCTGGGACTTCGTCCGCAGCGGGGTGCCGACGCCGGCCGAGGCGCAGCCGGGCTGGCGGGTCTATCGCACCCGGGCGACGCCGTGGAAGCGGGTGGCGGCCGAGGGCGGCGTGATCGCCTTCGAGGCGATCGGCGGCAAGGCCGAGCTTTGGGTCGACGGCACGCTGCTGGCGACCAAGGCCGGCGCTGCGCCGGGGCCGCTCGGCGCGGCGCTGCCGCCGGGGAAGGGGCCGCGGGCGGTGGTGCTGCTGGTCGAGGCGGCGCCGGGCGCGGCTTCGGGACTGCTCGGCACGGTGGCGATCACGCCGCGCTGAGGCGCCAAAGATCGCGAAGGTCGTGCACGGCGCGTGTGCCTGCGTGCGCTTCCTATCGCGTGCGCGGGAGCGACTCGGCAAAGTTCACCAAGTTCATGCCTGGAGCGGGCTTTCGCGGCGGCTATTTTCCCTGTTTTCCCGGGAATGCGGCGCATCTCGCAACATGCTTGCGAGGGGGTAATCCTATCTTTCCTACGGGTCAAAGAGCGGCCGGGCGGTGGCCCGGCTGCGGGAGCCGAGCAGGCGGAATCCTATTTTGCAATAGGTGCTGCCTGGCTGAGGTAGCGGCAGAGAAACCCTGGGCCCCGGCTTTCGCCGGGGAACTGAAGGGGATTTAAGCCGCCGTCAGCAGGCCTTCTGCGCCATTCGAGGCGAGGAGCAGGTGGAGCACGCCCTCCGAAGGATGCGCGACGGTGCGGACGCCGAGCGCCACCAGCGCCGGTTCCGCCGCCTTTTCAGGCTCGCACAGCTCGACCCGCAGGCGGTTGCCGAGCAGGCGGGCGCCGAGGACATTGTCGGCGCCGCCCAGCGCGGCCAGCGCGGCGGGAGTGAGCGTAGCCTGTTCGGCGGGTGCCGCCACCGGCGCCGGGGCGAGGGCGGTGCCGCCCAGCGCCAGCGCGTCGCGGATCTCGACCGCGACCGAGTCCGCGATCGGGCCGAGCACGACCTGGAGCGCGTTGGCCGAGGGGCGGATCACGCCGCGGGCGCCGAGCGCCTTGAGCATGGGCTCGTCGACCTGGGCCTGGTCCTTGACCATCAGGCGCAGGCGGGTGGTGCAGGCATCGACGCTGGTGATGTTCGCCGCGCCGCCGAGCGCACGGGCGAAGGCAGGGCCGCGCTCGCCGGCGATGGCGGTCGAGGATGCCGGCACCGCCGCCTCGGGCTCGCGGCCGGGCGTCTGAAGATTGAAGCGGCGGATGACGAAGGAGAAGATGCCGTAATAGAGCCCGAAATAGACGATGCCGACCGGGATCAGCAGCAGCGGCCGCGTCGCCTTGCCGAAGTTCAGCACATAGTCGAACAGGCCTGCCGAGAAGCCGAAGCCGAGCTTCACCCCGAGCAGGTCCATCACCACCATCGCGATGCCGGTGAGCACCGCATGCACCGCGAACAGCGCGGGTGCGAGGAACATGAAGCTGAACTCGATCGGCTCGGTCACGCCGGTCAGTGCCGAGGTGAGGGCGAGGCTGAAGAGCATGCCGCCCACCGCCTTGCGGCGCTCGGGCCGCGCGGCGCGGTACATGGCGAGGCAGGCGGCGGGCAGGCCGAACATCATCACCGGGAAGAAGCCGGCCATGAACGCGCCCGCGCTGGGATCGCCGGCGAAGAAGCGGCGCAGGTCGCCATTGGCGCCGTGATAGTCGCCCTGGACGAACCAGAAGACGTTGTTGAAGATGTGATGGAGGCCGGTGACGAGCAGCAGCCGGTTGATCAGGCCGAACAGGAACAGGCCGATCTCGCCCGCGCCGGTGATGCCGTGGCCGAGCCCGTCGATCCCGGCGCTCAGCTGGGCGAAGCACAGGCCGATCAGGCCGGCGATGAGCACGCCGGCAAAGCCGCTGACGATCGGCACGAAGCGGCGCCCGCCGAAGAATGCGAGATATTCCGGCAGCTTGATCGTCGAGAAGCGGTTGTAGAAGATGCCGCCGATCAGGCCGGAGAGGATGCCGATCGGCACGTCGAGCCGGGCGATCGCCTTGGCCTTCCAGGCGGCGGTGGTCAGCTCGAGCAGCGGGCCTTCCATGCCGGCGGTGACGTCCGCGGGCACGGTGAGCAGCACCTTGGCGGACTCGGTGGCGACGAGGAAGCAGGTGATGCCGGCGAGCGGCGCCGCGCCGTTGCCGTCCCTGGCATAGCCGGTGGCGACGCCGATCGCGAAGAGCAGGCCGAGATGCGAGAAGAGCGCGTCGCCCGCGGCGCTGATGAAGGCGATGTCCAGCAGGTCGGGCTGGCCGAGGCGGAGCAGCAGGCCGGCGACCGGCAGCACCGCGATCGGCAGCATCAGCGCGCGGCCCAGCGGCTGGAGCAGTTCCAGGATCGACTTCATGCGGTGAACTCCCGGGCAAGAGCGCGGACATCGGCGGCAGTCGCGCAGGCGAGCGCGGCCTGGGCATGGGCACGGACGGCGTCGAGGGTGAGGCCGGAGACCAGCGCCTTGATCTCGGGGACCATAGCCGCGGTGGAGGACAGTTCGGTCACGCCCAGGCCGATCAGGATCGGCACGGCGAGCGGATCGGAAGCGAGGCCGCCGCACACGCCGGTCCAGCGGCCCTTGCTGGCAGCACCCCGGCAGGTGTCGGCGATCAGGCGCAGCACGGCGGGGTGGAGCCCGTCGATCGCGCTCGCCACACTCGCATTGCCGCGATCCATCGCCAGGGCATATTGGGTGAGGTCGTTGGTGCCGACCGAGAGGAAATCGGCCTCGGCGGCGAGCAGATCGGCGGTCACCGCGGCGGCCGGGGTCTCGACCATCACGCCGAGCTCGATCGGCTCGGTGATGCCGAGCTCGGCGCGGACCTTGTCGAGCATATCCCGGACGCGGCGCAGCTCGTCGATCCCGGCGATCATCGGCACCATGATGCGGCACTGGCCGACCGGCTGGACGCGCAGGATCGCGCGGATCTGGTCCTCGAGCAGCTGCGGATGGGCGAGGCCGACGCGGATGCCGCGCAGGCCGAGCGCCGGGTTCTCCTCGGCCGGGATCGGCAGATAGGAGGCGGGCTTGTCGCCGCCGATATCGAGCAGGCGGACGATCAGCGGGCGGCCGGCGAGCGTGTCGGCGATCGCCTGATAGTCGGCGGCCTGCTCTTCGACGCTCGGCGCGGTGTCGCGATCGAGGAACAGGAATTCGGTGCGCAGCAGGCCCGAGCCCTCGGCGCCATTGGCGATGGCCAGCTCGGCATCGGCGCGCGAGCCGAGATTGGCGAAGACTTCGATCCGGGTGCCGTCGGCCATGTGGCAGGGCTGGGCGGCAGCAGCGAGCGCGGCAGCGCGGCGGGCAGCGCGATCGGCAACGGCCTGGTGCGCTTCGGCGAGCGCCACTGCGTCCGGCGCGACCTGGAGCCGGGCGAGGCCGGCATCGAGGATCAGCGGGGTCTCCTCGCCGATCTGGCGCAGCACCGGGCCGAGCGAGACGAGCATCGGCAGGCCGAGGCCGGCGGCGAGGATCGCGGCATGCGAGGTCGGGCCGCCGCGCTCGACGCAGAGGCCGATCACCTGATCGGGATCGAGCGCCGTCACCTGCGACGGGAGCAGATCCTCCGCAAGCAGGATGGTGTTCGGCGGGAAGGCGAGCGGCGCTTCGTCGGTGCCGGCGAGGACCAGCAGGACGCGGCGTTCGAGGTCGCGCAGGTCGTCGGCGCGCTCGGCGAGGCGGGCATCGCCCGAAGCGGTGAGCGCTTCGGCCTGGGGCGTGATCGCGGCGCGCCAGGCCTGGCCGGCGCTGGCGCCGTTCCGGATAGCTTCGGCGGCGTCGGCGAGGATGCCGTCATCGTCGAGCATCGCGCGGTGCGCCTCGGCGATGGCGCGCTGGGCGCCGTGCGCATGGCCGATCTCGCTGTCGAGCCGGGCGGCGAGAGTGGTGCGGGCGGCGTCGAGCCGGGCCTGTTCCTCGGCAGCGCCTTTGCTGGCCGTGTCGATTTGCACTTCAGGCAGGCGGAAGCGGTGGGCCTGGCCGACCGCGAGGCCGGGGGCGGCGGTGACGCCGCTGAGCTTGCCGTCGGCGGGGAGGGCGGTGACCTGCGGTGCGGTTGCGATGGGGGCTGCGGGCTTGGGGGCGGCGGCATGGCCCTTCTCGCCCATGCCGCTCTCGATCAGCGCAGCGAGCGCAGTGGCGGCCTGCTCGGCATCGGGGCCGGTGGCGGCGATACGGACCTCGTCGCCGAAGGCAATCGCGAGCGTCAGCAGTCCGACCGGGCTGCGGGCGCTGGCGGTGCGGTCCTGCTTGGTCAGGGTGACGTCGGCAGTGAGGCCGGCGAGCAGGTCGCGGATGCGCGCGGCGGGGCGGGCATGGATGCCGTGGACGAGCGGCACGGTGACGATGCGCTCGACGGTCTCGCCGCTGAGCGGCGCGGTGGCGGGCGTATCGGTGGCGAGGCGGGGTTCGAGCGCAAGGATCGCGTCGCCGACCTGGACCGGGCCGTCCGCGCGGGTGCGGACCAGCGCATGGCCGGGCGTCTCGAGCAGCAGCACCGGGGTGACTGCCGAAGGAGCGGCGCAGACGATCGTATCGAGATCGAAGCGGATCAGCGGATCGCCCGCGGCTACGCGGGCGCCGACCGCCACGCAGGGGGTGAAGCCTTCGCCCTTCAGCGCCACCGTATCGAGGCCGATATGCATCAGGATCTCGACACCGTCGGCGGCGCGGAGGGTGATCGCATGGCCGCTCGGCTGGAGCACGGCGACTTCGCCGTCGCACGGGGCGTGCAGGCAATCGCCGGTCGGATCTATCGCGATGCCGTCCCCCAGCATGCGCTGGGCGAAGACGGGGTCCGGAACCTCGTCGAGACCGGAGAGCCAGCCGGCGAGCGGGGACGCGAGAGTGATCCGCGCCCCAGGCGTGTCGTCGAGCGGCGGCAGCGATTGCGTGGGCAGGGCGTGTCTCCCGAGAGTCAGGCGATGCGGGTGCCGGCGATCCAGGTGCCAGCCGGCTCCAGATCGCGGGTCAGCTGGACCCAGTCGGCGACAAGGCCGGGCGCGAGCGCGCCGCGTTCGTCGCCGAGGCCCAGAAAGGCGGCGGGGCTGGTCGCGGCCATGATGGCGGCGTCGGCATGCGACAGGCCGATCCGGTTGACCGCGTTGCGGAAGGCGCCGGCCATGTCGAGCGCCGAGCCGGCGAGCGTGCCGTCTTCGCCCAGGCAACGCCCGCCATCGACCAGGATGCGGCGGCCATGCAGGTCGAACTCGGCGACCTCGGCACCGACGCAGGGCATCGCATCGGTGACGAGCATGAAGCGATCGTGCGGCCGGGCGCGCATCGCGATGCGGACCGGGGCGTCATGGACGTGGAAACCGTCAAGGATCAGGCCGCAATAGATGCTCTGGTCCTCCAGCGCCGCGCCGACCACGCCGGGCGCGCGGTGCAGCAGGGGGGACATGGCGTTGAACAGGTGCGTGACCCCGGTCATGCCCGCGGCGATCGCGGCCTTGACGACGTCATAGCTCGCATCGCTGTGGCCGATGCTGAGGATCACGCCGGCATCGTGGAGCCGGCGGATGTCCTCGAGCGAGACCATCTCGGGGGCGAGGGTGAGCATCACCTTGCCGCGGCGCGGGCGGGTGAGCAGTTCGAGCAGGTCCGCGTCGAGCAGGCGGAACTTGTCGGCGTCGTGGATGCCCTTGCGGGTGACGCTGATGATCGGGCCTTCGATATGGACGCCGATGCAGCCCGGCACGCCGGCCTCGATCGCGGCCTCGGCGGCATCGAGCGCGCGGGCGATCACCTCGGGCACGTCGCTGATCAGGGTCGGCAGGAAGCCGGTGGTGCCGTAGCGGGCATGCGCGCGGCCGATCGCCGCGATGCCTTCGACATCGGGCGCATCGTTGAACAGCACGCCGGCGCCGCCATTGACCTGGGTGTCGATGAAGCCGGGGACAAGCCAGCCGCCGTCGAGGTCGATGGTCTCGTCCGCCGGCGCATCGGGAAGGATCGCGGCGATGCGGCCCTGGGCGACCTGGATGGTCGCCTGGTCCAGCACGCCGCCGGGCGTGACGATATGCCCGTTGGTAAAGGCGTGGGCAGTCATCGCGTCTCGGTCACCTTCTTGAGGTAGAGCGGGCGATCGGGATCGTGGCCGCGCGCGAGCGAGAGCGCATTGGCCATGTGGTAGAAGCTCTGGACCATCAGGATCGGTTCGATCGCGGGATGGTCGGTGAGGGCGGGCAGGCTGCCGCCGCCCTTGGCATCGGCAACGCAGAGCCGGGCACCGCGCTCGGCGAACTCGGCGGCGGCTTCGCGGACGCTGTCGCCGGCGGGGTCGGAGGTGGCGAAGGCGAGGACCGGAAAGCCCTGGCCGACGATCGCCATCGGGCCGTGGCGGACCTCGGCGGCGCTGAACGCCTCGGCATGGAGCCCACAGGTCTCCTTGAACTTGAGCGCGGCTTCCTGGGCGATGCCGAAGCTGTAGCCGCGGCCGATCACGAACAGATTGGTCGCGTCGCGCAGCGCGGTGACGGCGTCGCTCCAGTCGAGCGTGCGCGCGGCCTCGAGCTGCTCGGGCAGGCGGGTGAGGGCGGCAGCGAGGGCATCGTCGCGCGCCCATTCGGAGACCAGCGCGACGAAGGCGGCGAGCGCGGTGATATAGGATTTGGTCGCGGCGACCGAGCGCTCGGGGCCGGCCTTGAGGCCGATCAGCGTGTCGGCGAGCAGCGCGAGCGGCGAGCTCTCATCATTGACGAAGGCGACGACATGCGCGCCGGCTTCCTGGTGCGCGCGGACGGTGGCGAGCAGGTCGGGGCTGCGGCCGCTCTGCGAGATGGCGATGCACAGCGCCGAGCCCGGGGCGACCGGCGCGGCGAACACAGACGCCACCGACGGGGCGGCGGAGGCGACGGGGATGCCGATGAAGGTCTCGATCAGGTACTTGCCATAGCTCGCGGCATGGTCCGACGAGCCGCGGGCGCAGGTGACGATCCGCGCGGGCGGGTTGGCGCGGAGCCGCGTTGCCAGCGCCGTGAGGGCAGGCTCGTTCGCATCGACCAGACGGCGCACCGCCTCCGCGGCCTCGGCCGCCTCGGTCTCCATGAGCGTGGCGGTCACTACCGCCTGCTGCTCGTCAGCCCCCATCTGTACACCCTGTGTTACTATCGAAGCGGACGGGAATAAGTCATATATTGGTACTGTTCAAGGTTCTATGCTCGTCGAGAATGCGCCGCATTGTGGATACTTTTGCGGGGTCGGTCTGGAGGCTCGGGCCGGTCTGGAAGCCGAAGCGCTGCTCGGCCTCGCCGGGGGTGCCGGAAGGGCTGCGGCACGAGGCATGAACCTCGGGCACGCCGGTGGCGAGGATCGCGGGCAGGTTGGCGGCGTCGATGCCGCTGCCGGCGAGGATCAGGATGCGGCCCTCGGCCCGGCGGACCAGCGCAGCGAGCATGTCGAGCGCGTCGGCGGCGCGGGGCTGGCCGCCCGAGGTGAGGATCCGGTCGAAGCCGAGCGCGATCGCGGTGTCCAGGGCCTCCAGCGGATCGGGGCAGAGATCGAAGGCGCGGTGGAGGGTGAGCGACAGCGGCCGGCCGGCTTTGGCGCCCTCGGCCCGGGCATGCGCGACCCAGGCGGCGAGGAGGCCCGCATCGAGCTTTCCGGCCGCGTCGCTCGCGCCGATCACGACGCCGGCAAGGCCCGCCTCGGCGGCCAGGCTAATGTCGTCGGCGACCAGCGCAGCCTCGCCGGGGCTGTAGCGGAAGTCGCCGTCGCGGGGGCGGGAGAGGAGATGGGCAGGGATCGGCGCAGCGGCTGCGCGCGCGACCAGCGAGCGGGGCGGGGTCAGCCCGCCGACCGACAGCGCGGCGCAGAGTTCGAGCCGGTCGGCACCGCCGGCGATGGCGGCGTCGATCCCGGCAAGCGTGTCGATGCAGATTTCGAGCATTGGGGCTCCAGGTCAGGGGTCGGGCAGCGTCATAGCCGCGGCTGGTGCGGAAGCCCAAGGGGTTGCGAAGCGGGTAGGAGTATCACGCCCGCCTAAGGGCAAATGCGCTACGCGCAATCTCGGGATGGTGGCACAGGACGCGTCATGGTCTTGCTTCCGGCTGGAGGCCTGGATGCTCGATACGCGCTGCGCTCGTTTTCTGGTTGTCGATGATTCGCGCATGATGCGCCGGATCGTGGCGAGCATGATCCACGACTTCGGCGTGGGGCAGGTGGACCAGGCCAGCGACGGCACGGAGGCGCTGGGCCTGCTCCGGCGGCATCATTACGACCTCGTCATCTCCGACTGGTGGATGGAGCCGATCAGCGGCTTCGAACTTCTGCTCGCGGTGCGCATGCATCCGTCGCTGGCGAAGATACCGTTCCTGATGATCACCGCCGAACGCGACTTTGGCGAAGTGCTCAACGCCAAGAGCGCGGGCGCCACCGACTATCTGCTGAAGCCGTTCACCGCCGAGACGCTCAACCGGAAACTCAGCCGCTTCGTGTCGGTCGATGCCGAGGACCTGCTCGCGCAGGTCGCCCTGGCGCGCCGTGCCGGGGTGAACCAGGACGTGGACGAGATGTTCTGAGTAGGGAGCGGCACGGCAGAGAAACCCTGGACCCCGGATTTCGCCGGGGAGCAGCTAAATTTTAGACGTCGCCCATCCCCGCCAGCTCCGCATCATGCGCGCCCAGCGTCACGAACTGGTCAAGCAGCCAAGACGCTGCCGGCCCCGGTGGCGTGTCGCGCCGCCAGATGCCCGAGAAGCGATAGGTGCCGCCGACATGGTCGGGCATCGCCAGCCGCACCAAGGTACCGGCCACCAGGTCCGGCTCGATCATCGGCAGCGGCATGTTGCCCCAGCCGATCCCCTCGCGCAGCAGCGCGTGCTTCGCGCCGAGGTCGGCGAGCCGCCAGGTCTTGGGGCTGGCGACCGAGAAATCCTGCCCCTCGGTGAAGCGCGAGCGGTCGGTCAGCACCAGCTGGGTGTAGTCGCGCCCGGCGCCCGGCAGGATCGCCTCCATCCGGCCGAGCGGATGGTCGGGCGCCGCCACCGGGACCATCGGCACCGATCCCGCGACCATGCTCTCGATCCCCTCGACGCCCGAGGAGAGTGGCCCCGAGATGCCGATCACCGCTTCCTGATCGAGTACCATCGCGGTCACCGCGCCCAGCGCCTCGACATGCAGGCGCAGCTGCACCGTGGGATATTCGCGGGCAAAGGCGCGCAGCACCTTGCCCAGCCGCTCGGCCGGCAGCATCACGTCCACCGCCAGGCTGATCTCCGCCTCCAACCCGTCGAGCAGCCCCTTCACCTTGGCGCGCAACCCGTCCATGCCGTGCGCGATGCTGCGCGCCTCGGCGAGCAGGGCGCGGCCGGCGACGGTGAGCTGCGGCTTGCGCGTGCCCTCGCGGTCGAACAGCGTGATGCCCAGCTGCGCCTCGAGATTGGCGATGCCATAGCTGATCACCGACACCGCCCGGTTGAGCTTGCGCCCGGCCCCCGCGAAGCTGCCGGTATCGACGATGGTCAGGAAGATGCGCAGCTGGTCATAGGTCGGCGTGCCCGGCGTATTCACTATTCAACTTTCTGGAACGTTTCGGCAGATTTTATCCCTCTGATCAAGAAAGTGGGCAAGTCCTAAATCCGTCTCCACAAGGGCGGCCGGAGCCGCTCCACAGGAGACACCCCATGATCGAACTTCGTCCCTTCGACAGCCTCGGCGGCGCCAATCATGGCTGGCTCGATGCCAAGCATCATTTCTCGTTTGCCGGCTATCACGATCCCGCCCGCATGCACTGGGGCAACCTCCGCGTGTGGAACGACGACACGATCGCACCGCAGACCGGCTTCCCGCCGCACCCGCACCGCGACATGGAGATCATCACCTATGTCCGCGAAGGCGCGATCACCCACCAGGACAATCTGGGCAACAAGGGCCGCACCGAAGCGGGTGACGTCCAGGTGATGAGCGCGGGCACCGGCATCCGCCACTCGGAGTACAACCTCGAGGAGGTGACCACCCGGATCTTCCAGATCTGGATCGTGCCGACCCGCGACGGCGAGGCCCCCAGCTGGGGCGCCAAGCCCTTCCCCAAGGGCGATCGCTCGGGCCATTTCGTCACGCTGGCTTCGGGATACGAGAACGACAATGACGCGCTGCCGATCCGCACCGATGCGCGGGTGGTCGGCGCCACGCTGAAGGCCGGCGAGACCGCCGAATATGCCCTAAGCGCGGACCGCAAGGCCTATCTCGTGCCCGCCAGCGGCGCGATCGAGATCGACGGCATCCGGGTCAATGCCCGGGACGGCGCTGCGATCCGCGACCTCGCCGTGCTAAAGGTCACCGCGATCGAGGACAGCGAGATCGTGATGGTCGACGCGGCCTGAACCGGAAGCGCGCGGCGTTCCCCACGCCGCGCGCTTTTCATCGGAAGGCGCTCGATTCGCTACCGTGACAGCGCTCCGAGCAACTCTGCTGTGCTGAGGATCGCATGGGCATAGGTCGGCCCGTTCAGCGCATGGGCGGCATGCATCATCTCCTCGGAGAAGGCCGCCGTCGCGTCGCGGACCAGGGTGACGTGATAGCCGATCTCCATCGCGTAGCGGCCGGTCGATTCGATGCAGGTATTGGCGAGCAGCCCGATCAGGATGACATGGCTTATGCCGTGCTGGCGCAGCTGCTGGTCGAGATCGGTGTTGGCGAAGCCGCTCTGCGCCCAATGCTCCTTGGCGATGACGTCGCCCGGCTGAGGGACGAAGTCCGGATGCCAGTCGCCGCCCCATTCGCCCCGGGCGAAGCTGTGGCGGCGCATGATCGCGCGCTGGGTGGGATTGGGATGCGCCCAATCCTCGTAATCGCCCGGTTCCCAGCGGCGATGCGGGGCGTAGAAGACCCGCATGCCGGCACCGCGCACCGTGTCGGCTATCGCCTTGAGGTTGGCGATCAGGCCGTTCGCCTCGGCAATCGCCTGGACGCGCGGCCAGACCTTCCCGCCTTCGGACAGGAAGTCGTTATAGGGATCGACCAGCAGCAGTCCGGTCGCGCCCTTAGGATAATCGGGAGTCATGCGATCGCTCCCTTCAGGCGGTGCGGCGCGCGAAGCGCTCGATGCTGGCGGCGAACAGCGGGGTCTCGCCCTGGTTGTGGGCGATCGACATGGGCTGGCGCTGTGCCCTGAACACTTCGAACGGGATGCCCTGCTTGTCGAGCAAGGTGAGCATCGCGTCGGTGGCGCGCGATCGGACATGGTTGGTGAACTCGCAGCGGCCGCTGTCGATCGCCTTCACGCTCAGCTCCCAATGGACATGGATGGTGGTGCGGCCGTTCGGCGTGAACACGTCCGACACCGACTCCAGGATCAGGTGATCCCTCTCGGCGCGCGTCTCAACATAATGCTGGACCATCAGGCTGCCGCCGATGATCTCGACATTGATCGACATGCGGGTGCCGTCGGGCGCGGTGGTGAAGCCGGCGGCGACATGGGCGGGCGAGCAGCCCTGATATTCGGCATCGGGCAGGGTGAAGGCCCAGGTCGGCAGGTCGATCTTCTCGATCGGCGCGTCGACGATTGCGGAGAAGCTCGAGCTCACGATCTCGTTGTCGGTCATGGAAAGATGCTCCGGTTGGGGATGGCCCGGGCAAGGTCGGCCTGGAGCTGGGTCGGAGCTATTGGACGATGGTGCCGATTGGACCTTGGTATCGGGTTTCGGGCTGGCACGTTGATCTTCGCCGCCGCGCGATATTAGCTGCGGCTATTGGCGACCCTAAGGTGATTGTGAGACAATGCTCCGGAATGGGGAGAAAGCCGCAGGATCAGACCAGCCGCGAGACGCTGGCCCGGGAAGCCGGGCCGGTGCGCCGCTGGCTGACCGGCTATTTCCGGCGCCGTGTCCGCGACGATGACGAGGTAGAGGACCTGGTGCAGGACGTCTTCACCCGGATCGTGGCGCGCGACAGCGAGGAGTCGGTCGGCCATCTCGGCGGCTATGTCCTGCGCACCGCGGCGAGCGTGCTGGCCGATCGCGCGCGCCGCCGCGCGGTGCGGCGGAGCGACCTGCACGTCGTGCTCGACAGCGATCGCATGGGCGACGACGAACTCGATCCCGAACGGGTGCTGAGCGGCAGGGAGGACCTGAACGCCGTCACCGCCGCGCTGCTCTCGCTGCCCGAGCGGACCCGCACCGTGTTCGTGCTGCGCAGGCTCGAGGGCCAGCGTCATGCCGAGATCGCCCGGCATCTCGGCATCTCGATCAGCGCGGTGGAGAAGCACATGGTCCGCGCGATGCGGCACCTGAGCGCGGAGATGGAGAAGCGCGATGGTGCATGAGGCGCTGACCCTGGAGCGGCTGCAGGCGATGCCGCTGGACGAAGCCGCCGCGCTGCTCGCGGTGCGCCGGGCCGAGGGACTGACGGCGCAGGAGGAGGGGTTGCTGGCCGACTGGCTGGCGGCGGACCCGGCGCATGCCCGGGCCTTCGGACTGGCCGAGCGCGGCTGGGATGCGTTTGACGCGAGCGCCGACGACGAGCTTCTGGCGGCGATGCGCGCGCATGCGCTGGCGCAGCGGCGGCAAGGCGGTCGCGGCTGGCCGCAGTTCGCTGCGGTGGCGGCCGCGGTGTTCCTGTTGGTCACGGCGGGGCTGTGGTGGATGCCGTCCTTCCTGCCGGGCGGAAGCGGGCCGGCGGTGCGGGAGCTTGCCTGGACGCGCTATGCGGCGCCGGACCGTCAGGTGCGCGACGTCACCCTGGCCGATGGCAGCGTGATGACCCTCGATGCGGGCAGCGTCGCCGAAGCGCGCTTCTCGGGCGATGGCCGCGCGATCCGGCTGGTGCGCGGGCGGGCGCTGTTCGAGGTCGCGCACGATCCGTCGCGGCCCTTCGGCGTGATGGCCGCCAGCCGCCGCGTGGTGGCGCTCGGCACGCGCTTCGTCGTCGACCTCGACGACGACATGCTCAAGGTGATGCTGATCCGCGGCAAGGTCGCGGTCGAGCCGATGGGCAAGGGCGATGCGGTGACGCTGAAGCCCGGCCAGCGCTTCACCGAGCACGACGGCGCGGTCTCGGTGACGATGGTGCCGGCCCCGGTGGAGACGCCGGCCTGGAGCCAGGGGCTGGTCGATCTCAACGACGTGCCGCTCGGCCAGGCGGTGGCGGAGATCAACCGCCATGCGGCCGTCCGTGTCGTCATCCGCGATCCCGCCGTCGCGGCGCTGCGGGTCTCGGGCCAGTTCCGTGCCGGCGAGCCGGAGCGCTTCGCCCGCACCGTCGCCGAGCTGCACGGGCTACGCGTGATCCGCCGCGTGGGCGAAATCGAGCTCGCGCGAAAATAATTCTCGGATCGAGGTGTGGGTTTCCGATTCCGCTGCGTCTTTGGCGGGAATTTCGGAAGGGCACCCCAATGACCGCCACGCTCGCTTCGTACGACAGCTGCCGCTTCGAGCGGCCGCTCTTCCTGGGCAGCGCCGGGATTCCGCTGGCGCGGGTGCGGCCGAACCCCGCCGCGAAGGACCCGCATGCGATCGCGCATATCGTGCACCACGACAGGGCCGCCGCGGCGCGGCTGGCCGAGCTGTGCCGCTCCACGGGGATCGAGGCGAGCATCCATGCCAGCGTCCACGCCTTTGCCGAGGCGGCGCTGCCCGACGCGCCGGCCTGCCTGCTCATCCATGTCCGCCATTTGCCCTCGACCGAGCTCGAGCTGCTAGCCCGGCGCGTGCTGCCCGAGGCGCTGCCGCCGGTGATCGTCGCCGCCGAGCGGGCCGATGTGCGCACCGCAGTGCTGGCGATGAAGGCTGGCGCGATCGAGTTTTTCGATGGGCCGCCGCGCGATCAGGACCTGCTCGACGTGATCGCCACCGCCATCGCGATGGACCGGGCGCGCCGCCGGCTGGCGGTGGACTGCACCGCGCTACGCACGGCCCATGCCCGGCTCACCGAGCGCGAGCGCCAGGTGATGGCGCTCGTCACCCAGGGCCTGCTCAACAAGCAGGTCGCTGGCGAGCTGGGGATCAGCGAGATCACGGTGAAGGCGCATCGCGGCGCGGTGATGCGCAAGATGGGCGTGCGCACGCTCGCCGACCTGGTGCGGATGGCAGATGCGCTAGCCTATCTCTCCGGCGACGGCGAGGCGCTCTAGAAGTTCGCGTTGAAGCCCAGTTCGAAACGGCGCCGGCGGGGATCGCCATAGGGGCTGTACATCGGGGTATTGCCCACAAACGCGTTCACGGCGTCATAGGGCGGCCTTTTGTCGAAGACGTTGACGATCCCCAGATCCAGGCTGAACGCATTGTCCTTGCCGATCCAGGGCAGGCTGAAGCGCCGGCTGGCGTAGAGATCGACATAGAGTTGCGCCGACACAAAATTCGATCCCTGCAGTCGTATGGTGCCGGTGGAGCAGCACAGATACTTGTCCGACATGGCGACCCGGTAGCGGCTGAGATACTGGACGTTCGCGCCGACAAGAGAGCGTCCGACCGTCCACTCGGCACCGCCATTCGCGCGCCAGCGCAACGGGCCGTTGCGATAGCCGGCAAGATGCTCGGCTACGTCGAACGGCTCGGTCCGCGTGGTACGAATCTGCCAGGTGCCGCTCGCATAGCTGCGCAGCGTTCCCTCGGCAAAGGGCAGGGTCCAGTCCAGCTTGGCATCGACCGATTCAACGTCGAGGGTGCCCGCGTTCATCACCCGGGAATCGATCATGGTGATGAGGCCGCCGGTATAGCCGAGCGCCCGGTCCGCATCGGTGAGCGGCAGCCGGGTGACGCGCTCGGGCCAGGCATCCTCATGAGCGAGGATGGTGGACGAGTATAGCTCGACCAGATCACCGGTCCTGCGGATGTGCGAATAGTCGAAGGACAGGCGCGGACCGCGCTCCGCTGCCGGATTTAGGACCATGCCGAGCGCCAGGGTATTGGCGCGGATCGCCTTGAGGTCGGGGTTTCCCGACAATTTGGACAGATAGTCGCCGGTATCACTGAGGTCCCAGCTATTGCTCCGTTTCGGATCGGCGAGGCTATAGCGCCCCGAAGTGTAGGAAAACTCGATGAGATAATTGAGCGGCGGCGGCTGTTGCCCGGTCGCATAGCTGCCGCGCAGCATCAGCCAGGGAAAGGGAAGGAATTTCGCGCCGGCAGTGAAGGCGAGCGCCTGGAATCGGACGCGCCGCCGCTCCGAGTCCAGTTCGTCCGGATCGGTGGAGAAGCGGAAGCGCTGGTCGTCGTAGCGCGCGGCGAGCTGCAGCTCGAGGCCCTTGAGCAAGGGCACCGGCGCGTCCGCCGCGATCAGGGGAGCATTGAGCTCCGCGTGCAGCGATCGGGTGTTGCTCGTCCGGGCGGCATAGTCGGAGTAGAGCGGTTCCGGGCCGTACAGGTCGGCGAGATACTCGATGCTGAACCCGGGGACCTTCTCGATCCGGTTCTGGGCGAGAAGGGTCAGCGTCGTCGGTCCGGCGGTCATCCGCCAGACCGGGCCGGCCAGCCGCAGCGACTGCTCGCGATAGCGATTGTGCGACCGCTGCGTCGCCGCAGAGCTGCGCGTGAGCGTGGCAAGGTCGCGCTGCAGCGTGTCCCAGTCGCCAAAGGGATTGAAGCCGATATCGTCCTCGATCCCCAGCAGAGGGAAATAGCCTTTCGTCCCGCCTTTCGCCTTGTAGCGGACCGATCCGAAGGTCGCCTCCGCAGTGGCGCTCCAGCGGAAGGACAGGGGCACGATCAGGCCCGCCGTGTAGCGATCACTCGCCATGTTGACCCGGTATTGCTGCGGCGAGGCCGGGCCTGGGAAGGTCACCGCGATATAATTTTCGAACGGGTTGTTCGGGGCGTCCGGTGAGAACATCACCTGGCCATCGGAGGTCTCGCCGTCGAACCGTCCCTGGTTGCGGAGCAGGAGCACGTCGAGATACGCCTCGATTCCGCCGACGAAGCGGTGGCGAAGGTTGAAGAGCGCCGAGGTGGTGGCCGGCGTCGATCCGAGGTCGCTGGCATTGCGCTCGTCCGACAGGGTGAGATCGGTCTTGCCCGAAGCCTGCATGAGCGCGGCGACCATGTCCGCGGTGCTTCCCGAGAAGCCGCGCGGCAGATAGGTGGTGCTGGCAATGGTAGCGCCGCCATATTCGGGCTTGAAGGTCAGGGGCTCGTCGCTGAACAGCCGGGATATGTTGATCGCGTTGCTGTAGAGGCGGGTTCCGCTTCCGGAGAATTCGTCGGGCAGTATCGCGTTGACGAACTTCCGGGCTTCCAGCGCATAGTTGCGCTGGCCGTCGAGCAGCGCCTGTTCCCGGCGATGCGCGACATAGATGCTGACATTGGTGTCGCCCTGGTCCGGCGAGAAGCCGAAGCCACCCTCGAGGTTGAACCGGCGGGCATCGCCCCGGGTGCTGATCCCGGCGGTACCGTGGAGCTCGAGGCCGTGCAGGTCGCGTCGCAGCACGATGTTCACCACGCCACCCAGCGCGCCGAAGCCATAGATGCCGCCGGCCGTGCCGGTGAGCGTCTCGACCCGCTCGATCGCGTGGAACGGAATGGCGTTAAGGTCGGGCTGGGTGAAGCCCAGCGAGCTTTCCGGAATGCCGGGCAGGCGGCGGCCATCGACCAGGATCAGCGTCTGGTCCGTGCCCAGGCCGCGCAGGTCGATCTGCGAATTGGTCGCGCCCGTCTGGCCAAAGCTGTTCGGGAACATCTGCGTGTTGGCGCTGACCCGGTTGCGAAAATATTGCTCGAGATCGTTGCGGTGCGCGTTGACGATCTGGGGGCGTGTCGAAACCTGATAGGGCTGGACGTCGTTCTCGCGGCGGCGGATGTCGAGATTCTGGGTCTTGCGGCCGACCACCAGGATCTCGGGTTCGGCAAGTTCCTCGGACGGCGCGGCTTCGGGCAGGGTGGGGCGCTCGACGACCCAGGCACCGGTGGCGGCGCGGCGATGGACGAGGTCGGTCCGGCCGAGCAGCGAACGCAGCGCGGCGTCGATCGTCATCCGGCCCTTGAGCCGCGGCGCGCGCAAGCCGCGCAGCGTGGCGCGGTCGAACAGCAGCTCGATCCCGGTCTGGCGGGCGAGGTCCTTCAGCGCGCCGTCGAGCGGACCGCTGAGGATGTCGACCGGAAAGGCATAGCCCTCCCCGGGCGCTGGCGCGGGCGCTTCGAGACCAGGCGGTGTTAACGCAAACACGGATAGCGCGACGGATGCCAGCATGCCCGATCCCCAAGAGCAGCGGTCTCATCCGGCACATAGTGTAGAGAGGTGGTTTTAGTCCATATCGGAGCAAACCAACATGGGTCAGGCTGTTTCCGCCCGGGCGCGGGAGAGGGCGGTGGCCCACCAGTGCAGTTCGTCGAGCATCGTCGCGGTATTGGGCGCGAGATAAGTGAACTCTTCGAGCGGCTTGCCCTGCTGCCAGGCCGAGAGGAAGTCGGCGCCCTGCAGGTGCACGCCATTGCGGGTGGGCGCCATCTGGAGCTCGACGCAGATCAGCCGCAGCTGCTCCACCGCCCGCGCGCCGCCGACGCTGCCATAGCCGAGAAAGGCAGCCGGCTTCCGGTTCCATTCGGGATAGGCATAGTCGAGCGCGTTCTTGAGCACCGCGGGAATGCTCCGGTTATATTCGGCGGTGACGAAGATATAGCCGTCATACCCGGCGACCTTGCGCTGCCAGGCCTGGGCGATTTCGTCGTGCGAGGGCACCCAGGCATTGGAGGCGGCCTCGTCGAAGAAGGGCATCGGATAATCGCGCAGGTCGAGCAGCTCGACATCCATGTCGCCGCGCGCCCCGGCATTATCGAGAAGCCAGCGCGCCGGGATGTCGGCGAAGCGCGTGGCGCGCGTGGTGCTCAGGATGATGGCGATGCGGGGCTGGGTCATCGGGCTGGCTCCTTGGTGGGTCAGGCGAGGGCGAAGTCGGACAGGTCGATCGAGACCATGACCGGATCGAGGATCGGCGCACCGTCCTCGCCGCGGCGATACGCACGGCGTCGGGTGGGAAAGCGAAAGCCGGAAACCTCGACGAAGTCCGAGACGAGGTGCGCACCCGCGAAACCGCCGGCGACATCGACATGATAGTCGTGCCGGGCAAGCAGGCCGTCCGGGCCGAAATAGAAGTCCTGCTGCGTGCTGTGCGTGGCGATCCGCGCGGGAAAGGTGGCGCGCAGCCCGCGCCAGGTCTCGCCGCCCGCCTCGATCGGGGCGATGTCCTCGATCCCGACATCGGGCTCGGCGAGCAGGAAGGGCGTGGTGAGATAGGTCCACAGCGCATAGCCGTTGAAATAGGCCCGGTGGAGCGGGTCCCAGGGCGTGGTGATCGCATGGCCGGCAAAGGCGGAGCGGGGATCGGCACGCTCGGCGACCACCCGGTCGCTGCTGTCGCAGATCGCGATCCGATCGGGATGGAACACACTCCGCCAGTCGGGATCGCCGAACGGGGCGAGCGTCGCCCATTCATGATCGAGTGTCACGGTGATCCGGCGCGGATCGCTGTCCTGCACCAGCCCCTTCATCCCCCAGAAGGCGCCGCCTGTAACGATCGTGGCGGAGAGCGTCTGGTAGCGGCGCCAGCGCTCGAGGCCGCCATGCACGGCAAGGGCTTCGGTGAGGAGACTGTGCATCGATCGGGTTCCTGGGGGCGGCGGAAGGCATTCCGGCGCCCCCCGATCTGGCAGCTCGACCCCGCCGGATTCCATTGGACCATGGTATTGGCGACACCATCGGACAATGGCGGGCGAACCGGCCCCGCCGATATCCGGAGGACCTTCCAGCAGACGAGGTCTTCCCCATGGAGCATGAGCAGAAAGTCGCCATCGTCACCGGTGCGTCGCAGGGCATCGGGGGGGGGCTGGTCGTGGCGTTCCTGGCGCGCGGCTACCGCGTCGTCGCCACCTCGCGCACGATCCGGCCGTCCGGTGATCCCGCGCTGCTGAGCGTGGCGGGCGACATCGGCGATCCGGAGACCGGGCCACGCGTAGTCGCCGAGGCGCTGGCGCGCTTCGGGCGGGTGGACACACTGGTCAACAATGCCGGCATCTTCGTCGCTAAGCCCTTCACCGACTATACCGCCGAGGACTATGCCCGGGTGGTCGCGACCAACCTGACCGGCTTCCACTTCACCACCCAGGCGGCGGTCGCGGCGATGGCGAAGCGGGGCGGCGGGCATGTCGTCAGCATCACCACCAGCCTGGTCCGCGCGCCGAGCTCCAGGGTGCCGTCGGTGCTCGCCTCGCTGAGCAAGGGCGGGATCGACGCGGCGACGCGCAGCCTGGCGATCGAATATGCCAAACGCGGCATCCGGGTGAACGCAGTCTCGCCGGGCGTGATCCGCACCCCGATGCACGCGCCCGAGACGCATGACGCGCTTGCCGCGCTCCACCCGGTCGGGCGGATGGGCGACATCGCCGACATCATCGGCGCGGTGCTCTATCTGGAGGATGCTGGCTTCGTCACCGGCGAGACGCTCCATGTCGATGGCGGCCAGGCGGCCGGGGCCTGAGGGGGAGGTACGCCATGCCGATCGTGACCGTGCAACTCACCCGCGAAGGCTCCGCCCCGGACACCGACCGCCTCACGCCTGAGGAGAAGGCGGCGATCCACAAGGGTATGAGCCAGGTGCTGCTCGACGTGCTGGGCAAGCCGCTCGAATGGACCTGGGTGGTGATCGAGGAAGTCGATGTCGAGAATTGGGGCTGGGGCGGGCTGCCCGTGCTCGAATATCGCGCGAAACTGGTGGGGAAGGGCTAAGGCGCGGGCATGACTCTGCCCTTCCGCCCGGCCGGCACCGCCTATCGTTTCGCCACGGTGGCGGGGCTGCGGCTCTTCTACCGTGAAGCGGGGCCGCCCGACGCGCCGGTGATCCTGATGCTGCACGGCTATCCGTCCTCCTCGCGGATGTGGGAGCGGCTGATCCCGCTGCTTGCCGACCGCTACCGGCTGGTCGCGCCCGACTATCCGGGCTTTGGGCACAGCGATGCGCCTTCGCCCGACGCATTCGCCTATACCTTCGACCGGCTTGCCGAGATGGTCGAGGGGCTGGTCGATGTGCTGGGGATCGAGCACTACGCGCTGCTCCAGCAGGATTATGGCGGGCCGATCGGCATGCGGCTGGCGGTGCGGCGGCCGGAGCGGGTGCATGCGATCCTCGTCCAGAACGCGGTGGCGCATGAGGAAGGGCTGGGGCCGCTCTGGGAATCCCGCCGAGCCTATTGGCGCGACCGGCCGGCGCATGAGGAAGCGGTGATCGGCGCCTTCACCTCGCTCGAGGGCGCGCGACAGCGGCATCTCGGCACCAGTCCGTCACCCGAGCGCTACGATCCCGACAGCTGGACCGACGAGGCGGCGTTCCTCGCCCGGCCGGGTCAGCGGCGGATACAGGCCGACCTGTTCTACGATTACCGTTCCAATGTCGCGTCCTACCCGACATGGCAGGCCTGGCTGCGTGCGCACCGGCCGCCTTTGCTCGTGCTGTGGGGGCGCTACGACCCGTCCTTCGCCGTCGCCGGCGCCTATGCCTATCTGCGCGACGTGCCCGATGCGGAGGTGCACATCCTCGATGCGGGCCATTTCGCGCTCGACGAGAAGCTCGAAGACTGCGCGGTGCTGATCCGCGAATTCCTTGCACGGAGGCTGAGATGATCCGCACACGACCCCTATTCACGCTCGAGGTGGCGGTGGACGGACTCCATCTCGCCGGCGGCCCGCCGGGTGCCGAGCGGCGGATCGGGGACCTGCCCTCGGGACGCTTCATCGGCGAGCGGTTGTCGGGCGTTGTGTTGCCGGGCGGCACCGACTGGCAGACCCTGCGCGGCGACGGCGCGGTGCTGCTCGATGCGCGGGTGGTGCTGCGGACCGACGACGATGCGCTGATCGCGATGACCTATGCCGGCATCCGCCACGGCCCGCCCGAAGTGCTCGCCGCGATCGCGCGGGGCGAAGACGTCGATCCGGCCTCCTATTATTTCCGTATCACCGCCAGCTTCGCGACCTCGGCGCCGCGCTACGAATGGCTGAACCGCATCGTTGCGATCGGAACCGGCCACCGCCGCGTGGCGGGACCGGTCTATGAGGTGTTCGAGATCGTTTAGGTATTCGCCTCATCCCTATCGGGGAGGGCGGGAGCGCCTCTGGGGATCGGCGCTCCCGCAGCTTCCGGTGCTGGGCTCAGCGGATAGGCCGGAAGCTTTCGCGCAGTTCCTCGGTAAAGGCCTTGGGCTGTTCCCAGGCGGCGAAATGCCCGCCCTTGGGCATGCGCTTGTAGTGGATCAGCTTGGGATATGCGCGCTCGGTCCAGCTCTTCGGAGCGGTGTAGATTTCGTCCGGGAAGGCGCTCACTGCGGTTGGCAGCGGCACGTGCTTGGGCGCGAAGAAGGCGAGCTTGCTCTCCCAATAGAGCCGCGCCGAGGAGACCGCGGTGTTGGTCAGCCAATAGAGCGTGACATTGTCGAGAATGTCGTCGCGGGTGAGACCCTCGGTCGCGCCGTCGAACACGCGGGCGATCAGGTCGTAGCTGCGCGCATCATGGTCGAGCATCCAGGCGGCGAGGCCGACGGGCGAGTCTTCGATAGCGTAGAGCGTCTGCGGGCGGTTGCCCATTTCCTGGGCATAGGCGAGGCCGTGCTTGTAGAAGAAGTCGAGCTGGTCCCAGGCATAGGTTTCGTCGGCCGACAGGTTGGCGGGCTTTTTGCCCGAAGCGAGCGCGGCGGCGATCTCGTCGGGAATGGTCGCGGGCATGTTGGTGTGGATGCCGAGCAGGCCCGGCGGTGTGAGCAGTGCCAGCTGCTCGGTCACCGCATTGCCCCAGTCCCCGCCCTGCGCGACGTAGCGGGTGTAGCCGAGACGCTGCATCAGCACGGCCCAAGCCTTGGCGATGCGGATCGGATCCCAGCCGAGCACGGTCGGCTTGCCCGAGAAGCCATGGCCGGGGAGCGAGGGGATCACCACGTCGAACGCGTCCGCCGCCGTGCCGCCGAATGCGGTCGGATCGGTGAGCGGGCCGATGATCTTCATCTGCTCGATGATCGAGCCCGGCCAGCCATGGGTGACGATCACCGGCAGCGCGCCCGCGTGCTTCGACTTCACATGGATGAAGTGGATGTCTACGCCGTCGATGCGGGTGACGAACTGGGGCAGCTTGTCGAGCCGTGCCTCGAGCTTGCGCCAGTCATGGCTGGTCGCCCAGTAACGCGCGAGCTTCTCGATCGTAGCGAGCTGCACGCCCTGCGTGGTGTCGGTCACGACTTCCTTGCTCGGCCATCTGGTCGCCAGGACGCGGCGCCTGAGATCGGCGAGTTCCTCATCCTTCGCCCGGTAATGGAAGGGACGGATGCTGGTGTCGTCGTCCGAGCCGGCCGGTGCGACGGTGCCGATCAGCGCGGCGCCGGCCAGCGGCGCGGTAGAGACGCTGGATGCGGTCCTGGCGGTGGAAAGCGTCGCAGTCGCGACCGGGGCGGGGGCCTGGGCAGCATGTGCGGCGAGCGGCATCACTGCACCGGCGGCGCCCACCGCGGCGGAAGTGAGCAGAAACTGGCGGCGGCCGAGCGAAGAACGGGATTCAGGCATGATCATGCTCCACTGGTTGCTGGAGCCTGCCAGGAGTCCCCGCACAGCCTCCCGAAATGTCAGGGTGCGGACAGGAAGAAGGAGAGTGCCCGCGGCCCGGACTATGGGTCCGCCGGCGCTGGCGCGGCTATTGCACCATGGTCTCCCATATACCTTCGTATCGCGCCGCCCGCGCGCCTAGCCGATTGCCCGCGTGCTGGACCGGATGACGAGTTCGTGGGGCAGGGTGATCTGGCTCACCAGACTTTCGCCGCCGCGCAAAATGTTCACGAGGAGCTCGACTGCCTGGTGCCCGATGCGCCCCTTGGGCTGGGCGATGGTGGTGAGGCCGGGCTGGAAGAAGCGGGCGAGCGGCAGGTCATCGAAGCCGATGACCGAAATATCGTCCGGGCAGCTGAGGCCTGCCTGGCGGATTGCGCTGATCGCGCCCATCGCCATTTCGTCGCTGAAGCAGAACAGCCCGGTCACGCCCTGTGCGATCAGATCCGGGACATGGCCGGCGGCGGACTGGGCGGAATAGTCGCCGACACGGACCTGCAGCCGGTCGCGCAGGCCATGGCGCTCGGCCGCCTGGATCGCACCGGCGAGGCGGTCGCGGCTGATCGGGCTGACATGCGGGCCGGTGACGAGGCCGATGTCGCGGTGCCCGAGCCTGACGAGATGCTCGAGCGCGTCGCAGCCGGCAGCGGCATTGTCGATATGCACGCTCGGCACGCCGATGTCGGGGCTGTACTCGCAGCCATTGACCACCGGGGCACGGGCGCCCTGCTTCGAGATCATGGGACGCAGATTGTCCGGCAGGCGATGCCCGAGGAAGACCAGCCCGTCGACCTCGCGGCTGGAGAGCATGTCGGCATACTGGTCCTCGATCGAAGGATCGTGCCGCGTGTCGCCGACGACGACCGCATAGCCGGCATCGCGCGCCGCTTCCTCTGCGCCGCGAATCACGCTGGCGAAGAAGGGATTCGAAATGTCGGGGACGGTGACGAGGATCTTGGCGGCGCGGAGCGTTCGGAGCGTTCGGGCGGCGACATTGGGCTTGTAGCCCAACGAATCGACGACCTCGAGCACGCGCAGGCGCGTCGTCTCCGAGACCCGATCCGGATGGCTCAGGACGCGTGAAACCGTGGCTGTGGAGACGCCCGCCATCGCGGCGACCTGGATGATCGTCGGCATCGGCCCTTCATGCCGCTTGTTCGCTCCATTTGTCGATACGCAACAATGTAATCCTTTACATCCATATTTATCCGACCTAGCCTGAGTCCCGGCAAGCAGGAAAACTGCAGCGGAAAAGGGAGAGGGGCTTCATGGCCACTTTGGGCAAGGATGCGCTCGCGGCATCGCAGCGTCCGGTATCGGGAATGCTCATGGGACGCCTCAGCGCGCTCATGTTCATGCAGTTCTTCGTCTGGGGCGCGTGGAACGTCACGCTCGGTCTGGTCATGCAGACCGTCGGCATCGGCAGCCTGATCGCAAACGCATTCTCGGTCGGCCCGATCGCCTCGATCGCCGGTTCCTTCCTGCTCGGCATGGCGGCGACCCGCTATCTGAGCCCCAAGGCGCTGATGGTGATCCTGCACCTGGTCGGCGGCGCGATCCTGCTGGTGATGCCGGCGCTGGTGACGCCCGAGAATGGCACCACCTTCGTCTGGGTCCTGCTCGGCTACATGATCCTCTACATGCCGACAGTCGGCCTGGCGAACACGATCGCGCTGAAGAGCTTTGGCGAGCGGACCGACCGCTTCCCCTTCGTCCGCGCATTCGGCACGCTGGGCTGGATCGTCGCGGGCCTGATCATCGGCTGGGTCGGCCTGTCGGCGAGCCCGGAGATCTTCCGCGTCGCCGCAATCGTCTCGATCGCGCTCGGCCTCTACAGCCTGACCCTTCCCAATGTCGCGCCCGACGCGCCACGCGACGAGAGCCTGGTCCGCCAGGTGCTGTGCGTCGAGGCGTTCGGCCTGATGCGGCAGCGCTCCTATCTGATCTTCATCCTGGCAGCGACGCTGATCTCGGTCCCGCTGGCGATGTACTATGCCTATGCCTCGGCCTATCTCGGCGTGGCGGGCATCGAGAATGTCAGCGGCACCATGGCGATCGGGCAGATGTCCGAGCTGCTGTTCATGTTCTCCATGCCCTGGCTGTACCGCCGCTTCGGGGTGAAGCCGCTGCTGCTGGTCGGCATGATCGCCTGGGCGCTACGCTATGCGCTGTTCGCGATCGGCGACGGCGGGAGCTCGCTCTGGGCGATCTATCTCGGCGTGGCGCTGCACGGCGTGTGCTACGACTTCTTCTTCGTCGCCGGCGCGATCTATACCGGCACCATCGCCTCGCCCAAGGGCGTCAACGCCCAGGCGCAGGGGATGCTGACCCTGTTCACCTATGGCGTCGGCATGCTGCTCGGCTCGCAGATCGGCGGGCTGCTCTATGCGCAGCTGCCCCAGGCCTCGACCATCGCTGACTGGCACCAGATGTGGTGGTACCCAGCGATTGCCGCCGCGGTCATCGCGATCCTGTTCCAGCTCCTCTTCCGCGATGACAGCCGGACGGAGGCCGCGGCATGAAGGCGATGAAGGGGCCCGCGATCTTCCTCGCTCAGTTCCTGGGCGACACCGCGCCGTTCGACACGCTCGACGGGCTGGCGAAATGGGCCGGCGAGCTCGGCTATGTCGGCGTGCAGATCCCCTGCGATCCGCGGCTGATCGACCTGAAGCTCGCAGCCGAGAGCAAGGCCTATTGCGACGACCTGCGCGGCAGGCTCGCCAAGTTCGGCGTCGAGCCGACCGAGCTCTCGACGCACCTGCAGGGCCAACTCGTCGCAGTGCATCCGGCCTATGACCAGCTGTTCGACGGCTTCGCCCCGGCCGAGCTGCACGGCAAGCCGGCCCAGCGCCAGGCCTGGGCGGTGGAGCAGGTCAAGCTCGCCGCACGCGCAAGCGCAAACCTCGGGCTGAACGCGCATGCGACCTTCTCGGGCGCGCTGGCCTGGCCCTATGTCTATCCCTGGCCACAGCGGCCGGCGGGGTTGGTCGAGGAGGCGTTCGCCGAGCTCGCGCGCCGCTGGATCCCGATCCTCGACGTGTTCGAGGAAGCGGGCGTCGACTGCGCCTATGAGATCCATCCGGGCGAGGACATCCATGACGGCGCGACCTGGGAACGGTTCCTCGAGGCGGTGGGCAACCACCCCCGCGCACGCATCCTGTTCGACCCGTCACACTATGTGCTGCAGCAGCTCGACTATCTCGACTTCATCGACCGCTATCATGACCGGATCTCGTGCTTCCACGTCAAGGATGCCGAGTTCAACCCGACCGGGCGGACCGGCGTCTATGGCGGTTATGAGAGCTGGGTGAACCGCGCCGGGCGCTTCCGCTCGCTGGGCGACGGCCAGGTCGATTTCGTCGGCATCTTCAGCAAGCTGGCGCAATATGGCTATGGCGGCTGGGCGGTGCTCGAATGGGAGTGCGCGCTCAAGCGGTCCGAGGACGGTGCCCGCGAAGGCGCACCCTTCATCCGCGATCACATCATCCGCGTGACAGAACGCCCCTTTGACGACTTCGCCGCGAGCGGCGTCGATCGGGCGGCGATCCGCGCGCTGCTGGGGCTTTCGCCGCAGCAGGACTGAACTCGAACTCGTCGGTTTAGGGAATAGGCGTTCCATGGTTCGACACGCGCTTCGGCTCGGCATGGTTGGCGGTGGGGAGGGTGCCTTTATCGGCGCGGTCCACCGCATGGCCGCGGCGCTGGACGGCGACTGGCGGCTGGCGGCCGGGGCGTTCAGCACCGATACGGGCCGCAACCAGCGGACCGGCGAGGCGCTCGGCCTGGCGCCGCAGCGCGTCTATGCCTCACTCGATGCGATGATCGCCGGCGAACGGGACCTGCCCGAGAGCGAGCGCATCGATGCGCTGGCGATCGTGACCCCCAACCATCTCCACGCGCCAATGGCGATCGCCGCGCTGAATGCCGGCTTCCACGTTTTCTGCGAAAAGCCGATGGCGATGAGCGTCGCCGAGGCTCAGGCGATCGCCGAGGCGGCGCGGGCGAGCGGCAAGCATTTCGCGCTCGCCTTCACCTATAGCGGCTATCCGCTGGTCGAGGAGGCACGGGCGCGGATCGCGCGCGGCGACCTGGGCGCGATCCGGCTGGTCCAGGTCGAGTATCTCCAGGGTTGGCTCAGCCTGCCGATCGACAAGGGCGGCAACAAGCAGGCCGAATGGCGCACCGATCCGGCGCGTGCCGGGATCGGCGGGTGCCTCGGCGATATCGGAACGCACGCCTTCCAGCTTGCGGAGCATGTCTCCGGGCTGCAGGTGGACTCGGTATCCGCCGAACTGACCACCCATGTGCCGGGCCGCCGGCTCGACGACGATGTCAGCGCGCTGCTGCGCTTCGCCGGTGGTGCGCGCGGCGTGCTCAAGGCCAGCCAGGTCGCGGCGGGCGAGGAGAATGGGCTCAAGCTGCGCGTGCATGGCGAGCTTGGCGGCCTCGAATGGGCGCAGATGGAGCCCAACACGCTCATCCTGCGCTGGCTCGACCGGCCGGCCGAGATACTGCGTGCCGGCGGGCCGGGGCTTCAGGACAGCGCGGCAAGGCTTCAGCGCACCCCGTCGGGCCATCCCGAAGGCTATATCGAGGCCTTTGCCAACCTCTATCGTGCCTTTGCCGCGGCGATCCGCGGCGGTGGCGACCGCTGGTTTCCCGGCGTCGCCGATGGACTTCGAACCATGCGTTTCATCGAGGCCGTCGCCGCCAATGCGGCGTCGGACGCGAAATGGACAATGATTGATCCGGGAGAGAAAGAATGAGGCTTCTCGTGTGCCTGGGCGCGTTGAGCGTCGCCGCGGCGGCGCAGCTCTTCGCCAGCGTACCCACCGTCGCGCAGACCGCGGCCCCCACGCCGCCGCCGGCGTTCAACGCCTGCCGCGCCTGCCATACCGTCGACAAGGGCGGCAAGAACGGCGTCGGACCCAACCTCTACGGCGTGGTCGGGCGGACGGCCGGTACGACGCCGGGCTTCAACTACTCGCCGGCGATGAAGGCCTCGAAGCTGCGCTGGGACGAGGCGACGCTCAACGAGTATCTCGCTGCGCCGGGCAAGAAGGTACCCGGGTCGCGCATGCCGATCGGCATGCCCGATCCGGCCAAGCGCGCCGCGATCATCGCCTATCTCAAGGCGGGAAGCGGCAAGTGACCGGCGCGGTCACGCGCAGGACGGTGCTCGCCGCGGGCGCGGCGGGTGCTGCCTCCTCGGCGATGGCGATGACCGGGAGCTCGAGCAAGCAGGGCTCGAACGCCGCGCGCTTCTCGCTCGGCTATGCCCCGCACGAGGGCAGCTTCGCCAGCCGCGGCGGCCTGTTCGAGCAGATCGCCTATGCCGCCGACCAGGGCTTCACCGCCTGGGAGGACAATGAGGCGCGCAGCCGCCCGGTGGCCGAGCAGGAGAAGATGGCCAAGGCCTTCGCCCAGCACGGCATGAAGATGGGCGTGTTCGTCGCCAGCATGCCGAAATGGGCGCAGTCGCGGCCGCTGCTCGGCGCCAATGACGACGCCGATCGCGAGGCGTTCCTCGCCGACATCCGCACCTCGATCGATGTCGCCAAGCGGCTCAACGCCACGCGGATGACGGTGGTGACCGGGTTCCTCGACCAGAAGGTGCCGCTCGACATCCAGACCGCGCGCGTCATCGACGTGATGCGCAAGGCCGGCGACATCGTCGCGCCGCACGGCATCGCGATGGTGATGGAACCGCTGAACACGCGGACCAACCATCCGGGCGTGTACATGCAGACGATTGCGCAGGGCTTCGCGGTGGCGCGCGGGGTGAACAGCCCGGCGGTGAAGATCCTGGCCGATCTCTATCACGAGCAGATCCAGTCGGGGAACCTGATCCCCGCGCTGGAGATGTGCTGGAGCGAGGTCGGCTATATCCAGTTCGGCGACAATCCGGGCCGCAACGAGCCGGGAACCGGCGAGGTCAACTATGCCGCGATCGTCCGCTGGCTCCGCGCGCGGCGCTATGACGGCGTGATCGGCATGGAGCATGGCAATTCGGTGAAGGGCCGCGCCGGCGAGGATCGCCTGATCGCCGCCTATCGCAAGATCGATTCACAGGGAGAGGGACTATGACGCGCATGCGCATGGCGGGCTACGCTGCCGCCGGCCTGATCGCGGTTACGGGGGCGCTGGCCTGCGCGCAGGACGCGCAGGAGAAGCCGGGCTTCAAGGACACGCCGCAGCTGCCCGGCGGCAAGTGGCTGGTCCATGATGCCGACCGGCCCGCGCCGACGGTGGCCACGCCGGCCGCGGCACCCGGGGGCGCGCCTTCCGACGCGATCGTGCTCGCGCCTGGCGCCTGGCAGGCCGAGACCGCGCCCTGGCAGGTGACGGGCGGCGTGATGACGGTGCCGGCGCGGGCGCAGGGCGGCAAGGAGAGCAACCTCGTCTCGAAGCAGAGCTTCGGCGACGTCCAGCTCCACCTCGAGTTCCGCTCGCCCAATCCGCCCAAGGGAACCTCGCAGGACCGCGGCAACAGCGGCGTCTGGTTCATGCAGCGCTATGAGGTGCAGGTCCTCGACGGCTATCAGAACCCGACCTATGCCGACGGCACGGTCGGCGCGGTCTATGGCTGGAAGCCGCCGCTGGTGAACGCCGCGCGCAAGCCCGGCGAATGGCAGAGCTACGACATCGTGTTCGAGCGGCCGCGTTTCGCGGCGGACGGCAAGCTGGTGCGGCCCGCCTATGTCACGGCCTTCCTCAACGGCGTGCTGGTGCAGAACCACCAGGCGCTGCTCGGCACGACGATCTACCGCAAGGTCGCCAGCTACCAGGCGCATGGCGATGCGGCACCGCTGCAGCTCCAGGACCATGGCTCGTCGGTCTCGTTCCGCAACATCTGGGTGCGCCCGCTGCCCGAGGCGGCGATCGCGCAGGACCTTCCGGGAGACGCCAAGTGATCGATCGCAGAACTGCGCTTGCCGGCGTCGTCGGCATGTTCGGCGCGGCGGCCTTCGCCCCGCTCGCCCGTGCCGCCCAGGCGGGCAAGGCATCGGGCATTCCGGTGATCAGCGAGGGGCCGCCGAGCGTGGCGGTGTTCAACCCGGCCCAGCGCGCGCTGATGACCGCGCTCAGCGAACGTGTCCTGCCGACCACCGACACGCCGGGCGCGATCGCCGCGGGCGTGCCGGCCTTCATCGAGAAGATGCTGGCCGACTGGGCGCGGCCGACGGACCGGGTGCCGATCCTCGCCGGGCTCGATGCGATCGAGGCGCGGAGCCAGCAAGACTATAAGGTGTCCGCCGCGCAGGCGACGCCGGAGCAGCAGGACGCACTGCTCACCCTCGCGATGAACGGCCAGCTGCCCTCGGACGGCGTGTTCTTCGAGGCGTTCCGCCAGCTCGTCCTCGCCGGCTACTACACGTCCGAGATCGGCATCACGCAGGAGCGCGAATATCTGCCGGTGCCGGGCGAGTATAACGGCGAGTTCCTCTATTCCCAGGTCAACAAGGTGTATTCCGCATGATGATCAGCCGTAGAAACCTGCTCGCGGGCGCGGGCGGCGTCGCCGCGCTTTCCCTTGCCGACCTGGCGATCGCGCCGGCCTTCGCCGCGCAGCTCGGGGCGATCGGCATCCAGCTCTACACGGTCCGCGACATCTTCCAGAAGGACCCGGTCGGCACGCTCGAGCAGATCGCGCGGATCGGCTATCGCGAGGTCGAGTTCGGCGGGGGCGGCTATGACGCCATGGACCCTGCGCTGCTGCGCAAGACGATGGACCGGCTCGGCCTCAAGTCGCCGTCGCTGCACATCGGCTATGACGCGCTGCTCGGCCAGTTCGACAAGTCGGTGACGATGGCGAAGACGCTCGGCGCCGATACGGTGGTGCTGCCGTACATGACCGACGAGCATCGCACCGAGCAGGGCTGGAGCGCGGCGCTGCCGAATTTCAACCGCTTTGCCAAGGATTTGAAGAAGGCCGGGCTCGGCTTCGCTTATCACAACCATGATTTCGAGTTCACGATCAAACCGGGCGGCGTCAGCCTGTACGAGCGGTTCCTCAAGGAGACCGATCCCGCGCTGGTGAAGGTCGAGCTCGATCTCTACTGGGCGGCGCATGCCGGCGAGGATCCCGGCGCGTGGATCGATCGCCTGTCGAAGCGGCTCTACGCCTATCACGTCAAGGACATGCGTGCCGATCGCAGCATGGCCGCGGTGGGGCAGGGGACGATCGATTTCGCGGCGCTGTTCAAGCGCAAGGGCAGTGCGGGCGTCCGCCACTTCTATGTCGAGAACGACCAGGCGCCCGCGCCCTACATTCCCGACATCACCACCAGCTTCCAGACGCTGCGCGCACTGCGTTTCTGATCAGTTTTCGGGAGGGAAGAACATGGCTTCGACCAACAGGTTCGATGCGATCGTCATCGGCTCCGGCGTAAGCGGCGGGTTCGCCGCCAAGGAGCTCACCGAAAAGGGCCTGCGCGTCCTCATGCTCGACCGGGGCGTGATGGTCGAGCATGGCGAGGGCTACACCTATGACGGCAAGCCCGCCTACGAGATCCCGGCGCGCAACATGATGCCGGCGGGCCTGCGCGAGAGCGACTATTTCATCGCCAAGCATGGCTATGTCCAGCCGAGCAACCGGGCCTTCTACAATGACGACCGGCTGAACCCCTATGCCTTTGACGAAGGCAGCAAATTCTACTGGATCCGCCCCGGTGCGGTCGGCGGCAAGTCGCTGATCTGGGGGCGGTGGAGCTTCCGCTGGAGCCCGGCCGATTTCGAGGCGAACAAGCGCGACGGCATCGATGGCGACTGGCCGATCCGCTATGACGACCTCGCGCCCTGGTACAGCTATGTCGAGAAATATATCGGCGTGTCGGGCTCGCGCGAGAACCTGCCCTATCTGCCGGACAGCGAATTCCAGCCGCCGATGCCGATGAACATCGCCGAGAAGTGGCTCAAGCAGCGGCTCGAGACCGAGTTCCCCGGCCGCAAGCTGATCAACACGCGCCTGTCCAACATGACCGAGGACAAGCCCGATCAGAACCGCACCAAGTGCCAGTTCCGCAACCAGTGCGGCAATGGCTGCTCGTTCGGCGCCTATTTCTCGACCCAGGCGGTGACGCTGCCGGCCGCGCGGGCGACCGGACGGCTGACGCTGCGCGCGGACGCGGTGGTGACCAACCTCGAATATGACGCATATGACGCGGCCGTGACGGGCGTGCGGTTCATCGATGCGAAGACCGGGCAGGCGGAAGTGGTCAATGCCGGGCTGGTGTTCCTCTGCGCCTCGGCGATGGCGTCGAACCAGATCCTGCTCAATTCGCGGCCGGCGGGCAGCGGCCGCAGCCATTTCGACAGCAGCGGCACGCTCGGCAAATATGTGATGGACCACATCTTCCGGGTGTCGATCGACGGCGACATCCCGGGGATGGAGGAATATATCGAATATGGCCGCCGGCCCGGCGGCGTCTACATCCCGCGCTTCCGCAACAATGGCGGCGACGAGGGCGTCGGCTTCAAGCGTGGCTATGGCTATCAGGGCAGCGCGCGGCGCGAGCCGGCGCCGCCGGTGGGCTTCGGCGCGTCGATGAAGCACGGCATGCGCAAGTACAGCGGCTGGAAGTTCGGCATGGGGGCCTTTGGTGAGTGTCTGCCCTATGAGGACAATCGCGTGTCACTGCATGCCGACAAGGTCGATCGCTTCGGGGTGCCGCTGATGCGCTTCGACGTACGCTTCCGCGAGAACGAGTTGCGGATGATGGCGGATGCGCGGACGCAGGGCGAGGCGATGCTCAAGGCGGCCGGGCTGACCAACGTCAAGAGCTACGAGGACGAGCATGTCCCCGGCGACGCCATCCACGAGATGGGCGGCGCGCGCATGGGCGCCGATCCGCGTTCCTCGGTGCTGAACAAGTGGAGCCAGGCGCATGACGCCACAAATCTCTACGTAACCGACGGCGCACAGATGGCATCCGTATCCTGCGTAAACCCGTCGCTCACCTTCATGGCCCTGACAGCCCGAGCGGCCGATCACGCGGTCAAGCAGCTCGCGAGCGGATGACGCTGCTCCTTTAGGCCTGACAAGGCGGCAGGGAGAGGCCTGCCGGTCTAATGGCTTTCCGTGCCGGTTCGCTTTCATGGCGGGCCGGCACGTTTGTTTTGGTGCGCCAGATCGGTGGCGGCGAATCCGCGCGTCCGACGAACGCTCCAATGCCCATCCGATTTGAAGGGCAGCTGGTCAAAGCCAGAAGAATCCGCGAGTTGCAGCAAGATTCAGCATCAATCTGATTTATCAGGGGAATCGGTTCGGGTGGACGATTCTGCGCCTTTCGGGCGCCCTCGAATGTGTGAGTTCATTTGACAAAATGATTTATTTAATCAACATCACGACTCATGACCGCCGGATAAGGCGGCACGGGAAAATGAGCGGCGCGGACCGCTCGATTGGAGAGGGTGAATGGGGTTTTCCAACCTGCGGCCCAAGGATCGCGCGTGTCGCCGCGGGATCGGTATTGTTGCGCGTAGTCGCGTCGCGCGCTTCGTTGCGCTGGCCGGCGCTACGTCGTTGCTGGGCATCGCATCGGGCATTGCGCAGACTGCCGGTAGCGGGGACCAGGCGCGTGCGCCCGTCGATATCGCCAATCCGCTGGTCGGCACGGCCCCGCTCGACAAGCCTGAGTTCATCGGCAACGCACCGCCTGCGGGCGAGCCGCTCTATTCGGGCCTGACCTCGCCCGGTGCCCGTCTGCCGCACAGCGCGGTCGAGGCCGCGCCGGTCAATTCGAACGTCGAGCTCAGCTATCCCTGGGGCGTTGCTACCCCCTATTATTACACCAATCCCACGATGATCGGCTTCACCGGCGGCGGTGGTCCCACTTACGGCGCGCGTGCCACGCCGATGCTGATGCCGATCGTCGGCGACTGGACAGTGCCGCCGGTCTATACCGAGGCTTATTACGACAAGGCGCACGAAGTCGCGGCGCCGGGCTATTATTCGGTGTTCCTCGACAGCTTCAAGGCCAGGGTCGAGCTGACCGCGACCCAGGCGACGTCGCTGATGCGCTTCACCTTCCCGGCGACCGAGCGCGCGCATGTCATCCTGAACCTTCAAGGACGCGGCGGGCAGGTCGAGGTGGTCGGCGATCGCACGGTGCGCGGCATCATCGGCGCGCACCGCGACAATGATGCGCGCGACGGAAGCTATTTCGTCGCGGAGTTCTCAAAGCCGTTCAAGCGCTTCGGCACCTTCCGCAAGGCGCCGGGCAATGCCCGCGGCTATGGTATCGGCGACAAGGACGTGCAGCCGGACACCCGGCAGATCGAGGGTGCGTTCGCCGGCAGCTATGCCGATTTCACGACGCGTGACGGCGAGCAGGTGCTGGTCCGCATCGCCTATGGTCCGAGCTACGAAGCTGCCACGAAGCGGCTGCGCGAGGAGAGCCCGGACTGGAATTTCGACCGTATCCGCGGTGCTGCTCGTGCCGAATGGGCGAAGCTGCTCGACCGCGTCCAGGTGAGCGGCGGCACCGAGAAGCAGCGGATGCTGTTCTACTCGACGCTGTTCCAGTCCTTCGCCAGCCCGCGGCTGGTGGCGCGCAAGGGCGAGCATTTCACCGATACGAACGGCAAGACCCAGGTCGCCAGCTATGATCGCTACGGCCCGGTGCCCTTCTGGGATACCGGCCGCAACCAGATCGTGCTGCTCGAACTGCTCGAGCCCGAGCTGACCCGCGACGTGATGCAGTCCGAGCTCGACATGGCCCGTGAGCGGGGGTTCATGAACACCTCGTTCCACGGTGACAATGCGGTGTTCCTCTATCTCGGCGCGATGCGGCGCGGCATCCCGTTCGACTATGCGGCGGCGTACGAATATCTCCGCAAGAACGCGCTGGACCCCAAGGGGCCGCGCCATTTCCTCGACGAATATATGGCGCGCGGCTGGATCTCCGACGTTGTTCCGGACCGCAACCCGAGCCCGCCCCATGCCGACGGCAAGGCCGGCGCCGCAAAGACGCTGGAATATGCCTGGGACGACGCCGCGCTCGCCGATATGGCCGATCGGCTGGGCAAGCCGCAGGACGCCGCACTGTTCCGCAAGCGCGCGGGCAACTGGCGCAACGTGTTCGACCGCTCGATCGGTTTCGTCCGCGGGAGGACCGAGGACGGCAAGTGGTTCACGCCCTTCGATCCGGTCGAGCCCTACTACAACCACATGATGAAGGAGGCCTCGGGCTGGTCGACCCTGTGGCTGGTGCCGCAGGACGTGCAGGGGCTGATCACTGCGCTGGGCGGCCGCACCGCGTTCAACGCCAAGCTCGATGAGTTCTTCACCAAGCCGTACAATCCCACCGGCATCTGCCGCGACTGCACCGGCGTGATTGGCCAATATGTGCAGGGCAATCAGCCCGACCAGCAGGCGCCCTATCTCTATGCGTGGAGCGGTCAGCCCTGGAAGACGCAGGAACTGTCGCGCCGCATCCTGCGCGACCTCTATGGCAGTGACGCTGCGGGTTATGGCTATCCCGGCATGGACGACCAGGGTGCGACCTCGTCCTGGTATGTGCTGAGCGCGATGGGCTTCTACACGGTCGATCCGGCGAGCGACGTCTATGTGCTGGGCAGCCCGCTCTTCGATCGCGCCGCGCTCAGGATGGGCAATGGCAAGACGTTCGAGATCGTCGCGAAGAACAACTCGGCCACGAACCTCTACATCCAGTCCGCCACGCTGAACGGCAAGCGCTGGACCAAACCCTGGTTCCGCCACGCCGACATCGCCAACGGCGCGGTGCTGGAACTGACCATGGGCCCGAAGCCCAATCCGGCCTGGGGCAGCAGCCCTGCCGATGCGCCGCCCTCGCTGAGCCGGCACTGAGGAGTTGACGATGCGAACCCTGATGCTCGCCCTGCTGCTCTCCGGTGCGGCGACCGAGGCGCTGGCCCAGCAGACGCCCGCGCCCCGCGCGGATGCCACCTATACCGGCGGGGGCATGATCACCCGCTGGGGCCGCGAGGTGACGCCCGAGAATGCCTGGCGCAGCTATCCGCGCCCGCAGCTCGAGCGCGCGAAGTGGCTGAACCTCAATGGCCAATGGGACTATGCCATTACGAAGGCCGCGGCGCCGATGCCGCAGCCGACCCAGATGGACGGCAAGATCCTCGTCCCCTTCGCGGTCGAATCCCGCCTGTCGGGCGTGGCGCGCAAGGTGCAGCCCGAGGACCGGATCTGGTACCGCCGCAGCTTCACCGTGCCCGCCGACTGGGCCGGGCAGAATGTGATGCTCAATTTCGGAGCGGTCGATTTCGAGGCGCATGTCTGGGTCAACGGCGCCATCGTCGGCGCGCACAAGGGCGGGTCGAGCCGCTTCGGTTTCGACATCACCCCCTATCTGAAGCCCGGCGCGAACGAGCTGGTGGTGCAGGTCGCCGACCCGACCAGCGCCGGCAGCCAGCCGCGCGGCAAGCAGCTGCTGAACCCGGACGGCATCTGGTACACCCCGGTCAGCGGCATCTGGCAGACCGTGTGGCTCGAGCCGGTGCCCGCGCTCCACATCGCCGATGTGCGGGCGACGCCGGACGTGGATCGCGGCACGGTGGAAGTCGATGTCGCTCTCTCCGCCTGGGCGAGCGACACCGACGCGGTGCGCCTGAGCGTGCGCTCGCAGGGCAAGACGATCGGCTCCACGATCATCCGCGCCAATCGCCACGCAAGCATCGCCATCCCCGACGCGCATCTCTGGTCGCCCGAGGACCCGTTCCTCTACGACCTGGTCGCCGAACTGGTGACCGTGCGCGATCCTTATGCGGACCGGAAGGAGCGCGACCGCGCCGCCTATGACTCGCGCTTCACCGTCGGCGAGAGCCAGGCCTATGCCGCCGCGCAGGTCGATGGCGCCGCGCGCGATACCGCCAAGGCCTATTTCGCGATGCGCAAGGTCTCGGTCGGGCCGGGCAAGGTCCATGGCCAGCCGGCGCTGCTGCTCAACAACAAGCCCTATTTCCACAATGGCGTGCTCGACCAGGGCTGGTGGCCGGACGGGCTGCTGACGCCGCCGTCCGAAACCGCGATGCGCTACGACCTGGAGTTCCTGAAAAAGGCGGGCTTCAACATGGTCCGCAAGCACATCAAGGTCGAGCCGGACCGCTATTATTACGATGCCGATCGCATGGGCATGCTGATCTGGCAGGACATGCCCTCGGGCGGCGGTGAGGACCAGTTCCTCGCCGGCACCAGCCAGAGTCAGGCGGTGCTGTCCTCCGAGGTGATGGCCCAGCAGCAGTTCGAGCTGTCGCACATGATCGGCGACCTGCGCGCCTTCCCGTCGATCGTGCTCTGGGTGGTGAACAACGAGGGGTGGGGGCAGTATGACTCCGCCACGCTCACCAAATTCGTGCGCGGCATGGACCCGAGCCGGCTGGTCAATTCGGACAGCGGCTGGCTGGACGTGGCGGGCCGTGATTCCGACGTGTTCGACATCCACACCTATGAGGACGTGCCGCACACCCCGGCCCGCCACAGCGACCGCGCCATCGTGCTCGGCGAATATGGCGGGGTGGGCTGGCCGATCGAGGGGCATCTTTGGCGCAACGACAAGCGCTGGAGCTACCAGGTCACCACCGACTCCAGCGACTATCTCGCCCGCTACCGTCGCAAGTTCGAGGAAGTGGTGCGCCAGGCGAAGGAGAACGGCCTGAGCGCCTCGGTCTACACCCAGACCACCGATGTCGAGGGCGAGATCAACGGCCTGCTCACCTATGACCGCGCCGTCGCGAAGGCCCCGGCCGAGGCGTTCGCCCGGATGGCGGCGCCGCTGTGGGAAAAGCCGGCCGCTCCGCCGAAGGACGCGCCGACGCCCCGAAAGCGCAAGCGCGGCTCATAAGGGCGCAAACGTGCAACAGCTGGTCGGGATAACGGGGCCAGTGCAACCGGATACAATTGACAAATTGATTTAAGTATTATGATTTCGGAGCGCCTCAAGGGAATAGCCGGGGCGCATAACACCGGGCCAGCCCTGGCCCGACTTGGAGAGGGAAATAGGGGATGACTTTTCGCGCACCAACGCCACTGGCTGGCCGTAACCGGCTGATCTGCCAGCTGCTCGCATCGGCGAGCTTCGCCATGATGATGGGCGGTGTCGCCCAGGCGCAGGACGCGGCCCCGGCCGGGCAGGATGCCGGCCAGGCGCAGCAGGATGCGGGCGCCCAGAGCGGCGACATCATTGTCACCGGCTATCGCGGCTCGATCGAGAAGAGCCTCAACCAGAAGCGCGAGGCCAACGCCTTTGTCGACGTGATCACGGCCGAGGACATCGGCAAGTTCCCCGACAAGAACGTCGCGGACTCGCTGCAGCGCGTGCCGGGCATCATCATCGACCGCGACGGCGGCGAAGGCAGCCGGGTGAGCATCCGCGGCCTCTCGTCCGACCTGACGCTGACCGAGCTCAACGGCAACTTCATCGCCTCGGCCGACAGCGGTGATCCCTCGCGCTCGTTCAACTATCTGCTGCTGCCCTCGACGCTGATCGGCAGCGTGGAAGTGTTCAAGTCGCCCGAAGCACGCCTCGACGAAGGCGGTGTGGGCGGTGTCATCATCAACCACACCCGCAAGCCCTTCGACCTCAAGCCCTGGTCGGGCACGGTGTCGGTCGAGGGTACCTATGCCGACGTCACCAAGAAGATCGAGCCGAACGTCTCGGGCCTGCTTTCCTGGCACAATGAGGACAAGACGCTCGGCTTCCTGGTCGGTGCGACCTATCAGGTGCGCACCAACCGCTCGCTGAGCGCGTCTGGCGACAGCTGGCAGTGGTGGACCGACAGCAAGGCCAGCCAGCCCGCGGTCGACGTCAACGGCAAGCCCTTCGCCAATGACTCCGCGATCTCCTACTGGAACAGCGGCAACAATGCCGGCCAGACGACGCAGGGCGGCACGCATTACAGCGGCTATTGGGCGCCCCAGTCGGTCGCCGAGACGATCACCGATCAGAAGCGCAAGCGGCTGGGCATCCAGGCGACGGCGCAGATGAAGCCGTTCGACAATTTCGAGGTCACCGCCAATTATTTCCGCTTCCAGCTGAACGGCGACTATACCCGCAGCACGATCAAGATTCCCGAATGGGGCTTCGGCAATTTCTTCACCGGTGCGACGTTCGACGAGAGCGGCACGATCCTTACCGGAGCAAAGTTCGAGGTTCCGCCCGAGGGCACCGGTTGCCGCGTTCCCGGCAACATGTGCACGATGGAAACGCCGGCGCCGCAGGACACCTATGTCCGCGAAAAGAGCGTCTCCAACACCTATGACGTGCGCGGCAACTGGGAAGTCGGCCACCTCAACGTCGACTTCGTGTTCGGCAAGACCAAGGCAACCGGCGGCCCGTCGTTCCAGTTCTTCGCCCAGGCCAAGCCGCGCAACGGCACGGTCAACGGCAATGCGCTGAGCGCCTGGAACTTCACCGATCAGTCGATCGCGATGCAGTTCTCGCCCAACGTGATCCAGAACATGCTGAACGGCGTGGCGCAGATCGATCTGGGCTCGACCGGCTCGGGCTTCACCAATAGCTCGATCTCGCAGCGTTATGCGCAGGTCGACGTGACCCGGAAGTTCGACTCGCCGTTCTTCGACTCGATCCAGGTCGGTGCGAAGTGGCGCGATGGCCGTGTCCACCGCGAGACCGGCCGCTTCGAATGGTATTCGGACGCGGCGAACACGCTGCGCTTCCAGGATACGCCGGGCGGCGCGCTGGCCAAGCCGGAGATCTTCTACCCGGGCTCGCTCAGCAACATCGCCGGCGGGTTCGAGACGACGGCCTTCCCGGCGATCAACATCCGCAAGTATATCGACTATCTGAACGCGACCTATAGCGGTCCGGTCCGCGTGCCCGAGCCGCAGAACATCTACAACATCAAGGAGCGGATCTGGGCCGGCTACGGCCAGCTCAACTTCAAGACGAGCAACATCCGCGGCAATATCGGCGTGCGCGTGGTCAACACCAAGCAGGACGGCACCTCGACCGATCGCATCACCTACGAGAACGAATATTGCGTCAATGGACCGGGCGGCCCGTTCGATCCGAACAAGCCGGTGGGCGCCGACGGCAATTGCACGGTGATCCCGGAGGCGCAGCGCCAGGTCCGCCTGTTCAGCCCGAACTCGGAGGGCAAGAGCTACACCGACGTGCTGCCGAGCTTCAACATCTCGTGGGACGTGACCCCGAACCTGCTGCTGCGTGCGGCGGCGTCGAAGGTCATCGCACGGCCGGGCTATGGCGATCTGGCGGGCGCCCGCTCGCTGACCTTCAACTCGGATCCGTTCGTGTTCGACCGTGCCCAGTTCGGCGCCCGCGCCGGCTGGTTCGGCAATGGCGGCAATTTCGACCTGAAGCCGTTCAACGCCTGGCAGTATGATTTCGGCGTGGAATGGTATTTCCAGCGCGGCTCGGTGCTGGGCGCGACCCTGTTCCGCAAGGACGTGAAGGACTTCATCGTTCCGGTGGTGATCGATCTTCCGCAGGAAGTCGCCGGCCAGACCGTGACGGTCCAGCAATACGCCACCCAGGCCAATGGCACGAGCGCCGTGTCGCAGGGTGTCGAGGTCTATGCCCAGCACACGCTGGACTTCGGCCTCGGCGCGCAGGTGAACTTCACCTATAACGACACCTCGCAGGCGGATGTCTCGCTGAACGGCACCAAGCTGGGTGAGTCGGCCCTGGTCGGCAGCGCCAAGACCCAGATCAACGCCTCGGTCTTCTACGAGCATGGCCCGATCCTGGTCCGCGCTTCGTACAACCGTCGCGGCGAAGTGGTGCGCGGCCTGTCGTCCGGCCTCAACGTCTATGACGATCCGTACGAGCAGGTCGATCTCAACGCTGCGGTCGATGTGTTCAAGAACTTCCAGATCACCGGCTCGGTCATCAACCTGACCAAGTCGGAGCAGCGCCAGCACCTGGGCAACGACACGAAGGACCGCTTCATTTCGAACGTCTATTCGGGCCGCCGCTTCTATATGGGCCTGGCGTACAAGTTCTGATCATCGAATGAGTCAGCCCCCTGACTCAGGAGGTGGCCCATCCTCCCCCCGGGCCACCTCCACCCCCTTGATCGGGAGCAGGGACGAGGACGACAACGACAATCATGCAGCCGCCGGATTCTTCGGAACCCGGCGGCACATGAATCTGGGGTGGATGGAAAAGGGGACCGTCGCGTGAACAAGATCCGGGCCGGCATCGTCGCCGTCACCGCCATGCTGGGGGCGGGCATCGCCTGGGCGCAGAACCCGATCGTGCCGGGCTGGTATGCCGATCCCGAGATCCGGGTGTTCGGCGGGAAATACTGGATCTACCCGACCTATTCCGACGATTACGGCGCGCCCGACGTAACCAAGCGCTTCACGCCGCACCAGACGGAATTGCGCAAGCAGAAGACGGTGCGCCCGTCCTATGTGCAGCAGACCTTCTTCAATGCGTTTTCGTCACCCGATCTGGTCCACTGGACCAAGCACCGCCACGTGCTCGACGTCGAGAATGTCGCCTGGGCGGGCTATGCCATCTGGGCGCCCTCCGTGCTCGAGCACAAGGGGCGCTACTACATGTTCTTCAGCGCCAACGACATCCAGAGCGATGCGGAGGTCGGCGGCATCGGCCTGGCGGTTTCGGACAAGCCGGGCGGGCCGTTCAAGGATGCGCTGGGCAAGCCGCTGATCGGCAAGTTCCACAATGGAGCGCAGCCGATCGACCCGTTCGTCTACCGGGATGACGATGGCAAGGTGTACCTGTTTTACGGCGGCTGGCAGCATTGCAACGTGGTGCAGCTGAGCGACGACCTGCGCTCGGTCGTGCCCTTCGCGGACGGCAGCACCTACAAGGAAATCACGCCGCCCGGCTATGTCGAGGGATCGTTCCTGATCAAGCGCAAGGGCGTATATTACCTGATGTGGTCGGAGGGCGGCTGGACCGGCCCGGATTATAGCGTTGCCTATGCCACCGGGCCGACCGCGCTCGGGCCGTTCACGCCAAAGGGCAAGATCCTCCAGCAGGACTTCAAGATCGCGCGCGGCGCGGGCCATCATTCGGTGGTCAACGTGCCGGGTACCGACGACTGGTACATCGTCTATCATCGCCGCCCGCTGGGCAACGACAAGGGCGAGCATCGCGAGATGGCGATCGACCGGATGGAATTCGCCGCTGACGGCGCGATCAAGCCGGTGGTGATGACGAACGAAGGCGTGACGCCGCGGCCGTTCAAGGCGCGGTGACGGGCGCACGCAACTACGAAATCGAGCAGGGGAGTATCGGATTGTGAGGAAGTTCATCGGCGCGTGCTGCATCTCGGCAATGCTGCTCACCAGTGCGCTCGGCACGACCATGGCGCCGGCAATGGCGCAGAGCGCGGAACCCGCACTGGTCGACTTGATCAACCCGCTGATGGGCACCGACAGCAGCTACGAGCTGTCCTATGGCAACACCTATCCGGCGGTGGCGGTGCCCTGGGGCATGAACTTCTGGACGCCGGTGACCGGCAAGATGGGCGATGGCTGGGGCTACACCTACAGCGCGCACAAGATCAACGCGATCAAGCAGACCCACCAGCCCAGCCCGTGGATGAACGACTATGCCGCGTTCGGCCTCTTCGCCGAGACCGGGCCGCTCAAGGTCAAGGAGAATGAGCGCGCGTCCTGGTACAGCCACAAGGCCGAGGATGCCCGCGCCTATGGCTACAAGGTCTATCTCGCCGATTACGACGTGACCGCGGAGGTCACGCCGACCAACCGCGCCGCCAGCTTCCGCTTCACCTTCCCCAAGTCCGACGACGCGCACATCCTGATCGACGGCTATGCCGGCGGATCGATGGTGAAGATCGACGCAGCGAACCGCCGCATCATCGGCTATGTCCGCAACAACCACGGCGGCGTGCCGGACAATTTCCACAGCTATTTCGTCGCGCAGTTCGACAAGGATTTCGAAGTCACCCGCACCTGGGACGACAATGGCCAGGTCTCGGGCGCCAACGCCAGCGAAGGCGATCATGTCGGCGCGGTGGTCAGCTTCAAGACACGCGCGGGCGAGCAGGTGAACGTCAAGGTCGCCTCGTCCTTCATCAGCCCCGAACAGGCCGCGCTCAACCTCGATCGCGAGATCGGCAAGGACAGCTTCGACCAGACCCGCGCCAAGGCGCGCGAGACCTGGGAGAAGGAGCTCGCCAAGGTCCAGGTGAGCGATCCGAACCTCGACAATCGCCGCACCTTCTATTCGGCGATGTACCGCATGCTGCAGTTCCCGCGCATGTTCCACGAGGTCAATGCGGCGGGCAAGACCGTCCACTACAGCCCCTATGACGGCAAGGTGCACGACGGCTTCCTCTACACCGACAACGGCTTCTGGGACACGTGGCGCGCGGTCTTCCCCTGGTTCGCGCTGATGAACCCGGAGCGCGACAGCGAGATCATGCAGGGGCTGGTCAACACCTACAAGGAATCCGGCTGGCTGCCCGAATGGGCGAGCCCCGGGCACCGCGACGTGATGATCGGCTCCAACTCGGCCAATCTGATCGCCGACGCATACCTTAACGGCGTGCGCGGTTTCGACGTCGAGACCTTGTACGAGGCGATGGTCAAGAATGCGACCACCTCCGAAGGCCGCCCGAAGGACAGGCGCGGCCGCACGGTCGGCGCGGTCGGCCGTGAGGGCGTCGAATATTACAACAGGCTCGGCTACGTCCCCTATGACGTGGGCATCAACGAAAATGCCGCGCGCACCCTCGAATATGCCACCGCGGACTTCTCGCTGTCGCGCCTCGCCGCCGCGCTCGGCAAGACCGAGGACGCGAAGAAATACGCAGCGCAAGCGCAGAACTACCGCAAGCTGTTCGACCAGGAGAGCGGCTGGATGCGCGGCCGCAACCAGGACGGCAGCTGGTCCAAGCCCTTCAATCCCTACAAATGGGGCGACGCCTTCACCGAGGGCAATTCGCTGCATTACAGCTGGTCGGTGATGCAGGACGTGCAGGGCCTGATCGACCTGATGGGCGGCGACAGGAAGTTCGCGGACCGGCTGGACTCGATCTTCTCCACCCGGCCGATCTTCGACGACAGCTATTACGGCCAGGTGATCCACGAGATCCGCGAGATGCAGATCGTCAACATGGGCCAGTACGCCCATGGCAACCAGCCGATCCAGCACATGATCTATCTGTACGACTGGGCCGGCCAGCCGTGGAAGGCGCAGGCGCATGTCCGCGACGTGATGAAGAAGCTCTATTCGGCGGCGCCCGACGGCTATCCGGGCGACGAGGACAATGGCCAGACCTCGGCCTGGTATGTCTTCTCGGCGCTGGGCTTCTATCCGGTGACGCCGACGGTGGGGCAGTACGCCATCGGCAGCCCGCTGTTCCGCAATGTCCGCCTGACCATGCCGGGCGGCAAGGTGCTCAACATCGAGTCCGCCAACAACAGCGACAAGAACGTCTATATCCAGTCGGTCACTCTGAACGGCAAACCGCACGACAAGCCCTGGTTCTCGCGCGAGGAGCTGCAGGGCGGCGGCACGCTGCGCTTCGTGATGGGGCCGACGCCGAACACCAAATGGGGCATTGCCAAGGCCAATGCGCCTTTCTCGATGAGCGCGCCCGCGACGCGCTGAGCCAGAAGAACAGGAGAAAGACATGCAGCGTCGCGAGATGATGATGGGGGCAGGGGCACTTGCCGTTTCGGCCGCCCTGCCGGTGCGGGCACTGGCAACGGCCGGGCAGGCGGAGGGCTTCGCCTCGAAGCGCCCGCCGGTCGCCCAGCGCGGTTTCGTCAGCAAGGCCGTGGAGGCCGAGATCAAGGCGGTGAAGGCGAAGATCGCCGACCCCGAGCTCGCCTGGCTGTTCGAGAATTGCTACCCGAACACGCTCGATACCACGGTCAAGCTCGGCACCGTGGAGGGCAAGCCCGACACCTTCGTCATCACTGGCGACATCGATGCGATGTGGCTGCGCGACAGCTCGGCGCAGCTGCAGACCTATGTCCACCTGACGCCCAAGGACGCCGACCTGCGCCGGGTCTTCCAGGGCGCGATCCAGCGCCAGGCGCGCTGCATCCTGATCGATTCCTACGCCAATGCTTTCACGCCGGACCCGACCGCCAAGTCGAACCTGTCGGCGATCAACGACCGGACCGACATGAAGCCCGGCGTCGCCGAGCGGAAATGGGAGATCGACTCGCTCGCCTATACGATGCGCCTCGCCCACAGCTACTGGACCGCGACGCGGGACAAGACGCCGTTCGACGCGCTCTGGGCGCAGGGTGCGGCGCGGGCCGTCGCCACCTTCCGCGAGCAGCAGCGCAAGGACAGCCCGGGACCCTATCATTTCCAGCGCGTCGATCCCTCGCCGACCGAGACGCTGATGTTCGGCGGTTATGGCGCACCGACCCGCAAGGTCGGGCTGATCCATTCGGGCTTCCGCCCCTCGGACGATGCCTGTGTCTTCCCCTTCCTGATCCCGTCCAACCTGTTCGCGGTCTCCGCCCTCAAGATGCTAGCTCAGGTGCACAATGAGGCGCGCGGCGACACCGTGGCTGCGCAGGATGCGCTGGCATTGGCGAACGAGGTCCAGGCAGCACTCGACGCCCATGGCAAGATGCCGGACGGCAAGGGCGGCCAGGTCTGGGCCTTCGAGGTCGATGGCTATGGCAATGCCATCTTCATGGACGACGCCAATGTCCCGAGCCTGTCAGGCCTGCCGCTGCTCGGCGCCGCCGACAAGCGCGACCCGCTCTATGTCCGCACCGCCGCGCTCGCCTGGTCCGAGCGCAACCCCTATTTCTTCAAGGGCAAGTTCGGCGAGGGCATTGGCGGGCCGCATATCGGCATGGACATGATCTGGCCGATGTCGCTGATCACCCGCGCCCTCATCCACGACGACGACGCGACGGTAATGCAGTGCCTCAAATGGCTAAAGGCCTCGCATGGCGGCACCGGCTTCATGCATGAGAGCTTCCACAAGGACGATCCCGCCAATTTCACGCGGAGCTGGTTCGCCTGGGCTAACGGCCTGTTCGGTGACCTGATCCTCGACATCGCCAGGCGCAAGCCCGCGCTGCTCGCCCAGAAGATCTAGGAAGAGTAAGAGACCCCATGATCACCGCAAATCGCCGCCAGCTGCTCGCCGGAGCCGGCACCCTCGCGCTTGGTACCGCGCTGCCGCATGTAGCCGGCGCCCAGGGCGCGGCCGGGCCCGGCAAGCCCAATCTGTTCATCGGCACGGGCGGGCATGGCCACACCTTCCCGGGCGCCTCGCTGCCCTTCGGCATGGCCCAGCTCAGCCCCGATACCGACAATGCCCGCTGGGATGCCTGCTCCGGCTATCACCGCAGCGACACGTCGATCATGGGCTTCTCGCACACCCACCTGTCGGGCACCGGCATCGGCGACATGCTCGACGTACTGGTGGTGCCGACCCGCGGACCGCTGCAGCTCGATCCGGGCACGCTCGAGAACCCGGACCTGGGCTATCGCCAGCGCTTCTCCGAGGAAGCGGCCGAGCCCGGCTATTACCGGGTGAAGCTCGAAAGCGGCGTGCTCGCCGAGCTGACCGTCACCGAGCGCACCGGCCTGCACCGCTATCATTTCCCCACGGGCGCCGGACACATCCTGATCGACTTCGCGCACATGATCCGCGACGTGTGGGACAAGGGCGTGACCCTCGACAACGCCTCGCTCGCGATCGACGCGAACGGCGTGCTCACCGGCAGCCGCCGGGTCCATCGCTGGGCCAAGGGCCGGATGATCCACTTTGCGATGCAGCTGTCGCGCAAGCCGGACCGCGTCGAGTTCTTCGGCGACGACAACAAGCCGGCGGCCAAGGGCGTCCGCTCGATCGCCGGCAACCGGCTCAAGGTCGCCTTGTTCTTCGACGAGGCGGGCGGCGCGCCGATCCAGATCAAGACCGGCATCTCCGCCGTCGACATCGCCGGCGCCAAGGCGGCGTTGGCCGGCGAGGCGGCGGGCTGGGACTTTGACGGCGCGGCGACCCGCGCACGGCGCCTATGGGCGAAGGAGCTCGACCGGGTCCGCGTGACCGGCGGCACCGAAGACCAGCGCACGATCCTGACCAGCGCGCTCTATCACTGCTTCCTCGCGCCGACGCTCTTCACCGATCGCGACGGCCGCTATGTCGGCATGGACCAGCAGGTCCATAAGGTGCCGGTGGGCGAGGCGTCGTTCAGCACCTATTCGCTGTGGGACACCTATCGCGCACTGCATCCGCTGCTCACCCTGGTGCAGCCCGACCGCGCCGCCACCTTCACCCGGGACCTGATCCGCCAGACCCAGCAGAGCCCCTATGGCCCGCCGGTCTGGCAGCTCCAGGGGATCGAGACCGGCTGCATGATCGGCTGGCACTCGGTCTCGGTGCTGGCCGAGGCGCATGCCAAGGGCATCAAGGCCGATTATGCCGCCGCCTGGCCGAACATCCGCCGGCGCGCCTTCGACCGCACCTTCAAGGACAGCGACGGTTCGCTGGGCCGCGGTTATTATTACGACCTCGGCTATATCCCCGCCGACAAGATCTGGGAGTCGGTCAGCCGCACCCAGGAATATGCCTATGACGACTGGGCGATGGCGGTGCTGGCCGATGCCGCGGGCGCGAAGGACGATGCGGCGGCCCTGCGCAAGCGCAGCCTGAACTATCGCAACGTTCTCGATGCCTCGACGCGCTTCGCGCGGCCGAAATTCTCGGACGGCAGCTGGTGGGCCAATTACGATCCGATCCAGATCGGTCACGACGTGAAGAAGCACCGGGATTACACCGAGGCCAATGGCTGGCAGGCAACCTTCCTCAACCAGCATGACGTGCACGGCCTGATCGCGCATTTCGGCGGCGATACCGCGTTCGTCGAGAAGCTCGACGCGCTGTTCAACGCACCCTCCACGCTGCCCGAGAACGCACCGCCCGACATTTCCGGGCTGGTGGGCCAGTATGCGCACGGCAACGAGCCGAACCACCATGTCGCCTATCTCTACGCCTATGCCGGAGCCCCGGCGAAGACCCAGGCGATGGTGCGGCGGCTCTGCCTCGAGATGTACAAGAACGATCCGGACGGCGAGATCGGCAACGACGATTGCGGCCAGATGAGCGCGTGGTTCGTCTTCTCGGCGCTCGGCTTCTATCCGGTCGATCCGGTCAGTGCGCTCTATGTGTTCGGCTCGCCGCTGTTCGACCGCGTCGAGGTGGCGCTGGGCGACGGCAGGACGCTGCGGGTGGTGGCGAACGGCAATGGCGCCGACCGTCCATACATCCAGTCGGTACGCTGGAACGGCAAGCCCTGGACGAAGAACTGGATCGCACATGCCGATCTGGCGAAGGGCGGCGAACTGGTGTTCGAGATGGGCGGCAAGCCGTCCAGCTTCGGCACCGCCAAGGCCGATCGACCGCCTTCGTTTGGGCGTTCGGCCTAGAGCCTAGGCATCCATCTCCGCGTCGGCGCTGCCCTGTGCCTTCCACAGGGCGCCCGGCTTGGGCAGCAGGAAGTGGCTGAACGGCAGGATCGCCGCGCCCACCGCCGGCGCATCCTCCGACAGCGCGGCGCGCGCCACCGGCGCCACTGCGGGCAGTTGCGGCGCGCGTTCGCGCATCAGCGCGTCGGTGCGGGCTGCCAGCGCATCGAGCTGTGCGGTGGGCAGGCGCCCGCCGAGCAGCACCACCGCCGGGTTGATCAGGCAGTTCACTGCGGCGAGCGGCACGGTGAGCTGGTGCGCGGCACGTTCGGTCCAGTTGGCGATGCAATGCTGCACCGAGGCCTCGGGCGTGCGGCCCCGCGCATCGGCCAGGGTATGGCCCGCCGCCTCGAGGCTGCGGGTCAGGCCGGAGAGGGAGACCAGCGACTGGATCTGCTCGCCGGTCTCGCCCTGCGCGCGCATGAAGCCCAGCTCGCCGCTGCGCCCGTCGGCGCCGCGGATATAGGTGCCGTCGATCACCAGGCCGCCGCCCAGGCCCGAGGACAGCAGGATGTAGAAGAAGCTGTTGTTGCTCTGGCCATGGCCGAGCTGCATCTCGCCCATCGCGGCGGCGGCGGCGTCGTTCTCGACGAACACCGGCAGGTCGAACGGCTCGTCGAACAGCGCGGCGATGTCGGTGCGTTCCCAGTCGGCATAATCGGCC
>Ga0102595_100124_pt1 | contig 103477 bp, 112 predicted proteins | sample Araplaol_mTSA_r2_2_FD_76864 | JGI IMG/M metagenome (GOLD analysis project Ga0102595, IMG submission 76864) | Arabidopsis root microbial communities from North Carolina, USA - plate scrape MF_Col_mTSA_r2 (SPADES assembly) (version 2) | ecosystem: Host-associated > Plants > Roots > Endosphere... | reverse complement strand
GTCCGTGTCGCTGTAGGCCACGCCCGGTTCATAGCCCTGCACCGCCAGCACGCCGCCTATGGCGCCGCGTATGTGCATGGGCACGCCCAGCCAGGAACTGAAGGTCATGTCGCCGCTGCCTTCGGTCACCTGGCCGCCGGCTTCCAGCAGCTTGAGCCGCGCGGCGTCGATGATCTGCGGCCGGCCGGTGCTCAGCACGAACTCGGTCAGGCCGCGTCGGTAGGGCACGTTGCTGCGCTGCAGGGTGTCGCCGTCGCGCTCGTCCACGTAGTAGGGGAAATCCTTGCGCTGCTTTTGCGCATCGTAAAGGCACACGTAGCAGTTCTTCGCGTACAGCAGCTCGCCCAGCAGGCCGTGCACCGACTGCAGGAAATCGTAGAAGGAGAGGTCCGCCGCCGCCCGTTCGGCGATGCGGTAAAACACCCGCTGCAGGGTTTCGGCCTTTTTCTGCTCCCGCGCTTCGGCCTGCAGTTCTCGGGTACGCTGCTCCAGCCACAGAGTGGCCGAGGTTTCCTGCTTCTGCTTTTCAAGCTGCAGGTCGCGGTAATCGGCCTGCAGCGCCTGGTATTGCTGTTGCAGCTCCTGGAGCTGGCGTTGCAGGTCGGCGTCAGACGGCATGGCGCGGCTTTCGTGCTCGGGTGGAAAGACGGCCGCCCGGGTCGGGGCCGCCACGCCTCATTATGTGGCCTTCAGGCCGAGCCCAGCCCGTCCACCGTCTGGAACATCGCCTGGCGCGCTTGCGCGACGATTTGGGTGCGCCATTCGTCGGTATCGACATAAAAGGCGTTCATCATCTGGCGCTTGATCGCCGCTTGCACCTCGGGCAGCGTTTCGGGGTGTTTATGCAACCAGTGGTCGGCGCGCAGGGCGGCGATCATGTCGAGGATGGGCAGGGTTCCGTATTCCATGGCCATGCCGGTGTATTCGGCCTGCGGGCATTCGTCGTACACGGCACTCCACATCAGGCCCGTGAGTTTGGCCGAGGTCGAGGAGCCGTCGTGGAAGGAGGTCACGGGCGTGGCACCACCGCCGTCCCACCAGGCGCGCGCGCGGGCCAGGGCCTCGGCATCGTCGTCGCAGGCAAAAATGCGCTCGCCCAGGCCGCTGGGCCCCAGGCCCGTGTGCAGGTCCATCCAGGCGATGCGGCGGGCCCGCTGCCCGAAGGTGCGCAGCACCTCGCGCAGGGTCTGGTTGCTCCAGCTCGGCGCGGTGCCGCCGAAGAACATGCCGTCGGCGTATTCATGCTGCCCCTGCGACACCGCCGCCTGGTAGCGCGTGACGCCGTGGGTGTCGATGTAGGCCGCGATGGCCGCCTGGTTGTCGTCCGTGGGGGGCCACTGGGCGGGCAGCAGCAGGTCGTGGACCTCGCGGTAAGCCTCGTTGACGGGCAGGGGCTGGCTGAAGTCGTGGAAGTTACGGTTCAGGTCCACGTTTTCGTGGGTGGTGCGCCGCGTGTATGAGAAGCCGTGGGGATTGAGTGCATGGATGTAGAGCACTGCGACGCCGCCGGCGCGAGCCTTGGCGCGCCACTCGGCATCGCGCGCGGCAAACACCTGCACGCCCGAGCCGCAATAGCCTTCGACGCCGTGGCAGGCGCTGCTGACGATGAAGAGGTGCTCGGCGTCGGGCGAGCCGTCCAGGGCCACGTCCATGGCCAGGGTTTCGCCGTCGCGGCCCTTGAGCGGGTGTTCGTAGGCGCGAAGCGCCATGCCGGCGGCAGCGGCCGCCTCAAGGAATTTGGCGCGCGCAGCCGAGTAGCTGGCCGAAAAAGCCGCGTGTGGATTCATGGTGATGTTGGCGTGGTCAGGATTCAGGCCCCGGAGGCCGTGCCCAGCCAGCGTGTGGCCAGCTGGACCCAGTAGGTACCGCCCAGGGGAATGAGGTCGTCGTTGAAGTCGTAGCTCGGGTTGTGCAGCGTGCAGGGGCCCTCGCCGTGGCCCATGTCGCGGTGCGCGCCGTCGCCGTTGGAGATGAAGCAGTAAGCGCCGGGCTTGGCTTGCAGCATGTAAGCGAAGTCTTCGGCGCCCATGGTGGGCTCCTGCGCCAGCACGTTGGCCGGCCCCACGATGTCGTTCATGACGCGGCGCGCGAAATCGGCCTCGGCGGCGCTGTTCACGGTGGGCGGGTAGTTGCGATGGAATTTGAACTCGCAGCGCGCCTCGAAAGCGGCACAGGTGTGTTCGGCCACTTCCTTCATGCGTTTTTCAATCAGGTCCAGCACTTCAATGCTGAAGGTGCGCACCGTGCCCTGCAGCTCGCAGAAGTCGGGCACCACGTTGGTGGCCTCGCCGGCGTGGATCATGGTCACCGAGATGACGCCCGCGTCCACGGGTTTTTTGTTGCGGCTGATGATGTTCTGAAAGCCCTGCACCATTTGGCAGGCCACCGGCACCGGGTCTATGCCGTTGTGCGGCATGGCGGCATGGCTGCCCTTGCCGCGTATGGTGATCTTGAACTCGTTGCTCGACGCCATCACCGGTCCCGCGCTGACCGCAAAAGTGCCCACCGGGGCGCCGGGCCAGTTGTGCATGCCGAAGACGGCTTCCATCGGGAATTTCTCGAAGAGGCCGTCCTTGATCATCTCGCGCGCGCCGCCGCCGCCTTCTTCGGCCGGCTGGAAGATCAGGTAGACGGTGCCGTCAAAGTCCCGGTTCTGCGAGAAGTGGCGCGCCGCGGCCAGCAGCATGGCGGTGTGGCCGTCATGGCCGCAGGCGTGCATCTTGCCCGGCTGCGTGCTGGCATGGGCGAAGGTGTTGAATTCCTGCATGGGCAGGGCGTCCATGTCGGCGCGCAGGCCCACGCCGCGGCCGCAGGCGCCGCCGTCGCGCCCATGCACGATGCCCACCACGCCGGTGGTGCCCATGCCGCGGTGGATGGGAATGCCCCAGGATTGAAGTTTTTGCGCGACCACATCGGCGGTGCGCACTTCCTGGAAACACAGTTCAGGGTGAGCGTGGATGTCGCGGCGCACGGCCGCGATGTCGGCCGCCCCGGCCAGGATGGAGTCAATGATTTTCATGGCGATGCCCCTAAAAGTACATGGTAACCAAGCCGGCTGCGCTTTGCATGGCAGTGCCGGGTTCCCGGTATTTGTTCCCTAAATCCTGCCCTCTTCAACCGCATGGCAGGCCACGCGCACGCCTTCAAGCTGCAGGAATTGCGGCCTTTCGCTCTGGCAGCGCGCATTGGCATGCGGGCAGCGTGGGTGGAAGGTGCAGCCGTGCGGCGGATTCAGCGGATTGGGCACCTCGCCCGAGACCGGCGTGCGGGCGCGGCCGGTATCGTGCATCTTGGGGATGGCGTCCAGCAGCATGCGGGTGTAGGGGTGGCGCGGCCTGTCGAACAGGCTGTGCTTGTCGGCCAGCTCCACCAGGCGCCCCAGGTACATCACGCCGACCTGGTCGCTGACATGGCGCACCACCGCCAGGTTGTGCGAGATGAAGAGGTAGGTCAGGCTCCGCGTGCGCTGCAGGTCCTTCATGATGTTGAGCACCTGCGCCTGCACGCTCACGTCGAGCGCCGAGGTGGGCTCGTCGCAGACCAGGAATTCGGGCTCGGTGGCCAGGGCGCGCGCGATGGAAATGCGCTGGCGCTGCCCACCAGAGAACTGGTGCGGGTACTTGGCCATGTCCAGCGGCGACAGGCCCACCGACTTGAGCAGTTCGCCCACGCGTTCCTTGAGCGCGGGGCCGCCCTCCAGGATGCCGTGCTCACGCAGCGGCTCGGCAATGATGTCCTCAATTGTCCAGCGCGGGTTCAGGCTGGCGTAGGGATCCTGGAAAATCATCTGGATGCGGCTGCGCAGTTGCCGGCCGGCCGGCGTCTTGAACACTGCATGCGCGTCCTGGCCGTCGAAATTCAGGCCGCCACGCGTGGGCTCATACAGGCCCACCAGCAGGCGTGCCACGGTGCTTTTGCCGCAACCCGATTCGCCGACCAGCGCCAGCGTCTTGCCTTTTTCGATTTCGAAACTCACGCCGTCGACGGCTTTGAGCAGCAGCCGGGGCTTGCGCTCCAGCACGCGGTTGAGCCAAGGGGGCGACACGTCAAAGGTCTTGGCCAGGTCATGCGCCTGGACCAGGGGAGCTTCCACGCCCTTCAAAATTTCGCTCATGCCGCCACTCCCGCATGCGCTGCATGCAGCCAGCAGGCGGCGCGTGTGGCGCCGGCCGGTAGCAGGTCCGGCCTGTCCTGGCGGCAGCGGTCAAAAGCCTTGGGGCAGCGCGGGTTGAAGGCGCAGCCCTGCGGGATGGCGTTCAGGCGCGGCATGGCGCCGTCGATCTGGTAGAGGCGCTCGCGTTCCACCGTGATGTCGGGAATCGCCGCCATCAGGCCGGCGGTATAGGGGTGCGAGGGGTGGTTGATCACCTGGTGCACCGGGCCGATTTCGGCGATGCGCCCGGCATACATCACGGCCACGCGGTCGCAGGTTTCGGCGATCACGCCCATGTCGTGGGTGATCAGCATCACGGCGGCGCCGCGCTGTTTGCAGATATTCTTGAGCAGCGTGATGATCTGCGCCTGGATGGACACATCGAGCGCGGTCGTCGGCTCGTCGGCCACGATCAGCTTGGGCTCGGCCGCCAGGGCCAGGGCGATCACCACGCGTTGGCGCATGCCGCCTGAGAACTGGTGCGGGTAGTGGTCTATGCGCTGCGCGGCCGCCGGTATGCCGGTGTCGCTGAGCAGCTCAATGGCGCGCAGGCGGGCCTCCTGCGCCGTCACCGGCAGGTGGGCCTGTATGGTTTCCACCAACTGCCGGCCTATGGTGTAAAGCGGGTTCAGCGAGGTCAGCGGGTCCTGGAAGATCGCGCCTATCTTGCGCCCGCGGATATGGCGCATGCGCTCATGGGGCAGGTTGTCGATGCGCTCGCCTTCGAGCAGGATCTGGCCACCGGCCACGCGCCCGGGCGGCTCCAGCAGGCCGATGATGGCGGAGCCGGTCAGCGACTTGCCCGCGCCCGATTCGCCCACCACGCCGAGAATTTCACCGGGCGCGATGTCAAAGGAAATGTCGTCCAGCGCGCGCAGCGTGCCGCGCCGGCCGGGGAACTCGACCACCAGGTTCTTGATTTGCAGAAGACTCATTTTCTAACTCGTCCCTTACCTGAGGCGTGGATTCAAGGCGTCGCGCAGCCAGTCGCCCAGCAGGTTCACGCTCAGTGCGATCAGCACCAGCATCAGGCCCGGGAACACGGTGATCCACCATTCGCCCGAAAACAGGTAATCGTTGCCCACGCGGATCAGCGTGCCCAGCGAGGGCGAGGTGGGCGGCGCGCCCACGCCCAGGAAGGACAGCGTGGCTTCGGTGATGATGGCGGTGGCCACCTGGATGGTCGCCAGCACCAGCACCGGCCCCATCACATTGGGCAGCACATGGCGGCGCATGATGCGCAGCGGCGCCACGCCGGTGACGCGGGCGGCCTGTACATATTCCTTGCCGCGCTCCACCATGGTGGAGCCGCGCACCGTGCGCGCGTACTGAACCCAGCCTGATTGCCCCATGGAGATCGACAGGATCAGCACGCCCATGGCCAGCAGCTGGCTGGCATTGGGAAACACCGCGCGGCCCACGCCCGCGATCAGCAGCGCGACCAGAATGGGCGGGAAAGAGGACATCACGTCGCAGACCCGCATCAGGGCCGAGTCTACCCAGCCGCCCCTGAACCCCGCGATCAGGCCCAGCGACACACCGGCCAGCATGGACAGGATGACCGAGGCCACGCCCACCACCAGCGAGATGCGCGCGCCATACATCAGCGCCGACAGGATGTCGCGCCCCTGGTCGTCGGTACCCAGCAGGTATTTGGAACTGCCCTGCGCGTACCAGGCCGGCGGCAGCCGCGCGTCGCCGAGCTCCAGCGTGCTCAGGTTGAAGGGGTCGTGCGGCGCCACCCAGCCGGCGAACACCGAGCAAAAAATGCAGACCAGGGCAATGGCGGCCGCCACCATCGCCACCGGCGAGGTGCGAAAGCTATGGCCCACATCACTGTCAAGCCAGCGCGCAAGGGTTTTCTTCATCAATAAAAAGCGCAGTCCATATTAACTAGGGTCGAGCAAAGCGAGACCTGTGCCAGCAACAGCGCGGAACCGGCTTTGCCGGGCCGCAGCTGTTGTCCCCCTGAGGGGGAGAGGCCGCTACGCGAAGCGAGAAGGCAACAGGGGGCTATTTTTTTACAGTCATCCACTTGAAGAACATGAAGTTGTCGGCCAGCTGGACCAGCTCGACCTTCTTGCTCGTGCCCCAGGCCAGTGACTGCTGGTGCAGCGGCAGGTGGCCGATATCGGCGCCGTGGATGTCGAAAGCTTCCTTGATCAGCGCGTTGCGCTTGGTCTTGTCGGTTTCCGACTGGATCTTCTTGGTCAGCTCGTCGACCTTGGGGTTGCAATACGCGCCCAGGTTGAACTGGCCGGCGCCCTTGTCGTCCACACAGGCGACCAGCGCATTGAGCGCGTTGTGGGCGTCATAGGTGGCCGGCGTCCAGCCCAGCATGTAAAAGCTGGTGTCGCGGCGGAGGATTTTGGGGAAGTAGGTGCCCTTGGTCTCGGCCTGCAGGTTGATCTTGACGTTGATGCGCGACAGGTTGGCCGCCACCGCCTGGCAGATGCGGCTGTCGTTCACATAGCGGTCGTTCGGGCAGTTCATGGACACTTCAAAGCCGTTCGGGTAGCCGGCGTCGGCCATCAGCTTTTTCGCGGCTTCCGGGTCGTAGGGCAGGCGTTTGTTCTGCTCTTGCTGGAAACCGTTGATGCCGGGGCCTATCAGCAGCGCCGTCGGGCTGGAAGCGCCGCGCATCACGGTTTTCTTGATGCCGTCGATGTCGATGGCCTGGTAGAAGGCCTGGCGCACGCGCTTGTCCTTGAAGGGGTTCTTGCCCTTGATGTTCGAGTACAGCAGCTCGTCGCGTTTCTGGTCCATGCCCAGGAAGATGGTGCGCAGCTCGGCCCCGACCAGCACCTTGGTGCCGGAGTTGCCGTTGACGCGGTCTATGTCCTGCACCGGCACGGGCTCCATCACGTCGACCTCGCCCGATAGCAGGGCCGCCACGCGGGTCGCGTCATTGCCGATGGGCGTGTAAATCACTTCCTGGACGTTGCCTTCAATCTTGCCCCAGTAGTTGCCGTTGCGGACAAAGGTGGTGCGCACATTGGGCTGGCGTTCGCGCACGCGGTACGGGCCGGTGCCGTTGGCGCGGAAGGAGGCCGCGTTCTCTATGCCCTTGCGGCGGTCCACCGGCCGGGTCGCCTGGTTGGTCTCGCACCACTTCTTGCTCATCATGTAGACCAGCGAGATCACGTCGGGCAGGATGGGGAAGGGCGTCTTGGTCTCGATCTCGACCACGTGGTCGTTGATCTTGCGCACTTCCTTGAAGTCATTGGTGTAGCTCTTCATGTCCGAGCCTTCGGCCTGCGTGCGCTGGAAGCTGAAGACCACGTCGTCGGCCGTGAACGGCGTGCCGTCATGGAACTGCACGCCCTTGCGCAGCTCGAAGCGCCACACGGTCGGCGAGGTCTGTTTCCACGAGGTGGCCAGGCCGGGGGCCAGGCTCAGGTCCTTGTTGCGGATGACCAGGCCCTCATAGGCGTTGCCGGTCACGCTGAGCTGCAGCGACTCATTGAGCGAGTGCGGGTCCATGGACAGCGAGTCGCCCTGGTTGGCGACCCTCAGGGTCTGTGCGGATGCGACAAAACCGGTGGCCGCGAAGGCACACAGGACACTGGCCGAGAGCAGGTGGAACTTGAATTTCATCGGGAACTCCTTGTGGAAGGGATGAGGGCTTGCGGGTAAAAACGGAAGAAAAATGGGGAATGCGATGGAGGGTGCGGCCCGCCCGGCCTCAATGGCCGGCGGGGTTGCCTACGCGCAGCCTGGGGTCTACCGCGAAGTACAGCAGGTCGACCACCAGGTTGATGAGGACAAAAATCAGCGCAATCAGGCACAGGTAGGCCGCCATCACCGGGATGTCGGCGAAGGTCACGGCCTGGATGAACAGCAGGCCCATGCCGGGCCACTGGAACACGGTCTCGGTGATGATAGCGAAGGCGATCAGCCCGCCCAGCTGCAGGCCGGTAATGGTCATCACCGGCACCAGCGTGTTCTTGAGCGCGTGGCCGAAGTGGATGGCGCGGTCGGGCAGGCCGCGGGCGCGCGCGAACTTGATGTAGTCGGTGCGCAGCACCTCCAGCATTTCGGCGCGCACCAGCCGCATGATCAGCGTGAGCTGGAACACCGCCAGCGTCACGGCCGGCAGCACGATATGGTGCCAGCCGTCGGCCTTGAAGAGGCCGGTGCTCCACCAGCCTATCTGCACGGTCTCGCCGCGGCCGAAACTCGGAAACCAGCCCAGGCCCACGGCGAACACCAGGATCAGCAGGATGCCGATCAGGAAGGTCGGCAGCGACACGCCCAGCAGCGATAGGGTCATGAATACCTGGCTCAGGAAGCTGCCGCGGCGCAGCGCCGAATACACGCCCATGGGAATGCCGATCAGCAGCGCCATGAAAGCCGCCACCAGGGCCAGCTCCAACGTGGCCGGAAAGCGCTCGGCGATCAGGCGCGAGACCTTGGCGCCCTGGCGCAGGCTCAGGCCGAACTCGCCCTGCGCCGCGTTCATGAGGAAATGCCAGAACTGCACGATGAAGGGCCGGTCCAGTCCCAGGTCGGCGCGCAACTGGGTGATTTGCGCGGGCGAGGCGTCCTGCCCCAGCAGGAATACCACCGGGTCGCCGACATACTGGAACAGCATGAAGGCGATCAGGGCGACCACGACCATCACGATCACGGCCTGGATCAGGCGGCGCAGAATAAAAGCAAGCATCGGCCAAAGAAAAAAGTATCGGGCGATACTAGCAGAGCAAATGATATGCCGACACAGGGGTTTACTTTAGGGTTAAAGAAACAACGCGGGACCCGGAAAAGCTTTCCGCGGGTCGGTTGCCGCCCCAAACAGGGCCCGGCGCGCCCTTTTCAGGTGCCACCCGCCCGCCCCAAAACGGCGGGCCGGCCCGCTAAAGCCGCTGCAGCTTCTTTCGCACCAGGTGAATATTGCCGCGCAGCGCGTACAGCTCGTCGGTATAGGACAGCGGCACCGTGATTTTTTCGGCCCGGCGTTCCAGCTCATTGAGTTCTTCCAGCAGGGCCTTGTTTTTGCTGCTGTTGCGGTCGCTGTCGCCGCTGCCGTCCACGCGGTTCTCGATGTCGCGCAGCCGGCCGTACCAACGGAAGATGCGCGAACGCACGCGAAAGGCATAAAGCGGCGGGATGATGCGCGACAGCGGCAGCATGATGGCGATGATGATGCCCATCACCAGCCACATGCGCTCGACCAGGTTGGCCACCCAGAACCGCAGGTAGCGCTGCAGCACCGGCGTGCCGTTCTTGATGGCGCGTTCGGCTTCCTTGGCGATGGGCAGCTCGCTGTTGTCGCGGTTCGGGTATTCGCGGGCGCTCTTGAACCAGCCGGCCCCGCCGTGGATTTCGTTGCCGGCCTGGGCCAGCAGCTGCTGCAGGGCGGGGTGGGTGGTGGTGCGGGTGATCAGCGAGGTGGTGGGCGCCACCAGCCGCACGTCGTCGGGCGGGATATTGGCGGCCAGGTCCACCACGCCGCGCGGCAGGCGGGTCGGTGTCAGGAAGGCGAAGCGCCTGGAATAGGCCTCGCTCTGGGCAAAATTCATCAGTTTCACGCCGGGTGTCTGCAGCAGCATCTGCACCATCAGCGACTCGGGTGCGGACGCGAACACGATGGCGTCCAGCTCGCCGCCCAGGAAGGCCACGGTGGCGGGTGTCTGCTCCAGCCGGGATATCTTCAGCGACGCCGGGTCGATATGGTTGCTTTCCAGCAGCTTGGCCATCAGGCTGGGAACACCGCTGCCGGGCGTGCCGGTGTTGACGCGCAGGCCCTGCAGCTGCGTGAGCGAGCCCAGGCTGGCGTCTTCGGCCGGATCGGCCTTGCCGGCCGCGCGGCCGGCCGGGCTTTTGGCGGCCCGAGCCGCCGCGGCCACCTTGCGCGCGGCGTCTTCACGGTAAAACAGCCAGAGCGGCTCCACAAAAAGGCTGCCGAGCGAGGCCAGGTCCTCTTCATCCTGCTCGGTGTAGTCGCTGGTGCCGCCCTGGACAAAACCGACGTCGACCTTGCCTTCGCGCAGCAGCTGCAGGTTGGCGGCCGAGCCCTCGGAGGGCTGGAGCACCACCGTTATGCCCTCGGCCGCCAGCGCTTTGGCATAGCGTTTGCCGAATTCTTCGTACGCGCTTTGCGCCGGGCCGGTGGCCAGCGTCACGCGCTTGGGCGGGTTCGGGTCCAGCCACCAGTAGGCCAGCGCCAGCAAGGCAAAGGCCAGCACGATGAAAGGCCCGGCCGAGGCGGCCAGGTCGCGCAGCGACAGCAGGGTGTAGCGTATGGCTTTGGGCATGCGCCAACCTTAGCATGCGCCGCGGGTGTTTCGCTACGGCGCTTTTTTGTCGATCGCCGTCACCGTGAACTGGCTGTTCACCTTCTCGGCCTGGAAGACTTCCACATGGTTCTATCCCGAAAGGGGGGCGGCCGTTGAAAAAACCGTTCGCATTGCTGCAGGCATGAACCCATGGCCCACTACCATGAGCACCATCCCGGAGCTCATTACCGCCAAAAACATTTGAGCGGCCCTTGACGGGCGGACCTGGCTCGCCCCGGAGGGCGTCAGTTTTTTTGCAACTGCAGCCGCGCCTTGTCCAGCCACAGCTGCAGGCTGTCCAGCAAATCCTGCTGGCTGAAGGAGCAGCTTTCCTCGGTGAACAGCGCGCTGGATTCGAGCCGGTTCAGCAGCTGCGAGAGCACCTCGTTAAATCGCTCGGGCAGGGCCGCCGCCAGGCTTTGTTGCTGCATCGCGGCTTGCGAAAAGGCCGCCACGCCGAGCGCGCCGCTGCGCAATTGCTGCAAGGCGATTTGCAGGCTGTCAAGCTGGTCTTGTGTCGTCATTGCGTGGTGTCAAGCTTATGCGGCGGCCGAGGCCGGTATGCGCGTGGTCCTGCGGTCAAACACCAGGGTCAGCATGGCCAACAGGCCGAAAGGCACGCCCACCCAGCCCAGCTGCGCGAAGCCCACCTGGTCCAGCAGCGCGCCGCTGATCACCGCGCCCAGCGCCGTGCCCACATAGAGCATGGAGCCGTTGAGGCTCAGCAGCAAGGGCGCCTGCGCCGGCGAGAGGCTGGCCAGCCGGCTTTGCTGCGGCGCCATCAGGCCGAAGCCGGCGATGCCCCACAGCACCAGCACGGCCATGGTGGCCGGCACGCTGCCGCGCGTGAGCGGCAGCAGGCACATCATCGCGACCAGCACGGCCAGCTGCACGCGCATGGTGCGCAAGGCGCCGAAACGATCGGTGGCCCAGCCGCCCATCAGCGTGCCGCCCACACCGGCCAGGCCGAAGACGGCCAGCGTGGCCGAGAGCTGCGCCGAATTCATGGGGTTGAGCGCGTGCAGCACCGGCCCGACATAGGCGAAGACGCTGAAGATGGCGATGAAATACAGCAAAGTGCGGCCCCACACGCGCAGCACCGCGCCCTGGCGCGCGGCCGCCTGAAAGCCCGCGAAGCTGGTGCCGGCGCTGGCCATGTTGGCAGGAATCAGCCAACTGGCCGCGGCCAATGCCGCGCCGCTGGCGGCCGCCGACAGCCATACCGGCACGCGCCAGCCGAATTCAAAACCCAGCCAGGCGCCTATGGGCAGGCCGACGGCATAGCTGATGCTCATGCCCAGGAAGGTGATGGACAGCGCCCGGCCGCGCAGCGCGGGCACCACCATGCTGACGGCCAGCGCCGAGGCCGCCGCGGTGAACATCGCGCCCGCGCCCATCAGCACGCGGCCCAGCAGCAGCAGGAGCAGGTTGGGCGCGAGGGCGCACACCAGGCAACCCGTGGTGAACAGCGCCAGCGCCAGCTGCACGGCGCGTTTGCGCGGCCAGCGGGCCGTGAGGATGATGAGCAGCGGTGCCAGCACGGCGGTGGCCACGGCATAGGCCGTCATGGCCTGGCCGGCAGCCGCCACGCTGATGCCCAGCGATGCGCTCATGGGCTGCAGGATGCCGCCCAGCACAAAGGCGCCGCTGCCTATGACCAGGTTGCACAGGGCGAAGAAATACAGGATGGGAGGCATGGTGTTCATGAAGGCGGCGGCGAGTAAGCGGGGACGGCGCAAGCCGCCCAGGGGGGCGGCGGCTATCCCATCAAGAACGGGGCAGGTTTAACCCCGCCATTGTGCGGGATGCGGTGCGACCCTGCAGGGCCGGGGGCAAGCCGGCGCAAAAAAAAGCCAGGCCCGGGCCGGCCAAGGCCTATGGACGCGCTGCTTTGGTGCGCTTTGCGCAATCCCGCAGCCGGCCAGGATGCGCTTGCCGCCCGCGCTTACTGGATCATGCCGAGGAACTGCTTGAGCTCGGCGGTCTGCGGATTCGAGAACACCTCTTCGGGCGGGCCGATCTCGTGCACGCGGCCCTGGTGCATAAAGACCACGCGGTCGCAGACCTTGCGGGCGAAGCTCATCTCGTGCGTCACCATCAGCAACGTCATGCCTTCGGCGGCCAGGCTTTCCACGACCTGCAGCACCTCGCCCACCAGTTCCGGGTCCAGCGCCGAGGTGATTTCGTCGCACAGCAGCACCGAAGGCTGCATGGCCAGCGCGCGCGCGATCGCCACGCGCTGCTGTTGCCCGCCCGAGAGCTGGTCGGGCCAGGCATCAAATTTCTCGGCCAGGCCCACGCGCTGTAGCAGTGCGCGCGCGTGCTCGGCCGCGGGCGCGCCGGCCGTCTTCTTGACCAGGGTGGGCGCCAGCATGATGTTTTTGCCGACGGTCAGGTGGGGAAACAGGTTGAAGCTCTGGAAGATCATGCCCACGCGCTGGCGCAGCTCGCGCATGACCTGCGGGTTGTCGTGCAGCAGGTGTTTGCCGTCCACGCGCAGCGTGCCGCTCTGGAACACTTCCAGCCCGTTGATGCAGCGCAGCAGCGTGCTTTTGCCAGAACCGCTTTTGCCGATGATGGCGATCACCTCGCCGGCCTTGACCTCAAGGTCTATGCCTTTCAAAACCTCGTTGGTGCCGAAGCTCTTGCGCAGCTGGTTGATCTCGACCAAAGTCCTGTCGGCCATTGCGGGGGATGGGGTGACGTTAACGTCCATTGCGGGCTTTCCTCTCAAGCTTGCGGGCATACAGGGACACGGGGAAACACAGCGCGAAATACATCAGCGCCACACAGCTGTAGACCACAAAGGGTTTGAAGGTGGCGTTGGTGATCATGGTGCCGGCCTTGGTCAGCTCGATAAAACCGATCACCGAGGCCAGCGCCGTGCCCTTGATGACCTGCACCAGGAAACCCACGGTGGGCGGCACGGCGATGCGCACGGCCTGCGGCAGCACGATGTAGCGCAGCTGTTCGCCGAAATTGAGCGCCAGGCTTTGCGCGGCCTCCCACTGGCCCTTGGGGATCGCGTCGACGCAGCCGCGCCAGATTTCGGCCAGGTAGGCGCTGGTGTAAAGCGTGAGTGCCACCCCGGCCGCCACCCAGGCCGGCACATTGATGCCGAAAAGCGCCAGGCCGAAGTAGGCCAGAAAAAGTTGCATCAGCAGCGGCGTGCCCTGGAACAGCAGCACATAGCTGTCCAGCGCGCGGCGCACCATGCGGGCGGCTTTTTGCGCGCCCGGCGCCGAACGTGCGGCCGACAGCCGGCCCACCAGCAGCAGCGCGCCGACCAGGCCGCCGCCTATGAAGGCGACCAAGGAAAGCACAACGGTCCAGCGCGCCGCGAGCAGCAGGTTGCGGAAGATGTCCCAGATGGAGAATTCGATCATGGTGTTGCCTGGCCTTTCCTGTCAGCGGCCGAAGAGAAATTTCGGCCCGGCCCAATTGAGGAGCTTGCGCACCGCCACTGACAGCGCCAGGTAAATCAGCGTGGCAACGATGAAGGCCTCAAAGGCGCGGAAGTTGCGGCCCTGGATCAGGTTGGCGGCGTAAGACAGCTCCTGCGTCGAGATCTGGCCGCAGACGGCCGAGCCCAGCATCACGATGATGATCTGGCTCACCATGGCGGGCCAGACTTTTTTGAGCGCGGGTGGCAGTACCACGCGGGTGTAGATCTGCACGCGGTTCAGCGCCAGGCTTTCGGCCGCCTCGATCTGCCCGCGCGGCGTGGCCTCAACGCCGGCGCGGATGATCTCGGTGGCATAGGCCGCGAGGTTGATCACCATGGCCAGCACCGAGGCGATCTCGGGCGAGAGCTTGAAGCCCAGGGCCGGCAGGCCGAAAAAAATGAAAAACAGCTGGACGATAAAAGGCGTGTTGCGTATCAGCTCGACGTAAGTGCCCACCACCCAGCGCAGCCAGCGGGGGCCGCTGGCGCGCGCCCAGGCAAAGCCCATGCCCACAAAGACGCCAGCCACCGACGAGATCGCCGTCAGGCCCAGCGTCCAGACGACGCCGGTGGCCAGCAGCGGCCACTGCGACAGCACGGCCATGAAATCAAGCTCGACACGCATCTGATTCACTTCCTGTTGAGGAGGGCTGCTTGCAGGCCAGCGGCCGCGGCGGAACCGGCTTTGCCGGGCCGCAAGCGGCGCCCCCTGCAAGGGGGGAGGCGCTTACGCGAAGCGAAGCGCAACGGGGGTGTGCAATTACTGCGGCAAATCGCCGGCAGGACGGCCCAGCCACTTGAGGGCCAGTTTGTCGAGATCGCCGTTTTTCTTGGCTTCGGCAATCACTTCATTGACTTTGAGGCGCAGCTTGTCTTCGCCCTTGGCCACGCCGATGAAGTTGGGGGAGTCTTTCAACAGCAGCTTGTACTCGGTGTTGAGTTGCGGGTTCTTGGCGATCATGTTGCCGGCCACCGAGGCGCCCGTGGCGATCAGCTGCACCTGGCCGGCGGTGTAGGCCGAAACGGTGGTGTTGTTGTCTTCAAAGCGCTTGATGTCCGCACCGGCGGGTGCGACCTTGCTCAGTTCCTGGTCTTCCAGGGCGGCGCGCGTGACGCTGATGGTTTTGCCGTTGAGGTCGGCAAAAGACTTCACGCTGATGCTCTTGGGGCCGAACACGGCCTGGAAGAAGGGGGTGTAGGCGGCGGTGAAGTCGATGACTTTTTCGCGCTCCGCGGTTTTACCCAGCGTGGAGATCACCAGGTCGGCCTTTTTGGTTTGCAGGTAGGCGATGCGGTTGGCGCTGGTCACGGGAACCAGTTCCACCTTGACGCCGAGTTTTTGCGCGATGTAGCCGGCCATCTCGACATCCAGGCCCTGGGGTTTCAGGTCAGTGCCGACCATGCCGTAGGGTGGGAAATCGGTAGGGATGGCGATCTTGATTTCCTTGGCCTTCATGATGTCGTCCAGCGCGGTTTGCGCATGGGCGCCGGTGGCAGCCAGCACCGCGGCTGCGGCGAGGGCGAAAGAAAAAACGCGTTTGCTGGACTTCATAGCAGGGCTCCAAGGTAGGTTGAGGAATCGTCAGAGGGTTTGGCCGAAGCACGGCCGGTTTTGCGAACACGGGAAGGCGCGGGAGACGCCGGTTTGCTGTCTTGCGCGGCCAGCGGGCTCAGCGCGCTGCGCAGCTGCGCCAACGGGTCGCCGGCGCCGGCCTGCAGCTTGAGCGCGGCCTGCACGCTGCCGATGTGCGCCTGCATGAGTTTTTCGGCTTTCGCCAGGTCGCCTTTTTCGAGTGCCTGCACGATGAGCACATGCTCTTCGCAGGACTGCGCCGCGTCGTGCGAGGACTGGTACAGCATGGCGATCAGGGTGGTGCGCGCGGTGAAGTCGCGCAGCGTGTCGGCCAGCAGGTTGTTGCCCAGGCATTCGGCCAGGCAGACATGGAAGTCGCCCAGCAAAAAGCTGCGCAGGCCCACGTCGTCGCCCTTGATGGCGGCTTTCTCGCGGGTCAGGTGGCTCTTGAGCTGCTTGATGGCGGCCTTGCTGACGTCGGTGGTGCAGCGGATCAGGCCCATCTCGATCACGCGGCGCGCCTCGAAAGCCTCGCGCGCTTCTTCCTGGGAGGGCTCGATCACGTACCAGCCGCGCCGGCTGCTGACGGTGACGATACCGCGCACTGCCAGGCGGGTCAGGGCTTCGCGGACGATGGTGCGGCTGCAGTCAAACAGCAGGGCCAGCTGCTGCTCGCCCAGGCGCGAGCCGGGTGCGAGCTTTTGCGCCATCACGGCTTCGATGATGCGGTTGCTGATGTCGGGGGCGGTGGCCATGGTGAAAATGTAGAGGAGTTAACTCAATATTTGTATACAAGATTGCTGTGTCAAATCGGGGTTTTCTCGGGAGGGGGCTGCCCTCCCGGGGCATCAATTTATTGCGGCAGATCGCCTGCGGGGCGCCCCAGCCATTTGAGGGAAATCTTGTCCAGGTCGCCGTTTTTCTTGGCTTCGGCAAGGATGCCGTTGACGGTCAGGCGAAGCGTGTCTTCCCCTTTGGGCACGCCGATAAAGTTGGGGCTTTCCTTGAGCAGCAGCTTGTACTCGGTGCGCAGCTGCGGGCTCTTGCTCATGATGTTGCCGGCCACGGAAGCGCCCGTGGCGATCAGTTGCACCTGGCCGGCGGTGAAGGCGTTCACCGTCTTGAAGTTGTCGTCAAAGCGGCGGATATCGGTGCCCGAGGGGGCCAGCTTGTTGAGTTCCTCGTCCTCCACCGAGCCGCGCGTCACCCCAATGGTTTTTCCCGCCAGATCGGTGAAGCTCTTGATGTTGAGTGTTCTTGGGCCAAAGACGGCCTGGAAAAAAGGCGAATACGCACCGGCAAAGTCGATCTGCTTTTCCCGGTCTGGGTTTTTCCCCAGTGTCGCGATCACCAGCGACGCCTTTTTTGTCTGCAGGTAGGGAATGCGATTGGCGCTGCTGACGGGAATCACATCGACCGTTACGCCCAATTTGGCGCCAATGTAGTTGGCCATGTCGACGTCCAGGCCCTGGATCTTGAAGTCCGCCCCCATGGAGCCATACGGCGGAAAGTCGGGCGGAACCGCGATGGTGATTTTTTTGTTCTTGAGGATGGTGTCCAGGGCGCTTTGCGCATGGACGCCAAAACTCGACAGGAGTGAAAGAACCGTCAGGCTCAGCGAAAGCAGGAATTTACTTGAGGTCATGGCACGCTCCGTGGGTTGAAAAAGTCATACCGATTTGCGCCGATGCGACCTGAGTCCGGAATCTTGCGTGCAAGTCTTGTGCCAATCTTCGGCCGAAAAATGGGAGTCCAGTTTCCGGCGCAAAAAGAAGGGCTGGCGAGCCTGCACGGTTTCCTGATGGGCGTATCCGGCCTGAACCGTTGACCTTGTCAGCCTATACCTTCTTCTTATTTTTTGGATCCGGCATTTCCCCTTTTCCGGCGTGATTTCGTTGAATTTGTCACTATTTGGTATACAAGATATGTGCACCCGTCTGGCGTGCTTGTGCACCGGCATGCGGCTTTTTGGGCAGCCGGCCGCACCAGAAAGGGGATTGTCCCAGCGGGCCCTTAGTCGAGCTTGGCGCCGGAAGCCTTGACGGCCTGGGCCCAGCGCGGCATTTCAGCGGCCAGGAATTGCGTGAATTCCTCGCTGCCCATAAAGGCCGGGTCGGCGCCTTGGGTCACCATGCGGTTACGGATGTCCGGGTTGTTCATGACCTGCTTGAAGGCGTCGCTCAGTTTGGCGGTCACGTCCTTGGGCAGGCCGGCCGGCGCGAGGAAGCCATAAAACCCGACCACTTCAAAACCTTTGATGCCCGATTCGATGACTGTCGGGATGTCCGGCAGGGCCGGGTTGCGCTCCCTGCTGGTCACGGCCAGGGCGCGCACCTTGCCCTGCTTGTGGTAGTTGGCGGCTTGCGGAATGGATTCGCCCATGAACTGCACCTGGCCGGCCATCAGGTCGGTAAAGGCCGGCGCGCTGCCGCGATAGGGAATGTGAACCATGAACAACCCGGTGGCGTTCTTGAACATCTCGGGTACGAGGTGGCTGATGCCGCCGTTGCCGGCCGAGCCGTAGTTGACCTGGCCGGGCCTGGCCTTGGTGTAGGCGACAAACTCCTGCAGGTTGTTCACCGGCAGTTTGGGGTTGACCAGCAGGGCCAGCGGCTGCATGGCGGTGCGCGCGATCGGCGTGAAGTCTTTGAGCGTGCTGTAAGGCAGCTTGCTGTACAGGGCCGGGTTGATCACCATCACGCCGGTGTTGGCCAGCATCAGGGTGTAACCGTCGGGCGGGGCCTTCATGACGTCCTGCGCACCCACGGTGCCGCCGGCGCCCGACTTGTAGTCGATCACGATGGGCTGGCCCAGCACCGCTTGCAGGCGTTCTGTCAGCAGGCGTGCATGCTGGTCCAGCGGGCCGCCGGCCGGAAAGCCTATGACGACGCGTATGGGCTTGTCGGGAAATGCCGCCATGGCGGCGGAGGAAGCCAGTGCGGCGACGGCCAGCAGCGTGAGCGCTTTGCGGGGCAAGGCGAGTATGCGATTCATGAAGTCTCCTGTTGTGCTTGTTTCCGCGTGTAAGCGACGCCTGGGTCGCGCGGTCCTGTTTGATCATAGTGAGCAGCGGTCGCTCAAGTGACAGTGTTTTATCGGGAGCTTCCCGGATGTGGGCGCCGCGGACTCGGGGTAGGCTGAAGCCCCCAAGTCAGCACTTGCCTGGAGCCTTTCTTGTCCCTTGAATCCGATACCGGCCAGGCCGTCCCCGCCGCGACCTCGCATACCTTGCACCACCAGGTCTGGCCCAAGCGCCTGCCGCACAGCATCACGCCGCCGGCCACCTCGCTGTGGCACAACCTCGCGGTCAGCGCGCTGCGTTTCCCCGACAAACCCGCGCTGGTGTTCTTCAACCGCGTGCTCAGCTACGCCGAAGTCATGCGCCAGGCCGAGCGCCTGGCCGCCACGCTGCACAGCCTGGGCGTGCGCAGCGGCGACCGCGTGCTGCTCAATATGCAGAACTGCCCGCAGTGGGTGGTTGCGCACTTTGCCATCCTGCGCGCCAACGCGGTGGTGGTGCCGGTCAATCCCATGAACCGGGCCGAGGAGCTCAAGCACTACATCATCGACCCCGACGTGAAAGTCGCCATCACGGCTGCCGATCTCGCGGCCGAGCTGGCCAAGGCCAATGCACAGCTGGCACCCGGCGAGCGGCTGTCGCACATGGTGGTCACCCATTACAGCGATGCTTTCGACCTGGCCGGGGAAGGCGAGGGCGACGCGGCCATGCCGCCGGCCTGGCACGAATGGCTGGGCACGCGACACGCGCTGCCGGCGCTAGCAGGCGGCAGCGTGATGGACTGGGCCGACGCCACGTCGGGCAGGGCGCTGGAGGCCGGCGAGCTGCCGCCGCACACCGCCACGCCGCAAGACCTGGCCGTGCTGCCCTATACCAGCGGCACCACCGGCCTGCCCAAGGGCTGCATGCATACGCACGCCAGCATCATGCACAACGCGGTGGCCAGCTGTTTGTGGGGTGGCAGCACTTTTGAAAACGTGACTTTGTCCGTGGTGCCTATGTTCCACATTACCGGCATGGTGTCGGTGATGCACGCGTCCATTTACGGCAGCGCGACCATGGTCATCATGCCGCGCTGGGACCGCGAGCTGGCCGGGCGGCTGATCTCGCGCTGGCGCGTGACGCACTGGACCAACATCCCCACCATGGTGATTGACCTGCTCGCCAGCCCCAACTTCGCTGCCTTCGACCTGACCAGTCTTGTCTACATCGGCGGTGGCGGAGCGGCCATGCCGCAGGCCGTGGCGCAGCGCCTGTGGGAGCAGTACGGCCTGCGCTTTGCCGAAGGCTACGGCCTCACGGAAACCGCCGCGCCCTCGCACAGCAATCCCTATGACGCTACCAAGCAGCAATGCCTGGGCGTGCCCTTCATGAGCTGCGACGCGCGCGTGATAGACCCGCTCACGCTCAAGGAGGTGCCGCAGGGCGAGCAGGGCGAAATCATCATGAGCGGGCCGCAGGTGTTCCAGGGCTACTGGAAGCGGCCGGATGCAACGGAGCAGGCCTTTATCGAACTCGACGGCAAGCGCTTTTTCCGCTCGGGCGACCTGGGCCGCATGGACGAGCAGGGCTATTTCTTCATCACCGACAGGCTTAAGCGCATGATCAACGCCTCGGGCTTCAAGGTCTGGCCGGCCGAGGTGGAGGCCTTGATGTTCAAGCACCCGGCCATCCAGGAGGCCTGCATCATCTCGACCCGCGACGCCTACCGCGGCGAAACCGTGAAAGCCGTGGTGGTGCTGAGACCCGCCGCCAAGGGCAATACCAACGAGGAAGACATCATCAGCTGGTGCCGGGATAACATGGCGGCTTACAAATACCCGCGTGTGGTGCAGTTTGTCGACGCGCTGCCCAAGAGTGGCTCGGGCAAGGTCATGTGGCGCGCGCTGCAGGAAGCCGAGCAGCGCGGGCCGTGAACCTCCAGGGCGCCGCGCCCTGTTTTCTGGAGAGCCTGTTTGAAAATCACCTCGGTCAAGCCCTTCATCCTGCATGTGCCCGTGACGGGCTCCCAGATCGCCGACAGCACACACACCATCTCGCACTGGGGTGTGGTGGGCGCCCAGATAGACACCGACACCGGCCTGAGCGGTTACGGTTTCACCGGCACCCATGCGCATTTGCCCAGCGACCAGCTGATCACGCGCTGCATAGAGACCTGCCATGCGCCGCTGCTGATCGGCGAGGATGCGCTGGATACCAACCGGCTATGGCTCAAGCTCGCGCGTAACCCGGCCCTGCAGTGGGTGGGGCGCGCCGGCATCACCACGCTGTCGCAGGCGGCCATCGACATCGCGCTATGGGACCTCAAGGCCAAGGCCGCGGGCGTGCCGCTGTGGAAGCTGCTGGGCGGGCAGGTGCGCGACAAGGTGCGCGCCTACAACACCGACATAGGCTGGCTCAGCATTCCCGACGAGCAACTGGTGGCCGGCGCGAAGCGCGCGGTGGATGAAGGCTTTACCGGCATCAAGGTCAAGATAGGCTCCAGCGTGGACCGCGACTTGAAACGCCTGGAAGCCGTGCGCCGCGCCATAGGCCCGCCCATCACCCTGGCGACCGACGGCAACGGCAAATGGGATTTGCCCACCTGTCAGCGTTTTTGCCGCGCTGCCGAGGCTTTCGACCTGTACTGGATTGAAGAACCGCTCTGGTATGACGATGTGAAAGGCCATGCGCAGCTTGCGCGCGGCACCCGCATTCCGGTCGCGCTGGGCGAGCAGCTTTATACCCACGATGCGTTCGCGGAATTCTTCCACCAGGAGGCGATTCACTGGGTGCAGCCCGACGTGACGCGCATGGGCGGCATCACCGAGGTGCTGCGCGTCTGCGACACTGCGCACTCCTATCGGCTGCCGGTGGCGCCGCATGCGGGCGACATGAGCCAGGTCCATGTGCACCTGAACCACGCGCACCCGGCCTGCACGGTGCTGGAATACATCCCCTGGATCAAGGACTGCTTTCTCGAGCCCGCCCAGGTGGTGGACGGCCACTTCAGCCTGCCGCAGCAGCCGGGCGCCAGCACCACGCCGACACCGGCCGCCTGGGCCAAGTTCCGCCAGGCCACGGCCTGATTGCCGGCGCCGATACTGCCACCCCATCCATGGCCAAACCCACCCCTCCCACACTGGACGACTTTGGCGGCAAGCCGCTGGCCGGCTGGCGGCTGCGGCTTTACACCATCATCTTCGAGGCCGACACCCGCGCGGGCCGGCTGTTCGACAAGGCGCTGATTGCCCTGATCCTGGTCAGCATCGCCGTGGTGATGGCCGACAGCGTGCAGTCGGTGCATGCCGCGCACGGGAGGCTGTTCTCGGTGGTCGAATGGATCTTCACGCTGTTGTTCACCGCCGAGTACCTCGCGCGCCTGGCCTGCGTGCGCAAGCCGCTGCAATACGCGACCAGCTTTTTCGGCATCATCGACCTGGTCGCGGTACTGCCGACCTATCTGGCGCTGTTCTTTCCCGAGCTGCACGCCCTTATCGACGTGCGGGTGCTGCGGCTGCTGCGCGTGTTCCGCATCTTCAAGCTCGCGGCCTATGTGGCCGAATACCAGTCGCTGGGCCGGGCGCTGGCCGCCAGCGGGCGCAAGATCCTGGTGTTCCTCTCGGCCGTGGTGATGATGGTGCTGGTCATGGGCACGGTGATGTATGTGGTCGAAGGGCCGTCCAACGGCTTTACCAGCATCCCAACCTCGGTCTATTGGGCCATCAGCACCGTCACCACCGTGGGCTTCGGCGACATCACACCCAAGACCGACCTGGGCCGGCTGATCTCGTCTTTCATGATGCTGCTGGGCTGGGGTATCCTGGCCGTGCCCACCGGCATCGTCACGGCCGAGATGGCGGCCGAGCGGCGCCTGCAGCACCTGGCCTTGCCGACCACACGCAGCTGCCACGAATGCCTGACCGAAGGCCACTTGCCCGAGGCGGATTTCTGTTTTCACTGCGGTGCCAGGCTGCCGCCATACCAGCACCAGGATGCGAAGGCCGAGGCCTCCTAGGCGGCCTGGTTTTTATTCGCCGGCCGTCAACCGCCGCGGCGTCATTTCCACCGAGCCCAGCGCCGTGCTCATCCAGACCGTGCCGTCCTGCACCGTCACCTGCAGCTGCATGCTGCGCTCGGCGAGTTTGGCCAGCGCCTGGCTCTCGGCCGCGTCGATTTGCCAGACCACCAGGTTAGCGGCGCGCGTGAGTTTGGTTTCGATGTTCTTCCACCAGACCGGCGTGCTGCTCGCGAAGCTGTAGACGCTAATGCGTTCAGCCCGGCCCGCGGCCTTCATCAAGCGCTTGTCGTCGGGCTGGCCCACGTCTATCCAATGCAGGATCTGTTCGGTGTAGTCCTTGTGCCAGAGCGCGGCCTCGTCCACGTCCCACAAGTCCTTGGCGAATTCGAGCTTGCCCTTCTTGTCGTCGGCCGGCACATTGAGCGCGAAGGCCAGCAGGCGGATCATCATGCGCTCGTCGGCCTCCGACGGATGGCGCGCGATCGTCACGCTGTGGTCGGCGTAGATATTGCGGTCCATGTCGGACAGGGCCAATTGGGCTTTGTAAATAGTGGCTTTGAGTGCCATAGGGTTTGCTTCTTTATCGGGTCTGGGCAGGGAACGAACCCTCTATTGGAACAGAGCGGCGGCCGGTAACCCTGGCCGAGCGGGATTTAAGCGGTCTGGCTATAGTCACCCGACCATGCACTTGTCCGTCCTTGACCAGTCCGTCGCCGTCACCGGCCGCACGGAAGACGCCTCCATCCGTGAAACCCTGACCCTGGCCCGCCATTGCGAGGCGCTGGGCTACCGCCGCTTCTGGGTCAGCGAGCACCACAGCCACCCGACCATCGTTGGCTCCGCGCCCGAAGTGCTGATGGCCGCGATCGCCGCGACCACCAGCCGCATACGCGTGGGCAGCGCCGGTGTCATGCTGCCGCACTATGCGGCGCTCAAGGTGGCCGAGCAGTTTCGCGTGCTCGAGGCCATCGCGCCGGGCCGCATAGACCTGGGCGTGGGCCGGGCGCCGGGCTCCGACATGCGCACGGCACGGCTGCTCAGCAGCGACCCGCGCCAGTCGGCCGACAACTTTCCGATCCAGGTGCGCGAGCTGCAGGCCTGGCTGGCCGGCGTCGACCTGCCCGAAGGCCACCCGGGCCGCGGCGTGACGGCCAACCCCATGGGCCCGAGCACGCCAGAGATGTGGATGCTGGGCAGCTCTGACTACGGCGCGCAACTGGCGGCGCATTACGGCCTGCCTTATGCGTTCGCTTGGTTCATCACCGACGGCCAGGGGGCTGAGCAGGCGCTGGAGCTTTACCGTGCCAATTACCGGCCCAGCCCGCGCCATCCCGCGCCGCAGGCCGTGCTCTGCGTCTGGGCGCTGGCGGCCGATACCGAGGCTGAAGCCTGGCACCATTTCTCGGGCCGGGAGCGCTGGAAGATAGACCGCAACCGCGGCGCGCTCGCGGCCCTGCCGTCGCCCGAAGAGGTGGCGCAGCGCCCCTACACGCCGACCGAACAGCTGGAGGCCGACAAGCTCAGGGCCCATGCATTTGTCGGCAGCGGCCCGCAGGTCGCCGCCAAACTGCGGGCCCTGGCTAATACACTGGAGGTTGAGGAATTGGTGGTGATCACCTGGGCCCACGACCCGGCCGCCCGCCGCCGCTCCTACGAACTGCTGGCCCGCGAGTTTTTCTAAAACGCGGGCCATGAACAAGAAATGATTGAGACAAGGAAACAAGCCCCCATGACGATACCCTCCGCAAGCCCGCTTTTCAGCGCCACCATCGCCGGCAGCCTGCCCAAACCCGCCTGGCTCTCCGAAACCCAAAAACTCTGGCCGCAATGGAAGGCCGAGGGCGAGGAGCTCAAGCAGGCCAAGGCCGATGCCACGCTGCTCTGGATCAAGGCGCAGGAAGACGCGGGCCTGGACGTGATAGGCGACGGCGAGCAGTCGCGCCAGCATTTTGTGCACGGCTTCCTCGAGCAGGTCGAAGGCATTGACTTCGAGCACAAGGTCAAGATGGGCATACGCGACAACCGCTACGACGCCATGGTGCCGCAGGTGGTGGCTGCGCTCAGGCTCAAGGGCCGGGTGCATGCCGCCGAGGCGCGGCTGCTGCGCGCCCACACCGCCAAGAAGATCAAGTTCACCCTGCCCGGGCCCATGACGATTGTCGACACCGTGGCCGACCGGTTTTACGGCGACAAGGTCAAGATGGCCATGGCTTTTGCCGAGCTGCTGAACCAGGAAGCGCTGGCGCTGCAGGCCGACGGCGTGGACATCATCCAGTTCGACGAGCCGGCCTTCAATGTCTATATGAAGGACGCCGCCGACTGGGGCGTGAAGGCGCTGGAAGTCGCGGCCCGGGGCCTGACTTGCACGACGGCCGTGCACATCTGCTACGGCTACGGCATCAAGGCCAACACCGACTGGAAGGCCTCGCTGGGCGAGGAATGGCGGCAGTACGAAACCGTGTTCCCGGCGCTGGCCAAAAGCAGCATCCAGCAGGTCAGCCTGGAGTGCTACCACTCGCATGTGCCGCCGCACCTGATGGCGCTGCTCGAAGGCAAGGACGTGATGGTTGGCGTGATCGACGTGGCCAGCGACGAGATCGAAACGCCTGAGCAGGTGGCCGACACCATAGGCAAGGCGCTGCAGTATGTGCCCAAGAACCGCCTGCTGCCCTGCACCAACTGCGGCCTGGCGCCCATGGACCGCGAAGTGGCGCTCAAAAAACTGCAGGCGCTGGCCCAGGGTGCGGCGCTGGCGCGTGAGCGCTACAAATAAGCCTTATTCAGATTTGGCGAGCGCCAGGCACAGCCGTTCCATCTCCCGCGCCCATGCGGCGCTTTCGATGTCGCCAAGACCGATCAGCAGGCCGTAGCGGCGCCCGCCCCAGACGGACAGATGCATGGCCTGGATGGCTTGGGCCGATGGCCGCTGCGGCAGGTCGGTGCAGGCGTCAAACACCCGCGTCCAGGCAGCCAGCAGTTCCTCGTGCACGCGCCTGTGGTGTTTGCCCTCGGCAATGCCGGCCTCCAGCGCCAGCATGCCGGCGTCGAACCAGGGCAGCTCGGGCGTGTCGGCGCCGCAGGCCAGGCGCACCAGCGTGCGCAATCTTTGTTCGGCGCTGAGCCCGGGCGGCGTGACCGCCTGTTCCTCAATCGCCCGCAGCAACTGCTCCATGCAGTGCCGCACATAACCCGACAGCAGCGCGGCCTTGTTGGGGAAATAGTCGTACAGCGTACCGACCGAGATGCCGGTTTCCAGGGCCACCGCGCGCGTGCTCACGCCGTCCCAGCCGTCCCGCCGCCAAATCCGAACAAAGGCGTCATAAATGGCCTGCACGGTGAACACCGCGCGCGCCTGCGTCGGGCGTTTCAGGGGCTTGGCGGCCGGCGGCTTTCCGAACCCGGGAGGAGGGCGGCGGCTATACATTGGTCATCACTCACCGATCAAGGACGAAAGAGGCACCATGAACAATCCGGCCCTGCTGACGCGGCTGCTCACGCGCAAAAATGCATTGAATCACACCCGGGTGGATCAACAACAGCCCGCTGGCGACACCCCGGGCGAAGCCGTCCTGAAAATCCGCCGCGTGGCCGTGACCACCAACAACATCACCTATGCGGCTTTTGGCGACGCCATGCAGTACTGGGATTTTTTCCCGACCGGCGAGGCGGACTGGGGCCATATGCCGGTGTGGGGCTTTGCCGACGTGGAAAGCTCCAGCGTGCCGGGCGTGCAAGTGGGCGAGCGCTTTTACGGCTACTTTCCGCTTGCCAGCCATTTGCGCGTGCGGCTCGAGCGCGTCACGCAGCGCGGCTTTTACGACGGCGCCGCCCACCGCAAGGCCCTGACCTCGGCCTACAACCAGTACATGCGCTGCAGCGCCGACGCCGCTTACCGCGCCGAGGACGAAAACTACCAGATGCTGGTGCGCCCGCTGTTCATCACCTCCTTCATGCTGGCGGATTTTTTGCAGGACAACGCGTTTTTCGGCGCGCGGCAGCTGGTGTTTTCCAGCGCATCGAGCAAGACCGCCTACGGCACGGCTTTTTGCCTGGAGGCCTTTGCGCAGGTCAGACGGATTGCGCTGACCTCGGCGCGCAACAAGAGGTTTGTCGAGGCGCTGGGCTGCTATGGCGAAGTGGCAAGTTATGAGGAGTTGCCCAAGCAGGACCGTGGCACGCCGACGCTGTATGTGGATTTTTCGGGCGACGAGGGGCTGCGCATGGCGGTGCACACGCATTTCGGCGATTCGCTGGTCTACGACTGTTATGCGGGTTCGGCGCAGAACACGCAGTTCCTGCGTCCGCTGGACATGCCGGGTCCCGAGCCGAAGTTTTATTTCGCGCCGGTGCAAATACGCAAACGCAACGCCGACTGGGGCCATGCTGTGCTCAACCAGCGCTTTAACGAAGCGCAGCTGGCTTTTATCCGCCGCGTCAGCGATACGCGGGATCCCTGGATGCAGGTGCGCGAGCACCGCGGGTTTGAGGCCGCGCAAGCCTTGATCGACGACATGCACGGCGGGCGCATGGACCCGCTGGAAGGACACGTGGTGGTGCTGGACTGAATGCTGGGCGCTGGTGTACGCTGGCGGCATGAGTACCGACCCCACGCTGCCGCACCACCCGCACGACCACGACCATTCCCACGGCCCCGGGCACACCCATCCCCACGCCCAGGGCCAAGCCGACCCGCCGTGGAAACATGACGGCGTGCGCGTGATCGCCGGCAACCAGCTCGACAGCAACACCGCGCAGACACCCGGCATGGACAGGCGCGCCGCCATCAACTTCGCCCGCGTGGGCGCGCAAAAGCTGTGGGCCGGCACCGTCACCATCCACGCCGACGCCAAGACCGGCGCCCACCACCATGGCCATCTTGAAAGCGTGATCTACGTGATACGCGGAAAGGCCCGCATGCGCTGGGGCGAGCGCCTGGAGTTCACTGCCGAGGCGGGCCCGGGCGACTTTATTTACGTGCCGCCCTATGTGCCGCACCAGGAAATCAACGCCAGCCCGACCGAGGTGCTGGAGTGCGTGCTGTGCCGCAGCGACGGCGAGGCGGTGGCCGTCAACCTGGAGATCGAACCCGTCGAGAAGCCCGACACCGTGCTCTGGGTGGACCCGACCCATCCCCACGGAGGCGTCTAAACCGGCGTGTAAAGCGCAGGTCAAGGCTTTGTGAGGGCGGAATAAAGGCCGGCCAATGTGCGCATAAACGCACGTTTTCAGCAGGATGCGGAAAGCTTTCCTTACGAATGTCACTTCGTCCTACAGGATGTATCCAGGAGCGTGGTTACAACTGGGACTCCCCTACAAAGGAGTTCCACCATGGATACCCAAAACCAAGTTGTTCCCGCTTCCCAACCGGGCTTTGCCCAGCGCCTGCAGCACAGCAAGGCCCTGGTCGCCATCGTCGCCGTGCTCGGCGTGACCGTCATGGCGCTGGCCGCGGCGCTGGTCGTCAACCGCTCCGACGCGCAACCCGGCGTTTCGGCCTATGCCCCCGCCACTGAACCCGCCAAGACCGCCAAGCTCGCGGCGGACGGCTCCAAACCACAAGCCGCCAAGCCGCACACCACCCCCACCGTGGTGGCCCAGGCTTCGCCGCGCGCCAATGTCTGTGCGGCTTGCGGCACGGTCGAAGCTGTGACGCCGGTACAGCGCCAGGGCAAGGTCAACGGCGTTGACGTCGGCAACACCACCATAGGCCTGGGCACCGTCGCCGGCGGCGTGGTCGGCGGCCTGCTGGGCAACCAGATGGGCGGCGGCAACGGCAAGACGGCCATGACCGTGCTCGGCGTGGCCGGCGGCGCTTTTGCCGGCAACCAGATTGAAAAGAACATGAAGAAAGTCACCGTGTATGAAGTGCGCGTGCGCATGGATGACGGCTCGGTGCGCAACATGGAGCTGTCCAGCGCCGTGGCTGTGGGCGCCAAGGTGATTGTTGAAGGCAAGAACCTTCGCCTCGCCTAAAAAATAGAGCTCCCACGCTCCCCACTGCGTGTGGTTCGCGAGGCCTTGCAGGCCGCGGCTCGCGAGACGCTTCGCCTCTGTCGCCTGTCCAAAGCTGCTCAAGCAGCTTTGGAGCCGCAGGCTCCAGCCCCTCGGGGCCGCCCGCCTGCGGTCTGGCAAAGCCAGTCCCGCGGCTCATGCTGGATTGAGCGTGGCTTCGTTCACGACCTGTCCATCACAAAATGAAAGAGATCCCCATGAAAACACTCAAACCACTCCTGATGGCCGGCTTTGCCCTGGCTGCGGCCTTGTCGGGCGGCGCGGCCATGGCTACCGGCCCTTATGCGACCGCCACGGTCGAAGGCGCGTTGTCGCCCGGCGTTTACGGCCGTATTGAAATCGGCAACGCACCGCCGCCACCCGTGATTTACGCGCAGCCCGTCATCATCCAGCGCCCGGCGGTGGTGGTGCAGCAGCCGCCCCTGTACCTGCATGTGCCTCCCGGCCATGCGAAGAAGTGGTCCAAGCACTGCGCGAAGTACAACGCCTGCGGCCAGCCGGTGTATTTTGTGAGAGTCCAGGGCGATGAGGACTATGAGCGCGGCAAGCACAAGAAGCACAAGCATAAGCACGGACACGACTGAGGGCCGGGTCTTCTCCGGCCTCCGCTGAAAAAGCCGGTGCCTGCCACCGGCTTTTTTCTGCGCGCCGGCAGGAATAAGCCCCCGGGTTCGCAAGCCTGCCGCGGGGAGCGTAGCATTGGGCCCTGTTGACCCCGACCCGCATCCGCAGAAAGACATTCCCATGAAAGCCATCTGGAACGGCGCAGTGATTGCGCAAAGCGACGACACCGTGGTGGTGGAAGGCAACCACTACTTCCCCGAGAGCTCGCTCAACCGCGACTACATCACCTTCAGCAACCACCACACCATGTGCTCCTGGAAAGGCCAGGCCAGCTATTACTCGCTGCTGGTCAATGGCGAGATGAATACCGACGCCGCCTGGTATTACCCCGATCCCAAGCCCGAGGCCGAGAACATCAAGGGCCATGTCGCCTTCTGGAAGGGCGTCAAGATCGAGCCTTGAGAACCTGTTCTTAGGCGCAGCCACAGCCGGGATGCCGGCGATTCATGGAGGAGACCGGGTTTACCCTTTGTTCTCCGCCATTTGCCTGGAACGTTCTGAATGTAGTATGTATGCTTATTAAAGGCGGCCTCCCCGGCCGCTGCTGATAAGGAGACTCCATGACGCTTTCCGCTCCCGATCCCGCGCTCGTCGAAAAACTTGTGGTCGCCAACCGCATCCTCTACGGCCAGGGCGTGGTGGACGGCTTCGGCCATGTGAGCGTGCGCCATGACAAGTCGCCGGAGCACTTCCTGCTTTCATGCAACCGTGCGCCCGGCCTGGTCAAAAAAGCCGACATCCTGGTGTATGACCTCAACGGCGACCTGGTGGTCCCGTCCACGCTGCGTTCCTACCTCGAGCGGTTTATCCACGGCGAAATCTACCGCGCCCGGCCCGACGTCATGGCCGTGGTGCACAGCCATTCGCCCAGCGTGATTCCCTTTGGCGTGACCGGCCAGCGCCTGCGTCCCATCTTCCACATGAGTGGCTTCCTGGGCAGCGGCTCGTCGCTGTATGAAATCCGCGAGTCCAACGGCAACACCGACCTGCTGATCCGCGACATGGGCCTGGGCAAGGACCTGGCCAAGGCGCTGGGCCAGCATAGCTGCGTGCTGATGCGCGGCCACGGCTCCACCGTGGTGGCGCCCTCGCTGGAGCGCGCGGTCTACCGCGCTGTCTACGCCGAAGAAAACGCCAAGCTGCAGCTCAGCGCCAGCGCGCTGGGACCGATTGAATTCCTGACGCCCGAAGAAGCCGACAAAGCCATGAACACCAACGAGGGCCAGGTCATGCGTCCCTGGGAATTGTGGAGCCGGGCCGTCGGGGCCGTTGAGTAGTCCTTTCTTTACCGCAACATCACTCGCAACCGAAAAGGCACACCATGAAATTTCCCCGACTGCTGGCGCTGGCCGCCCTGATGTCCCTGAGCTGCCTGGGCGCCGGCCAGGCCCTGGCGCAGGACTACCCGTCGCGCGCCGTGCGCGTCATCGTGCCCTACGGCACGGGCGGCGGCTCCGACATCCTGGCGCGGCAGATAGGCGCGCGCCTGCAGGCCATGTGGGGGCAGGGCGTCGCGGTGGACAACCGCGCGGGCGCCTCCGGCAACATAGGCACCGAGGCCGTGGTGCACGCGCCGCCGGATGGCTACACGCTGCTGCTGCAAAACAGCACTATGGTGGTCAACCCGGCCGTCAACGGCAAGCTCAACTACGACCCCGAAAAAGACCTGACGCCCATCATGCTGCTGGGCCTCACGCCGATCGCGCTGGTGTCGCACCAGAGCACCAACATCACCAACCTCAAGGAGCTGGTCGCCTATTCCAAGGCCAACCCGACGGGGCTGAGCTACGGCTCCTGCGGTGTCGGCACGCCCCAGCATTTTGTGATGGAGCTGGTCAAGCAGAAATCCGGCGTTGCCGCCACCAATGTGGGCTACAAGGGTTGCGCCCCGGCCCTGACCGATGTGGTGGGCGGCCAGGTGCAACTGGCCATCCTGAGCGCCAACCTCGCCGCGCCGCACCTCAAGACCGGCAAGCTCAATGCCATCGGCGTGTCGACCGCCACACGCTACCAGCTGATGCCGCAAGTGCCCACGTTTGAGGAGCAGGGCCTCAAGCCGCTGGATTTTTCCATCTGGTACGCGCTCATGGGCCCGGCCAAGATGAAACCCGAAGTGGTCGCCAAAATCTACGCTGACGTGCAAAAAGTGCTGGCCGAACCCGCCGTGAGGGAAAACCTCTCGGGCGCCGGTGTCGAACCGCTGTCGGGCAACGGCGCGGCATTGTCCAAGCTCATCAAGACCGACCTCGCGCGTTACGCGCAGCTGGCCAAGTCGGCCAACATCAAGGCCGAGTAAGCCGGGGCCGCCGGTTTTCGGCGCCTTGTCTGACGGCGCCCGCGGGTGCCCTGATCTATAAATGATGCAAGGCCGGCCTTTCAGGGGCCGGCCGGGCCGGCATTGACCCGGGAGGGGCCGCTGCCTGAGAATCTTTCCAGCATCAAGGAGATTCCATCATGTACAAGCACATTCTGGTCCCGGTGGATGGCTCGGCCACCTCGCAAAAAGCCATAGGCAACGCGCTGGCGATCGCGCAGGCCTTCAAGGCCGAGGTGACCGTCATCTACGTCATAGACCCTTACGCCTTCACCGGGGTGGGCACCGACTTCGCCTACGGCCAGGCCGAGTACCTGGGCGCGGCCACGGCCGAGGCCAACGAGGCCATCAAGACCGCCAAGCAGGCTTTCGAGGGCGTTGGCATCGCCGCCACCGGCTCGGTCGTCGAAGGCCATGCGATCTACCGCGGCATCCTGGACACCGCCGAGTCGGTCAACGCCGACCTCATCGTCATGGGCTCGCACGGCCGGCGCGGCCTTGAAAAGCTGGTGCTGGGCAGCGTCACGGCCCAGGTGCTGTCGCATGCCCACTTGCCGGTGCTGGTGGTTAGGGACTAAGCTGTTCCTTCCCTCACCGAGAGAATCCCGCGGCATTCACCGGCCCTACAAGGAGCTTCCCATGGACTTGCTGAATCACGACCTGGCGCACGAGTTTCCGGAATACCTGCAGAAAATGCGCAGCCTCAAGGTGTCCGATCCGCACTTTGCCAGCCTCTTTACCCAGTACGACACCGACAACCACGCCATTGCCCGCTATGAGCAGGGCGTGGGCGCTATCACCGACGAGGCGCTGGAAGACCTCAAGAAAAGGCGGCTCAAGGTCAAGGACGAGATCTACCAGATTCTCAAGAAGTCCTGAGGTCGGCCCTTCGCGGGCTCCGCGCAAAGCCCTCAGGGCTTTTCATCAAACTGCCACGGAAGCCCGCTACGCTGGCGTGCTGCCGGTTTTCGGTTTTTGCGGGAGAGACCCTTGAATTCAAGCGACGAAGAGTTGATGCGGCGTATCCGCAATGACCTGCTCGACAGCCTCGACGAAGAGCTGGAGATGGAGATCGAAGACCGCACCGTGGACGAACTGATCGGCGAGGACCGCGGCCGCAGCACCAAGGACGCGGCCAGGGACAAGGAATACCGCCGCCAGTATTTCCGCGAGCTGTTCCGCCTGCAGGCCGAACTGGTGAAACTGCAGGACTGGGTGGTCGCCACCGGCCACAAGGTGGTCATCCTGTTTGAAGGTCGCGATGCGGCCGGCAAGGGCGGCGTCATCAAACGCATCACCCAGCGGCTCAACCCGCGCGTGTGCCGCGTGGCGGCGTTGCCGGCCCCCAATGACCGCGAGCGCACGCAGTGGTATTTCCAGCGTTATGTGTCGCACCTGCCGGCGGCCGGCGAGATCGTGCTGTTCGACCGAAGCTGGTACAACCGCGCCGGCGTGGAGCGCGTCATGGGCTTCTGCACCGACGAGCAGTACGAGGAGTTTTTCCGCACCGTGCCCGAATTCGAAAAAATGCTGGGCCGCTCCGGCATACAGCTGATCAAGTACTGGTTCTCCATCTCCGACGAAGAGCAGCACCTGCGCTTCCTGGGCCGCATCCACGACCCGCTCAAGCAATGGAAGCTCAGCCCCATGGACCTCGAATCGCGCCGGCGCTGGGAGGAGTACACCAAGGCCAAGGAAATCATGCTGGAGCGCACCCACATTCCCGAAGCCCCCTGGTGGGTGGTGCAGGCCGTGGACAAGAAAAAGGCGCGCCTGAACTGCATACACCACCTGCTGCAGCAGATGCCCTACCAGGAAACCGAGCACCCGGCCATTGTGCTGCCGGAGCGGGTGCGGCACGAGGATTACGTGCGCAATCCTGTCCCCCAAGACATCGTAGTACCGGAAATTTACTAACACCCCCGTCCGGGCTCACTTCGTGTAGCCCGTTCCCCCCTCAAGGGGGCGGCGCCTGGGGCCGGCGAAGCCGGACCCGCGGCCCCTGCTGGTGGCTCTTAGTCCCTGACGTCAGCTACTGGATTTGTCCCGAAGTCGGGCCGGGCCAGGAAGGCAATGATGCGCGCCGCCGCATCATCCGGCGAGGTCAGCGATCCACCGGTTTTCAGGCCCACAAACGAAGCCCGGTCGGGAAAAGCCTCGGCCGGTGCGGCGCGCAACTGCTCCTGCATGCCGGTGTCTATCACGCCCGGCGCCAGCGAGCAGACCTTGGCGCCGTGGGGCTTCAAGGCCTCGTCCAGCGCCAGGCTGCGTGTGAAGTGGTCCATGCCGGCCTTGGCGGCGCAATAAGCGGCCTGCGAGGCCATAGCGCGTCGCCCCAGTCCCGACGAAATATTCAGTACCTTGCGCGGCGCTTTCCAGTCTTCAGTGGCGCGCAGGAAGGCGGCCGTGACCTGCATGGGCGCTTCCAGCCCGACACGCAGGGCGCGCGCCAGGTCGTCGGCGCCTACGGCGCTCAGCGGCGCGATCTGCGGGATCACGCCCGCGTTGTTGATCAGCGTGGCGCTGGCCCAGGCCTCTTCAGCCTGTGAGTCCTTGAGCCAGCTTTCCAGTTTGCCGGCCAGGGAGCCGCTGTCGGCCAGGTCATGTTCCCATTGCAGCACTGTGGCGCCCACATGCCTGGCATGCGCGTCGAGGTCGGGCACCGAAGTGCGGGAGATGCAAAGCACCGTGTGGCCGGCGGAGAGCAACTGCCGTGCCATGGACAGGCCCATGCCGCGCGATGCGCCTGTGAGGAGGGTGAGGTGTTTCATGGCCCCATGTTAGCGCCGGCAAGCCCGGGCTGCCGGCGCTGCTAAAAGCCGGGTGCGCTTTCAAACGACAGCGGCAGGCCGCTGGCCGGGTGCGTCAAGCGCAGCGCCGCCGCATGCAGCAAGAGACGCGGCGCCTTGGTCTGCACCTCGGCAGGTGCGTACAGGGCGTCGCCCAGGATGGGGTGGCCCAGGGCTTTCAGGTGTACGCGCAGCTGGTGCGAGCGGCCGGTGACGGGCTCGAGTTCCACGCGCGTGGTGTTCGCCGCCGCGTCAAAGGCCAGCACGCGCCAGCGCGTACGGCTGGGCTTGCCGTGTTCGGCGTCAATGATGCGCAGCGGGCGGTTCGGCCAGTCCACGATGATGGGCAGGTCTATCAAGCCCCAGCCGTCGTCACTGCCCGATGAGGGCAGGCGCCCCTCCACCACGGCGACATAACGCTTGCCGACTTCGCGGCTTTCAAAGGCCAGGCTCAGCGCCCGCTGCACGGCCGCGCCGCGCGCCATCAGCATCAGGCCCGAGGTGGCCTGGTCCAGCCTGTGCACGACCAATGCATCGGGGTAAAGCGCCTGCACGCGCGCGCTCAGGCAATCCTGCTTGCCTTCGCCGCGCCCCGGCACGGCGAGCAGGCCCGCGGGCTTGTCCAGCACCAGCAGGCTGTCGTCGGCATGCAGCAGGACGAGGCCGGCGGCGGCTGCGCCATTACCTGCGAGGTCATTGTTTGGCGGCGTGCCGGCCTTCATGATGAAGCCATCAACAAAGTTTTTAACCAAGGAGAGAAAACATGACAGACGCAGGTGCCATTGCCATTGCATGTGGATTGATCATAGGACTGGGTGCCATAGGCGCTTGCCTGGGCATAGGCGCGATGGGCGGGCGCTTCCTGGAAGGCGCCGTGCGCCAGCCCGAGATGATGGAGCCGCTGCAGGTCAAGATGTTTTTGCTGGCTGGCCTGATAGATGCCAACTTCCTGATCGGGGTAGGCATCGCCATGATGCTTTTGTTCGCCAACCCGCTTTAGGACCACGCTCGGATCAGCCCTTGGGCTTGGGCGGCGGAAAGTTATGAACCGTGGGGCCGCTGCGTTTAGCTTCCCGCAGCATGAAGAGGTAAAGGCTTTCGACCTTCTCGCGCGCCCAGGGTGTCTTGCGCAGGAACTTGAGGCTGGAGGCCACGCTGGGATCGCTGGTGAAGCAGCGTATGTTGATGCGCCGCCCCAGCTCTTCCCAGCCGTAGTGGCCTGAAAGCTCGGTGACGATAGCCTCCAGCGTCACGCCATGCAGCGGATTGCCCGGCTGCTGGGTAGCCGCCGGTGCCTTTGCAGGCAGGTCGCCGGTGCCGGCTGCCACGGCTTATTTGTCCTTGATCTTGCCGCGCGGGATCACCTGCGTGACGATGGTCGGGCGCACCGCGTCGGGCGAGACCGGCTTGGGCGGCGAGCTGTCCTTCTTGGGCTTTTTGACCATCTTGTTGTTGTTTTGCTGTCCTTTTGCCATGGTTTTCTCCGTCAGGTTGATAAGAGGGGATGCTGTGATTATCAGTGCAACTTGATGCGCGGACGGTGGGTGCGGTCCAGCATTTCAGACAGCGTGATCAAGGCCGTTTTCTTGAAGCCGCCCAGGGCCAGCTGGTGCTGCTTGTGCAGGCCCCAGTACATGAACTTGGCCAGCTGGCCTTCGATGAAAAAGCTGCCCTTGGTCAGGCTGCCCATCAGGCTGCCGACCGAGGAGTACTCGGACAGCGACACCAGCGAGCCCTGGTCCTTGAACACAAAGGGCGCGACCGGCTTGCCGGCGATCAGGTCTTGCAGCGAGCGCGCCAGGTACATGGCCTGCTGGTAGGCGGCCTGCGCGCGCGGCGGCACCCAGGTGCCGTCGGGCTGCTGGCAGGCGGCGCAGTCGCCAAAAGCGTAAATGCTTGCGTCGCGCGTGGTTTGCAGGTTGCCGTTGACCATCAGCTGGTTGAGCTTGCTGGTCTCCAGCGCCTGGCCGCCTTCGGGCGTGCCGCCCAGGCTGCGCAAAAAGTCCGCCGCCTTCACGCCGGCGGCCCACACCGTGATGCTGGCGGGCACCACCTTGCCGCTGGCCATCTTCAGGCTGTCGGCGGTGACCTCGATGACTTTTTCATTGGTGTGCACCTCGATGGCCAGCTTGCGCAGCTCGCGCATGGCCGATTCGCTGAGGCGCTCGGGCAACTGGGCCAAGAGGCGCGGCGCGGCTTCCACCAGCACGATCTGCAGGTCTTTTTCGGGGTGGATGTGGTCGAAGCCGTAGTTGGCCAGCACGCGCGCCGCGGCATGCAGCTCGGCGGCCAGCTCGACGCCGGTGGCCCCGCCGCCGACAATGGCCACCGTCAGGCGCCCGCTGCCGGCCACGCGCGGCACGGTCTGGGCGCGCAGGCAGGCGTTGATCAGCCTGTCGTTAAAGCGCTTGGCGGCCTGCGGGCTGTCCAGCTTGATGGTGTGCTCGGCCGCGCCGGGCGTGCCGAAATCATTGGTCTGGCTGCCCACGGCGATCACCAGGGTGTCATAGGCCAGCTGCTGGGCCGGCGTGATCTCGCGGCCGGCCTCGTCGTGGCTGGCGGCCAACTGTACCGTCTTGTTCTGCCGGTCCACGCCGGTGAGGCTGCCCAGGCGGAACTTGAAGTGGTTCCAGCGCGCCTGCGCCAGGTATTCGATTTCCTCAGCGTGCGTGTCGAAGCTGCCGGCGGCCAGCTGGTGCAGCAGTGGCTTCCAGACATGGGTGCGGGCGGCGTCGACCAGGGTGATTTCGGCCAGGCCTTTTTTGCCCAGGCGCTTGCCCAGCTGCGTAGCCAGCGCCAGCCCTCCGGCGCCCCCTCCAACGATGACGATGCGATGCATAAAACCTCCTGGGGTGTTGCTCTGTAGTTATGTCGCCATGTTAACTGGCGACGGGGGCGCCCCTGGACGGCGGCAATATCCCCTGGGGCACTGCCTTCACGCGGCGCTGTTAAGCTTCACGCCCGCATGACGACACACACGTTTAAAGAACTGACCCGCCAGCGCGCTTACATGCGCATGTGGTTCGCGCGGATTTTCGGCACCACGGGCAACCAGATGCTGATGGTGGCCGTGGGCTGGCAGATGTACGAGCTGACCGGCAGCGCCTGGGACCTGGGCCTGGTGGGCCTGTACCAGTTCATGCCGGCACTGCTGCTCACGCTGGTGGCTGGGCATGTGGCGGACAGGGTGCACCGCGGCCGCATCATCGCCGGCTGCCTGGTCACGCAGGCCACGGTGGCGATGATCCTGGTCGCCGCCACGCAAGGCTGGGGCGCGACTCATGCCTGGGCTTCGCGCGAATTGCTGCTCGCGGTGTCGGTCCTGCTGGGTGTGGCCCGTGCCTTCCAGATGCCGGCGCAGCAGGCGCTCACCCCGGTGCTGGTGCCGCCCGCCATGTTGCCGCGCGCCATGGCTTTCAGCTCGGCCGGCATGCAGGCGGCGATCATAGGCGGGCCGGCGCTGGGCGGCGTGATTTTTGTGGCCGGCGCCACGGCGGTGTATGCCACCTGCGCCTTCCTGTTCGCCACCGGCTGCGGGCTGATCGCCGTGCTGCGCTACGACCACGCGCCGCCGCCGCGCGAGCCGGTGACCTTGCGCACGTTGCTGGCCGGCGTGGAGTTCGTCTGGCAGCGTAAGGCCCTGCTGGGCGCCGTCTCGCTGGACCTGTTTGCCGTGCTGCTGGGCGGCGCCACCGCGCTGCTGCCTATGTTCGCCAAGGACATCCTGCACGTCGGCCCCTGGGGCCTGGGCCTGCTGCGCGGCGCGCCCGCCGCGGGCGCCTTGCTGATGTCGGCGTTGCTCACGCGCTGGCCGCTGGAGCGCCGCGTCGGGCCGACCATGCTGTCGGCGGTGGCGGTTTACGGTGTCTGCATGGTGGTGTTCGGCCTGTCGGCCAGCTTTGTGCTGTCCCTTCTGGTGCTGGCCGTCTCGGGTGGTGCCGACATGGTCAGCGTGGTGGTGCGCCAGACCTTGGTGCAGATCGAGACGCCCAACGAGATGCGCGGCCGCGTCAGTGCCGTCAATTCGGTGTTCATAGGCGCTTCCAACCAGCTCGGCGAGTTTGAATCGGGCGCTACGGCCGCGCTGCTGGGGCCTGTGGGCTCGGTGGTGGCCGGCGGCGTAGGCACGCTGCTGGTGGCGGCGGCATGGTTCAAAATGTTTCCTTCCTTGTCCCGCCGCGACAAGATGGTCACGCCGGCGCCCGATTCTTGAGGCCCTCAGGCCGTGCGGCGCCCGGCTGCAAACAAACGGTGGCAGCCCCATACCGCTACCGCACCCGCGGGACCGATCACAAGAAGGTTCCAGATCGGCATGAACAAAAGCCCCAAAGCCGCGGTTGACCCTTTTGGCGCCACGAAGACAGAGTAGTGCATATAGAGGTCGGCAAGCAGCGATGCGATGGCCCAGCCGAGGGCGAGCAGGTGGGCGCGGCGAGCGCGCGTGAGAGCGGCGGCTATCCCGTAGGGAGGGCAGGACAGCAGCACCAGGCCGAGGAGAAACCAGCTCAATCCGCCATCGGCCCGAAAGACGGCGGTGTACACGTGCAGCAGCACGCCGGCCGCACTTAGGGTGAGTGTGAACTTCGCCGGTGTGCTGACTGAATTGGGCATAGGCGTGCTCGCCTTTTCTTCATCGGCGTAGTGCTGACTGAATAGCCACGCCAAAAGGCACCAGCATGACCAAGACCAGCATTACCGTGTTGAACAACCCGGACTCAAACTTCTTCCGATTGAATCCTCCCATTTGGGCGTATACGAGCCCAAGAGCAATTGCGATGTACAGGCTCAGCATTCCGTAGAACGGTGGTACCGGTGAAAGAGCCGGTTTGTAGGTGTGGGCAGTCCAAACTGCAAGGTAGATCAGACTGCCTATGAGTGTGATGAGACCCTCACGCCTGTCGATAAAGACTGTTCTCCAATAGCTCATGGTTCCCTCGTTTGTGTGCGTGTATTTTCCTGGCGCGGTAAGTGTATTCACATGACCGCAGTCACTGGCGAAACCGTTTTGTCGTTCGTTCTTGCTGTTTTCAATGCGAGCCATGGAAGTAGCTCGCTTATCGTCCCGTACTCGCCCGTATGCGGTTCACCTCCAGCGGCGTGATCTCGCTGGCCCGGTTGCCCCAGGACTGGCGTATGTGCGTGAGCACCAGCCCCATGTCGGCGTCATTGAGCACCAGCACAAAAGGCGGCATGCCGAAGGGCCGCGGGTTGCCCTCGGTGGCCGGGGCGTAGCCGCCGTTGAGCACGATCTGCACCAGGTTGGAGGCCTGGCCCATGGTGACGGCGCGGTTGCCTGCGAGTGCCGGGTAGGCATTGGCGATGCCTTCGCCCTTGGCGCCGTGGCACTGGGCGCAGTGCTGTTCGTAGAGCTTGGCGGCGCGCTCCACCGACTCGCCCTGCGTCTTGATGGCGGCCGGCTCGGGGGGCGCCGTGTGCGAAGGAGGCAATTCTTTGAGGAACTGCGCCATCGCACCCAGGTCGGCGTCGCTTAAATACTGGGTGCTGCGTTGCACGACTTCGGCCATGGGGCCTGTGACCGAGGCGCGCGGCGACACGCCGTTTTTCAAGAGGCTCACGATGTGCTGTTTGTCCCAGTCGCCCACGCCCGCCTCATAGGGCGAGGCCAGCGAGGGCGCGTACCAGTTCTGCATGGGGATCAGGCCGCCGGCCAGGTCCAGGCCCTGGTCGCTGCCGCCCAGCGCATTGCGCGCCGTGTGGCAGGCCGCGCAGTGGCCCAGGCCCTTGACCAGGTAGGCGCCGCGGTTCCACTCGGCGCTGCGCGCGCTGTCGGGTTCATACACGCCGGGGCTGAAGAACAGTGCGCGCCACACCGCCAGCGCGGCCTGCGACTGGTAGGGAAAACGCAGCGCGTGCGGCAGGTTGGGCGCCGCCACCGGGGGCAGGCTGCGCAGGTAGGCATACAGCGCGTCCGAGTCCTCGCGCGTGACCTGGGTGTAGCTGGTATAGGGAAAGGCCGGATAGAGCAGCCGGCCGTCTTTGGAGCGGCCGTTGTGCATGGCGCGCCAGAAATGGGCGGCCGACCAGCCGCCCAGGCCGGTCTTGTCGTCGGGTGTGAGGTTGGAGGTGAAGACGGTGCCAAAGGGCGTGGCGATGCCGCGCCCGCCCGCAAAGGCCTGGCCGCCCTGGGCGGTGTGGCAGGTCTGGCAGTTGCCGGCCCGCGCCAGGTAGGCGCCGCGCGCGATCAGCCCGTCGCTGGGCGCGGCGTTGGCCACCGGCGCTTTCACGTCGACTTCGTCGCGCACGTTAAGGGCCCACACGAGGGCGGTGGCGCCGACGGCGAGCACCACCAGCGCGAGAAGGAATTTCAGGGTCTTCTTCATTTCTGCGCCTTTGTGGACGCAGGCGGGGTCGCGCTGCCGCAGGTGATGGCGCTTGCGCCCGATGGCAGAGGCGGCAGGCTGCTGGCCGGCTTGGTGCTGGCGGGCAGGGGCTGCGCGGCCGCCCAGCTGGCCACGGCATTGATGTCTTCCAGGGTCAGGCGCGCCACCACTTCCTTCATGCAGTCGGGCGCGTGCGCGCGGCGCTGGCCGGCCTTCCAGGCGCCCAGCTGTGCATTGAGGTAGTCGCGCGGCAGGCCCAGCAGTCCAGGGATGCCGGGCGCCACGCCGGTCATGGCCTGGCCGTGGCATTGCACACAGGCCGGCAGCTGGCGCGCGGCATCGCCCTCCAGCACGAGCTGGCGGCCGTGGCGCAGCACCTCGGGCGCGGTGGCGGCGGGCAGGGGCGCCGGGTAGGGCACTTCGAGCTGCGAGAAGTAGGTGGCGATTTCCATCAGGTAGGCGTCGCTCAGCGGTTCGATCAGCTGCGTCATGAGCCCGTAGTGGCGGCGCCCGTCGCGGAAATTGAGCAGCTGGTTGTAGAGGTAGCCGGCTGGCTTGCCGGCCAGGCGCGGGTAGTAGCCGTCGGGCGCGGCCCGGCCCTGAGGCCCATGGCAGGCGGTGCAGGCCATGGCGCGCTGGGCGATGCTGTCTTCAAAGGGAGGCGGCGCCGCGACGGCGGCGCCAGCCGCCGCCCAGGCCAGGGCGGCCGGCAGCGCATGCCGGGCCAGCGCGCGCAGCCAGGAATATCCAGAACAGGTCTCATGCATGGAGGGATCATGCCCCACATGGGCCGGCCGCGTAAGCATCAGTTGCCAACGAAAAAAGCGTATCAGATGAAAAACGGCGGAAAATTGCAATATCAGATTGGGTGCTGGCCGGACCCAAGCCGGGCGCACCCCCTACACACTTTATGAAACGCTACGAACAACTGGTCGAACTGCTGGCGACCGACATCCGCAGCGGGCGCCTGGCTCCGGGCACGCGCCTGCCCTCGATACGCAGCATCACCGCGCAGCACGGCCTGAGCGCCTCCACCGCTTTTAAGGCCTATTACCGGCTGGAAGAAAAAGGCCTGGTGCGCGCGCAGCCGCGCTCGGGCTATTACGTGACGGCTTCGGCCATGCAGCAGCTCGCCGCGCCGGCGCGCGGCACAGCCGACGGCAAGGCCGGCAAGGCAGCCCGGGTGGCGCCCCGGCTGGACGTCAGCGAACTGGTGTTTGCCGTGCTGGGCGCGGCGCAGGACCCGGCCATCGTTCCCCTGGGCTCGGCGTTTCCCGCGCCTGGGCTATTCCCGCTGCAGCGGCTGGGCAAGTCGTTGGCCCGCAGCGCGCGTTTTATCCAGGGGCCGGATACCGTGGCCAGCCTGCCGCGCGGCGACGAGGGCCTGCGCCGGCAGATCGCGCTGCGCTACCTGGGCCTGGGGCTGGCGCAGCCGGCCGAAGAGCTGATCGTCACGCATGGCGCGCTGGAGGCGCTGAACCTGTGCCTGACGGCTGTGGCCCAGCCCGGCGACCTGGTCGCGGTCGAGTCGCCGGGGTTTTATGCCAGCCTGCAGGCGCTGGAGCGGCTCAAGATGAAAGCGCTGGAAATTCCGGTGCACCCGCAGGACGGCCTGGACCTGGCGGCGCTGGCCGACGCGCTGCAGCGCCACCCGGTCAAGGCCTGCTGGTTCATGACTTCGTTCCAGAACCCCACGGGCGCCAGCCTCTCGCTGGAGAAAAAAAAGGCGCTGGTCGCGCTGCTGGCCGCGCGCGACATTCCGCTGATCGAGGACGACGTGTACGCCGAGCTGTATTTCGGCCACCGCGGCTTGCTGCCGGCCAAGGCCTTTGACCGCAAGGGCCTGGTGATGCACTGCGGCTCTTTCAGCAAGACGCTGGCGCCCGGCTACCGCGTGGGCTGGGTGTCGCCGGGGCGCTTCGGCCAGCAGATAGAGCGGCTCAGGCTGATGACCACGCTGTCGGCCAGCCTGCCCGCGCAGCTGGCGATCGCCGACTACCTGCAGCACGGCGGCTACGACAAACACCTGCGCAAGCTGCGGCATGCGATGGAGTCACAGCTCTCCAGCCTGCTGGCTGCCATCGCCCGCCATTTCCCGGCGGACGTGCGTGTCTCGCGCCCCGCGGGCGGCTATTTTGTGTGGGTGGAATTCGCCGAGGGCTTTGACGCGCTGGCCCTGCACCAGGCGGCGCTGGAGCTGGGCATAGGCGTGGCGCCGGGCCCGGTGTTTTCAGCGCGGCGCAATTTCCGGCACTGCCTGCGGCTTAATTACGGCCATCCATGGAGCGAGCGGTTTGAGGCGGCCATGCAAGGCCTGGGAATGCTGGCGCGGCGGCAGAGCCCCTACGCACAGGCTGCGAACTGAGGGTTGGCGGCTTGCCTAGCGGTGCTTGTCCGGCAGGGCACGCATGCAGGCCACAAAATGGTCCCAGCTGGCTTGCACTTCCTTGACGCGCACGCCCTTGTCGAGCACCGCGCCGCAGGCGGCTTCGGCGCGCCGCACCACCTTGGTCAGGGCGCTGGCGGGCAGGGGCGGGATCTGCGCGCGCAGGCTGTCGGCCTTGCCGCGCATCTGGGCGATGGCGTCCTTGGCCAGGGTCTTGTTGCCGGCGCAGGCGATCATGCCAATCATCTCGGCCATTTCACCAAAGGCCGGGTCCAGGTTCCAGAGCGCTGCCGTGCCCAGCGCCAGGACCCAAAGGCGCTTGTTGCGCGTCGGCGCTGCAGCGGCCTGGCCGCCGTCGCCTGGCTGCGGGCCGGCGGGCTGGAGATCGGGAGGGGAGGGAGGGAAGGGAGTCTTCATGGACGGCGTGTCTTGTATAGACAAGGCAATATTCTGCCCGAGTCGCCTGGCCGCGCCGGCCCGGGCCGGCAAAACCCGGTTTTATGCCAAGGAAAGCGTTGACAGCCGGATGTAAAGGGCGCCGGTTCAGCCGCCATCGACCCAGCCGGCAATGCGCCTGCAGACCCAGTCCGCATCGTCATGCGGCAGGTCGTGGCCGGCCCAGGGGTGCTCGTGGTGGGCGACCTGCCAGGCCTGGGCCAGCCGGGCCGAGCAGCGCGGGTGCACCAGGTGGTCGGCCGCCGACGACAGCACCAGGGCCGGGCAGGCCGGCGGCGCGGCCATGCTGAAGGCGGCCGCGGCCTTGAGCTGGCGCCAGGCATTGGCGATGCTCACGGGTGCGTCCTGGCGGATGCGGGTCCACGCGGCGATGTCCTGTTCCAGCGTGGCCGCGCGGTTGCAGGTGATGCGGTGGATCACGCGCTCGGCATGGTCCGCGTCGCCCCAGCGCGCGGCCACCAGCGCCAGCGCCAGCCAGTTGCCGGGGCGCAGGCGTTCGCTCGCGCGGCCCAGCGGCCGCATACTGGTGTTGATCGGCACCAGCCGCTCGATTTCTTGCGGATAACGCTGCGCCCACTCGGCGGCCACCATGGCGCCCAGCGACATCGCCACCAGGCTGTAGGGCGGTACAAGCCCGCGGGCCAGCAGCTGCGCGCGCGCGAAGTCGGCCATGGCGCCCACCGTGGCCGGCGAGGCTTCGCGGCAATACACGCCGTTGCCCGGCAAGTCCAGCGCCAGCACGCGGGTGGCGGCGCTGGCCGAGCCCGGCAAGGCGCGCGCCAGCCGCTCCGGGAAGTCGCCCCAATGCCGCGCCTCGCGGGTCAGGCCCCTGAGCAGCACCCAGCTCATGCGAGCACCCGCCTGGGCCGCCAGTGCACCGTGGCCAGCCGCGCGAGCTGCGCGCGCCGCTCGTCCGAGGGCAGCCAGTTCGGTGCGGCAAAGGCGGCGCGCGTGAGAAAGTCCAGCAAGTCCGCATGGCGGCGCAGCACGCGCTTGGTGCGGTGCGCCTTCATGGGGTTGAAGATGCCGTGCCGCGAAAACAGCTGGCGCGGGTTCTTGCGTATCCACAGCCAGGAGCCCAGCTCCAGCGTCATCGGCAGGAACACATGGCGCGGCGGCGCGTGGTCGTAGGCATGGTCCCAAAGGTCGCCGTGCAGCAGGTACTGGTTGCTCTGCGGCTCGAAGCTGTAGGCGTGGTGCGGGTGCGATTGCTCCAGCATGGTCCGCAGCGCGAACATCTCGGGCAGGTGCGCCATCAGCCGGCGCGTCTTGGCATAGGGAAACCACAGGCTGTCATCAAAACCGTAGCCTGAATGGCAGTCCAGCGCCAGGCTGAAGGGGCGGCTGGCCAGTTGCTCGCCCACCACCCGCAGCAAGGCCGCGCTTTCGGCCTCCATGGGCGCGCCGGGCCGGCCGCAGTACCAGGGCAGCAGGGGGCTGATGGTCTGCCCGCCCGCGAGGAAAGGCACTTGGCTTTCAGCGCGCTGCGGCGCGTTGCGCATCAGGTCCACGCCCTGCGGGTTGGCGCGCTTGTGCGCCCACATGCCGCCCGGGTTCACGATGGGCATGAAGACCAGCCGGATTTTTTCGAGCTGGCGGTGCAGCAGCTCGTCCCACTCCAGGCGAAACAGCAGCGCGCGCAGGTAGTGCAGGATCAGCTGCGTGCCTATGCGCTCCAACCCGTGGATGCCGCCGAAAAAACCGACGGCCGGCGCCCGCGGGTCGGCCGAGCCTATGCTGGCCGTGTAAAGCGGAAACGAGGGCCCGGCCGTGTGCGCCTCGGCCACCACGGCCACCTCGAAGTGGGCGCTGCCCGCCAGCAGGATGGCCTTGAGCTCTTCGAGCTCCGCGAAACTCGCGGCCGCGTCGCGTGCCGGCGTCAGGCTGTAGGGGCTGTGCAGGCTGCGGGGACTTTGCTCGGCGGCGGTCGGCGGCGGGATTTCCATCCCTGACATGCTGGCACAGTTGTTTGACGGCGCGCTACATGCCGGCCGGGATTTTTGTATCGAATGCCTTTAGTTTCCGGTTCGCTGCTCGATCGCGGAAATCACCTGGCGCATGGCCTTGTTAACCGGCTTGTCGCCGCGCATGACCAGCGCCAGCGTTCTTTGCAGCCGCGGGTACAGCGGGTGCACGGCCAGTTCGGGATGCTGGCCCGGGCCGGTCACGGCCATGGCCGGCAGGATGCTGCAGCCCAGGCCGGCGGCCACCATCTCCTTGATGGCCTCCACGCTGCCCAGCTCCATCACGGGTTTGGGCGCATGGCCGGCATCGCGAAACCACTGGTCGATGATCACGCGGGTGTTGGCCGCCGGCTCGAACAGCACCAGCTCACGTCTGGCGAGGAAGGCCGGCGTGATCCTGGCGGGCAAGCCCGTCTCGCGCCGGGGAATGACTGCCACAAACTCGTCGTTCAGCATCGGCGTGGTGACCAGCGCGCGGCGCTTGACGGGCAGGGTCACCAGCGCCATGTCCATGGTGTTGCCTTCCACCGCCTTGACGAAGTCGGCGGTATTGCCGGTGCTGACCAGCACGCTGAGATTGGGGAAACGCACCCTCAGGGAGCGCAGGATGTGCGGCAGCAGGTAGAGGCAGGCCGTCGCGCCGGTGCCCAGCGTCACGCGGCCGGTGACGTCGGCCGAATGCGCGGCCATGGCCGTCATCACGCCTTCCACCGCCGAATCCACGTGCCGGATCTGCGCCAGCAGGTCCAGCCCCGCGGGCGTGGGCGCGGCCCGGCGCGCCACCCGCTCGACCAGGCGCACGCCCAGCCGCTGCTCCAGCTGGCGGACCTGCAGGCTGATGGCCGGCTGAGACAGGCCCAGCCTTTCGGCCGCGCCCGAAAAGCTGCCGGTTTCGATGATGAGCGCGTAGGTACGCAGGTGGTCGAGGTTGAGCATGCAAAGAAATTCTAATGAAAACCATAAGTTTCCACATATTTACTTATGCTGAGCCTTGCGCAACCATGGCGGCATGCAGCATCTTTCTTCACAAACCCTTCTTGCGCCCTCCGCCAGTCCCGCGGCCGGCGCGCTGTCCATCCGTCCCTGCGCCGACAGCGACATGGCGGCGATCCAGGCCATCTACGCCCACTATGTGGCGACCAACCTGGCGACCTTCGAACTCGAGCCGCCCGGGGTGGCGCAGATGCGGGCGCGCCGCGCCGACATCCTGCGCGGCGGCTATCCCTACCTGGTGGCGCAGCGGGACGGCGAGGTCGTGGGTTATGCCTATGGCAGCGCTTACCGTTCCCGGCCGGCCTACCGGCACACGGTGGAGGACTCGATTTATGTCGCACCCGGCATGCGCCAGGCCGGCGTCGGCAGCGCCTTGCTGCGCGAACTGATCCGCGAGTGTGAAGAGCGCGGTTTCCGGCAGATGGTGGCCGTGGTCGGCAACAGCGCCAACACCGGCTCGCTGCGGGTGCATGAGGCGCAGGGTTTTGTCCGTGTCGGCACGCTGGGCTGCGTGGGCTACAAGTTCGGCCAGTGGGTGGACACGGTGCTGATGCAGCGCGCGCTGGGCGACGGCGCGGCTTCGCCTGGCGGCCTGCCGCCGCCCCAGGCGCTTCAGTCGGCCGGCGCGATCACCACGTCCGACAGCGGGTACGCCACGCAGGGCAGGATGTAGCCCGCTTTTTTTTCCTCGGCGCTCAGGCCCGGCCATTCGATGCGGTAGTGCACGCTGCCGCCGGCCAGCCGGCGTATGCAGGTGCGGCAGGTGCCGTTGCGGCAGGAACTCGCCGGCGCCAGCCCCGCCAGCTCGGCGGCTTCCAGCAGCGGCAGCATGGCCGGTGCATCAAACACAGGGCCGTCCGGCGCCATGCGTGCGCTGAATATCCGGTTTTGTTCTTCTTCTTTTGGGCCGCTGGTGGGCATGGGGGATGAAACCTGGGTGTGAAAACGGGCGGAAAAGCGCGGAATGAGCGCTGAATTTACCCTAGAAGCGGCCTGAGGCCTGCCGGGAGGGGCGGCACGGGCCGCGATTTGCGCGACAATTCCGCTCCCCCCGAATATTTCCCGCACCGATTCACCAGCAAGCGATTTTTCATGTCCAGTTACTCCATCCGTCCTGCCACGTCCCGCGACGCCAAAGCCATCGCCGAAATCCATGTCGCCACCTGGCAAGCCGCCTACAAGGACCTCCTGCCCGAGGATTACCTCGCCAAGATCACCGTGGAAAAACGCCAGGCCTACTGGCGCGAAGCCATCGAATTCAGCGAACCGCAACTGCTGGTGGCCACCGAAGGCGAACAGGTCGTGGGTTTTGTCGGCTTTGACCGCTCCCGCGACGCCGGCACCAAATCCACCGTCGGCGAAATCTGGGCCCTGTACGTCCACCCCGATCACTGGCGCAAAGGCGCGGGCCTGGCCCTCTGGGACGGTGCGCGCGAAGGCCTGAAGGACGAGGGCTGCACACAGGTCACGCTGTGGGTGCTGTTGCGCAATGAGCGTGCTTTGGCGTTTTATGAGCACGCCGCTGGGTTCAAGAGGGAGATGCCTTCCCTCAAGACGGTGGCGTTTGGGAGTGCGAAGCTGGAGGAGATTCGCCTCAAACGTGCGGTGGATTGAGGCCGGGTCTTGCTCCGGCCTTCGCGCTCTTCCTCTTCATCCTCCTCTTTCCTCTTTTTAGTTCTGCTGGCCGGGTCTCGCCCCGGCGGGCGAGGCACTTTTGGCGAAACCCGCTCTGCGGGTTTCGGTAAAAGTGAGTTGCCGCCGGGCAACCCCGGCCAGCAGGAGTCAGAGGGGAGCGCCCCGCCGGAGCAAGACCCGGCCTCAAGAAGGAACATTCACAACCCGCTCATCGTCCGGAATGAGCGGCGTCCCCTCATCAGGCTCCACCGGTAATTCCAGTCCTTCGTCGTCTTCCGCGGCTTCTTCGGGTGGGCCGTAGCGGGGCTGGCCGTTGTCGCTCAGGCGGGATTTTGGGGTGTGTCTTGCATTCCTGGACATGAAACTCTCCTTGGGTCCGGATGAGGTTTTGGTCAGGCCTTGATGATGGGAGCCTGTGCGGCGCGACCCGCCAAGCCAAGTGACCGTTCTCCTGTCAGCCTGGTCCGACAGCCGGCCGGGCCTTGCAACACTCTCTTGTCCTACATGCAGCCTGTCCGGCCGCGCACAGCCCGCTGCCTGGGTTATGCCTACAGTGGTCGGACGCGCCGGATGATCTTTCGATCGCCCTTGGCACCGGCAACGCGACATCCGTATTTTGTGGAATTTTTTTGAAAGAAGCACCATGGACAAAACCACAGCATCGCCCGCCGGCGGCAATCCTATCCAGCGCGGCGTCGAGTCCGCCGGCGCGGCGCTTCACAGCGGCATCGACAAGGTGGCCGATCCGGCACGCAGCGCGGTGGACCGCGCCTCCTCGGCGGCACACCAGGGCGTCGACAAGCTCGCGGGCACTGCCAGCAGCGTGGCCGACCGTTTTGCCGACCAGACGCGCCGCATCAGCGAAGCGCCTGCGCACGCGCTGGAAGTCTCGAAATCCTGGGTGCAGGAAAGGCCGTTGGAAGCCGTGGGTGCGGCCCTGGCCCTGGGCTTTATCCTGGGACGATTGACCGCGCGCTGAGCCTGTGTTCCTGACGGAAATCATCCGAAAAAAAGCCGCCCGCGGGCGGCTTTTCTTTTGCCGTCGCGGAAGTTAGGTAAAGTGGCGGCTCTTCCTCGGCGCCATCAATACAACACCATGCGCCGGATGCCTCTCCCACATTGCTGCGGTACGACGCCGCAGCCCTGACGAAAAAGAACACCATGGCCAGCAGCCTGCTTGCATTGATTGACGACATCGCCACCGTGCTCGACGACGTGGCGCTGCTTTCGAAAGTCGCCGCCAAAAAAACCGCCGGTGTACTCGGCGACGACCTGGCGCTCAATGCCCAGCAGGTTGCCGGCGTCAAGGCCGATCGCGAACTGCCGGTGGTCTGGGCCGTGGCCAGGGGCTCCTTCATCAACAAGGCCATCCTGGTGCCGGCGGCGCTGGCCATCAGCGCTTTTGCGCCCTGGGCTGTGACGCCGCTGCTGATGGTGGGCGGCGCCTTTCTTTGTTACGAGGGTTTCGAAAAACTCGCGCACAAATTCATGCATAGCGCGCACGAGCAGGCCGCCGAGCACGAGGCGCTGGCCGCCGCGCTGTCCAATCCCGCGGTGGACCTGGTGGCATTGGAAAAGGACAAGATCAAGGGCGCGGTGCGCACCGACTTCATCCTGTCGGCCGAGATCATCGCGATCACGCTGGGCACGGTGCAGGCCAGCCCCTTCGTGACCCAGGTCGCGGTGCTCTGCGGCATTGCCGTGGCCATGACGGTCGGCGTTTACGGCCTGGTGGCGGCCATCGTCAAACTCGACGACGGCGGGCTTTACCTGAGCCGGCGCACGGGCGAGGGCGCCTGGCCGCGCCTGCAGCGCAGCGGGGGCAGGGCCATCCTGTGGGCCGCGCCCTGGCTCATGAAAGGGCTGTCGCTGGCCGGAACAGCCGCGATGTTCCTGGTGGGCGGCGGCATACTCACGCACGGCTTCGCGCCCTTGCACCACTTCATCGAAACGCTCACGCAGCAGGTGGCAACCGGCGCCGGCGCGTTCCTGGCCGCGCTCACGCCGCTGCTGATGGATGCGCTGGTCGGCCTGGTAGCGGGCGCGCTGGTGCTGCTGCTGGTCGGCCTGGCCAAGCGCCTGAAGCCGCGCGCTTAGTCCCCGGATTTGCGGGCCGGTTTGTCGTCCGGCGATTCGCGCTGGCCGTCGCCGGCTTCACCCGCGGGCTGCTCATTGTTCACGGGAAAGGGCCAGCGCCCTTTTTGCCGGGGCGGCGCGGGCAGCACGGCTTCCCGTGCCCGCTGCTCCAGTGCCTTTCGGCTTTCGGCATCGGGCGCGGGGGCTTTTAATCTTGGCATGTGAGGTCTTTCGCAGGCAGTACAGGACGAATCCAGGAGGACGGATCGGACAGGCCTTCACCTTAATCGGTGAATGCCGCTTGCGCTGTAGGCTGTCAGTGACGCCGGCTGTAGGAGATGCCGGGCCGGCGTTGGCTACTCGACCAGCGCTTCGGCAACGAGCTGCGCGCGCGCGCTGCGCCCTGGCAGGCTGCTCTTGCGCTGGATCAGGTCGTGCCTGGCGAACAGGTCGGCGATCCAGTCGACAAAGACGCGCACCTTGTTGCTCAGGTGGCGGTTCGGCGGGTAGACCACGTGAATCGGCTTGGCCGCGGAGCACCAGCCGTTGAACAGCGGCTCCAGCGCGCCGCTGCTGATGTGCTGCTGTACCAGGAAGGTGACCGTCTGCAGGATGCCCAGGCCAGCCAGCGCCGCCGCCACGCCGGCGTTCGAGTCGTTGACGGAGAGCTGGTGGTAGCCCTCGACCTCCACACTTTCGCCGTCCTTGTGCAGCGTCACGCCGTAGAGCTTGCCGTCGCGCGGCGATACATAGCGGATCAGCCTGTGCCCATGCGCGAGTTCCTGCGGATGTTGCGGTGTTCCATGGCGCTTGAGGTAGGCCGGCGAGGCGCAGGACATCAAATAGAACTCGCCGATGCGGCGTGCCACCAGCGACTGGTCGGTGATCTCGCCGCCGCGTATCACGCAGTCCACGTTCTCGGCCAGGATGTCTATGGGCCGGTCGCTCACGCCGAGCTCCAACTGGATATCGGGGTAGCGCGCATAAAAATCCGGCAGGGCCGGGATCACCACCGCCATACCCAGGGAAGAGGGGATGTCCACCTTGAGCCGGCCGCGCGGGCTGGCCTTGGCGCGCGACATGCTCGATTCGAGCTCTTCCATCTCGCCGAGCAGGCGGCCGGCGCGTTCGTAATACGCCGCGCCGTCGGCCGTGACCGTGACCTTGCGTGTGGTGCGGTTGAGCAGCTTGGTGTCCAGTGACTGCTCCAGCGTCTGGATCAGCCGGGTCACGGTCGGCTTGGGCATGCCCATGGAATCGGCGGCCTTGGTGAAGGTACCGGCTTCCACGACCCGTACAAAGGCCTGCATTGCGGAAAACTTGTCCATGAAAAGTCCTGTCCTGTGGTCCTGGTAAGGGTCTGTCAATGCACCTGAGGCGCCGCGGGCCGGTGGGCCTGCTGCCTCATCCCCTGGCGGCGGGTGGCCGCGGGGGTCCTGGGGAAAGCCGGGGAGATCCGCGAAGGGAAGTTCGCGGAGGAACTGCGAGGGGCGATTGTGACCATCATGGCGGCTTCCCGTGACCGCCGCCAAATAGCCCTTGGTCCTGTCCGGGTTTTCCCGGAGTCTGTGGACCCTGCCATGGAGGCAAGGACCACACTTCGCGTCCCAGGCCTCAAGTCGTGGTGATGAAGCGGGCAGGGGCTTGCGCGGCAAACAGCCCGGTACGACAGCGTGGGGAGCTCAGGCATACCCCCGATTGTTGCATTGGTGAAATAAAGAATAAACGGAAAGGCTATTTATTAAGTGACACCCCGGGCGTATCTTCTGCTGCATTGCAACAAACCGGAGCCCTACGCGGTTCACGACGATGAAAAGCCAGCAGCCCGCCGTCAAAGGCGACGACAAAACCAGCCCCCCGTGGGTCGAAAAGCAGATCCAGCTTGCGCTGAAAAAGCCGCTGGACGTGCGTTTCTACGGCCGCCGCGGCAGCGCGGGCGTGTCGCCGCTGGTGTTGCATTTCCATGCGGGCGCCTTTGTGGGCGGTTCGCTGGAAGGCGGCTCCTGCGTGGCCGGGCTGCTGGCTGATGCCGGCGCGGTGGTGATGTCGTTGGACTATCCGCTGGCGCCCGAGCATCCGTTTCCCGGTGCCGTTGAAATGGGCTACGCCGCCCTGGAGTGGGCTTTCAAGGCCCGCCACAAGCTGGCCGGCGCCGGGGCACCGGTGTTTGTGGCTGGCGAGGAAGCCGGCGGCAATATCGCGGCAGCTGTGGCGCTGATGGCGCGCGACCTGCAGGAGCCGGCGCTGGCCGGGCAGATATTGCTGTCGCCCATGCTGGACCCTTGCCTGGCCACGGCTTCGCTGCGCGACGCCGAAGCCGGCCCGGTCGGCTGCACCTGGGCCGACGGCTGGCACAACTACCTGCCGCGCCTGGAAGACGCCAGCCATCCCTATGCCGCACCCGGTTCGGCCTTTCGCCTGGCCGGCCTGCCGCCCACGCTGCTGATCACGGCGCAGGACGACCCGCTGCGTGACGAGACGCTGGCCTATGCCGCGCGCCTGCGCGCCGCCGGCCTGGTCGCGCTGGACACGGTGTTGCCGGTTCCCACCGGCTGGCCCTGCAGCTACCTGGAACCGGCCGACCCCAAAAAGGCTTGGGGGCCGCTGCTGCGTGAGCGCTTCGGCCGATTCTTTGCCACCGCGCTGGATGCGCGGACCGCCGCGCATGGCGCGGTGGCCTGAGTTTTATCGCTTCGATTTTTTCTTTGAGGGAGTTCACCATGCCATTGATTCATCCGGATACCGATCAGCGCCGCGCGCAAGGCCGCGGCGGCTTGATGTCCCTGCACGGGCAGCGTGTTAGGCGTCGCGCGCTTGACCTCAACTTAAGTTGAGGTTTTAGAGTCGCCGCTTTGCCCGACCTCTTGGCTCCCATTCACTTTTCCGTTTACCCGTTTTCTTCATCCATCCCATCTTCGAGAGAATTGACATGCCATCCATACAACTGCATACCCCCAAGCGCCGCCTGCTGGCCGTGGCCCTCGCCGTGCTGGCCGTGACCGGTATTTCCGCCGCCGTGTTCGGCGTCTCCGGTACCCGCGCCCAGTCCGGTCCCGCCGCGCCGCAAGCCACCCCTGTCTCGGTCGCCACCGTGGTGCAAAGCGACGTCTCCGCCTGGGACGAGTTCTCGGGCCGGCTGGAGGCGGTCGAGCGCGTGGATGTCCGTTCGCGCGTGGCCGGCACCATACAGTCTGTGCACTTTCGCGAAGGCGCGCTGGTCAAGAAGGGCGACCTGTTGCTGACCATAGACCCGGCGCCCTATGCCGCCGACGTGGAACGCGCTGATGCGCAGGTTGCCGCCGCCCAGGCCCGGGTCACCCAGGCCAAGGGCGAGCAGGAGCGTTCGCAGCGCCTGTGGAGCGAGCAGGCGATTTCCAAGCGTGAATTCGACGAACGCACCAACGGCAAGGGCGAGGCCGAAGCCAATTTGCGCGCCGCGCAGGCGGCCCTGCAGACGGCGCAGTTGAGCCTGGGCTACACCCAGGTGCGCGCGCCGGTGTCGGGCCGCGTCGGCAAGCTCGAAGTGACTGTGGGCAACCTGGTCGCCGCCGGCCCGGGCGCTCCCGTGCTGACCACGCTGGTGTCGGTGAGCCCGATCTACGCGAGCTTTGATGCTGACGAGCAGGTCGTCACCAAGGCCCTGAAGGACGTGGGCGGAAATGGCGGCCCGGCCAGCCGCAACCTCGAGCGCATTCCTGTGCAGATGGGCACGGCCGCCAGCACCGACACGCCGTTCGAAGGCAAGCTGCAACTCGTCGACAACCAGGTCGACGCCAAGAGCGGAACCGTGCGCGCCCGCGCCGTCTTCGACAACAAGGACGGCCAGCTCATGCCCGGCCAGTTCGCGCGCATCCGCATGGGCCAGGCCACCAAGGGCACGGCCCTGCTGATCAACGAACGCGCGGTCGGCACCGACCAGAACAAGAAGTTTGTGCTGGTGGTGGGCGCCGACAACAAGGCGGTCTACCGCGAGGTCACGCTGGGTGCCGCCGTCAACGGCCTGCGCGTGGTCAAGGGCGGCCTCGCCGCCAACGAACGCATCGTCGTCAACGGCCTGCAGCGCATACGCCCCGGCGCGCTGGTCGCGCCGCAAACGGTGGAAATGTCCGCCAAGGCCGAGCTCACCGAAAAAGCCGTGAAGGTCGCGGCCAAGTCCTGAGCCGCCCCTCACCTGAACAAGAAGAATCGCCATGAATCTATCCAAGTTTTTTATTGACCGGCCCATCTTTGCCGGCGTGCTGTCGCTGCTGATGTTCATCGCCGGACTGATCGCGCTGCGCTCGCTGCCGATCGCCGAGTACCCCGACGTGGTGCCGCCCACGGTGGTGGTGCGCGCCAACTACCCGGGCGCCAACCCCAAGGTGATCGCCGAAACCGTGGCCACGCCGCTGGAGGAATCCATCAACGGCGTGGACGGCATGCTCTACATGAGCAGCCAGGCCACCACCGACGGCCTGATGACGCTCAACGTCACCTTCAAGCTGGGCACCGACCCGGACAAGGCGCAGCAGCTGGTGCAAAACCGCGTCTCGCAAGCCGAGCCGCGCCTGCCCGAGGAAGTGCGCCGCCTGGGCATCACCACCATCAAGAGCTCGCCCGACCTCACCATGGTGGTGCATTTGCTCTCGCCCAACGACCGCTACGACATGACCTACCTGCGCAACTACGCGGTGCTCAACGTCAAGGACCGCCTGGCACGCATCAACGGCGTGGGCCAGGTGCAGCTGTTCGGCTCGGGCGACTACTCGATGCGCGTCTGGCTGGATCCGCAAAAGGTGGCTGAGCGCGGTTTGTCCGCCGGCGACGTGGTGCGCGCCATCCGCGAGCAGAACATCCAGGCCGCCGCCGGCGTGGTGGGTGCTTCGCCCGGCCTGCCCGGCGTGGACATGCAACTGTCCATCAACGCCCAGGGCCGCCTGCAGAGTGAGGAAGAGTTCGGCGACATCATCGTCAAGACCGACAAGGGCGGCGCCGTGACGCGCCTGCGCGACATCTCGCGCCTGGAACTGGGCGCGTCCGACTACGCGCTGCGCTCGCTGCTGGACAACAAGCAGGCAGTCGCCGTGCCGGTGTTCGCCGCGCCGGGCTCCAACGCCATCCAGATTTCGGACGACGTGCAGGCCGTGATGAAGGAACTCAAGAAGAACATGCCCGAGGGTGTGGACTACGAGATCGTCTACGACACCACGCAGTTCGTGCGTTCCTCCATCGAAGCCGTGGTGCACACCCTGCTCGAGGCCGTGGCCCTGGTGGTGCTGGTCGTGATCATCTTCCTGCAGACCTGGCGCGCTTCCATCATCCCGCTGCTGGCCGTGCCGATTTCCGTCATCGGCACCTTCGCGGTGATGCACCTCTTCGGTTTTTCGATCAATGCGCTCAGCCTGTTCGGGCTGGTGCTGGCCATCGGCATTGTGGTGGACGACGCCATCGTGGTGGTGGAAAACGTCGAGCGCAACATCGAGGCCGGGCTGAGCCCGCGCGACGCCACCTACCGCGCCATGCGCGAGGTGTCCGGGCCCATCATCGCCATCGCCCTGGTGCTGATCGCCGTGTTCGTGCCGCTGGCCTTCATCACCGGCCTGTCGGGCCAGTTCTACAAGCAGTTCGCGCTGACGATCGCGATCTCGACCGTGATCTCGGCCGTCAACTCGCTGACCCTGTCGCCCGCGCTGGCCGCCTTGCTGCTCAAGAGCCACGACGCGCCCAAGGACGCGCTGACCCGCGGCATGGACAAGGTCTTCGGCCGCTTCTTCGGCGCCTTCAACAAGGCCTTTCACCGCGGCTCCGAGAACTACAGCCGTGGCGTCAAGGGCGCGATCTCGCGCAAGGCCGTGATGCTGGGCATCTACCTGGTGCTGGTGCTGGCCACCACGGGCCTGTTCAAGGCCGTGCCCAGCGGTTTTGTGCCCGGCCAGGACAAGCAGTACCTGATCGGTTTCGCGCAGCTGCCCGACGGCGCCACGCTGGACCGTACCGAAGACGTGATTCGTCGCATCAGCGACATCGCCATGAAGCAGCCTGGTGTGGAGCACGCGATCGCCTTCCCCGGCCTGTCGATCAACGGCTTTACCAACAGCTCCAACTCGGGCATCGTGTTTCTGTCCCTGAAGCCCTTTGACCAGCGCCGGAGCGCGGACCTGAGCGCGGGCGCCATCGCCGGCCAGCTCAACGGCAAGTTCAGCGGCATCCAGGAAGCCTTTATCGCGATGTTCCCGCCGCCGCCCGTGCAGGGCCTGGGTACCACCGGCGGCTTCAAGCTGCAGCTGGAAGACCGCGGCTCGCTCGGTTATGCCGCGCTCGACAAAGCCACCAAGGACTTCATGGCCAAGGCCTACCAGACGCCTGAACTGGCCGGCCTGTTCTCGAGCTTCCAGGTCAACGTGCCGCAGCTCTATGCCGACATTGACCGCACCAAGGCGCGCCAGCTCGGCGTGCCGGTGACCGACGTGTTCGACACCATGCAGATCTACCTGGGCAGCCTCTACGCCAACGACTTCAACAAGTTCGGCCGCACTTACTCCGTGCGGGTCCAGGCCGACGCGCCTTACCGCGCCCGCGCCGAGGACATAGGCCTGCTCAAGGTGCGTTCGGCCACCGGCGAGATGGTGCCGCTGTCGGCGCTGATGAAGGTCTCGCCCAGCTTCGGCCCGGAACGCGCGATGCGCTACAACGGCTTCCTGTCGGCCGACATCAATGGCGGCGCCGCGCCCGGCTATTCCTCGGGCCAGGCGCAGGACGCGGTCGCCCGCATCGCGGCCGAAACCTTGCCGCCCGGCATCAGCTACGAGTGGACCGACCTGACCTACCAGGAAATCATCGCCGGCAACTCGGCCATGTGGGTGTTCCCGCTGGCGCTGCTGCTGGTCTTCCTGGTGCTGGCCGCGCAGTACGAAAGCCTGACCCTGCCGATCGCCATCGTGCTGATCGTTCCCATGGGCCTCTTGGCCGCCATGCTGGGCGTGAAGCTGACCGGCGGCGACAACAACATCTTCACGCAGATCGGCTTGATCGTGCTGGTGGGGCTGTCGGCGAAGAACGCCATCCTGATCGTGGAGTTCGCGCGCGAGCTGGAATTTGCCGGGCGCACGCCGCTGCAGGCCGCGATTGAAGCCAGCCGCCTGCGCCTGCGCCCCATCCTGATGACCTCGCTGGCCTTCATCATGGGCGTGCTGCCCCTGGTGCTGTCGACGGGCGCCGGCGCCGAAATGCGCCATGCCATGGGTGTGGCGGTGTTCTCGGGAATGATTGGCGTCACGGCCTTCGGCCTGTTCCTCACGCCGGTGTTTTATGTGACGCTGCGCCGCCTCACGGGCAACCGCCCGCTCAAGCTGCACGGCGAAGTGCCGCACCTCGAGGCCTTCGCGGGCAGCGGCGGCGCAGGCGCGCACGCCCAGCCGGCCGCGCCCGTCAAGCTTCACGAATAACAACAAGCATCAAGTTACAGGAGTTCATCATGAACCACACATCAACAAAACTGCGCAGCGCGCTGCTGCCCCTGCTGGCCGCCCTGGTGCTGGCCGGCTGCGCCACCAGCGCCTCGGTGGATCCGGCCAGCATTCCCGCCGCGCCCGCGGCCTACAAGGAAAACGCCGGTGCGGCGGCCGTTGCCACGGCAACGGCCCCGCAATCACAAGGCGCCTGGTGGAAGGTGTTTGCCGACCCGGTGCTGGACCGGCTGGTCGAGCAGGCCGGCCAGAACAACAACAGCGTCAAGGTGGCCGCGGGCCGCCTGGCCCAGGCGCGCGCGATCTTGCGCAACACCGACGCTGACCGCCTGCCGCAAGTGGGCTTGAGCGGCGGCGCGGTGCGCCAGAGCAATATCACCACGAATCGCGTCGCGCAGACCACGGTCACGGCCGCCGCCAATTTTTCCTATGAGGTCGACCTGATCGGCAAGCTCTCGCTGAACTCGGACGCCGCGTCACTGGACGCCCAGTCGCGCGAAGCCCTGCTGCGCAGCACCCAGCTGCTGGTGCAGGCCGACGTGGCGCAGGCCTACTTGAACCTGCGCGCGCTGGATACTGAACGCACCCTGGTGCGCGATACGCTGCAGGCCTACCGCAACACGCTGCGCCTGACGGAAGTGCGCTTCCGCGAGGGTGACGTGGCCGAGCTCGACGTCGCCCGCGTGCGCGCCGAGGTCGCGGCAACGGAATCCGAAGCGCTGGCGCTGGACCGCCGCCGTGCCGAAATCGAACATGCGCTGGCCGTGCTGGTCGGCGAGGTGGCGTCCAGTTTTGCCGTCGCTCCCACTGAGTGGGCTACGGTGCTGCCCGTGATCCCGGCCGGCGTGCCCAGCACGGTGCTGGAGCGCCGTCCCGACGTGTCCGCCGCGCAAAGCAGCATGCAGGCCGCGCAGGCCCGCGTGGGCGTGGCCAAGGCCGCCTGGTTCCCGACCTTCTCGCTGACGGCCAACGGCGGTTATGCCGCGCCGGAGATCAAGGACCTGTTCAAGGTCTCCAGCCAGGCCTGGGGTGTGGGCGCGCTGCTGTCACTGCCGATTTTTGACGGCGGCCGCCGCCAGGCTGGCGTGCAGAACGCGAATGCCGAACTCGACATTGCCCTGGCCAATTACCGCGAGCAGATCCTCGTCGCCTTCAAGGACGTGGAAGACCAGCTGTCGGCCCTGCGCCTGCTGGCCGAGCAGTCGGAAGCCCAGTCGCGCTCGGTGGCCTCGGCCACGCGCGCCACGGTGCTGTCGGATTCGCGCTACCGCAACGGCTTTGTCAGCCAGCTGGAGCTGCTGGACGCCCAGCGCAGCGAGCTGCGCAACCGCCGCCAGGCGCTGCAGGTCAAGACCGCGCAGTACCTGGCGACAGTGGGTTTGATCCGTGCACTGGGCGGTGGCTGGAATACATGACTTGAACACCCCTGTTGAGGCTCACTTCGTGTAGCCTCCTCTCCCCTTGCAGGGGACGGGCGCCTTGGGGCCGGCGAAGCCGGACCCCGGCCCCCCGCTTGTCAAAGCGGGGCGCCGGACCGGTCTTGGGCTCAATTGACCTTGTGTGTTTTGCGCGGGATGAATTCCGCGTGGGGTACGGCGTTGATATTGGGCAGGTTCATGCCGAAGCCGGGCGGCAGGTTGTAGCAGCCGTCGAGGAAGACCCCACCCACGCGCAGTGCTTGCGCCACCAGGCTTTCGGCTTCCTCAGGCCGCCAGGCAAAGCCTGGGGAGAGCTTCACAAAGGAGTAGCGGCAGTGGCCTTCCGACTGGACCAGGGCGAACTCCTTGCCTTGGATCAGCAGGTAGCTGAAGGCCCAGTCCTTGCCGTTGATGAGGCTGACCTCCAGAAAGTAGGCGCCGCGACCGGGGTCCACGGCCCAGCTGCGGCGGCTCAGGTCAAACCGGTCCCGGGTGGGGTGGACAAAACCCATCAGCTGCTGCGTGAGCTCCGGTGTGTAGACCGCGTCAAAAGCCTCCTGGTTGATGGGCTTGATTTCAAATGGCATGGTGTTTTTTTGACAGGCCTGACAGCGGCCTTTCTTCTCCAGAAGCCGCACCATAGGGGTATTCGTGGCGGGCCTGGGCGTTGAATGTCCATGCGTGGAACATTGACGCCGGATTTTTGAAAATAGATGCCGTGTGCCGGTTTGGGGCACGGCATGCGCGACGGCTGGCGCGACCTGAACTTTTACGGAAGTTCGACCCGAAAAGCGGCCATTTTCAGCATTGGCGGGCCGTTTTAAGGCCATTCCGCCCAAACGGGAGGCCGCATCTGTTAAAACACTTGGCTCCCTTTGCTGTGTTTGCCCCTGATGCCTGTTTCAACTCCCGTTTCTGTCTCACCGTCCGAACCCGTCCTGATCCACTGGACAGAGAGCGGCGAGGCGTGTTCCGCGCGCTGGCGCTCCGAGCGCGGCGCCGCGCCGCCCAAGCGTGTGGTGCTGGCCGACGACAGCATGAGCGCCGACACGGCCTACCGCCTGGCCTGCGAGGGTACAGGGCTGCTGTGGCGCGGCGATTTCCAGAATGCCCGCATGCTGGTGCAGGCGCTGGCACGCCGTGTCGACAAACCGGCCAAGCCCAAGCGCGACAAGCGCGTCAAAGCCCAAAAAACCGGGGAGGCCGCAGAAGCTACCGCCACAGCCGAAGCGCCGGCACCGGTATTCCCGCAGGCTTTCCACCTGCACCGCCAGGCCCAGGCGCAGCGTGCCCGTGTGCTCGGCATGGTGCTGGTTCCGTTTGACGCGGACTACGGCATTCCCTTGCGCCGCGCGCCCGATGCAAAAAAAGCGTGCGCCGAAGCCTGGGGTCCCGCCAAGGAGGGTGCGGATTCTTCAGTGGCATCGCTGCGCGAACTGATGGGTTTTATCAGCGCGCATGAGTGGCGGCGTAAGGGTGTCCCGATTCCCGCGCTCGGTGAAGACGGGCCGCACAACCGCATCCATCCGCATTACGGCGTGTTCTCGCCGGTGCGCGGCGAATACATAGACCTGGTGGCCCAGGCGCCCGTGCCTGAAGGCACGGCCGACCTGCTGGGCTTTGACATAGGCACGGGCACCGGCGTGCTGGCCGCCGTGCTGGCCTTGCGCAGCGGCGTGCAGCGCGTGGTCGCGACCGACCTGGACCCGCGCGCGCTGGCCTGCGCGCGCGACAACCTCAAGCGCCTGGGTTTTCCGCAGGTCGAGGTGCGCCAGGCCGATCTGTTCCCCGAAGGCCTTGCCCACATCATCGTCTGCAACCCGCCCTGGCTGCCCGCGCGCCCCGGCTCGCCGGTCGAGCATGCGGTGTATGACGAAGACAGCCGCATGCTGCTGGGTTTCCTCAAGGGCCTGGCCGCTCACCTCGAGCCCCAGGGTGAGGGCTGGCTGATCCTGTCGGACCTGGCCGAGCACCTGGGCCTGCGCACGCGCGCCTGGCTGCTGGAGGCGATAGATGCCGCGGGCCTCAAAGTCATAGACCACCTTGACGCCCAGCCGCAGCATCCCAAGGCCTCGGACGCGGGCGATGCGCTGCATGCGGCGCGCGCGGCCGAAGTGACCTCGCTGTGGCGATTGGGCGCCAAACCGCATTGAGGCGCGATGAGGGCTGAAGCGCACGCCACCGTCTTGCTGGCCCCCATGGAAGGGCTGCTGGACTTTGTGCTGCGCGACATCCTCACGCGGGTAGGCGGCATAGACCGCTGCGTCTCCGAATTCATCCGCATCACCGACCAGTTGCTGCCCGAGCGCGTGTTTTATCGCATCGTGCCCGAGCTGCATCACGGCGGCCGTACCCTGGCCGGCGTGCCGGTGCGCGCGCAGCTGCTGGGTTCGGACCCGGGTTGCATGGCCGAAAATGCCGCGCGGCTCGCGGGCCTGGGGCCTGACGGCATAGACCTCAACTTCGGCTGCCCGGCGGCCGTCGTCAACCGTCATGGCGGCGGGGCCTCCCTGCTCAGGGAACCCGAGACCCTGACGGCGGTGGTTGCTGCGGTGCGCCGCGCGGTGCCGGCGCACATGCCTGTTTCCGCCAAGATGCGGCTCGGTTATGAGGACGACACGCGCGCCGTCGAATGTGCGCTCGCGATCGAAGCGGGCGGCGCGGGCGAGCTGGTGGTGCACGGCCGTACCAAAGCGCAGGCCTACAGGCCGCCGGCTTACTGGGAGCGTATTGCCGACATACGCGCCGCGGTGAAGATTCCGGTCGTGGCCAATGGCGAGATCTGGACGGTGGAGGACGCGCGGCGCTGCCGCGAGCTCTCGGGCTGCGACACGCTGATGATTGGACGCGGCGCGGTGCGCGACCCCGGCCTGGGCCTGGCGATCAAGGCGGACCGGCTGGGCATGCAGGCCGCCGTGGGCTGGTCGGCTTTGCTGCCGCTGGTCGCCGACTTCTGGCGCATCGTCTGCTCACGGATCGAGCCGCGCGCGCGGGCGGGTCGGCTCAAGCAATGGCTGAATTTTTTGCGGCGGCGGTTTCCGGAAGCCGAGGCCGCTTACCAGGCGATCAAAACGGTCAATGACCCGGTGCTGGTGGAGGCCTGGCTGGCACAGGCTCTGCAGGGCAGGGTACTTGATGCGTCTGCTGTGTGCCCGCGCGTGCCCGAAACCGTTTGAAAGAAAGGGCTCAGGCGTTGACGCTACCGAGGCGTCGCCGCCGGCGCGACGCGCTTGCCGCCCAGCGTGCCGCGCGCCATCGCATACGCCAGCAGCGCGCAGCCCGCGATGCCCGCCACCATGGGCAGGGCCGTGCCGTCGGCAAACACACCGACCGTCGCCATCACCACCGCGCCGGTCACGAATTGCAAGGTGCCCATCAGGGCCGAAGCGGTACCAGCTATTGCGCCGTGTTCTTCAAGCGCAAGCACGGCGGTGGTCGGCACCACCAGGCCCAGGAAGCCGTAGCCCAGCAGCAGCAGGGCGATCATCACGTCCAGCCGTTCAATGCCGGCCAGGTTGACGAGCAGCAGCAGCGCCATCACGGCCGCATAACCGGTGACCGCTACCTTCACGATGGGTACCAGGCCGAAGCGCGCAGCCAGCTTGCCGGTGAATTGCGAGACACCGATGAAGGAGGCCGCGTTGACCGCGAAGGCGATGCTGTACTGGCGCGGCGTGAGGCCGTAGTGGTCTATCAGCACAAAGGATGAGTTGGCCAGGTAGGCGAAGAAACTCGAGATGCCGAAAGCGCCTATAAACACCAGGCCCATGAAATGGCGGTCCCGCAACAGCACGCCGTAGGCCTTGATCGCGCTGCCGAAGCTGCTGTCCACGCGCTGCTCGGGCGGGCGTGTCTCGGGCAGGGTGAAGCCCACCAGCAGCAGGCCGGCGGCCGCGGCCACGGTGACGGCCCAGAACACGCTGCGCCAGCCGAAGGATTCGATCAACAGGCTGCCGGCCAGCGGCGCCAGGATGGGCGAGACGCTGAAGACCAGCATCAGCAGCGACATCAGCCGCGCCGCGTCGTGGCCGGTGTGCAGGTCGCGCACGATGGCGCGCGGCACCACCATGCCGGCGCAGGCGCCCAGGCCCTGGATGAAACGCAGCACCACCAGTGTGTGGATGTCGGGCGCCAGCGCGCAGCCTATGCTGCCCGCGGCAAACAGCAGCAGGCCGAAATACAGCGGCGCCTTGCGGCCCACCATGTCGGACACCGGGCCGTAAACAATCTGGCCTATGCCCAGCGAGATGAAGAAGGCCATCAGGCTGGCCTGCACCGCGCCCATGGACGCGCCCAGGGTCTGCCCTATGGAGGGCAGGGCGGGCAAATACATGTCGATGGCGAAGGGGCCGATGGCGGACAGCAAACCCAGCACCAGGGCTGCCCGGTAGAAACTTTTGGTCATGAAAGGAAGTGGATCAGGCCGCCCGTGCGTTAAAAAACCGAGGGCTTGGCCCTTGCACGAAAGCGGTTTTGTGACAGCTGCCAGGGACGCTGCCGTGGCTGCAAAAAAATACCTGGCGCTATTGTCGCCGACCTCGGACCATCGCGCTGACGGGGGCCTGGATGTGGCCCAAGCGGCTGCCCTGTCAGGCCTGACAGGGCCGAACGGACCTGAAATGTAAGCAGCCCCTGGCGGCTGCGTCAAACTGTAATGAAGCGCTGAATTGGGCCTTAACCTGAACGCTTCAGGAAAGGGTTTTCATGCAAAGACGCGAATTTTCACAGGCCGCCCTGGCCGCAGGCGCCCTTGCGGCCCTGGGCCCCCTCACCGTGAGCCGCGAGGCGCAGGCCGCCGTGGCGCGCGCTGCGGCCGGCATGCCCGCCATGGGCACCAACCTCTCGGGCATGGAGTGGGCCAAACCCGGCTTGCGGGCCAATACCAGTTCGGCGCCCAACCTGCATTTCACCGTGCCGCGCAAGGCCGATGTGGCCTACCTGGCGGCCTGCGGCTTCATCAAGAACCGGCTGCCCATCCAGTGGGAGTTGCTGCAGCCCATGCTGCACGACACGGTGGCCAACGCAGCCGCGAAAGCGGCCATAGGCAACCCGGGTGCCTTCCACGCGGGTTATGAGGCCTTTATCACCGGCGTGCTCGATGCCCATGCCGCGGCGGGTACGCGCTGCATCATCGACAACCACAACTACGGCCGCTACCAGGACTTCCGCTTCCAGCCCGACGGCTCGGTGACAGGCCTGACCGTGCCGCCCGCCCCCTTGAGGCCTTACACCACCGACGGGGTGCAGATCCAGTCGCGGATTTTTTCTTTGGCGCCGGGCGCCACGCTCAAGATCGCGAACTTCACCGATTTCTGGACGCGCGCGGCGACCAAGTGGAAGAACCATCCAGGCTTTGGCGGTTACGGCCTCATGAACGAGCCGCACGACATGCCCAAGCCCGGCGGTGTCATTGCGTCGAATGAGGAAGCGGTGAAAGGCGGCGAAGACCTCACGATATGGCCCACCTTCGCGCAGGCCGCCATCCAGGCCATACGCGCGGTCGACACCGTCAATCCCATTTACGTGGCCGGCAACCTCTACGACTCGGCCATGTACATAGGCACCAAGAACCCGGGTTTTCCGCTGTCGGGCGCCAACCTGGTCTATGAAGTCCATATGTACCTGGACGCCTTCAGCAACGGCGCTTTTTTTGATTACGACACCGAGGTCGCCAAAAACTACAGTGCCGGTTTCGGCACGGGCGCGATCCAGGTTTCCACCGGCGCGGACCGCCTCAAGATCGCGGTCGACTGGGCCAAGGCCAAAGGCGTGAAGCTGGCGCTCACCGAGGTTGGCATGCCCATAGACGACCCGCGCTGGGAGGCCATGTTCGCGCAGGCGGCTGTCTATGCCGCGCAATCGGGCTGCGAGGTCTTTACCTGGATGGGCGGCAACCACTGGCCGATACGCAACTACGCGATCAACCACGTGCCCGGCTGGCACCAGAACAAGACACTGGAGCCGTCGGTCTCGGGCGTGCTCAAGGCCGCTTCGGGCATTGTGCAAGCCACCCTGTACGACGACGGGCCGGGTTATGCGCCGGCGGGCACGCCGCTCACCATCACCGTCTATGCGCGCGGCAACCTGGCCCAGCCGGTGGTGCTCACGGTCGCCTCCAACAAGGGCGGCACGCTGAGCAAATCGCGCTTGACGATTCCGGCCGGCGCCAACGGGCAGGACAGCTTCACCTACACACCCGCGGCCAACCAGGTCGCCACGCTGAGCTACACCAGCGACGGGCAGCTCTCAGGCCAGGTGCCGCCGCCGCGCAAGGTGTTTTCGCTCACCGACCCGGTGGCCTATGTCGCGACCAGCCTCGCCGATGCCGCGCTGGCCATCATCGCCAAATACGGCGCCTGCAAGTGGGAGCTGGCCGACGGCTACACCGATTACCTGTTGGGCGCGCCGGCCGCGGCCGGCCAGGTGGTGCGCGCGGTGTCGGATTCGGGTTATGGATCGAGCCCCGGCAATGCCATGGAGATGATCAACTGGATGAACAAGGACGGCGGCGCCGCCGGGCCCATGTCGGTGCCGGTGATGCGCGTGACCAACGGCAAGAAGAACTCCGACCACAGCGTGCCCGAGTCCTTCGGCTTCTGGTGCAAAAAATCCGGCCGCATGGCCGGCGTGCAGCCCAATCCACGCAACCGCGTGCCCTACAACCTCGAGGACGCACATTTCGCCATCGCGGCCCTCAGCGTTCCGGCGGCTACCAATACCGGCGTGGTGTTCCAGGCCTCCAAGGCGGAAGATCCGCAGACCTCGGAACTGGGCTTTCTCAATGGCCAGCCGCGCGCCAGGTGGATTGACTCAAAAGGCCAGACGGTTCAGTTGCTGGCCCCGGCCAGGCTGGCGATCAACACGCCAGCGGTGCTGGCGCTGGCATCGGTGCCGGGCGCGCAAAAGCTGCGCCTCAATTCCGCCGAAATCGGCAGCGCCGCCGCGACCTTCGCGCCCAGCGCCTTTACCCAGATGCTGATGGGCTGCGGCTACATCAGCTACTACCCGCGCGAGGGCTTTCGCGGCAATCTGTATGCGGTCATCGCGGGCAAGGGGGCACCCACGGCGGCCGAGCTGGCGGTGCTGGAGCGCTACCTGGCCAGCACGGCCGGTATGACGCTCTAGGGCCTATTCGACCTTGGCGCCCGAGGCCTTCACGACTTCCGCCATGCGCTTGTAGTCGACCGCCAGCAGCTTCGCGAAGTCGGCGTTGCTCATGGCCAGCGGTTCAATTCCCTGCTTGTCCAGGCGTTCCAGCACCACCGGGTCCTTGAGGACCTTGGCCATGGCCGCGTTGACGCGGTTCACCTCGGCCGCCGGCGTGGCGGCGGGGCCCAGCAGGCCGAACCAGGAATCGAACTGGTAGCCGGGCAGGCCGCTTTCGGCGATGGTGGGCACCTCGGGCAGGTATTTGGAGCGCTTGGGCGAGGTCACGCCTATCAGGCGTATACGGCTGTCCCTGGCGAAGGCCAGCGCGCCTATGCTGGCGGCGATCACGGCCTGCGCGCGGCCCGAGATTACCTCGTTGATCGCCTCGCCCGTGGCCTTGAGCGGCACATGCACCACATCGATGCCGGCCAGGCCGTTGAAATAGGCCATGGAAAGATGCGTGGCGCTGCCGATGCCGGCGGTTGCGTAATTGAGCTTGCCGGGGTTGGCCTTGGCGTAGCGTATGTATTCGGCGGCGGTCTTGGCCGGCACCTCGGGATGGATCATCAGCACGTAGTCGGCCGTGCCGATGTGCGCCATGGGCGCGAAGTCTTTTTGCGGGTCGTAGCTGAGTTTGGTGTACAGCGAGCCGGCGATGTTGTGGCTGGCCGCGCCCAGCACCATGGTGCCGCTGTCGGGCGCCGACTTGGCGACATAGCCCGTGCCCACGGTGCCGCCCGCGCCGGGCCGGTTCTCGATGATGACGGTCTGGCCCAGCGCCAAGCCCAGTTCGGTGGACATGGCGCGCGCCAGCAAGTCCTGCACGCCGCCCGGCGCGAAGGGCACCACGATGCGCGCGATCTTGGTGTTGGACTGGGCGAGGGCGCTGCCCGCGGCCAGGGCCAGGCCGTTGCCCAGGAAATCTCGGCGTTGCATCATGGAGTGTTTTCTTTCGGTTGAGGAGGCAGTTGCGGTCGGGTTTTCAGTTCACGCAGATCTCGTCGGCCAGGCGGCGCATAAAGCGTTCGCACCAGGCGAGCTGGTCCAGCGTGACCCATTCATTGGGCTGGTGTGCCTGCGCGATGTGGCCGGGGCCGCACACGATGGTCGGCACACCGGCCTGGTGGAACAATGCAGCTTCCGTGCCAAAGGACACCTTGCCGGCGCCCGAGCTCGCATCCACGTCCGCGCATTTGAAGCACAGCTGGGCGATCTCGCTGCCGGCGTCCGTCGCAAAACCGGGCAGCACCGAGTTGAGCTTGTGGTTGATGCCGGTATCCGCCGCCACGGCCTGCATGGCCGGCACCAGGCTGTCGGCAAAGGCCTTGGCTTCGTTGAACAGCTCGACCGGCGAATTCATGTGGTGGTGGCGTATCTCCCAGGTCACGTCGCAGTCGCGCGGGATGATGTTGAGCGCGGTGCCGCCGGCGATCACGCCGGTGTGGATGGTGGTGTGCGGCACGTCGTAGATCGGGTCGAAGGGGCCCTCGGCCACCAGCCGCCGGTGCATGGACTTGAGGTGGGCGACGAACTCGCAGGCGATCTCCACCGCGTTGACGCCCAGCGGTGTCAGCGAGGAGTGCGCCTCGAAGCCGCGCACCGAAGTCTTGTAGGCGTGCTTGCCCTTGTGCGCGATCACCACCTGCATGCCGGTGGGCTCGCCGACGATGCAGCCCGCGGGTTTGTAGCCCTGGTCCACCATGTCGGCGATCAGGCGGCGCACGCCTATGCAGCCGACCTCCTCGTCATAGCTGAAGGCCAGGTGCACAGGGCGCTTGAGTTTGCGCTTGAGCAGTTCGGGCACCATCATGAGCGCGGTCGCGCCGTAGCTTTTCATGTCGGTCACGCCGCGGCCGTAAAGCTTGTCGCCTATGACCTGCGCGCTGAAGGGGTCGGTGTCCCAGGGCTGGCCGTCCACCGGCACCACGTCGGTGTGGCCCGACAGCACCAGGCCGCCGGTTTTGGTTTCGCCGTTTTCCGCGGGCAGCGTGGCCCAGAGGTTGGCCTTCTTGCCGCTGTCGTCATAGGTGCGGCGGCATTCGACGCCCAGTGCTTCGAGCCGCGCCTGTGTCCAGTCCAGCAGGGGCAGGTTGCTGTCGCGCGAGACGGAGGCAAAGGACACCCATTTTTCAATCAGCGGCAGGGCGGCGAGGTCGGCGGCCAGCACGGACTGGCGGGCAGCGGTGGGGAGGGGGGCGTTCATGGCAAGACCTTTAAAGGACGGGCAGGGCGGCGGAAAATTGTATGACAGCATACTATTTTGTGGCGGGCCGCGCGCGCCTGCAGCATCCCGCCGTGGCATTCGCCGGCCGGAATAAAAAAGCCGCCGGAATCCGAGGACTCCGGCGGCGCGGGATGCCCGCATGCATGCGGGGCGGCTTAAGGGATGGCTGTGGCCTTATTTTTTCCCGCCACCACCACCACCACCGCCACCACCGCCTCCATTGCCGCCACCGTTTCCGCCCGCATTGCCGCCGCCATTACCGGCGCCATTGCCTTTTCCGCCGCCATGGCCAGAGTCCTTGCCGGCGCCCAGCCCCTTGCCCGCGATGTCGGCTTTGGCGACCGTGTCTGTTTTGGCATGGTCGGTCTTCTTGCCGCTCTTGTCGGTGTGTGAAGCGCTGACGACCGAGCCCAGCGACACGCCCATGCCTTTGGCGATTTGCCCCCAGCCCAGGCCCTGGCTTCTTTGGCCCAGCACGCCGCCCAGCGCGGCCGAGAGCTGCGCCGGTGTCGGGTTGCTGATGCCTTGTTTGGCCAGCGAGGTTTTGGTGAGCGAGAGCGCGATGTTGATATTGCCGTAGCCCATCTTGCCCGTCGCGGGCGACAGGCTGGCTGCGGGTGCTGTCGCGTTGGGGCCGGTCAGGCTGGGCCCCAGCGTGATGGAGGTGCCGGTGCGAAGCCCGTCAACCAGGGCGCGGGCATTTTCCGGAGAGCCGGCAAAGGCGCTATAGCTGCTCGCCAGCCGGGCGCCTTCGGTATTGCTGGCGGCAGTGCTTGTCGCGCCGGCCTTGGCGGCGGTTTGTGCCTGGAGCAGGCCGCCGCACAGCAGCGCGGCACTGCCGGCCGCCACGGCGATAAGGGTTTTGGGGAGGGTGAACATGATGACTACCTCACGATGACAGCACCGGCCGCGGGATGCGGCCGTGGCTTTTTGATGTTAGGGCTTCCCGCGCGCGCGCTGTGCGTGTCGCGGTGGCGTCCTACGCGGTCATCAGCATAAAAGAGAAGAGCTGCGCTGAAATGTAAGAGTAGGCGCAAAACGTTGGGCGGAATTGGCGGGGCGGCCGGCGCGCGTCACCGAAGCCGGCGAGAATGCGTCTCGCGGCATCGCGCCACCACTTTTCATTCCACACAGAAAGCATTCCCCATGACCAGCAGCATGTACACCACCTCCATTCCCGTCTTCAAGCAGATGCTGGGCGGCCTGAAGGGCGTCCTGGCCAAGGCCGAAGCCCATGCGGCCGCCAAAAACATAGACCCCAATGCCTTGCTGCAGGCGCGCCTCTATCCGGACATGTTCCCCCTGCTGCGCCAGGTGCAGGTGGCCAGCGACTTCGCCAAAAGCGTGTCGGCCCGGCTGGCTGGCGTCGAAGTGCCCAAGATCGAGGACAAGGAAACCACGTTTGCCGAGCTGCAGGCGCGCATAGACACCATACTGGCCTTCATCGAGGGGCTGGGCGCGGCGAAGTTCGACGACGCCGCCGTCCGCGAGATCGTCACGCAGGCCGGCACGCCCAAGGAAAAGCGCTTCACGGGCCAGTCCTACCTGCTCAATTACGGCCTGCCGCACTTCTTCTTCCACACCACCACGGCCTATGCCATCCTGCGCCACAACGGCGTGGAAGTGGGCAAGAAGGATTACATCGGCAGCTATTGAGCCGTGGGGAGACGTGGGCGGCCGGCGGGCCGCCGCGGCTCAGTGCCTGCGCAGGTTCTGCGGTTGCGTCTTGTCGTAGATGCTGGCGGGATAGGCGGCATCCGCGCCGCGCACCAGCATGTCGGCATCGCGGATCGCGAAGATGTGCGCGATGTCCTGCTTGATATCGCCGCCGGCCGCCATCGGGTGCGCCGTGGGGCTTTCCCACACATGGCGGTCGGGCAGCGAGGTGTAGGGGCAGCTGTCGCCGCAGTCGATTTGCCACGAAATCCCATACAGCCACTGTTCGGCATGCGGCTCGAAGCGGGTGATGTCCACCATCAATGACTTCTGGAAGGCCAGCGCGTAGGTCAACAGGCGTATGTCCCAGTGCTTGATGATGATGCGCAAATACATGCCCTCGCCGCGGCTGCGGCTGGAGACCAGCAGCATCTGGCAGTCCAGCCATCCGGCCGGAATGCCGTGCCGGCGCATAGAGTCTTTCAGCAAGACCTGGATCAGCTGGCGGCGCAGGGCATTGGCGGAACCGTCCTCAATCGTGGAGGGGCCCTCATGCGCGGGCCGGGTGCTGGCAGGGGCGGTTTTTGTGTGGCCGTTGAGGCCGAATAAGTGCCGTATGTTCATGTTGCTTCCCCTCATCCCGCTCAAGCCGAAATCGTGTTGTTTGTTCCATTCACCCGCGGGAATGGCAAATGTTACAAAGTGTTTTGTATGCTCCTCTTCTGGCTTTGACAAGTCAAGCAGACGCTTCCCGAAAAGCGGAACTTTTTCATGAAATAAGCCTGCAAAGAAATCTATTTACGCAGATATAGGAGTGAAAAAGAATGCAGTTGGCCTGTAGGTGAGCCAAAGACTTTAAATGTAAATACTTGTAATAAAACCTGTGGGGCACCGGTTCCGGCGGCAACACGCCGAGCGAAGCCGCCAGGCGGCACGCGAGCTGTTCGCCGCTCAAGCAGGCCTAGGCCCGCACAAAGTACACAAAGGTGGTGCGCGGAAAAATATGCCGGTACACCGGCCTGGCAATCGCGCGTGCCAGGTTCCTGGCCTGCAGCAGGCCCGAGGCGCTGTTGTACAGCCGGTAAAGGCTGGGCCGCAGCGGCTTGAGGCCAAACTCTTTTCCGAAGGCGACCAGCGAGTCGTGGCTGAAGGCATTGATGTGCTCCAGCGGGGCAATCGGCATCTGCTCACCGGGAGACAGCGTGCCGAAATTTTTTCCCTGGCCGATTTTTTTCAGCGCGGCCGCCGCATTGGGCACGCTGATCTTGATGACGCCGTCGCCCGACAGCGCGTCGCGCAGTTTTTCGAGTACCTGCCGGGGTTCGGTCAGGTGTTCGAAGACCTGCTCGGTGTTGATGAAGCGAAAGCGCCTGGGCGGCAGGTCGTCCAGGCCGACGACGCGCAAGCCTACGGATCTTCCATACTCGGCGCGCTCCTTGGAAAGCTCCACGCCCCACACATTGCAGCCGAAGCCCATGGCCATCTTGGACCAGTGTGCCCAGCCAAAACCGAAGTCCAGCGCATCGAGCTCGCCGGGCGGCAGGCCGAAGTGCTGGATGATGAACTGCACCTGTTCCGCGAGGTAGCGATATTCGTCCAGGCTGTAGTTGCGGTGTTCGCGCTCCAGCTCGGTGCCGGGCACCCAGTCGTTGTAGATCTCGCCCAGCAAGGCGTCGTCGGGCACCTGCTGCTGGAAGACCATGCCGCAGTCCTCGCAGCGCGCGAGGGTATAGACACCCGCTTCGGCCGTCCTGGACGCATGGCCCTCATAGTGCCTTGCCAGATAGGCCTGCATGCCGGGGCCGGTGTAGGGCTCCTGGTAGACCACGGCCAGCGAGCTTGAAAGGCAGGCAGGGCAGCAGGCCCTGGTCTTCAAGGACGATTCGCGCGGCAGCGTGGCGCCTCCAAACGCGCGCGCCTGGCGCGGCGCCGGCAGGTCTTGCCTGCGGGATGGGGAAGCCGGTTCAACCGGCAGGCGCGGGAATTCCAGCGAAGGGCTGGCAGGCATCATGTTCATGGGTGGGTTCCGAAGCGCCGCAAGGCAGCAGTACCAGTCACCTTAGCCGCTGGTGGCGTGCGCGCGGTAACCCGCTGTAATCCATGTATCGGCTTCCTGCCTTGAGGCCGCTGCCCGTGCGCCGGTTTCTTTGCGCGCGGCGGCGTTGGCTGACAAGGCCTAGCCGCGACTTTCCCCCGGAGCGGGGGGAGCGGCGCGCAGCGGGCGCCCCTGCCTCAGGCCATGCGGCCCCTGTTTTCGACCACCACGCAGCCCGTGATGCGCCACGCTTTGTTGCTTTGCCGTTCCAGGCTGTAAACCGCGAGCCACGAAACGCCGCTGCTGTCGGCCATCTGCACGCGCTGGACCGCCTGGTCGTCCTTGCCGTCGGGTTTGAGGAAGGCGACCGAGGCCGGGCGGTACACCACCGGGTAATCGCGTCGCACCATGGCCATGAAGGCCTGGGCCGTTCCCAGCGTTTTGCGAACATTGGGCGCGGCAAACGAAAACGCCTTGGCCGCGTCATCTTTGGCGAAGGCCGCAAGCTGCCCCTCCACGGCGGCGCGCACGCCTTTTTCGTCGGCGGGCGCCAGCGGGTCGGCATGGGGCATGCCGCACAGCAGCACTGCCGCCATGAAGGCGGCCAGCAGGCGGCGCCATTGCGCCGGGGCCGGGTGTGAATGCGTCTTCATGTTGCCTCCTCTGTTGCCGCCGGTGCGCGCGGCTGCCAGCCAAAAACCAAGCGCCTTGCCGCATCATGCCGCAAGCAGCCTTGCAGCGGGTACGCGGCCGGTGGCGTTGCGGATGCGCGGCGCTAAACCAGTTCGCCGCGCGCCAGCACCACGACGCCGCCGCTGACCATGATGTCGCCGACCGCGTCGGCCTGCACCATGATCTTGCTGGGGCGTCCGACAAGGCGCCCCTGCTTCAGGGTAATGAGCTCGCCGGCCGCGGCTGCGCCATGCTGCATCAAATAGGCGCCCACGGGGCCGGCCGCGCTGCCGGTCGCGATGTCTTCCACCAGCCCGGCGTTGTCCCAGGTGCGGCCTTCGCGTGCCGCGACATCGAACACATAGGCAAACTTGGCGCCTACCGTGGCCAGCAGCGCTTCGAAGGCCGGGTGCACGACGCGCGCGCGGTCCAGGCCGCCCGCCGCGGGCACCAGCAGGTAGGGCAGGCCGGTCGACACCACCTGCAGCGGAAAGCGGATATCCAGCTGGGAAGCGTCGAGGTTGAGCGCCGCCAGAAAGGCCTGGCTTTCGGCGCGGCCCAGCGGCGGCTGCAGCGTGGCCTTGCCCTGGTTCATGCGGGCGTCGTAGGTGGCCGCCGCGCCTTCCAGCCGCGTGGTGGACAGCGCGACCGCGCGCGTGCCCAGCATCAGGGTCCAGTCGGCGGATGCTTGCCCGGCAGCATGCAGGTGGTGCAGCAGGCCGGCCGCGCCCAGCAGCGGGTGGCCCGCGAAATCGAGTTCTTCCTCCATCGTGAAGATGCGCGCCTCAAAGCGATGGCCGGGGCCGGCGGGCGTGAGGAAAATGCTCTCGAACTGCCGCATCTCCACCGTCAGGCGCTGCATGGTGCGCGCCGGCAGCGGGCTCTCGGGCAGGAAGACCGACAGGCCGTTGCCGGCCAGCGCTTCATGGGTGAACACATCGACCTGGTAGTAGCCCAGGCCTGTCAAGGAAGTCATGCTGTTTCTCCTGGAGGCCGCGCGTGACGGCGGCCTGCAGGGGAATTATCGCGGGGCCAAGAACAGGTTCTTAGATGCCAAGAATCTTCTTGGCGCTGCCCAGCGCCTTCATCGAGTCGTCGTGTTTGCCTTCCTTGTGGAATTTTTCGCCATCGGCGCGCAACTCTTTGACCTTGCTCATGTCGGCGGGCGACAGCTTGGGGCTGGTCATCAGTTTGGCGTCTATGGCCTTCATCTCGTTGGGGCAGTTGTGGGCCAAAGCCAGTGAGGATGTGGCTAGCGCCACGGCGGCAATGATGAGCTTCATGGGAATCTCCACCTGCGTCAGAAAATGCTGACGGGAAATACTAGCAAGCCGACGGGCCGCTCACAAGGGCAATTGCCCGCGGCACCTAGCCGATCTGCAGCTGCGAATCGTCGATGAAGCGGTAGGGTGGAATCTCCAGGTTGGTCGGGGCCGGCACGTTTTTCACCACGCGGCCGGCCAGGTCGAAGCGGGAACCGTGGCAGGGGCAAAAAAATCCGCCGGGCGCATGCAACTCGGCATTGAGGGCGCTGTCGTCCAGGCGCAGGGTCGGCGAGCAGCCCAGGTGGGTGCACACCCCCACCGCCACCAAGATCTGCGGTCGCTCGGAACGGGTCGCGTTGGCGCAGGATTTGGGTTGTTCGGAGCGCTTGGACTCGGGATCCGCCAATACCGGGTTGGCTTGTTGCAGCGCGCGCACCATCTCATCGCTGCGGCGCATCAGCCAGACGGGCTTGCCGCGCCAGGCCACTGTGCGCAGTTCTCCCGTCGCCAGCGTGGAAATATCCGCAAGCACCGGGCCGCCCTCGGCGCGTGCCGCTTCAGAGGGTGCCAGGCTGGCGGCAAAAGGATAGGCGGCGGCCAGCAGGCCGGCGCCGGCGGCAATGCCGGTTGCGGCCGCCAGCAGGCTTCGCCTGTCGGCGTCCTGCAGGGTTCCTTCGTCAATCGCGTGAACCAGCTCGGTGACGGTCAGCATGGTTTGGCTTTGTTGGGCGCCCCAGGTCAGGGCCGGGTTTTATCCGCGTCCGCACCCCACAGGAACATTTCCCTGGAGGATTGCCCCGCTTTCACATTCACTTTCCTGCTCAGGGTCTGGCCGGCCAGGGTGGCCTCCACGGCATAGCTGCCCGGCGCCAGCCTGGCCAGCAGGAAGGGGCCTTCCGAGGTGGCCTGAAGAACTTCATCACCCCGGGCATCGCGTATGCGCACCTTCACGTCGGCGGCGAAGTCGGCGCGCTGCCTGTCCTTGATGGCGAATTCAAGCGCCAGCGGCCACTGCCTGCTGGCGCTCTGGATGGCTGCGGATTCGTCGGCGCCTATGCCGCCGCTCAGGTATTCAACCGGGCCGCTGCGATGCACAGCCGGCAGGGGCGCACCAGCCTGGGCGAGCGCGCCGCCCGCCACCAGCGCGGCGAGCAGGGCCGCCGAGGCGGCCTTCAGGGTGAGGGCTTTCATTTCAACATGCTCCTTTTCGCAAAGAGGGGCAGCAAATGGTCGCAGTGTGCTGCCTGGGCACTGTTTCAGGCGGGCGGGTCATCACACCGTAGCAGGCTTTGCTCACCGGATGTTCCCCGCTGCTGGAAACCATTGTTCGCGGGTCAGCTTAGGCTGGACTTAAACGAAAAAAGGGCAGGCGGGCGGACGCGCCTAAAATTCCCGGCAGCTGTCACTTGAACCACCTGGATCCATTACCCCATGCCACTCGAAGTCCTTGAAGCCCAGACGGGCGACAACCCTGTCGCCACCATCCTCATCATGCACGGCCTGGGGGCGGACGGGCGCGACTTCGTGCCGATCGCCGAGCAGCTCAACCTTTCCAGCGTGGGCCCTGTGCGTTTCCTGTTCCCCAGCGCGCCCTCGATTCCCGTGACCATTAACGGCGGCTACGTCATGCCGGCCTGGTACGACCTGCTGGGCGCCGACCTGGTGAGCCGGCAGGACGAGGCCGGGCTGCGCAAGTCGCAGGCCGACATTGAGGCGCTGATCGCCCATGAAACATCGCGCGGCATTCCCGCCAGCCGCATCGTGGTCGCGGGTTTCTCACAGGGCTGCGCCATGGCGCTGATGACGGGCCTGCGCCACGGGGAGCGGCTGGCCGGCATCGCGGGGCTGTCGGGTTATTTGCCGCTGGCCGACAAGACCGCGGCCGAGCGCAGCGCCGCCAACCGGGATGTGCCCATCTTCCTGGCCCATGGCACATATGACGGCGTGGTCGTGCTGCCGCGCGCCAGCGCCACGCGCGATGCGCTCACGGCCATGGGCTATCCGGTCGAGTGGCATGAGTACCCGATGGAGCACTCGGTGTGCCCGCAGGAAATCGTCGACCTCGAGAAGTGGCTGCTAAAAGTCCTGGCCTAAGGCAGTGGCTCAGGCCGGCTGGGCCACCCGCGCATCGCGCGCCATGCGCCGCACGCGCCACAGCAGGAAAAACGCGATGCTGAAGTTCAGCAGGTTCCAGGCCACGCCGTTGATAAAAGCCGCGTGGTAGGAGCCGGTCAGGTCAAACACCTTGCCCGACATCCAGCCGCCCAGCGCCATGCCCAGCAACGACGCCATGATGACCGTGCCCACGCGCGCGCCGGCCTCGGCGGGCTCGAAGTATTCGCGCACGATGATGGCGTAAGCCGGCACGAGGCCGCCCTGGAACAGGCCGAACAGCGCGGCGATGACATACAGCGACACCAGCCCGTCAAAGGGCAAAAACAGCAGCAGCGCGATGCCCTGCAGCACAGAGCCCAGTATCAGCGTGCGCAGCCCGCCTATGCGGTCGCAGATGGCGCCCGACACCAGGCGGCTCACCACGCCGCAGGCCAGCATCAGCGACAGCATTTCGGCGCCGCGTGCCGCGCCGTAGCCCAGGTCGGTGCAATAAGACACGATGTGCACCTGCGGCATGGCCATGGCCACGCAGCAGGCCACGCTGGCCACGCACAGCAGGGTTTGCGCCGCGCCCGGGCTCAAGCCGAAAGGCATGCTGCTGGCGGTGGCCGGCAGGCCGCTGCTGCCCACGCTGGACGCCACGGCCACCGGCGGGCGCTTGCGCATCAGCAGGGCCAGCCCGGCCATGGCCACAAAGCTGAAAATGCCCAGGCCCAGGTAGGTCTGCCGCCAGCCCACGCTTTCCACAAAATGCTGCACGATGGGCGGCCAGATCGCGCCGCCCACGTAGTTGCCGCTGGCGCACACCGCCACGGCAAAACCGCGCCGGCGCACAAACCACAGCGAGGTATCGGCCAGCAGCGGCGCGAAGGTGGCGGCCGACCCGAGAAAGCCGATCAGCAGGCCGTGCGCCAGCGAGAACATCCATATGTTGCCGGCCATGGCCGCCAGCGCGAAGCCCAGGCCCAGGCCCGTCGCGCCTATCAGCAGCGGCACCATCACGCCGAAGCGGTCGGCCAGCCGGCCCATCATCACGCCGCCCACCCCGAAACCTATCATCAGCAAGGTATAGGGAATGGAGGCATCGGCGCGCGTGACGCCAAAGTCGGCCTGCACTGCCGGCAGCACCACGGCCACCCCATACATGCCGCAGGCGCCGACCGTCATCAGGGCCAACGTGACCATCAGCCGCATCACGGCGTAACGCGAGTCAACAAGTGACGAGGAATCCTGGGGGTGGGGTTGTATGGGAGCGGTGGTTGCGGGCGGAGGGCTCATCAGCCCAAGCGTACACCAGCCGCCAGCATGCTGCAGGGAAGCGGTGGGCTAGGCGCAGGAGGCCTCGCCCGCCTGCACGCGCACCCGGCCCACCATGTTCATGCACAGGGTGCGGGTGTAGCTGCTGTTGCTGGCGAGGGCACCTGCCGCCTGCACCAGCCAGCGGCTTTGCAGGCCCACGGCGCGGCCGTTGGCGTCAAAGCTGATGTGGTTGCGATTGTTGACGGGACTGCCCGCGTTGTTGACCGCCAGAAAACTCCCGGTGTTCGCGAAGGCGTCCTGGACGCGCACCACGGTATCGGTGCCGCTGTCGAAGGCGCCGTCCCCGTCCTCGTCGGTAAAAACAATCCAGCCCTCGCGCCAGCCGCCGACGGCCGCGCCGTTGCCGCTGGAGCATTTGGGCGGGTTTGCCGCCGGGTCGGCGCTTCGGCAGATGGTGACGGTTCTTCCGCGCCGCATGGCTTCGCCGCGGGCATAGCGGGCGTCCGTCACAAAGGCGTTGATGGTCCAGGAGACACGGGTGCTCGCGACCAGTCCCAGAAAGGAGGGAATCGCGAAGCCCGCAACAATCGCGATGATGGCCAGGGCCACCAGCAGTTCGATCAAGGTGATCCCGCGCGGCCGCGGGCGGACTGAAAGACGGCATGCGCCGGCCGGTGGAGTGGTTTTTGAGGGGGTGTTGTCGAGGCGCTTGGGCCCGGCCGCGGCAGGGGCGGCCGCAGCCTGGTGCTGCAAATTCATGGCGGCTGATCCGGATGTTTGGAAGGAACATCCGGACCGTACTGGAGGCCGCCGTGTCGGCGAGGGTCAATTGTCCGCTGCCGGACTTTGATTGCTGGAAATCGTGCGCGATGTCATGCGGCGCGAAGTGAGGGCGCCTTCGCGCGGGCGGCCACAGGATGTGGCGGCCGTATTTTTATCAGGAGCGGCCCGGCCGCCCGGCGACCTTACAGCGGCGACGGCCGGGTGGCTTCGTAGCCGACCGGCGCGGGGTTGCCTTCAGCCCGTATGCCCAGTTCCTGGTCGCGGATGCGAAACAGCCGCTCCAGGTCTTTCATGGCATCGGTGTCGGCAGCCGTGGGTGCGGCCGCGACCAGCGCGGCCTGTTCCGCTTGCGGCGTCTGCGGCGTTTGCGGCGGCTGGGCCTGGGCCAGCGACGCGAGTATGGGTGCGGCGGCGGCTGCCGCGGCGGCCGCGCTCATCGGCGCACTGGCCGCGGCGACGGGCTGGATCAGGGGCTGGCCGGCACGCGGCGGCGCCACGCGGGGAGCGGGCTTGGCGGCGACCGGGTCGGCCCAGTAGGATTTGTCGGGCATGCTGCGGTAGGGGCAGGTGTCCGCGATGTCCAACTGCCATGAAATGCCGTGCAGCCAATGGGTGGCTTGGGGTTCAAAGCGGGTGATCTCGACCATGAGCGCGTTCTGGAAGGCGTAGGCATAGTCCATCAGGCGCTCATCCCATTCGCGCACCACCAGGCGCACATACATGCCCTGGCCCTTGCTGCGGCTGTTCACCAGCAGCATCTGGCAGTCGATCCAGCGCGGCGGTATGCCGTATTTGCGCAGCGCATCGCGCAGCAGCACCTGCACCAGCTGGCGGCGCGTGGCGTTATCCGAGCCGTCCTCGATGGTCAGCGGGTTGTCCCGACTCGAGGCGGGTGTGTGTTTGGCTGCATTCCCATGGCGTGATCCACCAAACAGCGTATTTATCAATTTTTTCATTTTGGCGCGCGCTCATCGCAGTTTCAGGAGAATTTCCCCCTGAAGAATCAAAGATTTTTGGAGGTTTGTGACCTGAAACACAGGTGTTACTGAATGTTTTTTATCGTCGTCCAGCTTGACCGACAAGTCAAGGAAGTTTCAACAGCCAGGCTTGGCCGCGTCGCTCGCTTTCCACATTCAAATGGCTAAAGTGTGTATTTGTGCCGCAAACGCATGTGCCTGTCCGAAATCCGGCCGGCCTGCCGGCCGGGCCGCCAGACCCCACCCGGCCTGTGCTGGCAAGCCCGCCCGCACCAGCGCAAAGCGGCGGGCTGTGATAACTTCCAGCCAGTTTCAAGAACCTGGGGGAATGACGATATGACCAAGTTGCAGGCGCCCGCGGGCGCGCTACAGGGCCGCCTGAAAGCGCTGACCCCGGACCGGCTCAAGGGCATGCGCCGCGGCATCGAAAAGGAAAGCCTGCGCGCCCAGCCCGGCGGCGGCCTGGCCTTGACGCCGCATCCCGCCGCCCTGGGTTCGGCCCTCACACACCCGACCATCACCACCGACTTCAGCGAATCACAGGTGGAACTGGTTACGGGCGCGCACAAAAATCCCGAAGCCGCGCTGCAGGAGCTTACGCGGCTGCACCAGTTCACCTACCGCACCATGAAAGCGCTGGGCGACGAAATGCTCTGGGTCTCCAGCATGCCCTGCGGCCTGCCGACCGACGAAACCATTCCCATCGCGCGTTTCGGCTCGTCCAATGTGGGGCGCGCCAAAAGCGTCTACCGCATGGGCCTGTCGCACCGCTACGGCCGGCGCATGCAGACGATCTCGGGCATCCACTACAACTGGTCGCTGCCCGATGTGAGCAGCGAGCAGTACTTCGCGCTGATCCGCAACTTCCGCCGCCAGGCGTTTTTGCTGCTTTACCTGTTCGGCGCCTCGCCCGCCGTGTGTTCGAGCTTTGTCGAGGGCCGCCAGCATGAGCTGCAGACCCTGAGCGGCAGCACCATGTACATGCCCCATGGCACTTCGCTGCGCATGGGGCGCCTGGGCTACCAGAGCGATGCGCAAGCCTCGCTGGCCGTGAGCTACAACAGCCTGGACGGCTACGGCGCTTCGCTGCAGGACGCGCTGACCCGGCCTTACCCGGCTTACGAGGCGGTCGGCATCCGCAACCCCGGCGGCGACTACAACCAGCTGGCCACCACGCTGCTGCAGATCGAAAACGAGTTCTACGGCACCATACGCCCCAAGCGCGTGATCTACCCCGGCGAGCGCCCGCTGCACGCGCTGCGCGAACGCGGCGTCGAGTACATCGAGGTTCGCCTGATGGACCTGGATCCTTTCGAGCCGGTCGGCATCAATGCGCAGACCATGCGCTTTCTCGACGTGTTTTTGCTGCACTGCCTGCTCAGCGACAGCCCGAACGACACGCCGCAGGAAATTGCCGAACTCAAGCACAACCAGCACCAGACCGCGGCGCGCGGCCGCGAGCCCGGCCTCAAGCTCAAGCGCGGCGGGCAGGAGGTCCTGTTGACCGGCTGGGGCGCCGAGGTGCTGGCGCAATGCGCGCCCATCGCCGCCGCGCTGGACGCCGCGCACGGCGGCACGCAATACAGCGATACGCTGACGGCCGCCAGCGCCGCCTTGCTCGACCCGTCCACCTTGCCCTCGGCCCGTGTGCTGGCGGCCATGGCCGGCGAACACGGCAACTCTTTCGTCGGGTTCGCGCGTGCGCAGTCCCAGAAAACCCAGGCCCTGCTGCAGGCGCTGCCCCTGGGCGCGGACGAGCTTGCGCACTTTGCCGCGCTGACCGAGGAGTCCATCCAGGCGCAAAAGAAAATCGAAGCCTCGGACACCATGCCCTTCGAGATTTACCGCCAGCAGTATGTCTCGGCCGAACGCCTGGGCATGCCGGGCCGCGAGGCCGTGGCGATCTGATGCCCCCGGGCCCGGCCCGGGGACCGGCGCCTTGCGCTCAGTTCAGTCCGCGAGCTTGAGCAGCGCCTCTTCGCGCCAGTAGTCCACCGCCTCATACCAGCCTTCCCACACGCAGCCGTTGCAGCCGCGGCCGCAGCAACTGTCGGGTTCGGCAGGCGGTTGCCGCAGCGTGATGCCGGCGGCGGCCGCACGCCGCTGCAGGTCGGCAAACATCGCCAGCGCGGCGTCGCGGTCGGTGTTGTCCGGCATGGGCCCGGGAAAGCGCGGTGTCAGGCCTTGACGGGCGTCGCCATCCGCCGGCGCAGATACAGGCCGATAAAGGCACAGCCCAGCACCAGCGCGAACCAGCCCACCAGCGAGGATTTGGCGACGATGCCCTGCATGCCCGGCGAGGTGATGAAGTAGGGCGAGACCAGCACGCCCAGACCTATCAGCGTGCAGAGAATGCCTTTGATCAACACTTCATTGTTGGCCTTGAGGTCGGCGGCGGCCTGGCGGCGGGCGGGAACCACGGGTTTCTGTTCAGGTGCGGCGGGTAAGGGCATGGGAGGACTCGGTAGGTGGGGTGGCGGGGCGGCTTGCTCGCGGCCCTGGTGTGCGTTGCCGCGTCCCGGTGGGCCCGCAGCTGCGATACCCCGATTGTCCTCCATCGCGCCCCGGGGGGTAGGCGGCGAGCCCGGCCACCCTTAATGATTTCTTAATACCGCTAAGAAGTCCTTAAATTCGCGTCGGCATCATCCGCTCCAGCTTAACCACCTGGAGAACCTGAAGATGACATCTCGCCCATCGCGTCCTGCCGCCAAACCCGCCGCGAAACCGTCGCCCGCCAGCCCGGGCGCGGCAGCGGCCAAGGCCTCGCTGCCGCTGTTTTCGCTGTTCCTGTTCGCGGCCCTGGCGCAGCAACCGGCCGCCGCCCAGCCCAAGCCCGAGCAGGCCGAAGGCGAATCCTCCTGGGGCCTGGGCCTGGGTGTCGGCATGGAGCGCAAGCCCTACCGCGACTTTGACAACAAGACCCGGCTGCTCCCGCTGCTCAGCTATGAGAACAAATGGATCAGCGTCGCCGGCCTGGGCCTCGATCTGAAACTGCCCTCGGCCGGCCCGGTGTCTTTCCGCCTGCGCGCGCGCTACGCGATGGACGGCTACGACGCCTCGGACTCGCCTTTCCTGGCCGGCATGGATGAACGCAAGGACGGCATCTGGCTGGGCGGCGCCGCCGTCTGGCGCAACGACATCGCCAACCTCTCGGCCGAATTGCTCGGTGATGCCTCGGGCAACAGCAAGGGCAGCAAGCTCAGGCTGATGGTGGACCGCCGCTTCCAGGCGGGCAGCTTCGACATCACGCCGCGCCTGGCCGCGACCCGGCTGGACGACAAATACGTCTCTTATTACTACGGCGTGAACGCCGCCGAGGTGCGCGCCGGCCGGCCCTTTTACCAGGGCGGTTCGGCCGTCAACCTGGAAGCCGGGCTGCGTGTGGGCTATGCCATCGCGCCGCGGCAGAGCCTGTTCCTGGACCTGAGCACCATCAAACTCGGTTCCAGCATCAAGGACAGCCCGCTGGTCGACCGCTCCAGCCAGAGCGGCGTGCGCGTCGGCTATCTGTATCGCTTCTAAGCCCAGCCAGCCTGTGCGGGGCCCTACCGGGCCGCGGCCCCGCACCTCAAGTTCTGGTGGCCCTCACATGAAGGAGTTACCCAATATGCAAGCCGACCCCCTCTATCTGATGAAGAAAGCCGCCTGGCGCGGCTGGATCCATGCCTTAAGCTGGCTGCGCAGGCACCGCGCCTACCCCGGTTGAGCCGGCTGAGCCACCTGCGCCGCTCCCCCCGGCCGGCAGCGGAAACAGCACCCGCACGCTAAAGCCCTTGCCGTCCAGGCCGGTCCCGGTCGCTATGGCGGCCTCGTGCAACTGCGCGATGCCGGCCACCAGCGACAGGCCTATGCCGCTGCCGCGCCCGCCATTGCCCGCGGCACGGTGGAAACGGCGAAAGATCGCTTCATGCTCGGACTCGGGCACTCCCGGGCCGTCGTCGGCCACCTCCAGGCAGACCCGCTCCCGGCCGTCATCGCTGCGGTAGCCGCAGCTGAGCTTCACGCGCCCGCCCTCGCTGGTGTAGCGCAGCGCGTTGTCCAGCAGGTTGCGCAGCAGGATGCCGATTTCGTCGACGTCGCATTCGATGGGGCAGGGCGTGAGCGCCAGGATGATGGCGCGGCGCTGCTGCTGCGCCTGCATGTCGAATTCCTGGCTCACGTGCAGGATCAGCTCGCTGAGGTCGGCCAGGCTTTTTTGCGGCACGTGCACGCCCGCGTCCATGCGCGCCAGGTCCAGCAGCTGGTCCGACAAGCGTGTGCTGCGTTCGGCCACGGCCAGCAGCTTGACCAATGCCGCGTCCTTGCCCTCCAGCGTGGTGGCGCGCAAGGCCACCTGGGCCTGCGCCTGCAGCGCCGACAGGGGCGTGCGCAGCTCATGGGCCGCGTCGCCGATAAAACGCCGCTCGCCCTGCATGGCCTGGTCCAGCTGGTCCAGCAGATGGTTGAAGGACTCGACCAGCGGCCGGATCTCGGTCGGCAGTTGCGCCACCGGCAGCGGCGTGAGGTCAAACTTGCGGCGGCTGCGCACGGCCGCCTCCAGCGTGGTCAGCGGGCGCAGCGATTTGCCCACCGCGAACCACATCAGCAGACCCGCCACGGTCAGCAGCAGCGTCGTAAAGGCCAGCATCGCGAAGATCTTGTGGCTTATTTCCTGGTCGATCACGCTGTGGCGCATGGCCACTTGCACGCTGACCTCGCCGGTGCTGTCGGACACCGAGAAGATGCGCCAGCGCTCGCCGTTGACGGTGGCGCTGGTAAAGCCGTCGATGAAGGAGGGCAGCAGCGGGACGCGCGGCGAATCCGGCGCCCGCACGATCAGGTTCTTGCGCTCCGTCCACACCTGGAAGGTCAGGTTGACGTCGCGCGGAATGGTCTCATCGCGCAATTTCAGGCTTTGGCCGAAAGAGGGTTTCAGCGTCGCGCCACTGGGGATGGCCATCAGGATCTTGGTGCCTATGGCCTGCAGCTTGCTGTCCCAGAGGCTGCTCTGGCCTCGCACGGTGTACACCAGCAGCACGGCGAGCGCACCGGCCCAGCACAGCGTGAGGGTGATGCCCAGCACCAGCAGCACGCGGCCCTTGAGCGACCTGACGAACCGGCAACTCACGGCTTGGCCTCGCCGATCATGTAACCCTGGCCGTGCACCGTGGTGATCAGGTGCTCACCCAGCTTGCGCCGCAGCTGGTGGATGAACACCGCGATGGTGTTGCTCTCGATGGCCGTGGTGTTGCCGTAGACCACGTCCTCCAGGTGGTCGCGCGTGACCACATGGCCGGGCCGCTCCAGCAGCGCCAGCAGGGTGCGGTATTCATGCGCGCTCAGGGCCACGCGCACGCCGGCGCGTGTGACGGCGCGTTTGCTGCGGTCCAGGCTGATGTCGCCATAGGTGTGCACCGGCACCACCTTGCCCTGGCTGCGGCGCATCACAGCGCGCACCCGCGCCCAGAGTTCGTCGACCTGGAAGGGTTTCACGAGGTAATCGTCGGCGCCCGCGTCCAGCCCCTGGATGCGCTCGCTGAGCTGGCCGCGTGCCGTCAGGATCAGCACCGGCGTCACGTCGTAGCGCCCGCGCAGGGCCCGCAGCACCGTCAGCCCCGAATCGCCCGGCAGGCCCAGGTCCAGCAGCACCGCCTCGTAGACATGGTCGACCAGCGCCAGCCTCGCGGAGTGGGCGTCGCCCACATGGTCCACCGTCCAGGCAATCTGGCGCGCGGCGTCGCACACCGCTTCGGCCAGCATGGTGTCGTCTTCTACCAGCAGCAAGTGCACAGGAATAGCCTCTTTCGGTCGCTGTTGTTATAGCTGGCCTGGTTGTCCCCGGCCCGCTTGTCCCATGCAGCTATCGTGCCGGGGAGCCATTAAGCAATTATTAACAAGCACCCCCGTCCAGGCTCACTGCGTGTAGCCTGTTCCCCCCTCGAGGGGGCGGCGCCTGCGGTCTGGCAAAGCCAGTCCCGCGGCCCCCACTGATTTTTAAATGGAGGGGTGGAGGCCGCCTATTTTGCGGCACGGCGGCCCCTGGGACCGTAGCGGCGACAATTGGGGGATTGCAGGGGCCTGGAGGCCCCTGGCCCTGAACCCGCAAGCAAGCAAGAAAGAAACATCCCGATGGCCATCCAGTGGTTTCCCGGTCACATGCATCTGACCAAAAAAGCCATTCAAGAGCGCATCAAGGAAATTGATGTGGTCATTGAGCTGCTGGACGCGCGCCTGCCCGGCTCCAGCGCCAATCCCATGCTGGCCGAACTCACCAGCGGCAAGCCCGCGCTCAAGGTGCTCAACAAGCGCGACCTGGCCGACCCCGCTCGCACCCCGCTGTGGCTGGAGCATTACAACAGCCTGCCCAACACCCGCGCCATCGAGCTGGACGCCAGCGAAACCACGCCCGCGCGTCGCCTCATAGACGCCTGCCACGCGCTGGCACCCACGCGCGGCAGCATGGTCAAGCCCATGCGTGTGCTGATCTGCGGCATTCCCAACGTCGGCAAGTCCACGCTGATCAACACCCTGACCGGCAAGCGCGCCACCAAGACCGGCGACGAGGCCGGCATCACCAAGGTCGAGCAGCGCCTGGTGCTGGCCGACGGTTTCTATTTGTGGGACACGCCCGGCATGCTGTGGCCGCGCATCATCGTCGCCAAGAGTGGCTACAACCTGGCCGCCAGCGGCGCCATAGGCCGCAATGCCTTTGACGAGGAAGAAGTCGGGCTGGAGCTGCTCGACTACCTGATCAAGCACTACCCCGGCCTGCTGGAGGCGCGCTATAAGGTGGAAGTGGCGCCCGGCATCACCGACGAGCAATTGCTCGAGGCGATAGGCCGCAAGCGCGGCGCGGTGCTGGCCAAGGGCCGCGTCAACCTGCAAAAAGCCGCCGAAATCGTGATCCACGAATTCCGCGCCGCCACCCTGGGCCGCATCACGCTGGAGACGCCTGCCGAATTCGCCGAATGGCTGGCGGCGGGACGTTTGCTGGATGCCGAGCGGCAGGTGAAAAAAGACAAGATAGAGACCAACCGGCTCATCAAGTTCAAGAAAATCCCGCGCCCCGAAAAAAACCGCGAACCCGGCGAATCCTGAGATTCACCGGCGGTATGCGCCGGGCTTGATCTTCGTCAAGGCCTGCGCCGGCGCCGGATGGCATGCTTGGCGGCATTACCCCTCACCCACCGGAGGCCGCCATTCATAAACATGCCAGCGTGCAAGTCATCCTCGATGAGCACGCATCCCTTTCCGCCATGCTGCGCTCCATGCCCATGATGGTGGCGCGCGGCCCGGGCGACCATGCGCAGAAGTTTTTTGACGTGCTGCGGGCCATGCTGTTTTACATCGACGAGTTTCCCGAGCGCCTGCACCACCCGAAAGAATCGAACCTGCTGTTTCCGCGCGTGGTGCGCCTGGCGCCTGGAGTCATGCCCGTCGTGGAGCGGCTCGAGCGCGACCACATGAACGGCGAAAAAGCCGTGCGCGAACTGCAGCACCTGCTGCTGGCCTGGGAACTGCTGGGCGAGCCGCGCAAATCCGCCTTTGAGCTGCACTGCAAACGTTATGTGGACTTTTACCTGGAACACATGCGGCTGGAAGAGTCGGTCATCCTGCCGGAGGCGGAAAAGGTGCTCAGTGAGGCGGACTGGAAGGAGCTGGACGCGGCCTTCCTGGAAAACCGCGACCCGCTAGGCGGCCGGCATGGGGTGGACCCGGTGTATGACAGGTTGTTTTCGCGCATCGTCATGGAGGCGCCGGCGCCCATAGGGCTGGGTGACGCCTGAGGCCGACCGGCCGGCTGCGCTCGCGGACGCGACATTCGTACCGGCTGAACGTCCGTTTGCCTTACACGGCGACCTCCCGCGCGGGTGAACACTTTATGCACTGGATCACACAACAGCCTTGAAAAGCAGCGGTTCAGCAGAGCAGCTCCGAGAGCCGCTTGCCCAACCCTGGGATGGCACTTCGGCCACCGCAAGCAGCCCTCCGGGTTGCTGGTCATTCCACCCAGAAAGCAGGAGAACCCCATGACATCAAAACTGTTGACCGCCTCTTTATTGGCGAGCGCCTTGCTGGCCGGCCTGGGCTTGGCCCCGACCGCGGCCATGGCGCAAAGCACCAACACCCCGGGCATTGACAACACGCAGCAGGCCATCAGCGCGCGCATCCAGCAAGGCATGCAGGCCGGCCGCATCACGCCGTCCGAGGCGCAGGAACTGTACGCGCGCGACCGCGACATTTCCATGCGCGAGAACCGCTACAAGTCCGACGGCAATGCCACGCCGCAGGAGCGCCAGCAACTGCGGGCCGACCTGGAAGGACTGCGCGCTGAAGTCGAACGCAAGATCGCCAACAACGTGGTCGTCGGCCAGCCGGGCTCCAACCAGGGAACCCCCGGCGTGGACAACAGCCAGTTCAACATCAGCCAGCGCATTGATGAAGGCGTGCGCACCGGGCGAATCAGCGAGCGCGAGGCGCGCAGGCTGCACGGCCGTGAACGCATGATTGAACGCCATGAAGCCAATTTCAAGTCCGACGGCGTGGTGACCAGGCAGGAACGCCGCCAGCTGCGCAATGAGGTGGCGACTTTGCGCGACCAGGTGGAGCGGATGATGCGTAGTGATCGCCGGGGGCGCGGCTAGGCGCCTTTAGAAGAGGCCGGGTCTTGCTCCGGCCTTTCGCGCCTGTGGCCTTTGCATAGGCTTGCTGGCCGGGGGTTGCCCGGCGGCAACTCACTTTTCTTTTGCTTACTTTTCTTTGGCGAAGCAAAGAAAAGTAAGTCGCCCGCCGGGGCGAGACCCGGCCAACTGAACTAAGAAGAGGAAGGAGGAGGCAGAGCGCGCCCGTCGGAGCAAGACCCGACTCCCCCTCCGGCCTTAAGAGGCCAAAAACTTCATTTCCCTCAACCACGCCGCCAAGCGTTCGGCAAAAACCTTATAACCCTCGGCATTCGCATGAATCTGGTCCGACCGGAGCTCGCTGCGCGACAGCACATAGGACCAGCCGCCGCTGTACAGCGGCGTGCCGGTTTCCTTCGCGACTTCGGCATACACCTCGTGGTCGCTCAGCGAGTTTGTGGCGGCTGCCAGGAAGACCGGCTTGGGCTGGGCGATCAGCACCACCTGGGCGCTGGCGGCTGCCGTCTGCACCAGGCTTTTGAGTGCGGCGCGTGTGCGCTCCAGCGGCAGGCCGCGTAAAAAGTCATTGCCGCCTATGGATATCAACACCAGGCCGGGCGCGTTCTCTTGCAGCAAGCCGGGCAGGCGCGCCAGCGCGCCCTCGGCCGTGTCGCCGTTGACGCCCGCGTTCTTGGTCACGTAGCCGGTCAGTTGCTCCAGCTGTTGCGGGTAGCCGGTGCCCACCGCGGCGCCGTAGCCAAAGGTCAAAGAATCGCCCAGGCACAGCAGTACGGCTTCCTTGGGCAGGGTCTTGCCCTGCGGTTTGGCTTTTTTGGAGCAGCCGGCCGCCAGCATGAGCGCCGAGGCCATGCCGGCCAGCAGCAGCCGGCGTTGGAGCAGGGGAGTAGGGGAGGTCGGCATGGCTTGGTTCCTGGTGCGGCGGTCGTCAATGGATTCTGCCAGCGCTTGACCTGCATCAAGCGTGCAGACGCCCAGGCCTTTTAAAGTCCGGGGTTTTCCCAACGCGGCGTTGCGCCGGCCTTCTTATGCCTATTGAACTCTACCGCGACAGCCGCCACGCCTGCCTGATGTTCACCGACCTCGTCGAAGAGGACAACCAGGCCGTGCAGGCCAACCAGTTTCTCATCGTCGACAACGGCACCGGCGCCGTGATAGACCCGGGCGGCAACCTGGCCTTCAATGAGCTTTTCCTCGGCATGTCGCGCCACTTCAGCCCGCAAAAGCTGTCCTACATCATCGCCTCGCATGCCGACCCCGACATCATTGCCTCGCTGGACCGCTGGCTGACCTCCACGCCGGCGCAGTTGGTGATCTCGCGCGTGTGGGAGCGCTTTGTGCCGCACTTCACCAAGGTGGGCAAGACCGACCAGCGCGTGATCGGCGTGGCCGACGGCGGCGGACGCCTGCCGCTGGGCCGCAACGAGCTGTGGCTGCTGCCCGCCCACTTCCTGCACTCCGAAGGCAACTTCCATTTCTACGACCCCGTCAGCCGCATTCTTTTCACGGGCGACCTGGGTGTTTCCATGACCTCGGGGCGCGACGCCCAGGTGCCGGTGAGCGACCTCAAAGGGCATTTGCGCCTGATGGAGGGTTTTCACCGCCGCTACATGGTGTCCAACAAGGTGCTGCGCCTGTGGGTGCGCATGGCGCGGCAGCTCGACATCCGCATGCTGGTGCCGCAGCACGGCGCGCCGCTGGAGGGCCCGGCCATAGGCCAGTTCTTCGATTGGGCCGAATCGCTGATGTGCGGCATAGACCTGTTCGACGACAGGCACTACCAGTTACCGACCGCGGCCATCCCGGTGCCGGAGCGCGTGGTGAGCACGGCCTAGCGGAAAACGCCTGCCGTTATGCCGGCGGGGGCTCACCATGTGCCTGCAACTGGCGGCGCACATAGTCCACATGCTGGCGCAGCGTATAGACCCGGTCCGAAAAATCCAGCGCGAACTTCATGTGGCTCACATCGTGTTCTATCTTGTCCAGCCTGGCGGTGGCCTCGGCAATCTCCGCGGCATTGAGCCGGCGTGAAGTCACGTCGCGCTCCATCTCCAGCAGCGCGCCGTAGCGGCGGTAGAGCCGGTTCTTTTCCTTGAACTCAAACAGCCTGGGCACGATGCGAAACACCGGTATCGCGATCGCCACCAGCGGCAGCAGTACCAGCAGCAGGCGCTGCAAGGCGTTCGCCGCCCAGTAGGGCAGGTAGCGCTGCAAAAACGGCCGGCCGTCCTTGTAATAGCGCGCCGCCTCGTCGGCCAGCGGAAACTCCGTGGCCCGCGGGTTCGGGAACTCGCCCGGCTTGTTCAGCAGCGTGGGGCCCCGGTGCACCTCGCGCGCGGCCTCCAGCAGCAGATAGGCCAAAGCCGGGTGCAGGTCCTTGTGGATCACCAGGTTGGCCGTGGTCGTCAGCAAGGTGATGTCCTGGCGCGGTCGGTCCTGCGCCGGGTCCACCGAGCCGGCCTTGAGCGTGACCAGCGACAGGTAGGGCAGGCGCCGCGTCAGCCCCTCGGCGTGTTCAATCGACACCAGGTGGGCCTCATCCTGTTTGCCCAGCAGCATCTGCACCGCCGGTGTTTGCGGCGCGCCTATCAGGAAAAGCGCGTCGATCTCGCGCGCCAGCAGCGCCTTGGCCGCGGCCACCCCGCCGCCCGTGCCCAGCGTGGCATTGGCCGGCGTGACGCCGTAGGTTTGCAACAACTCGAGCGACACCTTGCGTGTGCCGCTGCCTTCCACGCCGATGGCGATCTTTTTGCCTGCCAGCGGGCCCAGTCCCTTGCCCAGGGTTTTGGCCAGCGCCGGCGAGGCGAACATCCAGACCGGCTCGTAACCCACCACGCCCAGCGAACGCAGCGGCGTGCTCGACTCCGGCTCCTGCGAATCCAGCTGCAGCAGGCCCAGCCCGCCCTGCACAAAACCCACGGGCGTTCCCGCATTGAGGCGCTCCAGGTTTTGCACCGCGCCCGTGGAAGGCATGAGCTCCAGAGTCACGCCGTTGGCGTTCAAATAGCTTTGGTACTTGAGCGCGAACTGGTGCGCCGCGCCATCCACCGCGCCCGTCGTCATCTCGACCTGCCGCGGCGGCGCCGGCAGCAGCGAGCGCGAGAACATCGAGAGGATGACCGCCAGCCCCGCGATGATGGCGACGGCGATCAGAAAGGTTTGCTTGCGGCTCAGCGAGGGGATGATCAGCATGGGTGCAGTCTAACCAACAGACCGCATGCCGCAAGGGCGAAGGGCTAGCCCAGGCTTAGCGCAGATTCGCCTTTACCCACCGCACAATATCCGCCGCCCCCATCGCGCCCGCCTGGCGCGCCACCTCGCGGCCGTTCTGGAACAGCGCCAGCGTGGGAATGCTGCGGATGCTAAAGCGCGCGCCCAGATTGGGCACGGCCTCGGTATCCACCTTGGCCACGCGCACGCGCGGCTCCAGCTGCGCGGCGGCCTGTTCATAGGCCGGCGCCATCTGCCGGCAGGGGCCGCACCAGGGCGCCCAGAAATCGACCAGCACCGGGATCTGGTTGCGGCTGATGTGTTTGTCAAAAGCCGCTTCGTCGAGCGCGGCCGAATGGGCCACAAACAGCGCTTTTTTGCAGCTGCCGCAGTTCGGGTCGCTGGCCAGCTGGTCCTCGCGCACGCGGTTGGTGGTGTGGCAGTGGGGGCAGACGATATGAAGTGGGTCGGACATTTCCTGCAATTGGGGATGGGCGTATGGCATTTCAAGCGTCGCGCCTGCCGGCCCACACCGGGGAAAAACCATGGCAAACAGCGGGTAAAGGCTGAGAAGCTGTGCCTCAAGACGGGTGCTTCGCCTACGCGGGACGGCCTTTCGCGGGAGAACAATCAAGCTTCACCAACGAAGGATCTCCATGAAAACCAGAACCTGGATGGCCGCCCTGGCCGCGGCCTCTCTCGCCTTCGGCGGGCTTGCGATGGCCAAGGACCATGGCGATGACCACGGTAACAAAGGCGGCCATGGGCACGGCAAAAAAGCCGACAAGCACCACCGCCACGGCCCGCCGCCGCACGCGCAGGCCGGCGGGCGCGGAGCGGGCCCCGACCACAATTTCTACCGCGGCGGCCGCCTGCCCGTGCAGTACCGCGACCGCGGCTACTGGGTGGACGACTGGCGCGGCCACCGCCTGAGCGCGCCGCCACCCGGCTACCACTGGGTGCAAACCGGCGGCGACTATGTGCTGGTTGCCAACAACACCGGGATCATTTTCCAGATCTACCTGGGCCAGTGACAGGCCGCTAAACTAAAGCAAGACTAAAGCAAAAGGGCCGGCGTCCGGCCCTGTTTCAAGTTGCAAGGAGCGTACTGAATTTGAAACCGCCACAGATGCATCGCCAGGCTTTTCCGCGTGCAGCCCTGCTTGTGGGAATGCTGGGCCTTGCCTGCCTGCTCACGGCCTGCGTCAGCACCGTCAAGTCCTTCCCGCTGCAGGAAAAGTTCGGCTCCACCGCCACCTATTCGCGCCTCTTTGACGCCAGGCCCGAGCAGACCTGCGAGGCCGCGCGCCGCGCGCTGCTGAGCCAGGGCTACATCATCAACACCGCCAGGGTCGACCTGGTCGAAGGGCAGAAGAGCTTCCAGCCCGAGGCCGAGGCGCATCTGCAGATGGTGATACGCGTGGTCTGCGCGCCCGAGAGCGCCGACGGCAAGATCAGCCTGGGTTTTGTCACCGCGCTGCAGGACAGCTACCAGCTCAAAAAGAGCAACAACTCCGCCAGCCTGGGTGTGGGCGCCATAGGTTCAGTGTCCCTGCCTTTCTCGTCGAGCAACGACTCCATGGTCAAAGTCGGCAGCGTCACGATTTCCTCGGACGCGTTTTATGACAGCTTTTTTGAGTTGGTCAGCCGCTACCTGGCCACGGTGGACGATTTGCCGCTCAGCCAGTAGGCGATATGCCGCGCGGCCTGTAAGCGCTGCTACATCCTGATACTGCGGAATGCCACGAGGTAAACACGGGGTAAAAGCGCGCCACATTACATGCGCCCTACGTCCGCATTACACGGCCTTCACCTTGGGCCTCCACGATGAAAGCACTGAAGCACCCGAGCCCCTCCGGGCCGGTGTTTCGGAAAGCAAGTTTCCTCCTCAGGGCTTGCCGGTTCATTCATTGAGCAAAGGAGACCCCATGACATCGAAACTCTTGACCGCATCCCTCCTGGCCACCGCGCTGGCCGCGGGCCTGGCCGCCGCGCCGGCCATGGCGCAGCCGCAAGGCCCTTATGCGCCTTCTTACCCGCCCCAGGTGGTGTATGCGCCGGCTCCGCAGACGCCGGGCATAGACAGGGCGCAGCAGGCCGTCAGCGAGCGTATACGCGAGGGCCTGCAGTCCGGCCGCATCACGCCCTCGGAAGCGCGTGTGCTGTATCGCCGCGACAGCGAGATACAGAACCGTGAAGCCACCTACAAGGCCGACGGCCGCGTCACGCCGCAGGAGCGCCAGCAGCTGCGCGCCGACATGGCCCAGCTCAGTGCAGAAGTCGAGCGCGCCATTGCCAACAACCGCACCGTGGCCGTTGCCTACCCCGCCGACAGGATGGGCGCCATCGACAGCCAGGAGTTCAATATCCGCCAGCGCATTGACGAGGGCGTGCGCAGCCACCGCCTGAGCCCGCGCGAAGCCGGCCGCTTGCAGGCGCGCGAGCAGGAGATTGAAAACCGCGAAGCCGCCTACCGTTCCGACGGTGTGCTGACCCCGCAGGAGCGCCGCGACCTGCGTGCCCAGCTGGGCGCCTTGCGCGATGAAGTCGAGCGCCTGATCAACCCGCGCGGTTAAAACCAAGGCTAGCGCCAAAGCCGCAAGGCCATGAAAAAACCCCGGTCAGCGCATGGCGCCGGCCGGGGTTTTTGCTTGAAGCGCAGGGCGCTGACTATCAGGCTGCCTTGGCGCGGCGGAAAGCCGAGCTGCGTTTGCTGCTGGGCTTGCTGTCACCGGCAATCTTGCCGGCAAGTTCGGCGCTCTTTTGTTCGATCTGTGCGGCCAGCTTGCTCAAGGCCAGCGCGCCGGGCGCAGTAGCCTGGGCCAGGGTGTTCAGCGTGGTCACGCCGGTTTTTTCTTCAAACAGGCTGGCGTTGGCGGCGGCGCGTTCCACACCGGCTTCGGCCACTTTGACGAGTTGGCTCACGACTTGTTCGGCGCCGCTGGTCGTCAGCAGCAGGCCTTTGGTGTAGTAGGCGCTGAAAGCGGCTTGGGCGGCCGAAGCGTTCTTCGCGGTTTCAGCCGTCAGTTCGGTGCGCGATTGTTTCAGGGCCTGGTTCCAGCGCTGCTCCAGCAGGCTGACCACACGCTCACCGCCGGCGCGGTAGGCCTGGATGACGTTGAGGGCGGTATTGCCGTAGGACTCGATCAGGTCGTTGGCAACGGTGGAGAGGTTTTTGGCGCTCATGGAATGTTCCTTCAATAGGCTTTTGACGATGGAGTCATCTTGCCGGTTTTGCCTAGTGAGTGCGACCTAACGGGTTAGAGAGGGATATCCAGAATGACGCGCTCTTCCTCTGGGAGAGGGGGCTGGGGGCTCAGGCCGGCAGGAACAGCGCCGGGTCCACCATGGTGCGGTTAAGCATCACCCCCCAATGCAGATGAGGCCCGGTCACCCGGCCGGTAGCCCCCACGGCGCCCAGGCGCTCACCGGTTTTGAGGGTGTCCCCCGGCTTCACGTCGATCTCGCTCAAATGGCACATCATGCACAGCAAGCCACCTCCATGGTCCAGCCACACCGTGTTGCCGTTAAAAAAATAGTCACCCGTGTCTATCACCCGGGCCGGCAGCGGTGCCCGCACTGGCGTGCCGGTGGCGGCCGCGATGTCCATGCCGCTGTGCGGGTTGCGCGGCTGGCCGTTGAACACGCGGCGCAGGCCGAAGGAGCTGGAGCGCCGCCCCGGCACAGGCACCCGCATGCGCAGCGGGCCTTGCGGCAGGGGCTCGCTGAAGGTGGCCATGACGCCCTCCTGGTGCGCGCGCTCGCGCTCGTAGCGCGCCAAATCTTCGGGCGACAAATCCACCGTGCGCGGCTCGACCTTGAGATGCTGTTCGCTGTAGCGCTTGGGGGCGATGGTGTAAGCCACATCGCGCCGGCTGCCGTCGGCGGCCTGCACCGTGATGTTCGCCTCGCCGGGCGCGGCCGAAAGCGCAATGCCTAGCAGCGCCGTCCATCCGGCCGCATCGCCCAGCACCAACAAGGGCAGCTCGCCCGCAAAAGCCTGGGGGCGCTGCGCGGCCGGGCCCAGCGGCAGCCATGCCACGCCGCCGGGCACCTGCGAGGCACGCGGCCAGGTGTTGCTGGGTGAGGGCTCCGCTTGGGCCAGCAAGGAGGCGGGCAGGGCATAGCCGGCCGCGGCGGCCAGCAGCACGGCGCGGCGGCTCAGGTGTGAAGGAATCGTGATCGGTGAAAAAGGGACATGCATGGCGCCATTATTGCGGCGTCATGGTGATTTTTCCCTCGCGCACATAGTCGTCAAACTGGATGCGCGGAATCGCCGTCACCGCGGCCACGCCGTCGCCGGCGTCCCAGCTCAGGGTGGCGCTGTCGGGCTGCAGCGCGACTTCAATGCGCACGCGCGGGATTTCAATGGGGGTACCGTCACCCGGTGTGTAGGTCACGTCACCGGTAATCATGGCGAACTGGGGCATGGCTGTCTCCTGGATGGATGGGGGTGGGGAAAGCGGGCGGTCAAAAACACAAAACAAGCCCGTACGCTTTGATTTGAGCAGCGATTTCCCCAGGCCCTTGTAGGCGAACAACCACTTTGCGCCACGGCGGCTGCAATTGCTTGCAATTGGGGACAAAATCATGCAACCAATATGTTGCATAAATGAATTTTCCGGTGCAAAATAAACGCAACCAGGAGATTGCATATGACTTCATCCACCGACCGCATCGAACGCAGCGTCCACATCAAGGCCGCGCCCTCCAGGGTCTGGAAGGCGCTTACCAACGCCGAGGAATTCGGCAGCTGGTTCGGTGTGGCGCTCAAGGGCAAGCGTTTTACCGCCGGCCAACAGGTGCAAGGCCACATCACCATTGCGGGCTATGAGCATGTGCTGTTCGATGTGTTCATTGAACGTGTGGAACCCGAAAGGCTTTTTTCTTACCGCTGGCACCCGTATGCGGTCGACCCGGCCGTCGACTATTCGAAAGAGCCCACCACCCTTGTGGAATTCACCCTCAAGGCGGTGGGCGGCGGCACCTTGCTCAGCGTGGTCGAATCCGGCTTTGACAAAATCCCCGTGGCGCGCCGCGAGCAGGCCTTCCGCATGAACGACGGCGGCTGGCAAGGGCAGATGGCTAACATCGAGAAATATGTCAGCTCGTCCTAAAAGCAATTCCAGGCCCGCCGAAACCTCCTCGCCCCAGCCCGGCCCCGCGGGCGTGTTCGCCGCCCTGGGCGATGAAACCCGTTTGCGCCTGGTGGCCGTGCTCTGCGTGGGTGGCGCTGTCTCGATTTCACAGCTGACCGCCACCACCGACATCACGCGCCAGGCCGTGACCAAGCACCTGCATGTGCTGGCCGATGCGGGCCTGGTGCACCATGTGAAAGTGGGGCGCGAGCGGCTGTGGCAGTTTGACCCGCAGCAGCTCGACGAAGCCCGCCGCTCGCTGGACCTGATAGCCCAGCAATGGGACCAGGCGCTGGGCCGCTTGAAGGCGTCGCTGGAAGCCGAGGAGACATGACCATGCCCTCACACAAGATTTTCAAGATGGCGTTTGCCAAGGTGTATCCGCTCTATGTCCAGAAGGCGGAACGCAAAAACCGCTCGAAGGAAGAAGTCGATCAAATCATTTGCTGGCTGACGGGCTATGACGAAAAGGGATTGCGCCGCCAGCTTGACCAGCAAAACGATTTTGAAACCTTTTTTGCCCAGGCCCCCGCCATGCACCCGAATGCCTCGCTGATCAAGGGCGTGGTCTGCGGCGTCCGCGTCGAAGAGCTTGCCGACCCGCTGATGCAAAAAATACGCTACCTCGACAAGCTGGTGGACGAGCTGGCCAAAGGAAAGGCGATGGAAAAAATCCTGCGGGCCTAAGCCCTGGCCCAGACCAGCAAGAGGTTGTTGGCTGGCATCGCATGCCGCGCCCGAAGCCGCAGGCCGGCCCGCGCGGCTTGCTGTTCCACATCTTCCCTGCGGCGGATTCCCCAGGCCGGGTCTTGCGCGCGCAGGCTTTGGTCGAATGAGAGATTGCCTTCTGACGTGGGCACATCGTCTTCCAGATACGGTCCATAAGTCACCAGCACCCCGCCCGGCGCCAGATGGCGCGCCGCACCCTGCATCAGCGCAGCACAAGTCGCCCAGGGAGAGATATGCAGCATGTTCGCGCAATAGATGAGGTCAAACTTCGCATCGCCCGGCAGCCATGCGGGCGCCATGACGTCGAGCACCAGGGCAGGGCGCACATTGTGCAAACCCTGCTCGGCCACCCAGGCCGTAATCGAGTCCAGCGCGGCCGGCATGGCATCGGTGGGCTGCCATGCCCATTGCGGCAGGGCTGTTGCAAACCAGGCGACATGCTGGCCTGTGCCGGAGGCAATTTCGAGTGCTGTGCCTTGCGCGGGCAGGACCTTGAGCAGCACATCGAGGATGGGCTGCTTGTTGCGGTCTGCTGCGGGGCTGAAATTGGGTTGGGGCATGGGGTGATTAAACCCCAGGCCTGCCCCGTTTCAAGCGAAGTAGCCGCCGTCCCGCATGTCCGCCAGCAGTTCCGGCTCCTGCGGCTGCCACCCCAGCGAACTGCGCGTCAGCGCGCTCGACGCCGGGTTGTCGGCCGCAACAAAGCGCGTCAGCCACTCGAAGTGGGCCGGTGCTTCATCGGCGCTGATGCTGCGCACCGGCACACCCAGCCCCGCGCCCACGGCTTCGGCAATCGTGCGCAGCGCGAGGCCTTCCTCGGCCACGGCATGCAGATGCGCGCCGGGCAGGGCGCTTTCCAGCGCCAGCCGGAAGAGGCGTGCCGCGTCCAGCCGGTGTACCGCCGGCCAGCGGTTCGCGCCCTCGCCGATATACGCTGAAAAACCCTTGCGGCGAGCAATCGCCACCAGTGCCGGCACAAAACCATAGTCACCCGCGCCATGCACCGAAGGCGGCAGCCGCACCACACTGGCGCGCACACCGCGGCCGGCAGCGGTGTCCATCAGGGCCTCCGCCCCGGCGCGCGGGTTCGCTGAGTCCGCGGGAACCGCTGTGTCTTCGGTCGCGGGGCGCGCGTGCGCCAGCAGCATGGTGACCGAGGTTGAAACAAAAGGCCTGCCCGAGCCTTCCAGCACGCCGGCCAGCGCCTTGATCGCCCGCCTGTCCATCTCGGCCGCCGCCGCGTGGGCGGAAAAATCGTGGTGGAAGGCCGTGTGGATCACACCGTCGCAGGCCTGCGCGCCAACCGCCAGGCTGGCCGTGTCCGCCAGCTCGCCTCTGTGTGCCGCCGCACCCGCTTTCAGCAGGGCATCGGCCGCCGCATCGCTGCGCGCCAGTCCCAGCACCTGGTGCCCCGAGGAAAGCAATTCACGCACAATCGCGGACCCCACAAAGCCCGTCGCTCCCGTCACAAAAACACGCATACTGAACTCCTGAAAAAATGAGTCCCGATAATCCGCTCTCCATCGAATTTGCAAAAGCCGTGAGCGTATACAGGTATGAGCACTAACACCCTGCCGGCCCAGCCTCTCACGCTGGGCGGTTTCCTGCGCGACCGCCGCGCGCGCCTGCTGCCCACGCCCGAAGCCGCAAGCCGGCGCCGCACGCCCGGCCTCAGGCGCGAGGAAGTCGCCACGCGCGCCAACGTCAGCGTCACCTGGTACACCTGGCTGGAGCAAGGGCGCGGCGGCCCGCCTTCAGACGAAGTGCTGGAGCGCCTGGCCCGCGCGCTTGAGCTGGACAGCGCCGGCCGCGAGTTCATGTTCCTGCTGGCCCAGCAGCGCCCGCCGCCGCTCAAGCCCAGGTCTTCAGCGACGGTCACACCCGCGCTGCAACGCGTGCTCGATGCCATGCCCACCAGCCCCGCGGTGGTGAAGACACTGACCTGGGACATCGTGGCCTGGAACGCGGCAGCCCTGGCCGTGCTGGCCGACTATCCCGCGCTGGAGCCCGGCGAACGCAATTTGCTGAGGCGCCTGTTCAGCATCCCCCGCGTGCGCAAGGGCCTGCCCGACTGGGAAACCGACGCACGCTACGCCGTCGCATCCTTTCGCATCGACGCGGCACGCGCCGGCGACTGCCCCGAAGCCGCCGCCCTCGCGGCCGAACTCCAGGCCAGCAGCGCCGACTTCCGCCGCCTCTGGGCCGAAAACGAAATGCGCAGCCACTGGGTTGGGACCAAACGCATTGAGCGGCCCGGCGTCGGAGCCATCACGCTGGAGTACCAGGCCTTGGCCATCGACAGCTCGCCCGGGTTGAGCCTGATGGTGTTTACGCCGGTGACGCCGGCGGATGTGGAGGCCGTGGCCTTGCTGATGTCGGACAGGGCCGGGCGCTTGAAAAAAGAAAAGCGCTGAAAGCTGGTGAATCGCCTGCCGGCCTTCGCCGGCCCTTCAATCTCACGCGTGTTTCAGGCCGTTTCGGTTTCAGCGGCGCGGGCTTTTTGCTGCGCCCGCATGATCTGGTGGCGCTGCCAGTAGCTCCCCAGCACCGCCTTGAAGTGCTCTTCCTGCTTGCCCAGGCCCTTGAGCTTGATCGTGCTGGTGCGCGCGCCCAGCATGCCCTTGTCGAAGTGGGTGACGGTGAGCGTGTTGCCAAAGCTGCCGTTGTTGAATGTCATGCCCTTGACCTCGTCCCATGACAGCGGCACGCCGCCGTCTGCCGTGGCATGCAGGCCTTCGTAGGTGATGTCAATGCGCTTGTCCTTGCCAAGGTCAAACGACACCGGCGGAAAGTAGCGCAGCACGACGGCGCGTTCTTCTTCGGTGGCCGGCTCATAGCGGTAGGCCAGGCTTTGTTCATGCGCGGCGGCAAAACGCTGCTCATAGTCTGTCCACAGCCGCTGCTCGATGGCGGCGGCGGTCGATATGTCATCGGCCCAGGTGGTTTGGGGCACGGTGGTCACAATGGCGCCATAGCTGTCTTCAGCCACCTGGTGGTTCACATTGCGCATGCGCTCCACCAGCGGCGGGTGCGTGTCGTAGGGGTGCGGCACGGCGGCGGTTTTCATGGCCGTCACAAATTCACCCGAGCGGGCATAAGGGTGCAGGCCTTCAGCCACAAAGCCGGCAATGCCCAGCGCGCCACTGTGCTGTTGCTCCTGCTCAAACAGCTTCCGTTCCACGGTGTTGCGGTAGCTGGAGTAGGCCGAGATCTTGATGAGCGACTGCACGATGGACTGCGGCGCCGTCAGCTTCGCGGCCACGCGGTCGGCGGTGTACTCGCGCTCGCGGCTGTCGCGCGCCAGCGCGAATTCAAACACCATGCGGTACAGGCGCAGCAGGTAGTGCGCCACGATGGTCAACCCGCCGCTGCGCATTTGCCAGGTGTACAGGTCAAACTGGTTGAGCTTGGGACCCAGCGCCGCGCTGCTGCGCGTGTCGCCGCCGCCCAGGTGGGCCAGCTCGTGCGCCAGCACGGCGTCGGCCTCGGCGGTGTCCAGCACCCGCAGCAGCGGGATGCTCACAAACAGCGTGCGGCCCGTCAGGGTCTGCCCGGCCACCGTGCAGGGTGCTTCGGTCACGAAAAAGTTGTTGTCGATGCCCGCAATGATCTGGTCCGGCGGGGATGTCTTGACGCGGCCCGCCAGTTGGCGAATACGGTCCCACAGGCGCGGGGCGTCGGCTTCAGACAGCAGCTCGCCTTCAATGGTGTTGCCCCATGGCAATTTTTTGAACAGCGTGTAGATGGCATAAAAAACCGCCAGGGCCGCCATGATGCCGGCCAGGCCCACCAGCTTGATGTAGTAGCTGTGCCAGAAGTAAGCCGTGGGCCAGAATGACAGCCACACCAGCATGGCGCTTTGCAGGGTGACCTCCACCGCGCTGGAAAACGTCATCAGCCGCCAACCCGCCACAAAGCTCGCATAACGCAGGCCGCGGTTGACAAAGGCCAGCGCGCCCAGCACGCCGGCCGCCACCAGCAGCGCGGCCCCGAGGATCAAGGTCCAGAACGCGGCACGCTCGGCCCAGTGAAACCACCAGTGCATGGAGTAAGGACTGCAGACCTTGTCGTGAAAGACCTGGTTCTCCGGCCCGGTGGCGGCGCAGGCCATCGACAGCCTGTGCGTGTCGTAAAACGCGATCTCGTCCGCCTTCTGCGCCGGCGTCAGGTTTGTGGCGGCATTGATTTGGGAATTGACGCGCTGGATGAAGTCCTTGTCCTCAGACTGCAGCGCGTAGTGCGTGAAAACCAGCGTGACCGCCGGAATAAGAAAGAGCGATGCCAGGGTCAGCAGAAAAACCCGCCAGAGGTCGGCGTGGATTGTGCGCGCAGCAGCCATGGGGAGCGTCCTTTTGAGTTTTGAATTTGAACCGGCCGATCATACGGGCGGCCATGCGTTTGGCCGTCGAATGGGAGGGGCAACAATTCACCAAAACGGGGGGCTGTTTCAGTTTGTTTCCAATGGGCGGCTGATCCCCTCAGCGACCGCACTTCGCCGACGGCCGGCTCGTGATTCGGGCCGAGCGCCCGCTTGTCACGAGCTGGCCCCAGTCTTTCGTATCAGGTCGCGTGCATGTACAGCTCACGTCAAGGATGCGGAATGGCACCTATCTGCATCATCAACCCCAGGAGGTCAGGTTGGCCGACCTCGGAGACTATCTTGCCTTGCGAAAGGCGGTAGATGTTCAGTGCCTGCACCGCGATCTTCTTTCCCGTCGGAGGCACACCAGAGAACGGGCCGCGGTGCGTACCTCGCATCGTGAAGCGGGCCGCGATCACATCGTCTTCGACCACGGTTTCCTCAAGCGTCCACTGGATGTCCGGGAAACCGCCACGCATCATCTGGATGATCTCGATGTAACCCGCAGGGCCGCGCACCGGATCGGGCCGTCCAGGCACGTGGAATACGGCGTCGGGTGAGACCAGTTCGGTGGACAGCTTGGGGTCAGCCGTGTTGATGAAGTCGACGAACCGCTTCATGAACTTCCGATTCGTGTCGGCCGCTGAGGCACGGTCGGGCAGAACGGGGGATGCGGCTGCCGCCGCCAAAGGGACTGTTTGTCGTGGACCTTGCATGGGATTCGCTCCAATGTTGCTGTTGGCAGGCTGGATATCCAGCCGTTGCCCTAAAGTTTGCAGCGAATTCATCGTGAACGGATGATCAAACGCGGCGAATTGATGGTAAATACCCGACAATCGCCCGATGCAAAACCGGACGAAGTCAGTGGAGATCGAGCAGGTTGTGTTTCGGCCGAACACGCGGCCCGAGATCGACCTGGAAGTCTTCATGATGTCGGACTTAAAGAAGAGAGTGAGCGCGGGCCATCTGCAACGCCACCACCGTTACGACTTTCACATGTTGGTTTGTGTCAACCAAGGGCGCTGTCGGCCAATGGTTGATTTCAGCCAGATCGAGTGCCGCACCGGCTCGGTGGTGAGTGTGCGGCCAGCCCAAGTACATCGCTTCGACGCCGAGAGCCGTTGGGACGGATGGATTCTTCTCTTTCGTCCCCAACTCCTGAATTCCGGCTCCGGTGGAGCCCATTTCGCCGTCGACTTGGTCGAGACGCTGCCGACGCACTTGGTTCTGCAAGGGCAGACGTGGAGCCTTGTGGGCGACGCACTGGCGCGCATGCTGGCAGACTGTCGACTTGACACCCCGCGTCCACTGTTGCACCAACTGCTGCAAAGCCAGTTGGTTGCGATCGTGACGCGCCTGCATGTCTTCCTCCATGGTCAGCCGCGATCAGCCGACGGGCCGCAGCGCGTATCGGAGCACTTTCGCACCTTCCGGTCGCTGGTCGATGCACACTTTCACGAGTGGCACCATGTTGCGCGCTATGCACATGCGATGGCATGCTCCGAGCGTACGCTTGCACGAGCGTGCCTCGACGCCGCCGGCGTCGGTCCCAAGGCCTTCATTGCGGGGCGCGTCACATTGGAAGCCAAGCGTTTACTGGCACATACGGAATTGCCGGTCGGCGCCGTCGGAGCACGGGTTGGCTTCGACCAGGCAACCAACTTCGTCAAGTTTTTTCGCGGTGCCGAGGGATGCACCCCCGGAGCGTTCCGGCGGCGACAGGTGGATGTAGCAGGGCGGGAAATGGCCTGAACGCAGCCACCGGGCTGCCGATTAAGTCCCAGGGGACTTTGTTACTTGCTGAACGAGTCTTTCACCCCCGTCACCCGATTGAACACGACTTTGCCGTCCTTGTGGTCAACAATATCGGTCGCAAAGTAGCCATGCCGCTCAAACTGGAAGCGCGTGCCGGCGGGCACCTTGGCCGGCGATGGTTCGACGTAGGCCATCACGGCCTTCAGGCTGACCTGTTCCATAGGCTCACCCCTTAAGCCCCTTACCCGCCCGCACCACCATCTCCTCCGTGCGCATATCCTGCGCACACCATCCGGCCACAATGCGCGACGAATTCGACAAGCCATGCGCGTCGGGGCCGGTGCCTTCGCCCTCCAGAACTTGAACCGGAATCTGCGCTTTTTGCAGCGCATCGGCCATCACGGTTTGTGAGGCCCAGAACACGTTTTTGTCCTGGGGGTTGCCGAGCACAAAAACGCGCAATTGGGGGTTGACCTTGTCTTTGGCGACAAACTTCCAGGGCTCGTAGGAGTCGGCGTAGTTGGTGGTGTCTTTGCTGCGGCCCATCATTTCCCAGCGTATGCGGGGCGAGGAGGGGGCCGAGGTGGGCACGGCGCAGACGATGTCGGCG